>Ga0116192_1001980_pt1 | contig 13997 bp, 9 predicted proteins | sample AD_UKC113_MetaG_FD_89876 | JGI IMG/M metagenome (GOLD analysis project Ga0116192, IMG submission 89876) | Active sludge microbial communities of municipal wastewater-treating anaerobic digesters from Hong Kong - AD_UKC113_MetaG | ecosystem: Engineered > Bioreactor > Anaerobic > Digestate | place... | reverse complement strand
ATTGTCGGCAGAATTGCCGCAATCATCAATTATAACCATAACAAAATACACAATGAAAATGTAGGATTTTGGGGATTCTTTGAATCTATCAATGACCAAGCGGTTGCAACTGCGTTATTTGAGACAGCAAAGAATTATGTAAAAGAACGCGGCGCAACAGCTTTCCGTGGTCCTTTGAATCCTTCCGTCAATGATGATCTTGGATTGCTTATCGAAGGCTTTGACCTTAGTCCAGCCGTGATGATGCCCTACAATCCTCCATATTACATTCCTTTGGTGGAAAGTTACGGCTTTCATAAAGCAAAGGATTTATACGCATTTTCATTGAATCAAGATGAAGTGTATTCTGAAAAACTCGAGCGGGTATATCAAATTGTGAAGGAAAAAGGACGCATCTCATTCCGTTCGATTGATATGAAACATTTTGATGAAGAAGTTGAACGATTTAAGCGCATTTATAACAAGGCATGGGAAAAGAATTGGGGAGCTGTTCCAATGACAGATGAAGAGATGGATGCATTGGCGGCAGATTTGAAATTGATTGTTGAACCTGAGCTAGTCATTTTTGCTGAGAAAGAAGGAGAGACAATTGGCGTGGGGCTTACTGTGCCTGATATTAATATTGCATTAAAATACAATAAACATGGGTATTTATTGACAGGAATATACCATCTTATTACCAAGAAAAAGAAAATTAACCAGGCGCGTATTCTTGTCCTTGGCGTTTTGCCTGAATATTTAAAAACAGGAGCAGCGGCTGCGTTGTTCTATGAAACTGCAATCCGTTCGAAAAAACTTGGAATATATTATGGAGAGGCAAGCTGGATTCTAGAAGATAATGAGCCTATGGTTCGCGCAGCTGAAGCTCTCAACGCAAAAATATCGAAGCGGTATAGGATCTATGAAATGTCACTTATGTAATTAGGAGATAATTAGTAATGCCAATAGAAAAAGTTGATAAAATATGGATGAATGGAAAATTTGTTGACTGGGATGATGCAAAAATTCATGTTCTCTCGCACGTAGTACACTATGGTACGAGTTGGTTCGAAGGACTTCGGTGCTATGATACAAAAAAAGGTTCTGCAGTTTTTCAACTCGAAGCTCATATTCGCAGGCTGATTGATTCCGCTAAAATTTATCGCACTGAACTTCCGTACTCTTTGGAACAACTTTCGGAAGCGGCGCTCGAAACAATTCGTATCAATAAAGTAAAAGAATGTTATGTTCGTCCGGTAGCTTACCGAGGTTACGGAGATATGGGTGTCAATCCACTTGGTTGTCCTGTCGATGTTGCCATTGCCATCTGGCGTTGGGGCGCGTACCTTGGAGCTGAGGCGTTGGAAGCCGGAATCGATGTGTGTACGTCTACCTGGCACAGACCGATGCCTGGTACTTTTCCTTCAATGGCAAAAGCGGGAGGAAACTATCTTAACTCTCAGCTTATCAAATTGGAAGCGCTTGCCAATGGTTATGAAGAGGGAATAGCGCTCAGCGCAATGGGTACTGTGAGCGAAGGAAGCGGCGAGAATGTCTTTGTTGTCCGTGATGGTATAATTTATACTGCGCCGTATTCATCAGCATTGTTACCAGGCATTACAAGGTCAAGTATTCTTACCATTGCAAAAAAATTGGGCTTTACAGTTATCGAAACAGAAATACCACGTGAAATGCTTTACATCGCCGATGAAGTCTTTTTTGCAGGAACTGCCGCTGAGCTTACGCCAATTCGTTCGGTTGATAAAATTGTTGTTGGCAAAGGTATGGCAGGCGAAGTAACTAAAGCTCTTCAAAAAGCATTTTTCGATGTTGTTCGTAATGCAAATGATCCTTATCATTGGTTAACTTTTGTATAGAAACTTTATTATGGAAGAAGAAAAGAAACAACTCACAAGTTCGGTTTGGCAGAATATTTTTTCTGCGAGATTGATTAAAAAAGGATCCGTCGAAGAAATTCTGAGTAAAGTGCCTTCTTTCTCGGAGTTATCTCCACGCGAATTAAAAGAGGTTGCTGCTATCGTGCATAAACGTGAGTATCTCAGAGGCGAACCCGTGTTTTATCAAGGCGACCCAGGATTAGGAATGTACATTATTCAGCAAGGAGAGGTTTCGATTTCGCTTTCCACAGAGCAAGGCGCAATGGACGAAATTGCTGCGCTCGTTGAAGGGGATTTCTTTGGGGAGCTTGCTCTAATTGATGAAGCTCCACGTTCTGCAAACGCAATATGTAAAACCGATTGTCAGCTTATTGGATTTTTTAGACCTGATTTATTCGAACTTATTGAAAAAAAACCTTCGCTTGGAATCAAAATAGTACTTAAGTTAGCAGAAATAATTTCACAACGTTTACGTAAAACAGATGAAGAACTTTCAGCGCTTCGAACTCAATTAGAATACTATAAGCAACTGGAGGAACAAAGGAGCCATGGCAAAAAGAAAGAGCATAGGCGTTTCCCAAAAGAAAACGCAAAAAACGAGATCAAAGAGTAAGGCGAAGAAAGCCATTACAATCAATCGAATTTTAGTTCCGATTGATTTTTCGGAGCACTCGAAAAAAGCATTACAATATGCGATTCCTTTTGCTGAGCAATTTGGGGCTTCAATTGATTTGCTCTATGTTGTCGAGCCTGCAATTTATCCTGCGGATTTTAGCTTTGGGCAATTAGGCGTTCCAAATATTGAAGATGAACTCAGAAAACGTGGCGAAAAAGAGTTAGAAGACTTACAGAAGGAACAAATTGCAAAGCGTGTTCCATCACGAACGAATATTAGGGTGGGGAAACCTTTTTACGAAATCAATCAATATGCGCAGGAAGAAGATATTGATTTGATTATTATTGCTACCCATGGGCATACTGGAATGGAGTATGTTCTCTTTGGAAGCACGGCAGAAAAAGTTGTTCGTAGGGCGCCTTGTCCAGTTCTTGTTGTTCGTAATATTGGAAAGGAATTTATTGGCAGATAATCCCTAAGGGAGACGAGAGACTATAAAGCAAACTAGAGGGGAATCGAAGTATTGCTGTAACATAAATAAAGGGAATATCGTCATTTGATATTTCCATGTTTTCAATAATTTAATAACACTAACAAACCAAAAGGAGGATGTATGAAACTATTTCCAAAAATTGCTTTCGTCCTGTCATTGTGTTGCTTCCTATTCGTAGGATGCGACAAGGATGATGACGACAATCCAGTTACGGTGGAACAAAATTCCAACGTACTTCCAACGTACGTTCCGACTGGGACAATTACAGGACTTATCCGGGATTATTGTACAAATGCAGCAATTAAAGGCGCTGTACTTTCGCTTTCGTACAATGGAAGTGTTACTTCAGTTGTATCAGATGATGCAGGACAATTCTCATTCGATAATGTCCCTGCAGGCCAATACAAAGTTACAAGCGGAGGCGTTGTTGCTACAGGGACCTATACTGTTACTGCATCGCTCGTCGAATACAATAAATCAGTTAGCGATACGACGACGCGGTATCGTAATTATTATTATGATACCGTTACGATAGCCTTTACATCGCTGGTACCTGGCGATTCACTTGGCGTTCAAGGATTGGTTGGAAGTATTATCTTCGATATTTCCCAATTAAATACCACGATTACAGGCCAGGTTGTTGATGAAAAAATGCAACCGGTGCAATCAGCGTTGGTAGCATTAGTTGATCTCTCGATTACTCCTGGAGTTATATTACAACAAACTCGTACAGATGCGAATGGTAATTACACATTTCAAGCAGTTGATAATGGTATTACCGTCAATATTGCTGCTCGCAGTTCCGATGGAAAGTATGAAGGAATCCTTCCAACTCCACTTTCTATCCCTTGCAATCTCTACAACCAACCCTTACGCTCTCAAGTAACTGCGGAACGCGTCCAGCTTCAGTGGGCTTACGATGTAGCGCCGTATGTGATTGATATTTCTCCGATAAATAATGCCGATGTTTCCCCAACAAACTTGGCAATTGTGTACACCTTCTCAGCGCCAATTAAACAGACTCCTTACACTCGAACTGATCTTGGAGAAGGTCATGGAACTATTCTCGACGACATTACAGTTTCGTACCTTGGAATGAAAAAATCTGCTGGCGCAGTTACCAAGACTGTCGCATGGAATTCAACGATGACGCAATTAACGATTACTCCATCGGGAATTGTGGGTTCTGCAAAATATAGCATTACCGTTAGTGGAGCGCTACCGAAACTTCAAAACGAAGCAGGACTGGCAGTCGTCGACAATATGAATATTATTGGAGATTTTGAGACTCTTAATTTAACAACAGCTGGTGGTTCTACTCTCCCTGGAGCCCCAATCTTATCACGACGTTTAGTGACAAATGTCTATAGTAAACTTGATTTTAATGGCGGAGTTGTAAGTTTAGAGTGGAATTCCGATGCAAATGCGCGAAGTTATAATTTATACCGGAAAATTGGCGATGGTTCATTTGAGCTTATTCATAAAAATGTTTACTCGTTGATTGATACCAATGCAATTGGATCGCTGGTATCCCCTGCAGCTAATAATCCATTGAAAGCTCTCAATGTTCAATATCAGGTGCGAGCTGTAAGTAAAGATTTGGTAGAAGGTCCAGCCAGTAATATTATTACTGTTGTTGATGAGGTACAACCACTACTTGTATCGACGACGTCATCAAACATTGGTACTCTTCAATACAGATTCGTTCTGAGATTTTCAGAGCCACTTGTCATTAGTTCAGCTGAAAATATCAACAATTATACCATTCAAAACCCTGATACTGTTGTCTTTACAAAGCAGGAAGCTGCATACCTTGGCTTTAATGCCGGCAATTATGAAGTTGCATTAGTAGTTTCAATCTCGAACGGTAACAACTTACCTGCAGGTTTCTCGATTTTGGTTGGAAATAATATTGTTGATCTCGCCGGTAATATTATTGATCCGGCTAACAACGTTTATGTTTATTCGACTCCGCCGACACCGAGTTTAAGGAATCCTGCTGATGGAGCTGTAAACGTACCCACGTCTTCTGCATTAGAATGGAATTCAGCAAATGGAGCGGTAACATATCGACTGCAAATTTCAACTACTGCTACTTTTGCGACGACTGTATTCGATAAAGATAAAATTACCTCTACGTCGTACAGCCTCAGTGGAGTTACAGGCTTAACGAGCGGCGCAACATACTACTGGCGAGTGCAAGCCATCAACAGTGTTGGATCGAGTGCATTCTCTGCAACGAGAAGCTTCACTCTCCAATAAATTATTTATTTTTCGTGGTGTAATCTTCAAGAGAGGACGATAATATCGCCCTCTCTTTTTTATGTACCGGCGTGAATTCTTAAAAATTTCAAAAATTGTCATACAAATTATAGCGTATGTTGCATTCTGTTTCATAACTTCTTATACTCTACCACATTAAAATCTTTAGCTAAAGGAACCTTACTATGATTCGGAAACAGGAAGCGTTAGAATATCATTCTTCGGGAAGGAAAGGAAAAATCGAAGTTGTTCCTTCTAAACCCTGTCAAACGCAAGTCGATTTATCCCTTGCCTACACTCCAGGCGTTGCAATCCCTTGTATGGAAATTGCTGCAAACCCTGAAGATGTTTACAAATACACGACAAAAGGAAATCTTGTTGCTGTAGTATCGAATGGAACTGCTGTGCTTGGTCTTGGAGATATTGGTCCATTAGCAGGTAAACCGGTGATGGAAGGGAAGGGAATATTATTCAAACGGTTTGCTGACATTGATGTATTTGATATTGAACTTAACACTAAAGTTCCAGATGAAATCATTCGTGTTGTGCAATTGCTGGAACCAACCTTTGGTGGAATAAATCTTGAAGATATTAAAGCTCCTGAATGCTTCTATATCGAAGAGGCGCTACAGCGTACAATGTCAATTCCGGTATTTCACGATGATCAACATGGCACAGCTATCATTAGTGGAGCAGCGCTTCTCAATGCTCTTGAACTTCAGGAAAAATCTATTGAGGCAGTTAAGGTTGTTTTCAGCGGTGCAGGCGCAGCGGGAATTGCATGTGCAAGATTTTATGAAAAGCTCGGAGTACGACACGAAAACATTATTCTTGTTGATACAAAAGGAGTCGTTTACAAAGGTAGAAAAGAAGGGATGAATCCTTATAAAGAGTACTTTGCAGCTGATACGGATGCGCGTTCACTCGCTGACGCAATGAAAGGAGCCGATGTATTCTGTGGAGTTTCAGCTCAAGGAATTGTCAACAAGGAAATGGTTCGTTCAATGGCGGAGAAACCGATTGTCTTTGCTCTTGCAAACCCAGAGCCTGAAATTACTTATGATGAAGCAATGAGCGCTCGAGATGATGTGATTGTTGCAACAGGTCGGTCTGATTTTCCAAATCAAGTAAATAATGTCTTAGGTTTCCCTTTTATTTTTCGCGGTGCGCTCGATGTTCGTGCAACGCAAATCAATGATGCAATGAAGATCGCTGCAGCGCATGCCTTGGCCGCTTTAGCTAAAGAAGATGTGCTGGATGAAGTCCTTAAGGCATATAACTTAAAACGTATAGAATTTGGAAAAGAATATATCATTCCAAAGCCATTCGATTCCCGCGTGTTGATATGGGAAGCAACAGCCGTTGCGCGTGCAGCGATGGAATCAGGAGTTGCACGGCAACCAATCAAAGATTTTGAGGAATACCATGATCGTCTTGAAGCTCGTCTTGGAAAATCACGGGAGATTGTCCGTTTCTACATCCATCGGGCAAAGAACGAACCGAAGCGCATTGTTTTCCCGGAAGGAGACGAAGAAAAAATTCTAAGAGCGGCTCAATTTTTGTTAGAGGAAAACATTGCAAAGCCGATACTCATTGGCACTATCGATACAATAGAACATCGGATCGATGAACTTGGGCTTGATCTTCACAATGTTGAAATTCTACGTCCACGTCGAGCGCCGCATTTCAATGAATATATTGAGACCCTCTATGCTTTGAGAAAACGAAAAGGTATGGTAATGCCGTCCGTTCGCCATACGCTTACATACGATTACGACATTTATGGATTGATGATGGTGCATATGGGCGATGCTGATGGCTTGATTTCTGGTATCAGTCAAAATTATCCTAATCTCTTACGCTCAACGCTTCAAATTATTGGTAAGAAAGAAGGCATTGAGCGTGTTGCCGGTATGCATATGATGGTTTTTCCCTCAAAGACAATTTTTATTGCTGATACAACTGTCAATATTGATCCAACTCCTGAGGAGTTAGCTGAGATTGCGCTCTTGACTGCTGCGCGAGTGAAGGAGATGAACATCGAGCCAAAAGTGGCAATGCTTTCCTTTAGTAATTTTGGCGCTTCACGTCATCCATTCGCAGAAAAAGTAAGAAAGGCTACAGAAATAGTACGCCGACGAGCGCCTCAACTCATAGTCGAAGGGGAAATGATGGCAGATACTGCTTTGAGCAATGAACTAGTTAATGAAATTTTCCCTTTCTCAATGATCAAGGGAGATGCAAATGTGCTTATCTGTCCGGATATCAATACAGCAAATATTGCTTTTAAACTATTGTGGAAACTTGGTGGAGCAAGCGCTATCGGGCCTATTCTGTTGGGACTCAATAAACCGGTATACCTTATTACACCATCGAACAGTGTAAGTGATATTATTAATCTGACAGCGATGGCAGTAGTGGAAGCGCAAAATTATCCGGTAATAAAAAGAAACGGTGGAAATACAACTTCCTGAGTTGGTTTCTATATTCTGAAGGTTACTAAAAGGTGATCGCTGATATAAACTCTTGAGACGAAGCAATTGTTGCAAGATCGATATTAAATCTTTCTCCGAAGTTATATCGAAGTGAGTAAGCCTTTCGTATGTAATCTAAACTTTTCTCTTTCTCTTTTTGAATGCAATATGTTTCTGCAGCCTTATAAAGAATTTCCGGGTCTGCTGGCGCTAATTCAATAGCTTTTTGAATTTCTATTTCTCCATCCGAAAACTTTCCAAGTCGTGAAAAGAATAATGCGGCGTACGCATGGGCGCGCGCATCTTCTGGGTCGTATGCAATTGCATCCTGTACCGCCTTTAATCCTTTTGTAAGCCATTCTTCGGCGTCAGTGATTTTCAATCCATGCTGATATGCTTGGCCTATTTTGTAAAAGGCAGCGTAATCACGTAAGGATTTCTCAGTGATTGTTCTATAGTACTGAATGCACCGCTCAGCTTTCCCTGATTGAAGCCATACATACGATCGGTATCCGTCGGTTAGTAAACGTTCAGGATACCCAAGTTTGATTGCCGTTTCATAATTGAGGAGAGCTTCTTCGTACATTTTGGCATTATGGTTGGATAGACCGAGAACAAAAGACATCCAAGGATTTTTTGGATCGAGAATAAGACCTTTCTTTGCGTATTGAATGGCGTCGGTCTGTCTATTTTGCATCAATGCAATATATGCCTGTTCCTGATAAAGAAGGGATATTGAAGGCTCTGAGAGAGCTATATTGTCAAGGAGAATTTTTGCATCCTTCACCTTGTTTGAAAGTCGAAGCGATTTTGCCTGCAACAGCCTTGTCATCATATCATTTGGTGAGCAAGAGAGCGCTTTCTGAAGATTTTGAGCAGCGCTCGTTACATACTGTGGATCGCCTTCGAGTTCATAGAGTTGATAGTAAAATTGCGCTGCATCGCGAGACGCATAGCAAAATGTTTGATCGTTCATAAAAGCAGCTTCACAGAGTCGCCCACAACGTTGAAGAATATCGGTGTTCATCGTTGGTACCAGACTTAACGCAAACAAATATCGAATTGCTGCATCCGAAGAATTTGTCCAGCGGATATTTGGCATCGGCGCTTTAATACCAATGGCATCGTCAATATTTCTTAAAATTTTAGAACGCATCTCGCCAATGTTAGTAGCTGTAACCGCCGTTGTAAATGAATTTACGATTGTAGAATCGTGTGCATCAATGAGCTTGAATGAAATTGTGTAAGAAGAGTCGATGATTGATGTAGAACCAACAAGGAGATAACGCACATTTAGAAATCGTGCAAGGGGAAGTACATTATCTCCGCTTCGCTCGAACAGCATTGTTGTTGTTGGATTCAATACCGTTGAGCCTTTTTGCGATGCAAAATCGTACGAAAGAAGGTATGGAAGCGCCTTATTGATTGGGGATTGAGACGCTCGAGCCGTTTCTCCGTTCAACGGTAAAATTGCGATGGATTTTGTCGAAGGGAAAATATTATCGCGGAAATAAATTATAATACCAAGAACAATGACAATACCAAATGCTATAAGAATAGACTTCCATGGAATGGTGAAACTCTTGTGCGTTGGTTCCTTGACTTTCCTTGCTTGTTGTTTTCGTTTTTCATCAAGCCTATTTCGTAATTGTTCTAATCGCCACTGTCGATCCCTCTCTTCCTTTTGAGTTGCCTGAAGTCTCAGGCGCTCGCTTCGTTTTTCTTCAGCAGTACGAATTTCTTCTTCGAGTTGTCTTGCGGCATAGTGGTTCGGATCGATATGATATATTTCTCGAATTGTGTATCGCGCCTCCTGAAGCTCTTCTTTTTGGATGTGATTCCGTACTTTTGTCAATAAATCGCTAATTTTTTGTTGCGTTGGATCGAGGAATGTATTTTCCTGTTGTTGTGTCTCTTTCGATACTTGTTCTTTTTTATATCGCTGTTCTTCGATGTAGAGAAGAATCTGCTGGGCTTCAACATGGAGAGGCTCTAATTCAAATATTTTATTAAGCTCACTCTCTGATTCTCCTAACTTTCCTTCATTAAGGAATTGTTTTGCTCGATTCAAACGTTCATGGATTTCACGCGCTTTTGGTTCCATGAGCGATGCATACGACGTCTGAGTTTGTGCAGAAGGAGAATCTGATCTTCTTGCCTCGATCATCTCCAGCGTTTTCTCAGCTTCATCAAGATTCCCATGCTTCATGTGAGCTTCAGCTTTTTGATAGAGTTCGTCTAATGCTTTTTTATGTTCTTCTTCTTTCTGTTTTTGTTCCTGTATCGACTGGCGACGAATCTCTTCAACCCTTTGTGCTTCTTTAGCTTCTTCTTCTCGTTTATGAATCGCCTGGTCGATGCTATGTCGCTCATGGAATAGTGTAGCGCTCTTCGATGGAGCGCTCAATTCTGGAATTGAATCCATGAGCACCTCAAAAATTTCTATCGGGTCTGGAATGTTCTTTAATTTTAACTTTCCTAAGCTGTAAACGTTTAGCGGAATGGCATTCTTTACTTGCTGATAGACATCGCTGGATATGAGAATGCGGTTTGGTTCAGCTAATGCTTCGATGAGCGATGCGATTTGAATAGCATCTCCAACTATTTCGTTATTCTGTACTAAAACATCACCGGTGTGAATGCCAATACGAATTTCAATGTGCGAAGAAGCATCACGATCTTTATTATAACTCCAGAGTCGTTGTTGCGCCTCAAGGGCGCATTGAACTGCGTTCACGGAGCTGCTAAAATCAATTGTATAAAAATCTCCAACTGACTTTACCATCTTTCCGCTGAATCGGAGCGTCAATATTCCCATGAGCCCTTCGTACGCCTTCAGCAATGATAGAGCTTTTTCTTTGTTTTCATTCATCTTCTGGGAAAAAGAATGAATGTCGGAAATCATGATTGCAGCTAATTTTCGTGGAGATACAGATGCATATTCAGCCATAAACGCTCTCTCTTGTCATTTAGAATTCACTACTTAAATCTAAAATAGCTCCCAATGCAATGAATGTCAACACAAAGTGAGAGAACTTTTGATAATATTTTTTCTCATGTAATTTGTAGAAAATAGATTTTTCCGCGGGAATATTCATTCTGTTGAAATTGATGGAATTTTAGCTTCTACTTGACAAACGCGGAGGCGCACAGAAGGTCAGCAAACTGGTAACGATTAAAGAAGGTACAGAAGACGAAACCAGAGTTCGCGGATTCCTTTGCCCTTTGACGATCGAAGGCAATCCTGAACTCATCAAACTTGCATACGATTCAGGGCTTGGAGAAAAAGGAAGCATGGGATTTGGAATGCTGGAGGTCGCTTGATGAGTTGTCAAAATAGTGGATAGTGGAATCGAGACGTTGAAATTTCAAATATCTGCAAAAGTGGAAGCAATGTTTTGTATTGCTTCAGATGGAAAAGCTAATTATTTCTGTGAATTTAGAAGGTGGAGGACTTCTTCCATATCGGCTGGGAGTTGAGAGTTGAATTGAACAAACTTGTGTGTTACAGGATGTTGGAAGCCAAGCGTTTTTGCGTGAAGCGCTTGACGTGAAATGTGTTTAAGGAGCTGAGAGGTGAATTGTAAATGTTTTCCTGTAATTCCGCCCCAGGCAGGATTTCTTCCGCCATAAGTTGGGTCGCCAAAGACGGGATGTCCAATGTGCGCAAGGTGTACACGAATCTGATGTGTGCGTCCTGTTTTCAAATGCAGACGGAGGAGAGTATGGTATTGCCAATTTTCTAATACTTCATATTCTGTAATTGCCTGTTTTCCATTTTCGACGACTGCTACTTTTTTTCGATCTTTTTTACTTCTTCCCAAATTTGCTTCGATAATTCCTTTTGGATTTTTGAATGCGCCCCACACAATTGCCCAGTACTCTCGTTCGATTGTGTGCGCTGAAAATTGTCTGGCGAGATAATGGTGCGCTGCATTATTTTTTGCTACAACAAGGAGTCCAGATGTATCTTTATCGAGTCGGTGGACGATTCCTGGTCTGAGTTCGGTATTCACAGTTGAAAGATTATTGCAATGGTAGAGGAGCGCATTGACGAGCGTTCCACTGTAATTTCCATACGCAGGATGGGTTACCATTCCAGCGGGTTTATTGACGATGAGTAAAACGTCATCTTCATAAACAATGTCGAGTGGAATGTTTTCTGGAACAGCTTCGATACGAGGCGGCTTAGGAATCGTAATTTCGATACAATCGTTTGGCGCAATTTGATAACTTGGCTTTACGGATTTTCCATTGACAAGAACATTTCCGTTTTCAATTGCTTCCTGGACTTTTGTCCGTGTTGCATTTTCTATTTGGTGTGCGAGATAAACATCGATGCGCTTTGGATGTTCCCCTTGTGGAACGGTGATTTGAAGCGAACGATGTTCTTCGCTGGTCATACGAAGGCAAAAGGTTATGCTAAGAGGCGTTTTGAGTTTGGTCGTTCTTCTCGGAAGGAGAGGTAAGTGAATCCGACGCTGAAAGCTCTTGATGCTGTTCTGGTTCGGGTGCTGTTTTGGAAACGGATTTGTATGTAAAGAGCATAAGAATAATGCCGACAGTAACAGAAGCATCTGCAATATTGAACACAGCCCAGCGATCTATGTGGTACCCAAAAAGGTTGATGTTGAAGAAATCTACATCAATAAAGTCTACTACGCGTCCGTGGAAGAGCGTCCCTTCTCCGAAGATGACGCCGTAGAATACGCGGTCGATGAAATTTCCAATTGCTCCTCCAAGAATCATTGCAAAAGGAAGTCTCTGGAGAAAAGGCGCTGAACGGATGGTGTAGAGATAATAGAACAACAAGCAAATGGCAACGGCGACCAGCAGAGTGAGTATCAGTCTGTTCGAGACTTCGATGCCAAAAGCCATTCCTGGATTTTCGATATAGGTGATTCGTAAGAAATCACAGAATACAGGGATATTCTGTCCGATGTACATTCCTTCGTGGTACAGGTTTGCCCACGGAATAGCAAATCCTTTGATGAGAAGTTTTGTTATTTGATCGATAAAAACGATTGAAAGTGTTACGTAGAGAATTCTCAAATTATCAGCGCTCCATTGTAAAACATTGCTCGATGCATTATTTCTTTTTCAGCTTGCACTGGACGCAGAGATGGGCATGGGGAACTGCTTCGAGTCGTTCCTTATCAATGAGGTTTCCACATTCCGTGCAGTAACCGTAGGTGCCATTCTCGATTCGTTTGAGAGCGTCGTCGAGATAATTAAGGAATTTGCCTTCTCGGGAAGCGAAGAGAAATGTCTTTTCACGCTCCATTGCATCGGTGCCTTGTTCCATATGGAGTGAGTAAGTGGAATTTTCGATTTCATATTGTCCTGTCGTTACATCCATCATTGTGGATTTGAGAGCTTCCAGTTCATCGAGAATTTCCTGACGACGTTCCATAATGATTTTTTTGAAATGTTCGAGATCATTTTTTGTGAAGCTCTTTTTGACCTCCTGACGGGGTTGTCTTGGAGTCGTGTGTTTCTTGCGACTTGTGTTCTGTTTTTTTACGGCAAGTTTTGTATTCTTTTTTATAACTTTATTTTTTTTGGGTTTTGCGGTGACTCGTTTTTTGGAGATTGTTTTTGTCGCTTTTTTTGATTTTGCCATAGTATTACTCCTGTTTGATTTATTCAAGTATAAGGCAATTCGTTTGCACAAATATACGCTATTTTTTCTTAACTACAATAGCAGTTTTCTCACCGTTTATATCTTCTTCAACTGCATTCATCGTAGCTGCCTGCTCCGATGTTATCGGAATAATATCGAGCGCGAGAGTTTCCTGTTTGATGTAATCTGCCATTCGGTTGAGCGCCTGTAATAGTTTTTCGCTCGAAGAATGATAGATTACAATGCGGTCGGTAACTTCGAGTCCATTATCTTTGCGGAGATTTTGTATGCGATTGACAAATTCACGCGCAAAACCTTCGTCAATGAGTTCAGGCGTAAGCGCGGTATCGAGTGCAACGGTAAATGAACTATCGGTTTCAACGAGCCAGCCTGGAATATCTTCGTGGATAATTTCGACGTCGGCTAAGTCAATTGTTATTGTTGTGTTCTCCACGACGAGCGTAAGCGAGCCATTTTGTTGCAACGATTTAATTTCTTCATTTGTGAGCTCTCGAATTCTTGATGCTATTTGTTGTACCTGCTTCCCAAATTTTGGTCCCAGAGTTTTGAAATTTGGTTTTGCTTTCTTCTTGATAATCGTTGTCTCATCCGTAACGTATTCGATTGACTTAACGTTGATTTCATCAAGGAT
>Ga0116192_1001977_pt1 | contig 14012 bp, 19 predicted proteins | sample AD_UKC113_MetaG_FD_89876 | JGI IMG/M metagenome (GOLD analysis project Ga0116192, IMG submission 89876) | Active sludge microbial communities of municipal wastewater-treating anaerobic digesters from Hong Kong - AD_UKC113_MetaG | ecosystem: Engineered > Bioreactor > Anaerobic > Digestate... | reverse complement strand
CGGAACTTATTTGACCGACGCAATCACAACAAATTGTTTTCTTAAGGATTTTACGAAGGCGGAAGCGAAACTTTTTGATGGTGTTAGACATGATAGTGGCGACCCATTTGAATGGGGAAATAAGATGATTGATGTTTATGCAAAATATAATATCAATCCAATCACAAAGACACTATTATTTTCCGATAGTCTTGATTTTGAAAGAGCTGATGCGCTTTATTCTTTCTTTAAAGATCAAATTAAGGTGGCTTTTGGAATTGGAACTTATATCGCCAATGATTGTGGAGAAAAAGCCATGAATCAGGTACTTAAGGTCACTGAAGCAAATGGAATTCCTGTCTGCAAATTAAGTGATTCTGAAAACGATAAAGTTACAGGACTACCAGGGAAATTTATGGGTAAAAGCAAAGAGTATCTTGAATATTTAAAGAGAACTATAAACTGGCGTATGAATCATTAATTAGAAACAGATTTATAAGTTTTTGTATTTACAAAAATTAAAAATTTATTTATATTTTTATAATAAACAACAATAATTCTGGAGGTAAATGTGTTAAGTGATTTGTTCATAATGGGTATTTTTGTTTCTATATTTCTTTACGGTGCTACCTTGTTTTCTGCTAATTCAAAAGTTCAAAATTGGACATTTCCGACTAGTATTTTTATTGGCACAATTTGTCTTGTAGGATTAATGTTGATATGAAAAAAATAATTTATATGATTGCCTTTTTGACAGTTTTTTCTTATTCTTATGATTGTACAAATTATAAGAATCGGTCAGATTCTCTTAATAGAATTGCCAATATTTATTATGCTAAATCTGATTCTGTGTATGATGAGGAATTTCCTATTTCTATGTGGATTTCTGATCTTCAAGGAAAATATGATAAATCAGACAGTCTTAGTATGCTTGGAGATAAATATTGGCATGAGGCATTTATGCTTCAAGAAATTTGTGAAGAAGGGTATAATCCAGAAACAAAGGAAAACGTTAAATGAATAGAATGTTTGTATTTATTGGAAGATTTCAGCCTTTTCATAATGGTCATTTAGCATTATTGGAAAATGCCATAAATGATCTTGGCATTGGAGCTTCAGCCGATGAAAGTTCTCACGATGCTTTTACTATTCTTATAGGAAGTTCTGAACAAAAGGATACAATTCAAAATCCACTTTCTTCTGATGAACGTATGAATTGTATAAATTCGGCCATTTCTTTAATTAGGGCCAAATATGATATTCCAACAAACTATTCTTGCATAAACGATTCTTGCTATAACTATAATTCTTGGATTTATAATGTTCAATCTGTTGTTAATGAAAGGGTTGAAGAAGAATTTGGAAAACAGCCGGCACAAGTTATTCTTATAGGCTTTGATAAAGTAAAAGAATATGCATTTGCTACTGGTTTTGATTTTTACCAATCTAAAGAACTTAAGGGCGGCATTCACGGTTCTGATATTCGTAAATCAATTATAGAAAAAGGTATAGCTTCTATATCTGATAAAGTTCCAAAGGAAACTTTTAAATATTTAAAGAAAGTGCATTTTGAAGAAAGACTTTTGGGAATATATAAAAAGATAGAAGATTACGATAAATCAACTGGCGCAAAATACGCAACATGCTTTCTTACAGTTGATAACTTAGTTATAGAAGCAGGACATGTTCTTCTTGTCAAGAGAAAGGATAATGGAAAATTTGCAATGCCAGGTGGATTTCAGGAACCAACTGAAACTGCTAAGGATGCAGCTAAAAGAGAACTTGAAGAAGAAACGGGATTAAGAATTTCTTCTGATTTTTTTGCTCTTACACAAGGCCCTGTACTTTTTGATAGTCCATTTCGTGGTCCTCGTGCTGGCAGTCATGCAAATATGCCAACACATGTTTTTTTGTGGAAAAGAAACGGTGAACATACACAGCTTTCTATTGGATCATCTGAAGATACAAGTAAATATAAAATAAAATCTCCAAGTCAAACTGTTGTAAAAGGTGGAGATGATGCAGCTGAAAGTCTATGGATGCCATTTAACGAAATCGTGAATAGACCTCAGACAGATTTTCATGGTGATCATAAGAAAATTATTTGCAATATGTTAAAATTACCATATACGAAATAGGAATAAAAATGTACAAATTTGATGTTGAAATTGAAACTAATAATATAGTCGGTGGTATAAAACAGTATTTTGCTGACAATAAAATGCAAAATGCGATTATTGGAATTTCTGGAGGAAAGGATAGTACAATAGTTGCTAAATTATGTTGCATGGCTTTAGGAAAGGAACACGTTTATGGAATTATGATGCCAAACGGTAATCAAAAAGATATTTCTGATTCTGAAAAGGTAATTAAAATTCTTGGAATAAACTCTTATACTGTTAATATTGGTAATACATATAATTCTTTAAAGAATTCTTTTCCACTAGATACTGACAATAAAGTTTTTAATAGTAATACACCAGCCAGAATTCGTATGACTACTTTGTACGGATTTTCTAATATAATAAAAAATAGTCTTGTAATGAATACTTGCAATTATTCTGAAGACTGTATGGGATATTCTACATTTTATGGAGATTCAGCTGGTGATTATGCGCCTATTAGATATTATACAGTTACAGAAGTAAGAAGTATTGGCGATTATCTTGGACTTCCAAAAGAACTAGTTCATAAAATTCCTGATGATGGAATGTGTGGTTTTAGTGATGAAGCAAAATTAAGTAATGAACTTGGATTTGATTTTACTTATGAAAGACTTGACAAATTTCTAAGAAATTTGCCCAATGATTTTTCAGATATAGAAATAAGCAAAATTATGAAGAAATTTGAAAGTAATAAATATAAAATTAAAACGATTAATATTTCATCTAAACTTCCTATTTTTTGTGATGAAATTATGAAGGTTAGATTGGAGGCTTAAATGGAAGATATAAGGCCGTCACTTACAGGATTTATTGAAGTTAGTGTAAGTCGTAGAAAAAGTAAATTAGATAAATCTGATTTATCTGATCTTATAGATTTATATAACGAAATCTATTCTACAAGATATATGCTTACTGATGAAATATGTGAAAAATTCTTAAAGGAAAATTAGATGAATTCTTATAAGAAGTCATTGCAGATGATAATATCTTCTGATGCATTCAAGAAGAATATATCCAGAATTTTGAAGAAACATCGTAAGGATTTTAATTTTGATGAAGAATTGAAAGATATTTTAGAATCATTTAGATTCATAATAGATGATGTAGAATAGGTTATAGCCTCACTTATATATAACAATATATTCGTGAGGCTATTATGAAAATTGCAGGTCTTGATTTATCTATTTCTAGTTCAGGCGTCATAGTTGAAGATTTAGATGAAAATCTAAATGTTGAAGATGTAAAGTGTTTTGGTTTTACTACTAAGAAGAAATTGGAATCCGATAACATAATTTACTATAATACAAAAAATTTTAATTCAGAATATGAAAGATATATGTTTTGCATTAAACACATTCTTGATTGGATAAAGGATTGTGAATATGTATCTGTAGAAGATTATGGATTTGCTTCAACAGGAATGGTCTTTAATCTTGCTGAATTTGAAGGATTCATAAAAATAAGTTTATATAATAGTGGAAAGAAACTTCGCTTTTATGCTATTAATTCTATTAAAAAATTTTTTACAGGAAATGGACTTAGTGATAAGATTTCAATGTATCAGGAATTTACTAAAAGAGATTGTAAAAAACCTGATATTTCATATTTACCTGAATGTGAAAATGGACATGGTGTACAGACAACTTCCGATATAATTGATGCATTTGCTATATGCGAATTTTTGCGCAAAGAACTTAGAATAAAGAATGGCATTGAATTATTGAAAGATCAAAATAAAAAAATTATAGAATGCTTCAACACCATAACTAAATCAATGCCAGAAGGGTTATTGACGAAAAATTTCATTTCAAAATGACGATGTTCAATTCTAATTTCATTCAAGGATTTTTTGTTCCAAAAAATATAAGCAAATGCTTAAATTTCAATGGAGCTTTAGGAACAGAAAAAAAGATAACATTTCGTTCTTCTTGGGAAGAGATATTTTGTAATTTTTGTGATTCTCAGGAATCTGTGAAAAGCTGGGGAAATGAAATAATAAAAATTCCATATTATTCTACTATTGATAACAAATCACATGTGTATATTACTGATTTTATAATGGAAGTAATTAATCGTAAAGGCGAATCAGTAAGATATATAGTTGAAATAAAACCAGATTCACAGTCTGAACATCTTAACAAAGCCGGAGATCTTATTTATCCAGATCCGCCAAAAAGAAAGACACAGAAATCTTTGTCAAACTGGCAAGACAGATGCATGGTTATTAGAAGAAATCATGAAAAATGGCAGATGGCCAGAAAGTGGTGTTCTGAACATGGATTTATATTTAAAGTTGTTAATGAAAAAGATCTTGATCTTCTAATTAAACATGTTGGAGGAAAATGATATGAACGATGAAGAAATGAAAAGATATAAACAATTTCTAAAAGATCAAATTGATTTTATGGAAAAAGAAAAGTGGTATGAAGGTGAAAAAATTAAAAACGATCCTGGGCAAGAATTTCTTCGTAAATGGATTGAACATAGTGCTTCAGAATTTCGTAAGGAATGGGAAAACAAAAACGGTCAACTTCCTAAATAGTATATGCAAGTAATTTTCACAGTCATTGGTGCCATTGGTGCTTTAAGTTTTGCATTATGTGCCCTTCCACAAATTATTAAAACTTTTAACACAGAAGATGCCTCAGGCATATCTTTTGGCTTCATAATTCTTTCATTAATTGGAAATATTTTTAGTTCAGTGTATGTGGCTTATACAGATTTTTTAAGTGGAATATGGCAGATTCCACTATTTTTAAATTATGGAACGGCTTTATTTTTGATGATTGTGCTTTTGATTTTGAAAATCAAATTATAGTTGATGAATCTTTGATTATTTTTTCAAAAGGTAATGTACTTAATAATAATGGATAAGATCTTTTTAACACAAGTTTAGATATGTCTTCATTATTATTGAGACGACATTTTAATTCTAATCTTTTTGAAGAATTCATTATAAAATCTAAATGTTTTTCTTTTGTGTAATTAAATTCGCCTTTGAATTTTACTTCGGAGCAGAATCCAATTTTTTCTTTTAAATAAGAAATTTCATCTCCAAGAAATTTGTCTTCATCTCCCCAAGTTCCATAAAAATTTTTATTAAAAAGTTCTCCGCCATTGATTTTCTTTATTTTTTTTATTAAATCATTTCTTAGAAAAATTGCGCAAGAATAAAAATCATTATTCATAAAATCATCAATATGAATTGATTTAATCATTTCACCATTAGCTGCATTTAACATCCATTTTCTTTTATCATTTTCTAATGGAAATATAATTGCGGAGTAATCAGATTTTAATTTTTCTATAAAAGTAATGGGATTTTTATCAGGAATTCTATCTCCATCAATAAAAAGAATGTCTTCATCTGGAAAATAATCAGTACCGATGTTACGACATAAAGGAGCCATGAATCCAGTTCCTTGATGATTTATTAAAAAATTAAGATTTTTAATTTTTGGAACATTTTCTTGTCTATCGAACACAAATAAACAATCAGATACATTAAAAATATTTAAAAAATCTTTAATGTACTGATTTTGATTTTTAGAAATTATCACAACTTTCATAATTATAGATAGTTATATAGTCCATTGATATAAAGAATTTTTGTACCACCTTGAGCCGAGGCAATATTTGTCATAAAATTTATAATTTTATAATCTATAGTGCTAGTACCGCTAAATTCTCTTGTCCAGATATTTGCCGCTGTAGTTCCTGTATGTGTTCCAGCATAACTTTGTGCATAAATTGCTACAAGCCAAGCTGAAGCAATAGAATTAGTAAAATTGATAGTAATAGGATGTGCAGAAGCTGTTGTATTGATTGTAGGAAATACAGTCAATGATATAGGAATAAAAGGATCCAAAAATCCATCATCTGTTTTAATATTCAATCCTAAAGGCGCCGTGCTTTCTGTTATATCAGTTGATCTTCTTGCGATTATATTATCTACACCGTTCCATGAAGTTAATTTTGATGCTATAGTGGATAAAGAAATTGAGCTACCTTGAGTAAAAGTTGCACCGCCAACTTCTAATCCATTTTTTGAATAATATGAGTAATTAACTGCTGGATTTCCCGTTGTTAACATATATAATTGAATATCTAAAGTTCTCTGTGCATAACTATTAAGTGGAGTTTGCATTCCATTTATAGGAATGTAAGTATTACTGTCAGAACATACACTCAGACCATTTGCTTGATTGCCGTTTCCTACTCCTACTTGAAAATATGGAGAGGCATTTGCTGGCCCAAATAATTCATCAGCTGAGTTTGAACGTCCTACAACGGTTTCATATTCAAAATTAGTATTAGTATAACGACCTTCTGCATGAGAATACTCTGCATTAGCTGTTGTATAAAATCCTTCTGCATGTGAATAATTTCCATACGCTGTTGTATGCTGTCCTTCAGAATGAGATTGCGTACCGTATGATTCAGTGGCACCGCCTTCAGCGTGTGAATCGTTTCCAAAAGCTGATGTCAAATATCCTTCTGCATGTGAATTGCTTCCAAGTGTAAGTGTTTTATGGCCCTCTGCATGAGATTCTACGCCACTAGTCATTGTCAAATATCCTTCTGCATGTGATCCCTGAACTAAAGCTGATGTATTTAATCCTTCAGTATGAGAAACATTTCCAATGGCCGATGTATTGCCGCCTTCAGCATGAGAATAATCGCCTATAGAAATACTGCCTTGTCCTTCAGTATGTGACCATTTTCCAATAGCTGATGTACTGCCACCTTCAGCATGATTTCCTTCATTAAGTGCCTTAGTTGAACCGCCTTCTGCATGTGAATTGTTTCCATTTGCTAGTGTGCCCTGCCCTTCAGAGTGACTATAGTTACCTGTGGCACTTGTGTTAATTCCTTCTGAATGACTGCATTGTGCATTTGAAAATGTCAAATATCCTTCTGCATGTGACATTGGACCAAATGCTGATGTGGAAGCCCCCTCTGTGTGAGATTCTACGCCACTAGTCATTGTCAAATATCCTTCTGCGTGTGAAAATTGTGAAAGAGTATTTGTATTAAGGCCTTCAGCATGCGATCCAAATCCACTTGCTTGTGTTTCTCCACCTTCAGAGTGAGAGGCCTCGGCATAAGATATTGTGCCTTGACCCTGTGCATTAGAGAAATTGCCAATTGCTGAATTAGAATGACCCTGTGTAAAAGCACCCAGTGTATTAGTTCCAAACGCATTTCCTTCATTATATGGAGCAGCCAAATTAGAATAAACTCCAACTTCTGGATTGCTTGCAGCTGAATTGAAAATTTTTATATAAGGATCTAACGTAGAAACAGTTTCTCCCCACTTTGAACTGTTATTAAAAACTGTATTATAATTGCTTTCATATTTAGAACTATTATTATTTACAGTATTATATGTGCTATTCCAGTTTCCACTATTTGCTGTCAATGCAATATAACTATTATTGTATTTAGAACTATTAGTAAGTAAAGTATTATATGTAGAGTTCCAGTTTCCACTATTTGCTGTCAATGCAATATAACTATTATTGTATTTAGAACTATTAGTAAGTAAAGTATTATATGTAGAGTTCCAGTTTCCACTATTTGCGTATACCGTTCCAGAAACATTATTAAGATTTCCACTTATCTGTTTTATATTTGCGTTTATAGGTTCAAGATCAACATCGGAATCGCCAATCATTACATAAGAAGTACCATTCCAAATATATTCTTCGTAATAATCATCTCCGCCAGTTTGAGAAACTGGTCCAACAAGATAAATGTACACGCCTGAACCTGTAATCGGAAGATTTGCAGAAGATTCATACATGCCATTTCCACCCATATATACATTTCTTTTAGAAAGATTTATTATTTGCGTTTCTAATGATGAATCCTGGGAGCTTCTCGCAGCACTTTCAGTTTCTATCATGGAAACAAAATCACCAGATAGAATACTGTCATTATCATCTAATCCGCTTAAAGCACTAACGATAGGCTGAATGTCATTCTTGTTTAGCCATATTCCATCAGCTATTGTGGCTCTATTCCAAGGCTTTATTGCAGAAATTGCACTGTATACACTATTCATCTTCAAACCTCTTAAATTTCTATATTATATTTATAAAAAGGCGAGGGAAGTTACCCCTCGCTTAAATAAAATTAATAAAAATGTATTTTAGGTTGTTTGTTCGCCGTTAATCATCTGGAATGTATTATAGTTGAATGTGCAAGACCTTACAATTTTTTCAGAACCGGCTTGATCTAGAGAAACTTCATTCACTTCATTTGGCCAGCACTGATAAAGAACCCAGTAATATGGAAGTTTCTGCTTTAGTGTAGAATCATAGAGATAGATATAGATTTTTCCTGTGTATTGACGAAGATAGTTTGAATTTGCTCCGCCCGTAGTTCCAGTTCCTATAATATCTCCTCCGTCTTCATTTATGGTATGATTATAAAGAAGTCCTTGCCACATATGAAGCATCTTGGATGTAAGTAAATCTTGGAATTCATCAAATTCTACAGAACAAGAACCGTTCATTTCAGCTCGTCCGGGGTAGGTTTTCTTTGAGCCCATGTAATTTGTTTCTAATGGAGAACTAAATGTCTTCTTTGGAATAGATATTTTCTTTAGACGAAGAATGAACTGCTCGGTTCCAATTGAAGAGAACATGTCAGCCAATGCAGTTCCGGTTTCAGGACATATAACAGCTTGAAAGAGATAACTTTTAGCAAGATCTGGTAAATTGTTTATATCACTTGTAAAAACATTCATATTATTTGAAGCCATATCAAAACCTCTCTAAATTTTCTTATATTGTATTTATAAACATAAGTTTAATTAAACTCTGTTATGTTTTTAACATTTATCTTTTTTATCAATGTCCAGTCAGTTTTTTCTTTATAAGGAAGAACAAAAATTCTCGTATCATGGTTTCCTATAAGATTTTCATCAAAATCTATCATTTTCCACATTTTTAAGCAATGCGCAATAGAATTTCTTCGTAAAAGATCTTCTTCACTAACATTTCCAAATCCGGCTTCTCCATTTTTACTTATTGTAAATTTAAAAAGCTGTTTAAAATGACATAGATATATATCACCAAAATTATTAAAAAGATGGCAAGATTGGTATAACTTTTTGTTTTTTACATCAGCAATTCCCATTCTTGATAGTGTTTCTTCTACTATTTTTTGATCTACAAGAAGAGTTATTTTAAGAAGTTCATTAATCATTGCTAAACCTCGGTTTCATCGGTTCACTCATTTTCTCTGGTGTTACTTTAGGCTTTATAATTTCTCTACTTGTAACTTTATCTGGAAATTTTTTATTATATTTTTTTAATCCAGAATTTTTTCTTGCAATGAAGGATCTTTCACGTTTTCTTTCTATTTTAGCTGTTTGCGCCTTTCTTTTTATTTTGGCTTTTCTTTGCCCCAGTTTACGCTTCATTCTCTCTTTAGCCGTTATTCTTACTTCACGTGGCTTGCCATTGCTATCATACTGAATTCTGTATTTTCCTTGTTTTGTCGTTTTTACTTTTCTTACTCGTTTGCCATTTCTAACAACCCATTTCATTTTTATTGACTCCTCTAATTTGTTCAATTCAGGGGTCTTATCTAATTCTTTATAAACATATTCTACAAACACCATATTATATTTATAAATATAATTAGAAGAGGGAAAATATGAATTTAAATTTTTTGAATCCTTTTAGTGATGAATTTCTGCAAAAACAGCCAGACCAAGAAGAGATTCGTGCTCAAACAATGCAAAATAATAGTGTGGGTGTTGATGAAGATGTAATTGATTGGTCTAGACTTGTAAATAGATATAATACAAATGACCAATTTGGACTTAATGCTGATACTAGTAATATATTGTTTGATGCTATTTTTGCAACTAAAAGACAAAGAATAAGTTTTTATAGATCAATGGCACTTTATCCGCTTTGTAAAAAAGCTATAACTATGATAACTGATGAGGCTGTATGTGAAAACTCCAAACACGAAATTGCAAAATTTGATATTAAAGAATCATTTCAGAATAAATTTACAAAAGCTGAATTTGAACAATTAAAAAAGGAATTTGATTATATAATAAATTGTGTAATCAAGAAACAGGATATTTGGAATTATTTTTATCGTTGGATTGTTGATGGGGAACAGTTCTGGGAATTATGTCCAAACGATAAAGGAAGTGCATTAGCCGGAATAAAGATTCTGCCAGCTTACTGCAGTCTTGTAGTTTATCAAGATGGTGTAGCACAGGGTTATGTAGAAGATCCAAGAATGCTTGATTTAGATTCCAAAGAAGAAATAAAAAAATTTACTCTTGAGCAGATTTCTTACTCTTCTTACGGACAATGGGGTTTGAATAGAAACGACATTAGAGGACACCTTGAAGCAGCAATAAGACCACTAAATCAGCTTAGAGCAATAGAAGATGCTCTTACAGTATATCGTATTACACGTGCTCCAGAAAAACGTATTTTCAACATATACACTGGAAGACTTCCGCCACCTCAGGTTCCTGGGTTTATGAATGATATTAAAAACAAGTATAGAAAATCATTAACAATAGATCCAACTACTGGTATGATAAATTCTTCAAAGAATGTACAGGCATTTACTGAAGATTTTTGGTTTGCAAAGGACGATCAAGGGACCGGATCTTCAGTTGAATCTTTCAAAGGTAGTACAGAATTTAATGGACAGCTTGATGATGTAAAGATGTTTCAACAACAGTTTATGGATGCTATGCAGGTTCCTAATTGCAGATGGAATGACACAGAGTCTCCAACAAATTATGCAACTACTCCAGAACAGATGCTTTCTGAAATTTCATTCCAGAAATTGTGTAAGAGATTGGCACAAAAATTTGCAGATGAACTTATTCTTCATACATTTATTCAACAACTTAGACTTCGTGACTATGATAAAAAATATCTTGATAGTTCTGTATATAATATAACATTGAATGGCGCTAATGATTTTCAGAAACTTCGTGAACTGGCTCATGCTGAAAAAGTTGGCGGATTGATAGGAACTTTTTCTCAATTTTTGCCAACACTTACTAATTCAAAGGATTCATCTGAAGATTTACAACCCATTTTTTCTAAACAATATTTTATGGAAAAAATTCTTTGTATGACATCTGATGATATTTTGCTTAATCAAAAATTATTAGATGAAGAAAAGAAGAAACTTATAGATAAAGCTAATGCAGCAAAAGATGAATCTGCACCAGAAGATACTGATGAATCAGAACAAGGTGATGATTTAGGTTTTTAAAGAATAATAGAAATAAATAAGATATACAGAAATGATGTTTTTATAAATACAATATAATTTTCATATGAATTCAGGATTTTTTATATCCTGAATTTTTGTTATATTTGTAATATCAAAGTAGGTTTATATGAAAGAACAAAAAGAAATTAAAGAAGGATATGTAAATAATGCCGAATTAAAGAAATTGATAAGTCGTTATAACGAACTTAACATTGATGATACAGGTGAATGGATTTCACGATATATTACAAAAATGAATAAGAAAAAAGATCTTAAAAGTATTACTGATGAAAAATTTGAGCTTTCTATTGATTTTATAAAAAATAAAAGAAAGCAACTTAATGAATTGCATGATAAATATTCAAAAATGACAGATGCAGAAAAAATATGTCTTCAAGATGAACTTACAGCAATACGAAATCTTTTATTTATGCATTTTAACAATATAATAGATGGTAGAATTAATTCTTTACGTATAAAAGCTAAGATAAATGATCTTGGTGAAATACACGATATAGCGTACAATGCTTTATTAGCAATTTTTAAATATATAAATAGATTTGATGCAACTAGATGTACTTCCGCTTTTTCTTATGTGACACAAATGGCAAATAATTCTATTATTCATGATCTTAATCAGTGGCAAGATAGAAAAGAAAGAATGGTGACGGGGCTTGATTATTTTGAGAATATTAATACCGAAGATGATCCAAGTGATATGAAAAATAATACATTTGATAAATTCATTCAGTGAACTTATATATAGAAATAGGAGAATTAGAATGACCTTTACTCAATATGTAGACATGGTAATGAATAAAACATCAAGTGTTACACCAGATGTTCAAAGTAAAAAAATAGAAAATGAAAAAAGTATTGAGCAAATAACTGCACAAGCTAATCCAAAAGTATGGACTGGAAAAGTTGTAAAGAATATAAAATATATTATATTTGATGGAAAATTTTTAAATGCGGATAATCTTAAGAAAGAAATTTCAGATTTGTATGTAAGTAAAGGATTTGGTAATTTTGGATTTTCTAAACTTTCTGTTGAAGAATTAGTTAGATATGAAACAGTTAAAGAAATAATGAAAAAAATATTTAAAAGTGAAATTACTGATGAGGTTAAGGCTTCTGATGTAGCAAAATTACTTTTTGATAGAGAAATCAAGGATTACGTTTAAAATTTTATAAAGGAAATGTGATATGAACAAGCATAAGTTTTGTGTTATTCAACCGTTAATTGGTGGAATGGCTTTAGCGGCTGAAGAAGCCTTTGGACAATCTCCTGAGTTTGTCATTGATTATCAAGGAATTGCTAATTCTGAATTATATTTGAATTATCAAAAAGAAAAAAGAAATAAGTCAATTCCTCATTTTATATTTAATGGCAATTTTATTTCTAAGGTACAAGATTTTGAAACTGAAGAAATGAAAAATGAATTTGATAAACTTAATAAAAATATAGATGTTGTTGTAGCCGTTCCTGTATGTTCAGGACTTTCTGGCGCAAATTCTACAGGAAAGGAAGAACACAAGGCAGGTTCTGAGGCTGTACAAAATAATAATCAGTTAGGAATTTTGGAATTTGTCATTTCTAAAATAAAGCCCAAGGTTTATATTTACGAAAATGCTCCAGGGCTTTATACAAACATGGGAACAGGATTAAGAGAAAAGATTGTTTCCGTCGCCAAAGCTGCTGGTTACAATATTCAATTCAATAAGGTCAATACGATAAATTATGGTCTTCCACAATCAAGACAGAGAACTTTCTGTATTTTGTGGAGAAAAGATGTATTTGCCACAGTTCCAAAGTTTCCTTTTGAACGCCTTCCACGTCAAACCTTGCTGGAATTTTTTAAAACGTCTCCAGATGAACCTAATGAGGCCCAGTTAAGGGAAGAGTTTGAAAAGCGTCCGTTCATAAATTATCTAAAAGCCCACTATGGTAACAGAGATTCTTGGCTTGAGGAATTTTTTAAAGACGAGGATAATACATTCGAATTGTTGGAAAAGTATGACGAATATGACATGGCTCTTGATGTATGTACAAAGATAAATCCAAAAATTTCAAAATATATAGATCATATTAAGAAGAAACTTGCTATGGGCAAAGGGTTTTTCACTGATGACAATTATGGAAAGAACCCAGATCATTGCGGCGCAATTTATTGGAAGCAGTTTATGCAACTTATAAATCCTATAAAACGTCGTTTTCTTGGTGCGAATGAAGCAATGAAACTTATGGGAATGCCTGATGATTTTGATGTACCTAGTAATTTGGCAATGATTGGTCAAAATGTTCCAAAGAATACTGCTTATGCAATGTGTAAAGATATAGCTCTTGCATTTGAAGGAAAGCTTACTTATACATCTGATGAAGTTTCTATGCAAGATCTTACAAAGGAAAGTCATTTCACTAATAAAAAAATAAATAACTTCATAAAATAAGAATTTGCTATCGCAGGAACATAAAAAAGTTTTTATATATAATAATGAATGGAACGAAATTTGCCAGTTTCATTCATTTTGATACACGATTGTGGTCAAAATTAAAAATGGGCAAAAATGCTAGAATTTTTTAATCTAGCAAGG
>Ga0116192_1001976_pt1 | contig 14018 bp, 10 predicted proteins | sample AD_UKC113_MetaG_FD_89876 | JGI IMG/M metagenome (GOLD analysis project Ga0116192, IMG submission 89876) | Active sludge microbial communities of municipal wastewater-treating anaerobic digesters from Hong Kong - AD_UKC113_MetaG | ecosystem: Engineered > Bioreactor > Anaerobic > Digestate... | reverse complement strand
GCGAGGGGACCAAAGGGACCGCGGGACCATCGGAAAACCGAGGACATCGGGGGCACGAAAGACCCAAGGATCGAGAGGGAAACTCATGCAGATGTTTCAAGGAAAGCCCATTTACCTGGACTACAACGCCACCACTCCCATCGACCCCCGAGTGGCCGAGGCCATGCTCCCCTACCTTCTCGAGCATTTTGGAAATCCTTCCAGCTCCCACGTCTACGGCCGAAAGGCGAAGGAAGCGGTGGACAAGGCACGGACCCAGGTCGCCGAGATGTTGGGCTGCCGGGAGGAAGAAATCGTCTTCACCAGCGGGGGTTCGGAATCCAACAACTACGCCATTAAAGGGATCGCCCGCGCCCTGCGTTCCCGGGGAAGGCACCTGGTCGCCTCGACCATCGAGCACCCGGCCGTGACGGAAGTCTGCCGTCACCTGGAGGAAGAAGGCTTCCGAACGACCCTTGTTCCCGTGGACGGAAACGGCCGGGTGGACCCCCGGGACGTGGAAGCGGCCATCACTGCAGAGACGATCCTCATTTCCATTATGCACGCCAACAACGAAGTCGGGACGATTCAACCCGTGGAGGAAATTTCCCGCATCGCCCACTCCCGGGGGATTCTTGTCCATTCGGATGCGGCCCAGTCCGTGGGGAAAATCCCCGTTCGAGTGCACGAGCTGGGAGTGGACCTGCTGTCCGTGGCCGGTCACAAGCTCTACGCCCCCAAGGGGATCGGGGCGCTGTTCGTTCGATCCGGCGTTCAACCGGACAAGCTCCTTGACGGGGCAAACCACGAGATGAACCGGCGAGCCGGAACGGAAAACGTTGCCCAAATCGTCGGCCTGGGAGAGGCCTGTGCCATGGTCCGGGAAAACCAGTCCTCCTACGAGGCACACCTGAGGCGGATGCGGGACCGCCTCGAGGAAGGCCTCGCAGCCCGGCTCTCGGAGGTGCGCGTGCACGGTCACCCCCGGGAACGAATCCCCAACACCTCCAGCTTGGGCTTCCGCGGGCTGAGCGCCACGCAGATCCTCTCAGAACTCCGGACGGTGGCGGCTTCCGCGGGAGCGGCCTGTCACAGCGACCATGTGTGCGTGTCCGGGGTCCTTCAGGCCATGCAGGTTCCCCTTGAATACGCCGTGGGCACCATACGTTTCTCGGTGGGGCGGTTCACTTCGGCGGACGAGGTGGACACCGCCGTCCGGGAGATCGCGGCGGTGGTCGCAAGACTCCGGCAAGGCCGCTAGCTTCAACGGGATCGGGTTCTCGACGGTTCCGGGTCCGTCCGGGGCTCACCCGAAGGGAATGCACCGGGGGGACCGACCTTCTTTTCTTTGCGCACTCCCGAAGGTTTTTGTACGCACCTGCAGGCAGCAAGCACCGAGGGCGCCGGCCTTGTCCCAAAGACCACGGATTTTCACCACGAACGACCAACGGACGGGGAGGTGGATATGTTGAGGTTTCTTGACTTCTTTCGGAAAGGCAAGGCCCTTGAGGGAGAATCTCCCGAGCAGGCGGCGTTTCGCAAGAAGTACCAGCATTTCGAGAACCTGCTGGCAGCCAACAACAAGGCCCTGGAGCTCATGACGGAGCTCGAACAGACCTGCTACGGGCCGAAGCCGTTTTCCCTGGAATACGTCATCGGGCAGACCGAAAGCCTGCTTTCCTATGTCAATCGAATCGCCGATGAGTTGAATGCCCTTTCCAACAACAAGTTCGTCCGGCTTTTCGATGCGGTGGAACGTATTGGAGTGAGCGTTCTCCAGGAGCTGGTGCGCAAGAGAACGGTGGAGGCGGGGCGCTTCACCCTGCCGATGCAGGATCTGAGCCTGGAGCGCCTGGCCGAGGTGGGAGGCAAAGCGGCCAGCCTGGGAGAAGTGTACAACCGGGTCCACCTGCCCGTACCCCGGGGATTTGCGATCACCGCCTACGCCTGCAGCCACTTCATGCATTTCAACCGGTTGTACGAGGAGTCCGAGCGGGTCCTGAAGGGACTGGATGTGGAGGACACGGAAAAGCTGCTGGAGTGCAGCCGGAAGATCCAATCCCTCATCCTTGACGCCCCTCTGCCCCCCGATCTCGAGAATGCCGTTTTGAACGAGGTCGATTCTCTCATCCGGGAGCTGGGACCCGACATCCGCATGGCGGTTCGCAGCAGCGCCACCTGCGAGGATAGCGAGGCGAGCTTTGCGGGGCAGCATTCGTCGGTCCTCGGGGTGGGTCGCAGCAATTTTCTCCAGGCCTACAAGGAAGTGGTGGCCAGCACCTTCAACCCCCGGGCCATTTACTATCGCCGCAGCAAGGGTTACCCCGACGAATACGTGATCATGAGCGTCCTGTGCCTGGTGATGGTCAACGCCAAGTCCAGCGGAGTCCTGTACACTCGGGACCCCAACGATCCCCGTCGGGACGTGATCCTGGTCAACGGGGTTTGGGGTCTGGGCGTCAGCGCCGTGGAGGGATCCGCCGCCACGGACTTTTTCGTGGTGGACAAGGCCCGTCGGCAGATTCTCTCCACCTGGACGGCCCCCAAGGAAACGATGCTGGTCCTGGCAGACCCCGAGGGGCTGGAAGAACGGAAGGTCCCCCCGGAGCTGAGAACCCGGCCCAGCCTCGAGTCCGATCAGCTCCTCTCCCTGGCCGAAGCGGGGATCTTGCTCGAAGAACACTACGGCCAACCCCTGGACATCGAATGGGCCCTGGATTCGAGCAACCGGATCGTCCTGCTCCAGTCGCGCCCGCTCAATGTGGACCTCAAGACCGTCCGGGGGGACGTCCCCACCCTGGGAAGCGACCTCGAATCCCTGCGCAGGAAGTTTCCGGACAATCCCATCCTCCTTCACCAGGGAGTCACGGCGTCCCGGGGAAAAGCCAGCGGCATCGCCTACGTCCTGACCTCGGACCACAACCTGCTCAATATCCCCGTGGGCTCCATTCTCATTGCCAAGCAGACCTCGCCCCGCTACGTGTCCATCCTGGGGCGGGTCCAGGCCATCGTGACCGACGTGGGAAGCATCACCGGACACATGGCCTCGGTGGCCAGGGAATTCGGGGTGCCCACCCTGGTGGGAACGGGAAACGCCACGGAAGTGATCTCCCACGGGGAGGAGATCACGGTGGATGCAACAAACTGCCTCATCTTCCAGGGACGGGTGGAGAGCATCCTCGAGCGCAAGAAAGCGGTGAATCCCATGAAGGGCAGCCCTACCTACAAGGCCTGTCACGCGGCCTTGAAGAAGATGGCCGTACTGAACCTCACGGACCCCGAAAACGAGAACTTCAGCCCCGACGGTTGCCGAACGGTGCACGACGTTGTCCGATTTGCCCACGAGATGTCCATGAGGGAGATGTTCCGCATCAGCGACAGGGTGGAAATGGACAAACGCTACGCCGTGCGCATCAAGGCGCCCCTTCCCATGAAGATCCTGGCCGTGGACCTGCAAGGCGGCCTGAATATCCCCCCGGGGGCAAGCGAAGCCACCATGGAGCAGGTGACCTCGATCCCCTTCCAGGCCCTGCTTCGAGGCATGACTCATCCGGATGTGCGCTGGGTGGGAGCGGTGGGAGTGGATTGGAGAGGCTTCGCCACCATCATGGCCGAATCCGTGTTTCGGGACCCGACCATGGATGACCGGATGGGAGGCCCCAACTACGTGGTCCTGTCCAACGAGTACTTCAATTTCAACTCCCGCCTGGGGTACCATTTCGCCGTCATCGACGCCTACTGCGGCCCTCAGGTGAACGACAACTACGTGGCTTTCTCTTTCAAAGGGGGAGCGGCGGACATCGGGCGCAGGTCCCGAAGGGCCCTGCTCATCGCAAAGATCCTCAAGAGACTGGGGTTGAAAACCACCCTCAAAGGGGACATGGTTCGCGGAGAAATCAAGAAATACGACTGTTCGGAACTCCTCACGCGCCTGGACATGCTCGGACGGCTCATCGGCGCCGTCCGCCTCCTGGATATGGTCCTGTCCGACGACGGAAGGATCGACTGGTACGTGGATGAGTTTTTCAACGGGAATTATTCATTTCAGCGCAAGGCCCAGGGGACAAGCGGTCAATGAGACCCCGGGTCTTCTCGATTCACGGGACCGGGCATGGCCGATTGGGCCAGGGGAATGGGTTTCTCGGCCGGGCGGCTCAAGACTTGTTGGGGCATCTTTTGAAACCGTTCCTTACACCACCGGGAACAAAAATAGTGGGTCTTGTCCCGGTAATCCGCCGCCAAGCCCGCTCGAGCCGCCCGGTCCGGCAAGACGGGCATCTTGCAGACCGGGTCGATTTCCCTCTGCACTTCGGCATCGGCCCGGGTGTCGGGCTTCCGCGTGCCCGACCATCCCGGGACTCGAGGGGACGACGTTTCCTTCGCTCGGGAGACCGGCTCCGTTGGCACCGCCATGGTCTCCGGTTTGCCCGACCCGCCCCCTATACCGGTCGAAGCAAGAGGAGAGGGCCCGTTCCGGGAGAATCTTGCGTTCTCGTAGACCGGATCGAGCTTCAACCCGTAGGGAGTGAGGCCGGGCTGATCGGATTTATGAGCCGGGTTCAGGGGGTCCACGTAATAGAGCACGCGGCTGTGGGGCAAACGGCAATGTTCCGAAGCCGGAATCCCGCTGAACCGGGCCCCGGCAACAAAGCATGCCAGGCCGAACAGTACCGTCAACGGGATCCCCAGAGATTTCTTCATGGGTTTGCACGCCCCCCGGTGTCCTTCCCCACAGCCCCACCCCGGCGAACGGGAGCTCCCGTCTTCCGGGGGGCGGCCAAAGCCGCCCAAACCCTTCCCCGGCAACGGGGTCCCGCTTCCCGAGCAAGGTTTCCGGCGATTCGCCCTTCCATGGCCCCCTTATCTCCGGTCGCCTCGTTTAAGTAAATACGGTGCATCCCGTATTTTCGTGGTAGAAGCTTACGGGCAGACGGGCGTCCGTACTGTGCCGAGAAAAGGAACCGGGGAGAAGAGGCCCGGTAGGGTCCCTCGAGCACGGGCTTCCCGTATTCTTGCGGTTCCATCCGGTCCGATGGAGGGAGGGGACCCGTTCGGCCGGGTTCTTCCCCGCAACCGAGGAGGCTTCGGTCATGACAACGACCGCCGAAATTCAGAAGATCCTGGCTGAGGGTGTTGCCCGGGGCAAACGAGCGGCCGTGGCAACGGTGGTGGAACGATCCGGACCCGGTCCCCGGGGTCCGGGGTCCCAACTGGTCCTTTGGGCCGACGGCACCATGATGGGAAGCGTGGGAGGCGGAATCCTGGAGGGGGTAATCGAAGAGCGGGGCCGCCAGGTGCTGGACAACGGCCGCCCCGCCTGGGTTTCCCTGGACCTGGGGTCCGGTGCGGAAGAAGACTGTGGAATGGTCTGCGGGGGCAAGGTCCGGGTGCTGGTGGATTTCATCGACGGGGATCGCCCGCGGGTTCGGTCCTTTTACGGGGAAATCCTCTCGGAGCTGCAGGCTCGGCGGCAATTCCACGTGGTGACCTCCGTTCGGGGGACCGAGGAGCTTTTCACCAACCAGTTTCTCTTGCGGGAAGAATCGGTCGCATCGAGTCGTTCGGACATCTCGGAAGAGCTTCCCCGGGACCTTCTCCGGAACGTCCGGAAGATCGCATGGCGGCTTCTCGATTTCGAATCCGTTCGCTATTTCGTCCATCCCCACGGTTTCCTTGGGGACGTGTATATCTTCGGCTGCGGGCACGTAGCCCAACAATTGGCGCCCTTGTGCCGACTGGTGGGCTTTCGGGTCGTTGTGCTGGACGACCGGGAGGAATTCGCCAACCGGGAAAGGTTTCCTTCCGCCGACGAAATCCGGGTGCTTGAGTCCTTTGAGGGAGTCACGGACCTTTTGCCCATCGACCCCGAATGCTACCTGGTCATCGTGACCCGGGGGCACCGGAGCGACGGCCTGGTTCTGTCCCAGTGCTTGAGGACCCATGCGGGTTACATCGGAATGATGGGCAGCCGCAAGAAAAGGGATGCCGCCTATGCCGCCCTGACCCGGGAAGGATTTACGGAACAGGACCTGCAAAGGGTCTTCTGCCCCATAGGACTGGCCATCGGGGCGGAAACCCCCGAAGAGATCGCCGTCAGCATCGTCGCTCAACTCATCGAAGTTCGCGCCAATCGCCTCCGGCGCCTCTGAATTTCGACTTGCAAACCCGAGGGGGGAAACGGTAATGAAGTCTCCCGCCAGTGGTGGAAAAGCCGGAAACCGAGTCCCCGGGCCGAGGCTCGAAATCCAATCCGCACCCATGTCATCGGGAGGGTCCCATGAAAGTGTTCGTGACCTTGCATTTGCCCCGGGAGTTGCTGACCGAGGTGGAAAAGACCCATGAAGTCGAAATGAACCTCGAGGACCGTCCTCTCGACCGAGGAGAGCTCCTCGATGCCGTCGGCGACAAGGACGGACTTCTTTGCAGCATTCACGACCGCATCGACGAAGAGCTCCTGGAGAGGGCGAGCGCTCTGAAAGTCATCGCCAACTTCGGTGTGGGATACGACCACGTGGACCTGGAAGCGGCCACTCGCCGGGGAATACCTGTAGGCTACACCCCGGGGGTCCTCACCGATGCCACGGCGGACATTGCCTTTGCCCTGATCCTGGCCGTGGCCCGAAGGGTGGTGGAGGGCGACGAACTGGTCCGTTCGGGCAGGTTTCCCGTCTGGGCACCTTTCAACTTCCTGGGTCGACAAGTTGCGGGAAAGACCCTGGGAATCATCGGCATGGGGCGTATCGGCAAGGCCGTGGCCCGGCGCGCCGCGGGGTTCGACATGAGGGTGCTCTACCACAACCCGAACCCCCTGCTTCCCGAGGAAGAAACGGAATACGGGTCCCAGTGGGTGTCCCTGGAAACCCTGTTGAAGGAATCGGACTTTGTGAGTCTGCATGTTCCCCTGACTCCCCGGACCCGCCATCTCATAGACCGGGACCAACTGGCCCTCATGAAACCTTCGGCTTTTCTCATCAATACATCGAGGGGCCCCGTGGTCAAGGAATCCGCTTTGGTCGAGGCACTGCGTGCCGGGAACATCCTGGGTGCGGGACTGGACGTTTATGAAAACGAACCCGCACTGGCGCCGGGACTGGCGGATTTCCCCAACGTGGTGCTCTTGCCCCACGTGGGAAGCGCCACCTACGAGACCCGGACGGATATGGGACGGATGGCTGTGGAGAACCTCCTGGCCGGCCTGGCGGGACAAAGGCCTCCCAACTGCCTCAACTGGGAACGTCTGCCCGGGGGCAAGGGAAAGAAATGAAGTGAACTTCCGAGGGCTGCTCGGACAAATGCTCAAGTGTCGGCGGTCCTACGGACGGACAGGAAGGAGCACGACGGCATGAAAGCGGTGGCATTCAACGGCAGTGCGAGAAAAGACGGCAACACGGCGGTTTTGATCAAAACGGTTTTCGAGGAACTGGAAAAGGAAGGAATCGAGACGGAACTGGTGCAATTGGCGGGCAGGAAGATTCGAGGCTGCACGGCTTGTTTCAAGTGTTTCACCAACAAAGACCAACGATGCTCCGTCAAAGAGGATTATGCCAACGAATGCATCGAGAAGATGCTGGCGGCCGACGCCGTCATCCTGGGTTCTCCCACCTACTTTGCCGACGTGACGGCGGAACTCAAGGCCCTCATCGATCGGGCGGGCCTGGTGGCCATCGCCAACGACAGCATGCTGCGAAGAAAGGTGGGTGCCGCGGTGGTGGCGGTACGCAGAGGGGGCGCCGTCCACGCCTTCGACACCATCAATCATTTCTTTCTCATCAATCAAATGATCGTGCCGGGGTCCATTTATTGGAACATGGGAGTGGGCCTGGAAAAAGGCGAGGTCGCCAAGGACGAGGAAGGCCTTCGCACCATGAAGGTCCTGGGCGAAAACATGGCATGGCTGCTCAAAGCCATCCGCGGATGATGGCCCCTGCCCGGAAAAGAGAACCTCGAGAACCCTTCGGCCCTTCCGGAAAGCTGAATTCTAGGGAATCACCCCCGCCAGAATCCCCGACTGGTTGGGCCCTTCGAAGGGGAGTCGGCGGATGTCCGTGACCCCGGCCTCCGACAACATCTCCCGAATTTCTCCGTCGGAATAGGCCTGGCCTTCCGCCGTCTGGAGGAGCATGTTCAGGGAAAAGAGCGCCGGAAAGAGGGGTCGGTCCCGGGTGTTGTCGAGAATGAATTCATGGACAAGGATCAATCCCCCGGGTTCCAGGGCCGCAACCGCCTTTCGGAGGATGGATCGACACCCCTCGGGGCCTTCGCCGTGCAGGATCTGGGACAGCCAGGCCACATCGAAGCGCCCGGTGATCTCCCCTTCGAGGTAGTCCCCTTCCTGGAAATCCACCCGGTCCTCGACCCCGAACCGGGCGACGGTCTTTTGGGCGAAAGGCCGGGTGGTGGGAAGGTCGAAGATGGTGGCTCTCAACGCCGGGTTCTTCTTGCAGAATTGAATGGCGTAGGTGCCAGGACCGCCTCCCAGGTCCAACAAATGTCGACGGCCGGACAGATCCACTTCCTCGGCGATTCGGGGAGCGATGTTCATGGCCAGGTTGAACATCCCCATGAGGAAGGCCTCCCTCCATTCTTCGTCCCGGGTCGAGGAGGAACTCCCGGACACGGACTTGCCCGTTCTCACCGCCGCATCCAGCTGGAACCACGAGTTCACCAAGTGATGGTGGTGCATCAGGATGTGCCCCAGGTACTGGGGCGAATCCTTGCGCAGGAACGTTTGAGCCGAAGAAGTGTTGGCGTAACCGTCCCGGGATTTCACCAGGAGCTTCATGGCGGCAAGGGCATCCAGGAGCATGGCCGTAGCCCGGGGGTCCGCCCCCAGCCTTCGAGCGACCTCCCGACTCCCCAGCCGCTCCTCCCCCAGGACGGAGAAAACCCCCAGTTTCACACCGCAATGAAGGGTGCACGTCTTCCAGTAAAATCCCGAAGTATCGAGGATCTGCCCCGGAGTCCATTCATTTGCGTTCATATCCACCTGCTTTCTCTTGACGGCGTCGGCCGCCGGCTTTGGCCCCTCACAGGGGGGCGCTCTCTCGGATTTTTCGAATGCGACTCTCCGGAATCAACAGGGGCCCCCCCCGGATTTTCCGCCAATCGAGGCTCCAATGGCGGGGCAGGACCAGGACCCGGCGAGCCATGCGGTCCCTGGGGGCGACGCGAACCTTGATGAGTCCCCCCGCCAGGTCCAGGGCAACGGCGTCCCCTTCCCGCCATCCCATCCGGTCCGCATCCGCCCTATGAACGAAGACGGCGGGTCCTCCGGCTACGGACCGGATGGCCGGGGAGTAGGAAGAAAGTTCTTCCGTCCCGAAGGTCGAATCGGTCGGAAGCAGCAGGAAATTCCCGTCGAGGGGCGGGGCGGACCCCCGGCTTTCGACCTTCGCCGGGGACCCTGCGGGATCCCCAGCGGAAAAGATCCGCTGCCCTTCCGGGGGAAGATCCGAAAAAAGGCCCGGCAGATCGCGTACCGGGGCCGGGGCGTTCCGGACCGGGGATCGATCCGGGGTCCCGGAATCAGGCCCCCCGGGCGGGCCCATTCTTTCGAGCAGCATCCCCAGGATCTCCCCGGCGGGTCGGGTTTCCCCCGGAACAAAATCCCGGAAGATCCGGGGCGGGTGTTCCCCGCGAATGGGAATGCCCCCTCGGTGGGTCGGGTGGGCAAACTGAACTCTTCCCTCCTGGTTCACAAAATGCCCCCCGGCCTCGAAAACGGTGGAAGTCGGGAGAAAAACGTCCGCCCGGTCCACCGTCAGGGAAGGGAGATAATCCAGGACCACCAGGAGATCGAGCGCATCCAGAGCCCTTTGGACCCGCTCCCGGTCCGGGTGGAATCCCATAGGGTCGGTTTCCACCACCACCAGGGCCTTCACAATGCCTTTTTCAATGGAGCCCAGGGTCTCCTCGAAAGACCCGGTTTCCGTCTCCGAAAACAATCCGGCCGCGTAGGCGTTTGGGCCGGGAAGCACGTAGAAAAGACGCGCCCCGTCCGCTTGCCCGCCCAGGAATTCCGCAAGCCCGGCTGCAAGCTCCGGGGCGGTTTCCTCCACCATTTCCGTCCCGCAGACGATCACGGGCCTGTGACGGCCGTCTAGCTCCCGAACAACCCTTTCCAGGGAGGTCCGGATCTCGGACGGAACCTCCCCGCTCCCCCCCGAGGACAAGAAACGCAGACAGGCATTTAGGTCCCGGGGATCCGCCGAAATGAGCTCGAAGGAGAAAGGAAGCTCGACGGGCCGGGGATCCAGCACCGTCACGGGGGCCCCCTTCCGGTTCGCCTGCCGCAGGGAATACGCCAGCATGGGCGCTTCCCCCAAGGGATCGCAGCCGATCACCAGGATGGAATCCGCCTCTTCGATCTCTCTGAGAGAACAAGCCAGGTGGGGTTTCAGGAGGGAAACGGCCCGCCTTACCTTCCTTGCCGCGGAAGAAGTGAGAAACAGGTCCGGTCCCGAAATCCCCAGGGCGGCACAAAAGCGTTTCAAGCTCTCCAGGACCTCGAGGCTGGATCGCCCGGATCCCAGGCAGGCAACGGCGGAAGGTCCGGCAGAATCGAGAATCGCCCCCAATGCCTCCGTGATCTTCACTACGGCATGATCCAGGGACACGGGTTCCCCCCCCGCCCGGGCCTCACGGGGCCGTTCCAGCTCCCCCGGTTCCCCGTTGGCCCAGGAAAACCCGAACCGGCCCCGGTCGCAGATAAAGTGGCCGTTCACCCGAGCGTTGTAGCGAGCCTCGATGCGCACCACGGAGCGATAGCGGGCGTTGGCAATGGTGTTGCACCCCAGGGAGCAATGGAGACAGAGGGACGGTGCCCGTTGGAGGTCCCATCGCCTGGCCCGGTAGCGGGCCGTTCGGTCGGTGTAAACGCCGGTGGGACAAAGATCCACCAGGTTCCCGGAAAAAGGGCTCTCGAGCTGCCCGTCCTCGAAGCGCCCGAAATAAACGCGGTCTCCCAGGCACAGGGTCCCCAGGTCCCGGCCCCCCGCAAACTCCTGGTAGAAGCGGGCACACCGGTAACAGTGGATGCATCGATTCATCTCATGGGCCAGGAAGACTCCCAGGAACTGGTCCCGGTAGGTTCGTTTCCTGCCCGGGTAGCGCCGAACGCCGTGACCTCCCGAGACCGTTTCGTCCTGGAGGAGGCACTGGCCTCCCTCGTCGCACACGGGGCAGTCGTGGGGATGATTCAGCATGAGCCATTCGATCACCCGTTTGCGAAAAAGCACGGCTTCTTCGTCCTGGGTGGAGACCACCATGCCGTCCTGGGCGTCGATCATGCAGCTCATTTGAACGCCCTTGAACGGCCCCTGGAGGAACTTGACCGCGCACATGCGGCATGCGCCCACGGACCCCAGGGCTTCGTGATAGCAAAAGCGGGGAATGACGATGCCCAGGCGCTCGGCCGCCTCGATGACCTTCGTTCCCGAGGGGACCTCGATTTCCAGCCCGTCAATGATCAGTTTCGGCATGGGATGACCTTCTCCCGGCGACCACGGATCGTCGGTTCCGGCGGGGTCGGGGATGTCCCCGGACCCGGGATGACCGGGACATCCAACTCGTTTCCCCGGCGCAATCGTCCCTATCGCCCCCCTTGGGGCGCCGGGGCAAAACCAAGACCCATGGGTTCACGGGAGCCGGCCCCCGATGGGAAGAGCGCCGGCACCCAACTACGACCCCGAAACCGACGGGAAGGGACACCTCTTTTGAACGATGTGCTCCCGCACCTCGTCCTCGAAAAAACTCAGAAGGCTTTCGATGGGAGAGGCGGCTCCCGGGGCCAATGCGCAGTAGGAGTTCCATAGTTGGGCGCACATGGTCCGAATGAGGGGCAGGTACTCTTCTTTCCCCTCACCGTTCTCGATGCGATCGAGAAGCTCCCTCAGGTAGGGGAGGCCTTCGCGGCAGGGGGTACACCAGCCGCAGGATTCGCGGGCAAAGAACCGGGTCAGGTTCAAGGTGGCTCCCACCAGGCAGGTATTGCGATCGAACACCATGATGGCCGCCGTGCCCAGCCTGTGGCCGATGGCGCCCAGGTCGTCGAAATCCATGGGAACGTGGTAATGATCGGGCGTGAGGAAGCGGGTGGAGGCCCCGCCTGGAAGCACGGCCTTGAGCTCGGAACCCGGTTGCAGGCCCCCCGCATGCTCTTCGATGATCTCGCTCAACGGGACCCCCATGGGAAGTTCGTAGCAACCGGGGCGGTTCACCTTTCCGCTGACGCAAAAAAGCTTCGTTCCCGCGGTCTTTTCCTTCAGGCCCAAGCCCTTAAACCATTCGGGCCCGTTTCGGAGAATGTGGGGCACGTTAGCCAGGGTCTCCACGTTGTTCACCACCGTGGGGCGTTCCCAAAGGCCTTTGACCGTCGGGTAGGGAGGAGGCTTTGTGGGATTGGGCCGCTTGCCCATGATGGCGTTCAGCAGGGCCGTCGCCTCGCCGCAGATGTATCGTCCGCCGCTCCGGTGAACCACGATCTCGAAGGAAAAGTCGGTCCCGAGAATGTTCTTTCCCAGGTAGCCCGCCCGTTGGGCAATCCCGATCTCCCGCTCCATGATACGGACGATGCCTTCGTAGGAGGGACGCACGAAGAGGAACGCCTTGGACGCGCCGAAAGAGTACCCGGCAAGGGTCATCCCCTCGAGGATCAGGTGCGGGTCCGCATGGATGAGCACTCGATCCTTGAAGGTCCCCGGCTCCATCTCGTCGGCATTGGCGGCCAGGTACCGGGGATAGGCTCCGTCTTCGGGGACGGCCAGCCACTTTTTCCCGGCGGGAAACCCCGCTCCTCCCCGGCCCCTCAGGTCCGACGCCTCGATGATCCTGCAGACCTCTCTGGGCGAATGCTCTTTGAGCACCCGTTCCAGCGCCCGATATCCCCCATTCTGCCGGTATTCGTCCAGGGTGGCGATGCGGTCGGGTTTTCGATTTTGGAAAAGCACCCGGGGGTACATGCCGTCAATCATTCCTTTGGCTCAGGGCGGCCTGTCGGCGAAGATCCTCGAGGATTTCGTCGATTCGTTCCCCGGTGAGGTTGCCGTAAACCTTTCGGTTCACCAGCATGGCGGGGGATCGATCGCAGTACCCGATACAGCAGACGGGAAGGAGAGTGAACAGGCCGTCGGGGGTGGTTTCTCCCGTGGAAATGCCCAACCGGGATTGAAGATGATCCAGAACGCTCTCGAGTCCGTTCATCCAACAGACGGCGCTGTCGCAAACACGAATGACGTATTTTCCTACGGGCTCCCGGTAAATGAAATCATAAAAGGTGGCCAACTCTTCCAGCTCGAGGGGAGTCATGCCCAGGATTTCGGCCGCCTCCGCCATGGCCCGGTCGTTCATGTACCCGTAATGGTCCTGCAGGGCAAACATGACATCCACCGCCTTCTCCCGCGGATGTTCCGCCCGAACCACACTTTCCCGCAATTCATCCCTAAGACGGCTCGGCACCATGCACCCACCCTGCTTCCATCCCGGTCCCAAAATACGCCACGTTCCAAGATGCGCCACGGTAGGAAAATACTAAACGTGAGCCGGGAAAAGTCAAGGAATAGGGGTGGGAAGCCGGGAGAGGGAATTTCCCGCCCTCCCCGGATGGGAGAGGCCGCGAGAGGGAAAACGACCTGTTTTGGATCAACCCGTGTTCATGGATCGGTTCTTGGTCATCCGACCACGCACAAGGCCCTGTCCTTGGCCATCTGGATGAGCTTGTTGCTGACCCGCCCCATGTCGAAAGCTTCCACCTTACTGATTCCCCTGCGACCCACCACAATGGTCCCGAAGTCGCCCTCACGAGCAAGATTCATGACGGCACCCGCCCGGCTGGTCACCCCCGTGATGACCCTGGTGGAAATCTGCGGGTCCGGAATTCCCGAGGCCACCAGGCGTTCACGAGCTTTTTCGAAGGTGCCCCGAACGGCTTCCTTGGCCTCCTCGAGGAGCCCCCTCCGGTACTCTTCGGGGAAGAATTCCTCGAGACCCTTGTCCGAACCGGCCACCCCTCGAACCACGTGCACCAGGCAGATCTCCCGGGC
>Ga0116192_1001973_pt1 | contig 14023 bp, 12 predicted proteins | sample AD_UKC113_MetaG_FD_89876 | JGI IMG/M metagenome (GOLD analysis project Ga0116192, IMG submission 89876) | Active sludge microbial communities of municipal wastewater-treating anaerobic digesters from Hong Kong - AD_UKC113_MetaG | ecosystem: Engineered > Bioreactor > Anaerobic > Digestate... | reverse complement strand
TGTTTTTTATTGTAAAAAAACTTGAAACCCCCGATATATAAGACTTTAGAATCTATTTTGGTGTAAATTAATTAACACTACGTGGAAAACAAAGGAGGGGTGAATGATGTCAACCCGGTTTAAGCTCTTTTTATCCTATCTTGTCATGGGCTTTTTACCAATTCTTCTATTCATGATGGTTATCGTTGGTGCCATATTCCGGTTTGTCAGCGAAAGCCCCTTTCTCATGAGTCTTAGCGACAATCGTGAGGATATCATACATACCCTTGATAGGTTTCTGAGCATGGAAATTGCCACCCGGGACAACCCGGAGGACTTATTTGATGAAGAGAGGCTGCAGGCCTGGGATACCGAGTTTTCTCCCTACCATATCGGGTTTATCCTCAAAGATGCCCATGGAGAGGTATTTTATATCTCTCGTTTTCTCACAGCTTCGGGTGTTGATGAGAACATCCTGGAGATTGGTGTACGTGAGTCCCTTTTTAACCATGAAGGCACTGTTTACCCCCCTCATTTCTTTGGATATCAAAAGCTGGGCACCCAAGATGCCTTTACTATATATGAAAAGAAACTTGACGGAGGGCAGTCTGGAGCCTTCTATCTGATTATAGAAACCGGAGAGGCAAGTCGGCTTACCGGAACCTTCGCTAGTCGCTTTATGACCCTCGTCCTGATTATTCTGGCTGGGGTTATCCTGCTTCTCACCTTTTTGGTGACCCGCAGCATGATGCAATCGCTTAAGAAGCTGAAGGACGGTGTGCGCCATATCGCTGAGGGGGATCTGAGCTTCAGCATAAAAACCAATAAGCGAGATGAAGCAGCACAGGTGGTCATGGCCTTTGAGGAAATGCGCATCAGGCTGAAGGCCTCCATTGATGCTCAGGTAAAAGAGGAGGAAAACAGAAAGGAACTTATATCCAACATCTCTCATGATCTTAAAACGCCGGTTACAGCCATTAAAGGCTATGTGGAGGGATTAATCGACGGTGTGGCCGACACCCCCGAAAAGAGAGAGAAGTACCTCTCTACCATACTTGGAAAGACCATGTCGCTGGATCGTATGATTGATGATTTGTTTCTCTACTCCAGCCTCGATATCGGACGTACCCCCTATTATTTTGAACACTTGTCGGCCGAGCAATATTTCAGAGATCTGTGCAATGAGACCAAGCTGGATTTGACCGAAAGAGGCTTCCAGGTTGACTGTGATATTCAGATTCCACCAGCCACCCAAATTCGGGCTGACCGTCAGATGCTCAGCCGCCTGCAGCATAATCTCACCGAAAACGCAGTGAAGTACGCAAAAGAAGATGACAGGAAGGCCATCTTCTCGGTTTATATGCAGGGTGATATGCTGGTGTGCACCACAGAGGATAATGGCATCGGCATCCAGCCCTCAGAGCTGCCTCATATCTTTGAACGCTTTTACCGTGCCGATGCCGCCAGAACCTCCACCATTGGCGGAACGGGGCTGGGCTTGCAAATTTCAAAACGGATCATTGAGGATCATGGAGGCAGGATATGGGCAGAGAGCCAGCCAAGCGTCTACACACGCATTTCATGGTCCATACCAGTGCTGCCGGGCGAAACCGGCTATGATCAGAAACATAGCATTAACATCGGGGGTGATGGTAATGTCTGACCGCATCCTTATCGTAGAGGATGATACCAGCATCGCTGAGCTTATCCGGGATTACCTTGAGATCAACGGCATGCAGGCTGATATTGCCGCCGCAGGCAAGATTGGCCTTGAGAAGGCTATACAGCAATCCTTTGATCTGGTGCTGCTGGATTTGATGCTGCCCGAAATGGACGGCTTCGAGGTTTTGATAAGAATACGGGAGGTCAGAGATACACCGGTTCTCCTTGTTTCTGCCCGCCGTGAGGATATCGACAAGATCCGCGGTTTAGGTCTGGGTGCCGATGATTACATCACAAAGCCCTTCAGCCCCGGTGAGCTGGTAGCCCGGGTAAAAGCCCATCTGGCACGTTTTCGCAGGCTTACCGGCAAAACGGTTTCACGAGAGGGAATCTTGCGCATCAGAGGCCTGGAGATCGACCCAGACGCCCGGACACTGAAGGTGGACGGAAAACCGGTGGAGTTGACCTCTAAGGAATTTGATATCCTATTGTTTATGGCCAGGAATCCCAACAAGGTCTTTTCCAAGGACCAGCTATTTGATCGTATTTGGGGCATGGAGGCCTTTGGTGACACCTCCACCGTCACCGTGCACATCGGAAAAATACGCGAAAAAACCGAAGCCGACCCCAAGAATCCGCAATATATCGAAACGGTCTGGGGTGCAGGCTATCGGTTTAAGATATAGAATAGTCTTTAAGACTAACTACTTAAATGAGAGAGAAAGAGGAAAAACATATGAGCACCAACTTAAGCGGAAACACCTATGTCTTCTGCAAAAGCTTCCAGCATAACGAAAAGCAGCGTCTCGCCTTTGATCATCTGGCACAGAAAACCTTTGGCGGATTATCCTTTGAATCATGGTACAAGCAAGGGTATTGGAATGATGGATGCGTTCCTTATGCCCTATTTGACGGGGATAAGGTTGTTTCAGGCCTTCTTGCCACACATTTTAACTTTACTATAAAGGGAGAACAAAAGCGGTATGTACAATTGGGTACGGTTATGACCGACAGTGCTTACCGTAAGCAGGGGTTATCCCGCATCATCATGGAAAAGGTTCTTGAGGACTGTCAGGGCAGCTGTGATGGGGTATTCCTTCTGGCCAACGACAGCGTCCTTGATTTTTACCCCAAATTCGGTTTTATAGCCGAATCTGAATACCGTTTCAGTACGCCCATCAGCCCAAAGACCGGAAGGGTTGAAAAGCTGGATATGAAGAACTCAGCCCACAAAGCGCTTCTTGTAGATAAGATCAAGCACTCCAACCCCTACTCCCTCATCAGGATGACTGACAGTTCGGGAATCCCCATGTTTCACTGCACCATGTTCCTATCCGATTGCATCTATTATCTGCCCGATTATGACGCTGTGGCAGTGGCCGAGCACGAGGGAGGCACGCTGCTCCTGATGGACGTTTTCTGTGATGGGAATCAGCCTCTGGCCGATATTATATCGATCCTGGCTCAACCGGACACCACTCGGGCCACCCTTGGCTTTACCCCTGAAGATACCCATGGCTTCACGGTAAGTCTTTCCCAAGAGGAAAACACAACCCTGTTTGTCCTGAAGGGCAAGGATAACCTCTTCAGCAAGCATCAGGCCATGTTTCCCCTGCTATGCCGTACGTGAGCAATCAGCGGCTGGATAAATAACAACCCTCCCATTGCTGGAAGCGTGATAACTCTATAAACCACAAGAACCGTCTCCTTGGTTGCGCCCCTGGTTCTGTATGATAATGAGTGACTTGAGAGCTTGATAAACCCCATGCTTCTTCATCCTGTTGGGTGACTCCCCTAACAGTTCTTCAGGATACCTGCCTTTATCAACTTCAGTCATACAAAAAGCGCAGGAAAACGGCTTTGAATTTCGATATGTCGGGAATGAGAATGAGTTTGACCCAGCCTTTTTTCAGTATCGCTGGAATGATGGCAAAAAAATGACATGGGACGAACAGATGGACTTGAATCTGATAGACCGTTCAAGGCTTTTGGATTTCGTGACGGACCTTAACGCATATACTTCAATGGTTGTCACAAGTAAAATCAGATTTGACAATCCCGGCCCCTATTCATTTATCTTCACGGATGCAATTTATTACAAAAAGAGCCATCTCAAGTTTCATCATGAGACAGCTCAATTATGTTTCAGCTTATTCCTTCACATCTTCGGGGTTGATCTCCACCTGAACGGCCACAAGGCTCTTGGCGCCGTATTTTTCTCTCAGGCGGGGCTTCTCAATCTTTCCGGTGGGGTTGCGCGGCACCTTGTCGAATATGACCCTGCGCGGGCGCTTGTAACGGGGCAACGGCGCGCAGAAGGCCTCTATCTCAGCCTCGGTGCATTCGGCACCGGGCTTAAGCTCAATGATGGCAGCGGCGATTTCACCCTGACGCTTGTCGGGAAGACCGATGACAGCCACATCCTTGATAGCTGGATGTGCCCTCAGGAAGTCCTCAATCTGCACAGGATAGATGTTCTCGCCACCGCTGATGATGACGTCCTTCTTACGGTCAACCAGATAGATGAAGCCGTCCTCATCCATCTGTGCCATATCACCGGTAAACAGCCAGCCATCCCGCAGCACTGCAGCGGTGGCCTCCGGATCCTTATAATAGCACTTCATGACGCCGGGACCTTTAACAGCCAACTCCCCTACATGTCCCTTGGGCACCTCAACACCGTTCTCATCCACTATCTTCACTTCCCAATTATAACCCGGAACGCCGATAGCGCCCACCTTGTGGATGTTCTCAACGCCCAAATGAACGCAGCCGGGGCCGATAGACTCACTCAAGCCATAGTTGGTGTCATAGAGATGGTTGGGAAAATACTTCTTCCAACGGTGGATCAGGCTTGGCGGAACAGGCTGTGCACCGATGTGCATGAGTCGCCACTGGGATAGATCATAGTCCTCCAGCTTAACGTCGCCTCTGTCGATGGCATCGAGAATATCCTGAGCCCATGGCACCAGAAGCCAAACATTCGTGATCTTCTCCTCGGAAACCGTTTTCAAAATCCATTCGGGCTTGATGCCGCGAAGGAGCACAGCCTTGCTTCCTGATAGAAGACTTCCGAACCAATGCATTTTAGCCCCGGTGTGATAGAGGGGCGGGATGCACAGGAAGTTATCATTCCGGGTCTGGCCGTGATGCTTTTGCTCGGTCTGACAGGAGGATGTCAGGCTCATATGATTATGTAAAATAGCCTTGGGGAAGCCTGTGGTTCCCGACGAAAAATAAATGGCCGCATCGTCCTCTTCGGTCAGCGTAATATTCGGAGCTTCAGAGGAACAGTTAGCGGTAAGGCGATCATAGCTTTCGGCAAAGGTCGGGCGGTTCTCCCCGGCAAAGAGGAGGGTTTTAATCTGAGGAATTTGATCATAGATGGATTCCAGACGCCCGATGAACTCAGGCCCAAAGATGAGCGCAATGGCATCGGACAAGCCCAGGCAGTACTTGATTTCTTCTGCTGTGTAGCGGAAGTTCAATGGAACTGCGACTGCACCTGTTTTTAAAACGCCAAAGTAAATGGGGAGCCATTCCAGGCAGTTCATCAAAAGAATGGCCACCTTATCTCCCTTTTTTATACCTCTTTTTATGAGCAGATTGGCCAGACGATTAGCTTTCTCATCAAATACACGCCAGGTCATATCCCTGCGGTATTCGCCGGCCGGATTGTTTTCTATAAGTTCGTATTCACGCCAGATAACATTATGGCTTTCCTGAAGATCCAGATTGATTTCGGTAAGACAGATTTCTGATCCATAAAGCGCTGCATTTCGCGCCAATAACTCAGTAATAGGCATTATTCCTTCCTCCCGTTCTACCTGCCAAAAAAGATATTAAAGAATAACCGTACTACATAAAATAGCAAAGTCTCACAGTTTATTATAAAGTGCTGCAGGGTTTTATTCAACTGCTTCTTTTTATGGCTGGGGGTCGGCTGTCCCCTATCTCCCTAGGGGTTCAGGCAATGGGTCATAGATGTCTCCCCGAAAATCCAGATGGCGTGCAGATCATGGCCGAGCGTTATGTCAGTTGCTCCTGAAGGAAATCAGCGAAGCAATAGATGACAGAAGCCTGACGATCCAATCGGTCAGCTTGGGGTATGCTGTTTTTATAAGGGCATATGCAGCCTCTTTGGTGATGGGTGCCACCTTGTTGCTTAAGATGAAATTGCCGTCCACCTCATTTCCGATAGCCACATTCCCAAGAGCGACACCGCCCATGGCGATTTCTCCCATGGCCACACCGCCAATGGCACAAAGCCCCATGGCTGCACCACCGAAGGCCAGAAGTCCTATCGCAAGCCCGCCAATGGCTATACCACCCAGGGCACAGCCGCCCAGAGACAGTAGAAGTCCCAGGGATACACCACCCAGAGAAAAACCTCCCAGCGCAATCCCGCCAACCGAAACCACACCGATTGCTATATCCCCTATGGCAATGATGCCCTTTGCTACCGGAAATGGCCTGATACGAACAACATCATGCCGGGACCTGAATCTGATATGGACCAGCGGCAGCCCGAGGATGGTTGTCCTGGACTTGTACTCATAGCCATGCATCATCCTCTCGGTCATGGTCTTTTGTTTTATCAGCCTGTCAATAACCTCACTCTTATCTTCATAGATGGAATCCATGAATTCTTTGGCGACCTCAGCCGGGCTCCCCATTCGGTTTAAGACAACCTCCACCGAATCGGTTTCACACGCGGTTTGGATATGTGTCCTCAAATCGCTGGCTATTCTGTGCTTAAGCCCATCCTCAACCACCATACAGTTGATGACCTCTCCGATATATGCCTCAACCCTGTCAACCATCTTACTTACCTCCTAAATCCAATATGGCATAAATACCCGTTATAAACCGCTTTAACTCATCCAGTGCTCTTTTGTACTCCGTCCGGCCTCTGGCCGTTATTCTGTAATACTTTCGCGGCACGCTCCTTCTATCGTTGACCTGCTCCCAGTAGCTTTCTATGAATTGATCATCCTCAAGCCGATAGAGCACCGGATAGAGGGAGCCCTCCTTCATCCTGAAAACTCCATGGCTGGCTTCATCCAGCTCCTGAATCAGCTGGTAGCCATACATGTCCCTGAGGGTCAGGAGCTTCAGGATAAGAATCTCCAGTACGCCTTTTTTCAGTTGCTTGTTGATGTCATCCACTCAATCACTTCCTCATGCTATATACTTTGTATTACTAGGTATATATTAATAACAAATGATAAGTCTTGTCAAGGGGAGAGTAAAGGATTTCTGAATCATGATTTCTATACCGGTGAAAAGGCAGGAGATTGCAGTGTTTTGACCCATGAGGATCGTAAGAAAAGTGCTATTTCACGCTGTAGCGAAATGAGATAAGCATGGAAGTGAGGATCCTGCCACCGGGATATACAGGTAGAAGTAGGAATCCTCCTTGTTTGGCACAAAGGTACCGTCATAGAACTCAAAATCATAATCCCCCAGGGCTTTCAGCCCAGATGCCGGAAGATGCACTCCATAGATCTCTCCGATGCTTTTTGGGATATGGTCGACAATTGCAGGGATGGTAAACACAGCGTACCGGCTCTTCGGAATTCTCCGGGCTATGATCCCCTCGGGAAGGCTGGCGTCATTCGCGACCTCAACCCCGGCAAAATATTCAAAGCTGCCATTGGTAAAGAAATCCTGAGTATAGCTTTCAATACCGTAACAGAACTCATTATGGATTCTCGAACCGATCTCCCCTATTCTTTCTCTCAGGGCATTCCAAAGTTTGGGGACCGCGTAATTCTCATTATTGCCATAAAAGCTGAGACCGGCCACCAAAAAATCATCCAGGTAGACAATCCTGGGCTCCACCGGCTCAACCGACGCAGTTTTGGCATTGAGAAAGCTCTCAGTAAGGACGATTTGCGCCACATTGCTCAGATCGTACGCCCTTGCCCTCACGCTTGCAGGGGTAACACCAAAGACATCATAAAAAGCCCTTGTAAAGGCTTCCTGAGAGTTATAGCCGAATTTTATAGCGACATCCAGGATCCGCATATTGGTTGTGAGGATATCCCTTGCGGCCTCGGTAATCCTTCTTCGCTTGATATAATTGTTGATGGTATGGCCCGAAAGGGATTTGAACACCCTCATAAAGTGATATTGTGAAAAGCCCGCTATTTTTGCGATATCCTGCAGTGTGATATCGGTCGTCAAATGGTTTTCGATATACGCAGATGCTTGAAGAACGGCGTTATAATAATCGTTCATGCGCACAACTCCTCGTAAAACAGTACCAAACCTTGCTATGTCATTGGAAAAGGCGTGTTATAGCTCTATGATAACACGCCCTGAGGAATCCCGGTATGCTTACCTCGCAGCAGAAGCAAACGTTAAGGCTTATAGCCTTCGAATAGGGAAAAACATATCGCCCTGTCCTTCCTCGGGACAGGTATAATCAGGCTATACCCTTGCCCAGTTTGTAGGAGCGGCTTCTTCGTCAGGCAGCAACGCCTGATAGGTTTTAATGCCCTCGGGTGTGTTCAAGTCAAAGCTATGCCACGGGTTCACTAAAGGTGACCCAAAGCAGATATCGGCCTTGCCTTCATCCACGTCGTAGAGCACCGACCACAACGTTCCCAACCCCTCATTGTAGAAATGGCATGCCATACCCTCGGGCATCTTTGATGAAAGGAGCTTCATCAAGGCTGCCTTGTCAACAGGGCCTGATTCCAGAACCTTCACCATAGCCCCATAGCGATCTATGGAATGCTGCATCCTGTTGCGGACATGTACTTGCATCTCAGGAAGGGTATAGTGATTGGCCGAGCACAAATACCCCGAGTCGGTTGACAGATTGATTCTCTTGATGGTCTTAACATCGTTGGCTATCTCAATCAGGGTGGCCTGGTGGTTTCTGTCGGTTACGGCAAGACAGACAAAGGACGACACGGGAAGCCTTTTGATCATCTCTACGGCCTCATCCACATTGGCACATTGAGCCAGAAGGATTCGAATGATGGCCCAGAAGCGCAAGCCCTCTTCCACCGGTGTTACAAGGGGAGCACCATTGGTCATGGTAACATACAAGCCCTTCTCATTCATGCCGTCATAACGGCCGAAGAGCAGCATGGAAAACCCCAAATGGACATACAAACCGTCGGCCTTTACGGTAAGCAGTCGTTTGTCATCATCCGCATCCCACTCATAGCTTCTTCCCGCATAGGCTTTGCCATCGGCTGTTCCCTGAGGCAGCACTGCAAACTGGCTGCATTGACCCTTCACAACACCGGAAAAGCTATAGTAGATAACCTCCTCGGGACTTTTGTGGAAGTAGTCGGCAAAGCCTCTGATTTCCTCATTCAGATAGGGGCAGTATCGATCAAATAAGCCTATAACCGCTTTCAACTTCTCAGGTGATAGAGGCCTGGTGAATTGATTACCGTTGAACAGAAAGTCTATTTCCCCGGGATAATAGCGTTGAATCATCTCGGCCTGCTTTCGTCCGATCTCATAGGATGTTCCCTGAAACGTGGCATGCCTGAATTGAACCTCTTTTGAATGACACATGAACATTCACCCTTTCACAAGCTTTATGGGAACAGTATAGCGTGAAAGGGTTTAATTTTTTTGATTGAAACTGCTAACTTACATCTCTTCCCTGAGCAGCCCTGCGAAAGGCCTGCGGAGATAGCTTCATGTGCCGCTTAAACAGCCTGCTGAAGTAATTGATATCATTAAACCCGGCTTCCAAAGCGATATCTGTTATGCTCATCTCGGTCTTTGTCAGCAATTCTACCGCTTTGTGGATCCTGATATTGTTGACATACGCGATGACTGTTCTGTCGGTGAGGTCTTTGAAAAGCCGGCTGAAGTGAAATATACTTAAGTTGACAAGCTTCGCTAATTGTGCAACGGTAATCTTCCCTGTGCAGTTTTCGGCGATATAGGTTAAAACAGGCGATAGCCGCGAAAGCGCTTCCCTGCGCTTGTCATACATGGCAGGTGTGAGGGTTACCTTGACATGACGCCTGATCAACAGGCTAAGGGCCTGAAAGATATAGGATTTTATGGAAAGCTCATAGCCCGGATCCTTACGCTCATACTCATCAATCATGTTCTCAAAGCATTGCAAAACAGCTTTGTCGTTGCGGATGATATTCTCAAAGAGAATCTGGTTTCGAGTGATTGGCGAGAGGTATTTGACTTCGCAAATACCCGTTGAATACCCTTGAAGGATCGATGGCTCTACAATCACGCAGTAGTAGGTAAAGCTGCCATGATGGCTGTACCCGCCATGAATCTCACTGCTGTTGACCACCACCAGATCGCCCTTCCCGACCGCATATTTATCTGAGTTGCAGGTGATGATCCCCTCACCCCGTGTGATAAAGAGAAATTCCAAATGCTCATGCCAATGGTAAGGGAAAGCGATTCCCGGCTGCTTACTGCCACATGTGGATATACTGACAGGAAACAGGCTGCTTTCCATGCAGGGGATTTCATACAGGGCTAGGTCCTTCAAGCTTCCTCACCTCTTCATAGCAAGATTGTGCTAATACACAGCAGACGCATTCATGCAAAAGAAACATCTAAGCAGTATAATCAATCTGCAGTCTGCAGTAATTACAAGAATTATACGTGATTTTTCTAAAGAGAAGCAATAGCTTTGTGAGGTAAAATATGAAGACAAAATACGCCCTGCCCATTGTGCTCTTTTTCCATTATGCGGCGGCAGCCGCACTATTCCCATACTTGCCGCTTTATTTGAGCGCCTTTGTGACACCCGGTGAGATAGGTGTGCTCATGGCTGTAACACCAGTAGTGATGATCCTTTTTCAACCTATTTGGGGTAAGCTGGCTGATCGCTTTGGCATTAAGCCCATACTTCTGATCAATATCGGTCTTTCTGTCGTATCGACCATTGGTTTTATCTTCGCCAAAACCTTCGTCGCCATGCTGCTTGTGTTAAGCGCTTATTCCATGTTTATTGTTGCCATATTGCCCCTGGTGGATACCCTGATTCTGACACTGCATCAAGATCAATACGGCAAATTACGGCTATGGGGATCTATGGGTTATGGTGTCGCTGTTTTCTTAAGCGGTTTATTTAAAACCAGCATCCTTGGCTTCTGGAGCTTCATCATTCATATGCTTCTCATGATGATATGCCTTCTCGTGGTGATGAGCATACCCAAAGAAAGCCTCCTCATAAACCCGACAAGGACCGGTTCCAATCGTGAAAAGCCCGGTAAGTTCCAAGCAGAGCCCTTGCCTTATAAAAGCAAACGTTTTTTACTGTTGATGGCTTCCTGCTTTTTCATCGGAATGGTTCTCAAAGCCTTTGAATCCTTTTTCACCATAGGCCTGGACAGACTGAACGCATCGGATCTCCTCATGGGTACTTCATGGGTGCTGGAGCTTGTACCTGAGGTTATACTCTTCTTCCTCATAGATAGGGTGGCTAGCCGTTTCACCCCCAAAATGATCTTATCAACCGGCATTGCATGCTATATTGTTCGTATGGCCATTCTGTTCTCCTTCCCTGTGTTATGGGTTTGGGTAGTTTCACAGACCCTGGCAAGCGCCGCATTCTGCTTCTGGTATTTTGGGGCAGTTAAAACCATGAACCAATGGCTGTCTGACAACCAGAGAACCCGAGGCAACGCGCTCTTCTCGGCCGTCTCCTTTGGTGTCGGAGGAACAGCGGGCAATCTATTAAGCGGTTATACCGTTGAGCAATTTGGCGTCTTCACCTGGTTTGGCATCGCTGCATTGCTATGCCTTGCCGCACTGGTGCTCTCACTTTTCCTGTGTGAGAAAAAGTCATTGACCGGATCGCAAAAGAATGGGATGATTTTTAAGGAAACAAATGACATCTTCAAGGTGGGATAAACATGCTTCGCGCCGAACATATCACCAAATGCTACGGAAAGGTTCGGGCAGTGGATGACGTCTCCTATAGCCTGAATCCGGGGGAGATTTGTGTGCTGTTGGGCCCCAACGGTGCCGGCAAGAGCACCCTGGTAAAATCCACTCTTGGTCTTCTCAAGCACAAGGGGACGGTTCTTCTGGATCGGGAGCCTATGGACAGCCAAAAGGCCCGCAGTGTAACGGGATACGTTCCTGAAGCACCTATACTTCACGAGCTATTGACGGTAAAGGAGCATGTTCAGTTTATCGCCTCAGCCTATGGCATTAAGGACGGGGACGATTTGAGAAATGAGCTGTTCAGGCGTCTGGAGCTTTCGGATAAAGAAGAAAAGCTATGCAAGGAGCTTTCCAAGGGTATGCAGCAGAAGGTCAGCCTCTGCTGTGCCGCTATTCTGAGGCCGAAGCTATTGTTCCTGGATGAACCTATGATTGGTCTCGACCCAAAAGCCATCCGGGAGCTGAAGGAAATGCTGATGGAATGGCGGGCCTCGGGCACAGCCATATTAATTAGCACCCATATCATCGACAGTATCGATTCCTTGTGGGATCGGGTGCTTATCATGCGGCAAGGACGAATCATCCGGGCTGTAGATCGGAAAAGCCTGGAATCCGAATCGGATAAATCCCTTGAGAGCTTATTCTTCGAGGTAACGGAGGGCGCATCATGAATGCCGTATTATTTCTGTTTCGAAAGGAAACCAAAAATACCGTCCGGAAGGCCTTGAAGAATCCAGCAGCACTCATTGGTTATTTGCTGTTCTTTGCTTTCTACCTGTGGATTGGCACTAAAAGCGGCGACAAACCTAAAGAAAGCGAATCCTTCTTTATAGATGGCAGTTTCTTTTTTGTTCTACTCAATGTATCCAGCCTGCTCATGTCCTTTGCCTATCTCTATCCCAATGTCAAGGCAGGCATCAGCGGATTTCGCACAGCAGATGTGCCTCTTCTGTTTACTGCACCCCTGAGAACCTTTGACATCCTTCTGTCACTGCTGTTGAGGCAATTTATGACCGGGGCCTTTACCCTATTCTTCTTTCTGGCTCAAATCCCCTTGTTTATCAATATTTTCGGCCTTTCTACCGAAGGGGTGGTGCTCTACGTGCTTTCCACCCTGATCATGAATCTATATGGACCCATCATCATGATTTTCAAGGTCTTCAGCTTAAGAAACAGGCCAAGGCTTGCTTCGGTCCTTAAGGTTCTTTTTCTGTTGGCTTTGGGGGCTATTGCGCTAATTCCCATCATACCTGCCATTTCATCAAAAGATCCCTTCAACGCCTACATAGAAGCCCTAAAAGCCTCATGGATAGATATGATCCCCATCGTAGGGTGGATACGCGCCATTGGTGTGAGTCCCATGACCGGCTTCACCACCAACCTGATTGTGGATTTTGGACTTTTTACTATTTTGTGTACCGGTATACTTGTCTATCTTCACCGTCAAAAGGATACCGAATGGTTTGAGGAAACCGCCCAGATCACCGAACAGAACGGTATTGCCATGGAATCCATGAAAAAGGGCTCCATTTACAGTGTTACCTCGTCAAAGCGCAAAAAAGCAGTTGCCTTTACCTTTACAGCAAAGGGGAGCGCCGCCATATTTCAAAAGCATCTACTGGAATATCGCAAAACAGGCTTCTGGTTTGTTAACTTTAAGACCATACTGTTTCTACTTTTTGGCGGCGGTCTTGGCTGGCTTATGTCTACTTCCCCTGATGAGGATATCCCTGCCATTCTGCTGGGTCTTCTGCTCCTTTCGTTTATTTCCATTTTCTTCGCTTTATTCAGCCGGTGGAACCGCGAGGTTCGCAGCCCCTATCTTTACCTGATTCCCGATCATCCTGTGAAAAAGCTGATGATGATCACAGCAGCCAGCAGTATAAAACACCTAATTGATGGTCTATTCTTTTTTATTCCGTTATGCATCTTCTGTAAGGGCTTTATTCCCGATGTCATTATCTGTGTTCTGGCTTATGTTCTGGTCAATCAAAGCTATGTCAGCCTGGACATTATCATAAACCGCCTATTTGGACGACTCAATGCGAACAGCTTCCGGGTTCTGATTAATTATTTCACTCAAATGTTGATGCTGATCCCCGCTATAGTTGTGGGCATCATCATATCAGAAGCAAAGCTGCCCTATACTCTCAGCCTTCTAGGCTTCACAGCCGTCATCGGGGTATTCTATATCACATTATCGGTTTATGCATCTATTGCCCTGCGTTATCCTGAGTATTTCGAGTGAGGTGCGAAGCCCTTAGGGACTCTGCCGACTATACTCTCTCTATGGGGAAAGTTATCAGAAGGCTAGTGGATCTCATATGCTGTATAGGAATAGATTAAGGATGTGCCAGAGATGATGCGCTTCGGATCTTTTTCAGGCAAATTAACAGCCATTAACGAATATCCAGCAGATCAGGGGGCCGGATGCACAAAGCTTATGACCGTTACTGCCAGCCAGGATGATGTTGTCAAC
>Ga0116192_1001972_pt1 | contig 14026 bp, 13 predicted proteins | sample AD_UKC113_MetaG_FD_89876 | JGI IMG/M metagenome (GOLD analysis project Ga0116192, IMG submission 89876) | Active sludge microbial communities of municipal wastewater-treating anaerobic digesters from Hong Kong - AD_UKC113_MetaG | ecosystem: Engineered > Bioreactor > Anaerobic > Digestate... | reverse complement strand
GGTTGAAAAAGTTTGCTTACTTTTTCAACTTTTTCAACCGTATTCATTGTGATTGTATCAACTTCGCGACTGTTATACTATGTGATGGCATATTTGACGCTTACGCGCAAATGGGCATGTGTGATTGAAGAAACATCCCTGATGATGTTGAACCTCTCTGTGATATCATCTGTCCTTAAGAGGTAGAAAGCTAAAGGTAATATTCTCATTAAGGATCCATTGCCATTGTCTCTTTCTGTCTTTCCTCCGGCGCATTCCGGCCTTACACCTTGCTTTATGCGATCAATAGCCTTTAAGGTTGAATTGCCAATATCAAAGGCTTCCTCGTGGGCAGCCCAGTATCCTTCCTCGTACCACCTGACAAATCTATCAGCAATATCTTGAAGATTATAACCTTCACATAAGCTTTCTGTCAGGCAGAACACTAGTGCACTATCATCTGACCATGTCCCGGGTGGTTGGTTATGCGTACCAAAGCCTTTCATGTCCACAACCGGACATAGCCTCAGCTTATCTCTGGTTGAAAACTCAACGGGTACACCGAGTGCATCTCCAACACATAATCCCAGAAGACCTTCAAGGATATTCTTATAACTTACCATAAGCCCCTCCATAGAAAAAACCTATACCCATAGTATAAGGCTTTTCGTAAATAATGAAACCACTGTTATTCACCCTACTCATAAAACTGCATGGATTAAATGCCCTATCTTTCGCGTATTGGCTTCAAAGTTCAATATCGAAGATGGAAAAAACAAGCCAACCACCTATACAATACGCGTATAAGCAGTTGGCTTATGTAATTGCCATCTCGGTTTTAACTTCATTATCTCCTCTTCTGCAGTTCGGTGCAGATGTCCTCCCAGGTGAGGCCCTTATCCACCATCAGAACTGTGAGGTGGTATAAGAGGTCGGCAATCTCGTACTGGATTTCTGCTTTATTGTCATTTTTAGCACCGATAATAACCTCTGCGGCTTCTTCCCCGACTTTTTTGCAGATCTTGTCGATCCCCTTATCAAAAAGATAATTCGTATAGGAGCCTTCCTTGGGATTTTGCTTCCTGTCGGTAATCACGTCGTAGACTTCCTTCAGGATTTGAAATGTTTCACTCATGATAGATCCTCCCTTAAAGTGATATCTCAGTATAAAAGCAGGTCTTTTGGCCGGTGTGGCAGGCAGGACCTGCGGGCTTGACAGTGATAAGAAGGGTATCGGTATCACAATCCACAAAAAGACCCTTAAGCTCCTGAACATTCCCCGAGGTTTCACCCTTGATCCAGAGCTTCTGGCGGCTGCGGCTGTAGTAGGTTGCCTTGCGGGTTGCAACAGTCATTCTCAGGGCTTCTTCATTCATCCAGGCCATCATCAGCACTTCCTTAGTGTCTTCATCCTGTGCGATTGCCGGCACAAGGCCCTGGTCATTCCATTTGATTTTTGAAATTAACTCATCCAGCTTCATTGATGCACTTACCTTTCCACGCGAATGATGTTATCTACCGAGGACACCGAAGGACTGCCCTTCATTTCCTCAATGGCCCTCATGATGGCCTTTTCATTAGCCTCGTGAGTAATGAAGATCAGTGTGGCATTGTCTACACCCCGGTTTTTCTGAATCATGGATTCTATGCTCACGCCATGCTGTCCGAAGATGCCGGCGATTTCAGCCAGTACACCGGGCTGGTCCTTCACGCTCATGCGCACATAATATTCATCCCGCCAATCCTTGTTGATCATGACGGCATCATCGTCCAGCTTTGTTCTGTGATGGGAGCCCTCGTTTTGGCAGGCCGTGATAATGTCCGATACCAGAGCGCTTGCCGTGGGATAATCTCCCGCTCCCTTACCGTAGAACATCAGGTTCCCTACAATATCTCCCTCAATATAGATAGCATTATAAGCGTCCCGCACCGCAGCCAAGGGATGGGACAGAGGGATAAAGGTGGGGTGCACCCTTGCTTCAATCACATTGCCCTGCTTTTTGGCAATGGCCAGAAGCTTGATGGCATAACCCAGTTGTTTGGCGTATTCGATATCGTCGGCGGTTATCCCGGTAATACCCTCGCAGTAGATATCCTCAGTCCGAATACGGTTTCTGAAGCTGATGGTGGATAGAATAGACAGCTTAAAGCGGGCATCATAGCCTTCCACATCGGCTGTGGGATCGGGCTCGGCATAACCCAATCGCTTGGCGTCAGCCAGTACCTCTTGAAAGCCTTTTCCTTCCTCGCTCATGCGGGTGAGGATATAGTTGGTCGTACCGTTGATAATGCCCATGAGCTTCTGGATATGATTGCCCTGCAGGGATCTGCGTATGGACTTGATAATGGGAATGCCCCCGGCCACACTGGCCTCAAAGTACAGGCCTGCGCCGCTTTGCTTGGCGGCCTCCTCCAGCTCATCCCAATGCTTGGCGATGACCTCCTTATTGGCGGTGACCACCGATTTTCCGCTCCTCAGCGCTTTTTGGAGATATTCAAAGGCAGGAGCTTCACCGCCCATAAACTCGGCAACCAGATCAATGTCGGGGTCATTGAGTATGCTGTCGGCATCGCAGGTCAAAACACCCGGTGCTACAGGCAGAGAGCGCTTTTTACTGGTATCCCGCACCAATATTCTCACAACTTCGATATCAAGGCCTTCCCTTTTACGGATCATGCCACCGTTCTCAGTAAGAACCTTCAGAACTCCGCTTCCAATGGTGCCCAAGCCTAACAGAGCCAGTCTTATCTTTTTCATGGCATCCCGCCTTTCTCTTTTCGAAGCATGATGCAGCAGGCATGCTGCAAGCGGCTTTAACTATCATTATGAGTTAAGCATTATACCTATTATAGCAGAAGCGCTTTTCTCTTTTAAGGGCTTTTTTACTAATCTTTGCAAGGGATGACGGTTTGATGTTGGTTAGTTGTGCTTACTCGTCATAAAAAGCCATCAGCCTTCCGGATTGGTCAAATAGGGTTGCAGGCTTATCGATTCTTGTCTTATAATGCTAATAGTAGATAATGGAGGCTTGTCATGCGCATTATGGTCGTGGCCGACACAGAGAGCGATTATATCTGGGATCACTTTGAGGCTGAACGCTTCGAGGGGGTTGATCTTATCATATCCTGCGGCGACCTGAAAAGCGAATACCTCTCCTTTCTCATTACCATGATCAAAGCTCCTCTCTTCTATGTTCACGGCAATCATGACCATCATTACGAAAAGAAGCCGCCGGAAGGCTGCGACTGCATTGAGGATAAGCTTGTGGTCTTCAAGGGGTTGCGTATTGTGGGCCTGGGAGGATCCATCAAATATAACGACCATCCCGTTCACAGCCGACCACCGTACCAGTATACCGAAAAGCAAATGATCAAAAGGATTCGCAGGCTCAGGTGGCAGCTGAAGCGAAAAGGGGGCTGTGATATTCTGGTAACACACGCCCCTGCATATGGGATCAACGATGGCAAGGATGCCTGCCACACCGGCTTTAAATGCTTTCTCCCGTTTCTTGAAAAATACAAGCCCAAATATATGATTCATGGGCACATGCATCTTCAATACGGAAGAGCACCCCGACAGATCACCCACGGTGACATTCAGATGATCGATGCCTGTGGCTATTATTTTCTGGATATCTGACAGGGCTTAGCCTACGATCTTGCCCGTTGACAGATCAGTGGGTGATGCAAAGCTCTGACCGCTATATTCACCGCATTCAATGCCCTCCACCAGCCAGTTCATGGTGAGGATCTGCTCATGCTCGAGGGCTTCTCCTTCTTCCACCATCAGTCTTCCGTCGGTATCATAAATCGGACCCGTAAAGACCTTGAAGGATTGGGATGTAATAGATGTCTTGATCAACTCGATAAGCTTCCGGGTCTCCCTTGGAATGTGGCTCTTGGCATAGAAGAAGTCCAGAAGACCTGAGTCCAGACCCCACCAGTAATTGCGCATTCTACCCGATGAAGCGGTGTCAAGTCCCAGCTTTGTTCCTCCCACAAGAATGCTTCTGATGTACTTCTCATAGAAGATACCCCAGTTCCAGACCGGCACAGCCAGGTATTTGGTGGGAGTACACCTTCCGTCTTCACCTTTTTCAATGGTATACACACCATACTCAGGCATGAACTGACGGTTGGCCAGGGTGTTATGATGGGAGATAATGTCGACGCCCTTCTCAGCCAGCTTCCGGGTGCATTCCTGGGTGGCGCTGTTGAAATCCCATGTCAGCATCCATTCCACATGCACACGAACATCAGGGTTGACCATACGTGCACCCAGCGTAAAGGCATTGATTCCCGAGACCACATCATTCACGGGGAACGGGGCGATATAGCCCAGCTTGTTGGTTCGGGTCATGATGCCCGCAACGATGCCTGACAGGAATCTGGGCTCGTGAATACGTCCGAAATAGGTATTTACATGCTTGAAGGAGTGCATGGCCGAGCAGTTCAGGAAGTTCATGTCGGTGTTCTCCATGGCGACCTTCAGCGTGGCATTAATGAGGGACGGACTCGTGGTGAAGATGATGTTGCAGCCATCATCAGCCATTTTCTGCAGGATGGGTGCTGCCTCAATGGATTCAGGCAGATTGGTGACCGAAACAGTTTCAACGCTCTGATCCAGCACATGCTCCAGATGCATTCGTCCAAGCTCATGGGAATAGACCCAGCTGGAGGACTTGGCGTCGTTGACATGAGCAAAACCAACCTTGAGCTTAACATTCTTTCCCTTGCCGGTAAGCCTTCCGATCAGGTTCGACTCCTGACGCAGGTTGGGGCTCTGCTGGATCTCCACTGAATTCTTACCCGTAAGGTAATCCAGTTCGGAGATAAAATGCTTCATAATGGACTTCAGCTCATCATCGTCAATGGTGTCGCTGATGCCATGAATCTTCAGGTAATCCAAAAAGGCATCCCCAGTAGTAATGGGCAGTTTGTCTCCGCCTAGCTCGTAGAAGGCCTTCCTGAAGACATTGTAAACCGCATTTCTGAAATAGATAAAGCGGTCTTCCTCACTCACAAGCCGGCTGGAGGGTTTATAATCCTTGATGAGCTCCCAAAGCTCCGAGAAGCTGTTCTCCTTGGAGAACCAAATCTCGTTAATGCCGGTTTTCTTGTTGAAGTCCATGAACTCGTAATAGATCCGGATATCCTTGTCGTTTTCATCATACTTGGGCACAAGCCGGGTGATCTTCCCGTGATAGGAGTAGATATCAAGGTACTTTAAGACGCTGACCCTCTTGTTGCCCTCCACCACATAGAACCAGTTTAGGTACTCATAGACCTTGATAGGGTCTCTCAGCCCCTCTCGAACCTGGATGTTATGTACATTCTGCCACTTGAAGGCGAACTCCGATTCGATCTCCATCAAAGGCATATAGTTTCTGGCAAAGGTAATGCTTCTTAAGTAGGTATAGGTACCCCTGATCTTCTTCAATGGGATCTCCACGATGCCCATATCCACTTCAGACACAATATCGATATTCTTTAAAACACCGTCAAGGAACGGGAGATACCCGTTCCGGCCCTGGGAGATGTAGTTGGAATACTCCTTGAGCCCTAGCTTTCTGGCGTTGATGTAGTCTGTCATATCATAACTCATAAAGGACACTTCCAATCGGTATGCTTTTCGAGGATATCAGAAGCATATGAAGATAGATCGGTATTATATGCAAGCTTCAGGAGCTTGTCGGCTCTTTTAAGCGACATAACCAGCTGTCGCTGCGTAATCAGGCCTTCCTCAAAGGCATCGGCAAGCTCATCGAGGTCCAGAACCTCCACCTTGCCATTGGTTATCCTGACATCGGTAAGGAGATCATTGAGATGATATATATCCTCATCTCTGTTGTAAATGATCTCGACAATATCGCAGTACCAGTATTTCAGTCTTCTTTCATGATCAAAAAAAGCGCTTATCTTCCACCCCTCATTGAGAAAAAGACAGGAAACGCCGCACATGATATCGTCTCTGGTCCGGATAGCTTCCCAGGATGTGATGAGATAGTTATCATCTCGGTATAGAATGGTATCATTGGATAAATCAATGGTTTCGGATGGAATAAATCTTGTTCGAAAAATCCTCGGCATGGATGCCTCCCCGAAATCTCTTTTCTACCATTATACCTGAACGGGTTTAAAAAACAATACATAGGGGTTAAGAGCCAAATCGATAAGGGAATTTTGGGCAATATGCTATAATGGGTTCTAACATAAAAAGTCATTTTTATAGGACTTTTAACATGTGCGTCCTCAGTGGGGCTTTGTCACCCTACTAAGGACCAGGAATGATGATTTTGGGTGCAATACCTATGATAAATGGCTAGTTTTTCAGCCTGTTGAAAGGTGGAAGGCCGGTAGAATGAAAAAGAAGAAGGATAAAGCTCCTAAAACCGCCGGCAACCTGCCTGCAGTTACACCTCAAAGGCGTATGTGCATTAACTGTGTCAAGGGAATGTCTGTCGGGATGAACAGCGATGTATTATGCAGGGAAAAGGGCATCGTGTCCTGGAATTACTGCTGCATGAGGCACCGCTTCTTCTTTAAGGAGGATCTGCTTCGCAGGGAGTATTTCAGATGCTGCGATTGTCAGTTCTTTATTTTCCACCCCCACCCCTATAATCCAAGCTATGGGGTCTGCGGCCTGTTCTCTGTGCGTAAATGCGACGGAAGCAGCAAGAAGGCCTGCTCCAAATTTGTCAGGCGCAAGGAGCAAACAGCTTAAAGCGTGTTATTTTGTCTTCTATATTGGTAAAGATAAAATGATTCGCTTGTTTGAAAGGAGTGATCATTTATGCCCTATCAGGCATCCCCTGCCCGATATTCCGAAATGAAATACAATCGCTGCGGCAAAAGCGGTTTAAAGCTTCCTGTAATCTCATTGGGGCTCTGGCAAAACTTTGGTGACCATGACACCATGACCAATATTAAAGCATTGTTGACCCATGCCTTTGATCTTGGCATCACGCATTTTGATCTGGCCAACAACTACGGACCTCCAAGGGGTGCGGCAGAAACCAACTTTGGAAGGGTTATGCGGGAGGAACTTAAATCCTACCGGGACGAACTGATCATCTCCACAAAGGCCGGCTATGGTATGTGGGAAGGTCCTTATGGCGATTTCGGCTCCAGAAAGTATCTGTTGGCCAGCCTGGATCAGAGCCTTGCCAGAATGGGTCTGCACTATGTGGATATCTTCTATCACCACAGACCCGATCCCGAAACACCCATCGAGGAAACCATGCAGGCCCTGGACTCGGCAGTCCGCCAGGGTAAAGCACTGTATGTGGGTATCTCCAATTACAATAAAGAGCAAACTGTAAAGGCCTTTGCTGTTTTAAAGGAGTTGAAGACCCCCTTTATCATTCATCAGCCCAGCTATTCCATTCTCAACCGCTGGATTGAAGATGACGGACTTAAATCCTATGCCAACGATATCGGCATCGGGCTAATCGCCTTCAGTCCATTGGCTCAGGGCATGCTGACCAACCGGTACCTGAATGGCATTCCCGATGATTCCCGGGCCGGCAGAGAAGTCCTGCCTTTCTTGAAGAAGAGCAATATCACCCCGCAGCAGCTGGCCATCATCAGAAGACTCAATGACATCGCACAGGGCCGGGGCCAGACGCTGGCTCAGATGGCGCTTTCATGGGTACTGAGGGATAATGGTGTGACGTCGGTTTTAGTGGGTGCCAGCAAGACCTCTCAGCTTGATGACAATGTGGCCTGCCTGGAAAACGCCAGCTTCTCGCCTGAGGAGTTGAAGGCCATCGATGAGGCTGTGGTGCAGGGGTAAAGCTGAAAAGGTCACAGGCAAAGCACATCCCTATACTATCATAGCGGCTGCAGCCTGCAGCAATTTAGCGCTTCTGAATCCATCCAAGGATTCAAGTCGCGCTCGCTACGCAATCCGTGCTCCGCTTTAAATTGCAGGCAGGCACGCCGCTTAACGAACACCTACACACTCAGATCCTTACGGGTATAGCGCGCATAGGTCATGGCCAGGCATATCCCTGAGATCGCCAGGGATAGGACGATAAAAAACACATCCAGTGATTTGCTTGCCATGATGATTTCTGCTTCAAAGTATTTAAAGGGTGACAGGTACTTCAGCCCATCAAGCTTACCGCTGACCTGGATCAGGGCATAGATCAGGTAGCTTCCAAGGAGCAACCCAGCTGCGCCTGAAGCAGCCGCCCTGGGTTTCGGACTCAATGCGGCCATGGCTGTTCCTATAAACAGAAAAATCAGCTGAAAGAACAGCATACCTGCCATCAGCATCAGGATATCACCATTCAAGTTCTCCTCCGCCGCTGTCTTTGCGGCAATACCTATGGACATCAAGAGCGAAAGGATGTTGAATAGAAGGACATTCACCAGCCCTGCCATGACCTTGGCGGTTATGATGCCCTGTCTGGAAATGGGCTTGACAAAGAGGAACTCGGAGGTTTTATCCCGCTCCTCCTTGGCAAGAATATTGGCACCCAGCATGGCGGCATGGATCCCTGCCATGATAAGCAGATAGATATAGATGACGCCGTAGAAGCCTGCCGCTGTGGACAAATCCAGATTACCTACCCCAAAGATCGCCAGAAGCTCCTTGGGGAACTGACTGAACATCGCCCCTATGTCCTGACCGGAGCTTTCAAAGCCCGCATACTTGCCCATACCGCCTGCAATCACGGCCAATACGCCGATGGACCAGAAGAACAGCGATTTGAGATTGGCTTTTATCTCTCTGATGAACACATTCATGGATAAACCCTCCTTCTCAAGGCATGCAATTCAGGCAGCATGGATATCCTTTCTGGTATAGATGATGTAACCTGCGACAAGGGCCAGAATGATAAACACGATGCTTATAATCACAAACCTTACTTCATAGCCCCCGCGCCTGAGGATGGTGTTGCTGTCGAAATAGCTGAAGGGTGTAAGGTACTGCAGCTTCTCTTCATCCAGGGCATCTCCGATCATCTTGACAATGAAGAAGCCAAATACGGTGGATAAGGAAACCGAGATCACTGATTTGATCTTCCTGGCGAGGACTGAAACAAGAAAACCCAAGACCATAAAGAAGAGCTGTATGCAAACCAGTGAAGCCGTAATAAGGATAAATTCTTTATAATAGGTCTTACCGTTGTTCATGATCCGCTCCATCACAAAAGCTGTGAGGAAGAATACGACATCGGTTATCAGGAGCGATGCCAGCACCGACAAAAGCTTTGCTGTCAGGATCTGCTTTCTCGACACCGGCTTTGTCAGTATAAAATCCGCCGTTTTCCGCGTTGTTTCCTTGGATATGGCCGCAGTCCCCAGGTTCATGGCCTGAATAGTGCCGCACAGCACCACATAAAGAAAAATGAAGGCGTAGAACCCTACAAAGGAGGTCAATATTTCAGCATTTATGCCGAAAGCCTTCAGCACGAAGGGGGGAAAGCCCTCAAGCAAGCTTTGGAACGCATCGGCACTCTCATAAAAGGAGGAAAAGAAGGACAGGAACAAGATAGCGACACAGCTTAGAGCGCATGACCATATAAGAATCGATTTACCATTGGCCTTCAGCTCGTGAATAAACATATTCATGGTCATGCCTCCTTCTTGTAGTAATGCATAAAGACCTCTTCCAGAGTAGGCTCCTCAATCCAGGCATTGGCCAGCTCGATTTCGGCAAGCCTTCTGGTCATCAGGTTGATATTCCCTCTGAAGAGGAAGGAGATAGACTTTCCATCAATGGTCAGGCTGCTGACGCCGGGGATGTTGAAGAAATCAGCGCTGACAGGGTTTTTCACCTCAAGGCTGACCTTCTTGTAATTATCCTCGGTGAGGGCGCTCATGCTCTCCAGCTTGATGATGCTGCCCTCCTTGATGATGGCCACTCTGTCACACAGCTTTTGAACCTCACTCAGAATATGCGAGGAGAAAAGGATGGTGGCACCCTTCTTGTTCTCCTCCCGCAAGAGATCAAAGAACTTTTGCTGCATCAGAGGATCCAAGCCGCTTGTGGGTTCGTCCAGTATGATGAGCTTAGGCTCATGGATTAAGCCTTGAATGATACCGGCTTTTTTCTTGTTGCCCAGGGACAGGTCATCCACCTTCCGATTAAGATCCAGATCCAGGATCTCCGCCAGCTCATGGATGCGCTTTGTGCAATCCTTCTTGTAGAAGCTGGCCGAGTACTTCAGGAGGTCTATCACCCTCATGTTGTCATAATAGAAGACCTCCGAGGGCAGATAGCCGATTTCTTTGGCGATCTTGGGCGCATGCCTGATGCAATCCAACCCGAATATCCTTGCACTGCCGCTGGTGGGGTGAATCAAGGCCAGCAGAGTTCTGATAGTCGTTGATTTTCCGGCACCGTTAGGACCGATGAAGCCGAAGATTTCTCCCTCCTCAACAGTGAAGCTGACGTCCACAATCCCCCTGGCTTTCCCGTAGTACTTTGTCAGATGCTCAATCTCAATGACACTCATGGCTTGACCTCCTCTTGATCTATTTATAGAGACATTCCTTCAAAATCCCTGCATAGGCCTCAAAATCGGTCAGCAGTCTTGCATAATCCACCCTCTGCTTGAGGGCTTTTGCCTTCTTAATGGCCTCATTGAGCATTCCCTCCGATACCCATGACACCATGCTGATGGCCTTTTGAAGATCAATACCCTCCTTGAATTTGGATAGATCAGTCTTCTCAAAAATCTTACGCAGATTGCTTCTGATAACCTTTGCATTCCGTTTTTCCAGCTCAGGCTTTACCTCCGGTGAGGTCTCCTCATAGGCCTGCTCCAGGAAATTGAATATCTCAGGGTACTTGGACAGAATCTTAAGCTTGGCCATTGTGATCTGCCGGATAATCATAAAAAAGTCGTTCTCGTCCGGGTCGAAACCATCATAGAATTTATCTGTAGCTATCTCAAGCGCATAGTCATGCAAGAAGAAGAAAAGCTGCTTCTTATTGCTGAAATAGTGAAACAGAAGCCCCTTGGAAATTCCTGCCTCCCTCACGATCTCGTTTGTGGAGGCTTGCGTATATCCCTTCTCAGCAAACTCCTTCATGGCGGCATTGATAATCTTTTCCTGCTTATCGGGCTCAAGACTCAGAAACTTGTCGTACATGGAACACTCCTTTACATAATGGCAATCCGGCCTATCATCCGGCATCCTGGCTTCTCGCTTACCTCAAGTCGCTCCGCTTTTGCATATTTACATTCCGGTTTATTAATGATATTGACCACACTGGTCAATATCATTATAGCATCATTGACCTTACTGGTCAACGATCATTTGCACAGGAGTACCCTAAGGTGCATGCAAAAAAGGCAGACAACCTAATACGATCATCTGCCAGTTACACATACGCTATTTCATTTTACTTGTTCCACCCCAACATTTGACGTAGAACCTATTAGTTGGCTTCTTCCACATCCAGATCGATGTCACGATACTTGGACATACCGGTTCCGGCAGGAATGAGCTTACCGATGATGATGTTTTCCTTCAAACCGATCAGCGGGTCAATCTTACCCTTGATGGCTGCCTCGGTGAGCACCCTGGTGGTTTCCTGGAAGGATGCGGCAGACAGGAAGGATTCTGTTGCCAGGGATGCCTTGGTGATACCTAAGAGATTGCGCTTTCCGGTTGCCGGTCTCAAGCCCTTGGCCTCGGCTTCCTCATTCTTAGCCTCAAACTCGAACATATCCACCATGCTTCCGGGGAGCATATCGGTATCCCCTGCCTCGTCAATCTTAACCTTCCTGAGCATCTGACGGACAATAACCTCGATGTGCTTGTCGTTGATGTCAACGCCCTGGAGGCGGTAAACCTTCTGAACCTCCTGGAGCAGGTAGGATTGAACGGCCTGGATGCCCTTGATCTTCAGAATATCGTGCGGATTGACTGAACCCTCGGTGAGCTCGTCACCGGCCTCAATGACATCTCCGTCGGACACCTTGATGGACGATCCGTAAGGAATGAGGTAGGTCTTGGCATCGCCGTTTTCGTTATTGACAACCTCGATCTCACGCTTCTTCTTGGTATCCTTAATATGCACAGTACCTGCAATTTCAGATACGATGGCAAGTCCCTTCGGCTTTCTGGCCTCAAAGAGCTCCTCAACACGGGGAAGACCCTGAGTGATGTCGTCTCCTGCAACACCGCCGGTGTGGAAGGTACGCATGGTGAGCTGTGTACCTGGTTCGCCGATGGACTGTGCTGCGATGAAGCCTACGGCCTCACCCACATTGCACTCTTCGCCAACAGCGAGGTTTATGCCATAGCAATGGGCACAGACGCCCACCTTGGAGCGGCAGGTCAGCACAGAACGAATCTTGGCCTTAGTGATGCCAGCCGTCTCCACTCTTTCAGCCATAGGCTCGGAAATGAGCTCATTGGCATGAATCAAAACCTCCTGGGTTTTGGGATCAATGATGTCCTCGGCGGCATAACGGCCTGTCAGTCTTTCGGCAAGGCTTTCAATGGACTTGCCGCTGACTACGATGGACTGAATGTTGATGCCGTCGGTTGTTCCGCAATCCTCCTCGCGGATGATCACATCCTGAGAAACGTCCACCAGACGACGGGTCAGGTAACCCGAGTCGGCTGTACGGAGAGCGGTGTCGGCAAGACCCTTTCTGGCTCCGTGGGTGGAAATGAAGTATTCCAAAACGTTCAAGCCTTCACGGAAGTTGGAACGAATAGGAATTTCAATGGTTTCACCGGAGGTATCTGCCATAAGTCCGCGCATACCGGCCAGCTGTCTGATCTGGTTGATGTTACCGCGGGCACCTGACTGGGACATCATGTAAACCGGGTTGAAGCGGTCAAGTGACTGAACCAGTGCGTTCTTGATATCCTCGGTGGTCTTGCTCCAGGCCGTAATAATGGCGCGTTTACGTTCTTCCTTATTATATAAGCCGTTTCTGTAATGCTTCTCAATCTCCTCAACCTTACGGTCGGTTTCCTCGAGGTATCTCTGCTTCACTTCAGGTATGGTCATGTCGGTGATACCGATGGTGATGGCGCCCTTGGTGGAGTATTTGAAGCCAAGGGACTTGATCTGGTCAAGGACAACGGCTGTTTTATTGGTGCCGTTGATCTTGATGCAGCGATCGATGATCTTGCCCAATTCCTTCTTGCCGCAGATGAAGTCTATTTCATAATTGAACATGGTCTCGGGATCATTTCTGTCCACAAATCCCAGGTTCTGCGGAATAGCACTGTTAAAGATGATCTTGCCCACAGTGGTCTTGATGACCTTAGACTTAAGCTCACCGTTGATCTCTTTGGTGACGCGAACCCTGATTTTAGCGTGGAGGCTTACAGCACCGTTCTGGTAGGCCATGAGGGCTTCGTCGGGAGATGAGAAGGCCTTGCCTTCACCGATGACGCCATTGGTAACCTCGCCGTTTTCATCCTTAATGGCTTCCTTTTCGATGGTCAGGAAGTAGCTGCCCAAAACCATGTCCTGAGTAGGCACGGTAACAGGCTTGCCATCCTGAGGCTTCAGAAGGTTATTGGCCGACAGCATCAGGAAGCGTGCTTCTGCCTGGGCTTCAGCCGAAAGGGGTACGTGCACGGCCATCTGGTCGCCGTCGAAGTCGGCGTTGTATGCTGTACAAACCAGTGGATGGAGCTTAATGGCGCGGCCCTCAACCAATACGGGTTCGAATGCCTGAATACCAAGTCTGTGAAGGGTAGGTGCACGGTTGAGCAGAACAGGATGCTCCTTGATAACCTCTTCCAAAACGTCCCATACCTCAACCTTGACGCGCTCAACCATTCTCTTGGCGCTCTTGATGTTGTGGGCAAGGCCCTTTTCAACAAGCTTCTTCATGACGAAGGGCTTGAACAGCTCTATGGCCATTTCCTTGGGCAAGCCGCACTGATAGATCTTAAGCTCGGGACCTACAACGATAACCGAACGACCGGAGTAGTCTACGCGCTTACCAAGCAGGTTCTGACGGAAACGTCCCTGCTTGCCCTTGAGCATATCGGACAGAGACTTCAAAGGTCTGTTGCCGGGGCCTGTGACGGGTCTTCCGCAGCGGCCGTTGTC
>Ga0116192_1001970_pt1 | contig 14037 bp, 13 predicted proteins | sample AD_UKC113_MetaG_FD_89876 | JGI IMG/M metagenome (GOLD analysis project Ga0116192, IMG submission 89876) | Active sludge microbial communities of municipal wastewater-treating anaerobic digesters from Hong Kong - AD_UKC113_MetaG | ecosystem: Engineered > Bioreactor > Anaerobic > Digestate... | reverse complement strand
GAACGGAACCACGGATAAATGCTGGCAACGGTGTCTCTGCCGTACTGGTAGTAACCGATCAATGAAGCGCTGAAGGGCTTCTGCACCCAGTCGAAGGCAAAGAAGAAGGAGTCGATGTTGTCCACGTAGTGAGACAGGTCGTAGTTCTGAGCCGCAACATAGCCCAAGGTCACCGCAAACGGCTCAAACTTGGCCTTGGCCACGATGGCGGAGAAATCGTCGTCCACGATCCAGGAGTTCAACAGGTTCAGGGTCTGGATCCCGGAGATGATCTTCACGGGGGTGTTGGGGATGTTGAAGTCGATGTAAGCGTTCTTGGTTTCGACGTTCTGAGCATCCGAACCCACGCGGCCGCCCTTGCCCAAGGTGGAGGTCCCGGCCGTCGGCCAGTCGTTACCCCAGGTGGTGTCGCCCACTTCCATCTTCCAGACCAATTTCAGGTTCTCACTTGCCTGGAAGGTGAAGTACAGTCTCAACCGCTGATCAATGAAGTTGAGATTGTCGCTGCCTTTGTCACTGCCGTCGTAAACGTTGTCGGAACTGTCGATGCGGTTCCGGAACTGGCCGCCGTACTTGAATTCTACCGCCGCAAGCACGGGGGAGGCCAGGGTCACCGCCACGGCCAACGCCACAAAGATCATGAAGTACTTTTTCATCTCTTTCCTCCTAAAAAGCTAACTTTCCGTGAAACTTCACTTCAGTCCTTTTGATTTTCAACGGTCTGTTTTCACCCCCTTTTTCTCTCATAGGTTAACGGTTTCGCCCCTTAGACACTTTGAAGATTACGTCTACTTCACCCGGTCCAAGGATGTCAAGACAAATCCGCCGCATGTCTTTCATTTTTCTGCGGAATCGTTTTCCGTTAGGAGCACGCCGACTTCGACCTTCCAGCGCCTCCTCTTATCCGATTCGAAAAACCCAGCGGCCCGGCTGCGGCCCGCCTTTTTGCCCGGGCCATTTTCGTGTTCCCAAAGGTGCTTGCATTGTAGTATGCTTGCACCTTCAGGAACGGTCGTGAGAAGCGGAAGACTTACGGATTTCATATCGTCATCATAGGTGTCAAGAGGAGAATCACCCATGAAAATGTGCCGTCTCGCCAAAATCAGGATTTGGTCAATCCTTTGTCTTGTCGTGCTGGGTACCGCTCCCTGCTGGAGTGCCGAACCGGCCGGGGTCCCCGCCAAGGTGGCCGTCCTTCCTTTTTCCATGCACACTCCCCCGGAGCTGGCCTACCTTCAGAGCGGGATTCGCGACATGCTGTCCTCACGGCTCGCCTGGCAGGGAAAAGTGCAGGTCCTGGACCGAACGGCCGTCACTCAGGCCCTTCCCAGCAGCAAGGGGGATCTCCCTCTGGAGGAGGCCCTTCGCATCGGCCGGAACTTGAAAGCCGACTATGTCCTCTTTGGGAGCATCACCGCCCTGGGCCAATCCATCAGCATCGACGCCAAGATGGCGTCGGTTGCCGGGAAATCCGAGCCGATCCATCTTTATGCCCAAACCAAGACTCTGGACGAGGTGATTCCCAAGATCAACCAGTTCGCCCAGGACATCAACGCCAAGGTCTTCGCCCGCCCCGGGGAACAGCGAGCGGATGCCGCGGGGGGCGAGGACAGGGAATTTGCCGGCCTGAGGAACCCCGAACTCCTGGTTCCCGAAACCATGCTCCCGGGCGACAAAATTTCCTATCTCAATCCCAATTTTATCGAAGTCACTCCCGAGGGATCCCTCCGACAGGGAGGTCTCTGGCGTAGCCAGACCATTACCGCCGGGGTCGTGGGCATGGACCTCGGGGACGTGGACGGGGATGGAAAGAACGAGATCGTTACGGTCACGATGAACAAGGTCACCGTGTATCGCAGGGAGGGCCAGGGTCTGAAAACCATCGGGACTTTCAACGGTCAGAAGGTGGACCGTTTCCTCAACGTTGCCCTGGTGGACCTCAATCGGGACGGAAGGGCCGAGATCTACGTTTCCAACCTCCGCAAATACAACACTTCCAGGCCCGTCTACGGTGAATCCGCCATGGGCGGGGGCGGAGGTGCCGTCGAGGACCTGGCTTCCTTCGGCCTCAGCTACGACCAGGGAAAGCTGCAGGTAGTTTGCGATCGGGTCGGTTACTTTCTCAACGGAGTGGATTTCCCCAAGAGAGGAAAAGTCCTGATCGGCCAGGAGAAGGGGCAAATCACCGAAGGGGCCTTCAAACCCGGTATTTTCGAGATGCAACTCCGAGGCAAGGGCCTTGCGCCCTCTTCCCCCGTTGGGGTCTCAAGCCGCTGCAACGTTTTCAATTTCGCCAAAGCGGACATCAACGGCGACTTGATGGAGGAAACCCTTTTCATCGACAGCGCCAACCGCCTGGTGGTCCTCAGCGCTTCGGGAGACCAGTTATGGAAGGGCGATCGCTACTTTGCCGCCACGACCAACTCCTTCGAAGCCAAGGTCATGGACCGCCGCTTCAACCAGGTGGATATGTATGCCATTCCCAGCAACATTGTCGTCACCGACCTCAACAAGGACAACATCCCGGAGATCGTGGTGACCCGCAGCTTGGATGTGCTGACCCGATTCCTGCCCGAAGGCCTCAAGCACTATGAACGGGGAGAAATCGTGTCCTTGTCCTGGGACCAGATGGGAATGGTGGAAAACTGGAAGACCCGTGAAGTCAACGGGATGATCAGCAACATCCGAGTCGGGGACCTCAACAACGACGGCACCACGGAACTGGTGGCCAGCCTGATCATGGCCAGGGACCTTCTGAAATTGTGGGAATCCAAAAGCACGATCTTCAGCTACGATTTGAACATCTCCCCGGCCAAAACCGCTGCCAAGCTTCCGTAGGAGGCACCCCTGAGCGGCTCTCGGAAGGATCAAACGCGCCGCTCCATTCCGGTAGCGCAAGAAAAGGAGAGGCGGGTCTCCCACGGTTGGGAGACCCGCCTCTCGGCTCTTTATGGGCAATCTGTTCGGGGAAGCGCAAGGCAATGGGAGCGGTTCTGTCGAATGGAGATCGGATCCGGGAAGGAAGGGAATCCACGAGAACAGCCCGAGCTCGTTGGCGGAAGCGAATGGATCAGGGATCCTACAGGTCGTAATCTCCCTCGACTTCCAGGATGTACTCCCGGTCCCTCTGGCCGGGTTTCACCGTGAAGGTGCCGTTGCCCTTGAGATTGGCCAGCTTTCCGATTCCCTTGTAGGCCTTCCAGGTCCCCTTGGTGAGGTCTCCTTCCCTGGCGCCCTCATAAGAGGTGCAGACGGAGCCTTCTCGGAAATTCGTGATGGCATAGCCCTTCATGGGGCCGTTTCCCCGAATTCGATCATGAAAGGTCACACTGCGCCGGGAGACAAACTCTCCCGCCACTCCAACCTGGTAATCGATGGGCTCGCCCTCCATCTCCACCAACATGAGCGAATGATCGAATTCATCATGCACATACAGCATTTCCCGGCGTGTAACCATTAGACGGTACGTGGCTTTGCGTTTCATAGCTTCCTCCTTTAGACGTCAATACACAGCCCAATCTCCATCGGTCCATGGGATTCATTTAGCACAAGACCCGCAGACCCGAACACAAAAAAAGCACAACGGGGCCCGTCTGCTTCCGTTCCCGGGTGCTTTTGGGGGGCCGACCCTACGGGCCGCAAGCCTTCTCGACCCATGGAGGATGGCCGAGATCCGGGAGTTTCGACAGGAGCAGGATTCCTACGGAATCAAGTCGCCAAAGAGAAGAGACCACGACCGCTTCGAGGGGGGGCATATGGCCCGCCCCCGCAGCAATAGGCGACGGTCCGCCAAAGCCGGGATCCTTCACCCCACGCCGGAAGCACCGTGGAACGGAGAGTCACCGGCAGGGATTCCTCTTCGGGATAAGGTCAGGAGGAAGCTTCCTTATCTGAAGGAGAAAGAATGCCCTGGACGGCCTTCCGAACCTTCTCCAGGTCCTCGCTTTTCATGCGCAAGGCCTTTAGGTTCCCGTCCTTTTCCACCCAGACGGTCCGGAGCGATTCAGGGCCTGTCTCGTCCTGGTTCCAACCCATCACGGCCAGCAGCTGCGTCTGGGACCATAATTCAATCCGCCCGAAGGGGTTTTGGGGAAGCGGGGGAACCGGTTCCACTTTTTGGACGTACTCCAGCTGGTTCAAATCCCACAACAGGGACCGCACCTGCCAGGGCTCCTTGAGTGCCTCGGGACCTTTTCCTTCCCGGGCCAATCCCCACTTGTCATCCATACGAACGGCCTGCCGGTGCAGATCCCCCAGGCGCAGGTCCGCTTTTTGGACGACATCGGGTTTCACACCGACCACGGATCGGTCCTCCAGGTCCCGGGGCGTCTTGGGCAATTCGTTGAGGAGGCTTGCCTCGATCCAGGCCACGGCACCGAGCTCGGAACTATAAGCCCGAACCCGTTTGCCGTCCTGATCCTTCTGCCCTACCAGGAGGAAGGCCGTCCGTCCCTCTCCCAAATCCACATCCACCCGCAGGAAGGGAGAGTCCAGGCCGTGGGCCTTGAGGTCCTCGGGGCCCTCCGGAGGGAAATCCCGGGCGCGAAGCCACTGGACCTGTTCCACGGCATTCCGGACCTTCGATTCCTTGACGCTCACCTCGGGCTCCCCCGCAATTTCCCACCCGGGGGGCTTGTCCTGCTTCTTCACATCGACGATGCTGCCGTCCTGCCAGGCAAGCCTCAGCCCGACGATCTTTCCCGGTTCAAAGGTGAAGAGCTGTTTTCTGCGCAGGTCGTTCACCCCTCTGCTCATGGGTCCCCAGTCGCTGTGAGCGATGAGAAAGACCTCCGGTCGGTCCCCCTTCTTGACATAGTAGCCGCTGCCCGTGGGATTCTTTTCTCCCACCAGGAGCTCCATCCACGTCTCCTGCGAATGGAATCGGACCTTGAGGGACGGGTCGGCCAGACCGTAGGGGGTCAGATCCTGGGCAGCCGCAATCACTTCCCGTTCGGATTCGAGTTTGCTCAAGGTACTCACCAGGTCGTCCACAGCCGTTCGATCCGCCTCGGCCTGCACAGGCTCCAGGATCTTCCACCGGTCTTCCTTCTTGAGCACGATGGATTTCTGCCCCTTTGGATGAAGCTCGACGGCATCGAGGCTTTCCCGGGCGACCTGGAACAGGCGCTTGGCCTCTTTGTCCGCCGCCGCTTTCCGCTCGTTCTTCACCACCTCGAAGTAGTAGAAGTACCCGGCAACGACGCAGAAAACCAGTAAGTAGAGGAGCGAGTGACGCCACTTCATCTCTGAGACCTCCTGACTCGATACACCAACAAGCCGCAGGCCACAACGGTGAGAGGCACAAAGACCAGGAGCGTCAGGAACATTGTGCGGGCCTGACCGGGGGTCATGAGACGGGCCGTGCCGGTCTTCTGCCTGGGCTTGATGGTGATGAGATTTTCATCTTCGCCCATGAAATTGACCATGTTTAAAAAGAAATCCCCATTTCCGGACAATCCGAAGTAGGTATTGTCCGCGAAATCGGCGTCTCCCGCCACGATCAGATATCCCTTCCTGCCCGCATCCCCGGAAGGGTCGGAATCATCGGAATTGCTGCCGTCGGGTGGGGTCGGGGTTTCCTGGGCTGGACCTTTCCCCTGAGCTTCCCCTTTCTTTTGCTGGGAGGCGATTTCCGCGATTACGACGATGGACACGGGTCCGGCCGTGTCCTTCCCTTCGTCAAAGCCCGCCTGGCCCTTTTGTAGGAGATCCAGGTCCGTCTCCCCCCAGGCATTGGGGGAAGTGGAAGCCAGGGCCTCGACATGCACGTTGGCGGGAGGTTCCTTGGCAGGGCGTACCGTGCGTGCCTCGGAAAAGAAGGTAGCCACTTCAAAGTCCTTGGTGATCTTGTGCCCGCCGTATTCCATGACCACCGGCATGAGATAGCTGCCCCCGAAGACCCGGCTCAACTTGTCTACGACCATGTCGTCACCCAGTTCGATGCCGTAGCCTGCGATCAGCTCCCGCAATCCCCCGTCGCGGTAAGGATCCAGAAACATCAGGGCCCTTCCGCCCCGTTCCAGGTAGGCCTTGAGACTTTCCACCTCCTGGGGAAAAAGATTCTTTTGGGGACCGATCACGAAGACCGCCACCGCATCCTCCGGCACCTGGGACTGCTGCATGAGGTTCAAGGGACTCAGGGCGTAGCTCGCCTTCTGGAGCTCGTAGTTTGCCGTGGAGTAGCCCTCTTTGGCGGTATTTTCGAAGGAACGTTCCCCGTGTCCGACTAGGTAGTAGAGCTTCTTGTCGGTTTTGCGGGTCAGGCGCAGGATGCCGTTGGTGAGCCCTTCCTCGGTGGCGGTCGGCAAGGGTTGTTTCTTGCCGTAGCCCTCGAGGATGATGGTTCCGTAGGCCCGGATCTCGTATTGCTTTGCAACTTCCGGCTGCCGGTCCGGATCGATGAATTCCGCAGTGATCTTCGGGTTGTAGTACACGTAGGTATCCAGCAGGTCCTTGACCTTGGGCTGCTCCGGAGCGGCCGTGGCAAAGAAGGCCTTGATGCTCACCGGCTGGTCGATGGAATCCAGCACCTTTCGAGTCTGTTCCGAGAGGGTGTAGCTCTTGGATTCGGTCAGGTCCCACCGCCGGGGATTTTTTTCGGCAATGAGAGCCAGCACAACGAGGATGCCCAGGAAAAACAAGGTTGATATCAGCGTGCCGGAACCGTAGCTCCATGCGCGACCGGTTTTTTTCTTCTTCAACATGTCGCGAAACCTCCACTCAATCACGGATCAAGATTCTTGCGGGTCCCGGGGCCAAAGAACCGGAGGAACTCCGTCCCACCCGAGCCTCGGCATCGAGGGAAAGCCGTGCCGCAATCCTCCTATCCCCTCCAACGGAAAGACTCCATCTGTCGAAGAGTCAGGAACAGGAAAAGGACGATGAACATCAGGTAGTACAAGAGGTCCCGGGTGTCCACGATCCCCTTGGCGAAATTGTCCAGGTGCCGGATGACGGACACATAGTCGATGAAGCTCCCCGCCGTGGGGCCCACAAGGTTCTTGGTCCACCCGATCACCCAGAACATGAGTAGCGCCCCAAAGGAGAGCACCGCCGCAACGATCTGGTTCTGGGTCAGAGACGACGTAAAGACCCCCAAGGAGAGGAAGGCGCTGCCCATAAGGAACACCCCCAGGTAGCCGCAAAAGATGGTGGGATAACTGGGGTCCGCAATCATGTGGAGCAGAAACATTCCGGGAAGCGTCCCCGCCAGGATCGCCAGAAAAGACGTGGCCACGGCGGCAAACTTCGCCAGCACGGCGGAAAGATCGCGGACCGGATAGGTAAGAAGCAGCTCGATGGTGCCCGTCTTGCGTTCCTCGGCATAGAGCCGCATGGTGAGCAGAGTGGAGATGAGCAGCAGGACGATACTGAGATCCAGGAAGAAGGGGCGCAACACCATATCCGAGACGTTCAGCTGCCTCGCCGCCATGGGGCTCTGGCTTGCCTGGAAGCTCATAAGGTTGTAATAGGCAACGGCACTGTAGAAAAAATAGCCTGCAATGACCAGGAAGGTGAAAGCCACCACATAGAAGATGGGTGAGGCGAACAGGCTGTACAGCTCCTTTCGGTAAACGGGCACAAAGCCTTTCATGTCTCCGACTCCTCCTGAGATGGTTCTTCGGTGACGAGTTGCATGAAGATCTCTTCCAGGCTGAGGTCCACCAATTTCAGTTCCAGGAGATCCAGGCGCCTGTCCACAACCAATCGGGCAATCTCGGGGCGCAGTTCCCGAGAGCGATCCGTCTCGATCCAAAAGCGCCCGTGCTGGTTTTCCCGGAAGCTGACTCTTTGAACCCCCTCGAGGCTCTCCAGTGCCGGAGCAAGCCCTGCCGCATCGCCGTCCACCTGCAGGACGATCTGGGCGGATTTCTGCAACTGGGCCGTGAGATTGCCGGGAGTGTCCGTAGCAACGATTTGGCCCTTGTTGATGATCAGCACCCGGTCGCACAGCTGGGCGACTTCCGGGAGCACGTGGCTGCTCAGAAGGATCGTGTGTTCTTCCCGCAGTTCATGGATGAGCTTGCGGATCTCAACGATCTGAGCGGGATCCAACCCGATGGTGGGCTCATCCAGGATCAGTACCGGCGGGCTGTTGAGCAGGGCCTGGGCCAGACCCACGCGCTGCCGGTAGCCCTTGGAAAGATGACCCAAGATCCGGTGGGACACCTTTTCCAACCCGCAGATCCCGATGACCCTTGAGATTTCCCCTTCCTGATCTTTCCCGTTGATTCCCTTGACCCCTGCGGCGAAACGAAGAAAGCGCCGCACAGTCAGATCCAGGTACAGGGGAACGTTTTCCGGCAAATACCCGACCTTTCTGCGGACCTCCAGGGACTGTTCGAAACAATCCGTCCCATCAATCCTGGCGCTTCCGGCCGTGGCCGGCATGTAACAGGTGAGAATGCGAATGGTGGTGGATTTTCCGGCCCCGTTGGGGCCCAAAAAACCCACAACCTCTCCCCGTTCGATGTGGAAGGTCACATCCCGTATGGCCGCAAGAGGACCATAGAACTTGGTCAAGCCTTCCGTCTCAATCATAGTCTCCAATCCTCTGTTGTCTAAGACCCGTCTCCGGGACGTCCCCGCCCGGGCAACGCAACTCCCCGTTCAAAGGGGCGTCCTTTCAATCCACACCCTGGGTTGAGCGATTTGACCGTTACGAATCCTATTTCGTCATCCCGCGCATGCGTGAATCCGCAAAGAGCATGCAGACCCACTGAATGCCCGCCTTCGCGGGCATGACGCCCTGATGCTCTCGGAATCGCTCAACTCAGGTACACGGCTGCATAGCTTCAGGGATTTCCTGCGGTGCAAGATTGAAACACCGCAAGCAGCTCAAGGCAAGTAAATGCGGGTCTGCTGTTTGTTCCGGACGGTCTTGGTGCCCAGGGAAGACGCACAAGCCTGGCACAGGTACTCATGAAGCTCCCCGTCGGGGAGAACCAGAAGAAGGCGGCTTCGCACCGGCATGGCACATTTACACCGCGGGCAATACAAGGCCGAAGCCACAAAGTCTTCGTATTGCCCCACAGAGCTCCTGCGCACTTGATCTCACCTCCCACCCCGAAACTGAGCTGCACTCAACTGCGAGCCCGGCGATGAGAATTCAACACCGGGTCGGAATCGGATTCCTTGCGGCGGCTCCACGGCCACTTCTTAACCTTCCGGCCTTCCTTGGCCGCTTCCAAATCCATGAACTCGCGAAGAATTTCCGCCTGACGTTCTCCGACGTGTTTGGGGATGGTCACCTCCAGTTCGATGAAAAGGTCTCCCCGTCCATTTCCTCTCAATCGGGGCACCCCTTCCCCGGGAAAACGGCTCACGTGACCCGGCTGGGTTCCCGGTTCGACCTGGATGGCCTTCCTCCCGTCCAATGTGGGCACCTCGATCTGGTCCCCCAGGATAGCCTGGACGAAGGAAATGGGCACCTTCCCGTACAGGTTGTCCCCATCCCGTTCAAAAAACTCGTGGGGGCGGACTTCCAACCGCACATACAGATCGCCGGGCTGACCTCTGCGATAGCCGCTCTCCCCTTCTCCCCGCAAGCGAAGCTGCGTGCCCGTGTCCACGCCTGCAGGAATCCTCACCTGCACCCGTTTGACCTGCCTCACCCGTCCCTGGCCCCGGCACTGGTTGCACGGGGAGGTCAGAACCCTGCCCGTTCCCTGACAACGACCGCAAGTGGTGCTGATTCGGAAGAACCCTTGCGACTGCACCACCTGTCCACTCCCATGACACATCGGACAGGTGCTTTCCTGGGTCCCCGGCGCCGCTCCGCTCCCCTCACAACCTGAACACTCCACGAGGGTCTCGATCTCGATATCCTTCTCCGTACCGAAGACCGCCTCTTCAAAGGTGAGGGTCATGTCATAGACCAGATCGTTGCCGGGACGCGCGGCGGACTTGGTTCGCCGGGTACCCGAAAAGCCAAATGAAAAGAAATCCTGAAAAATATCCCCGAAGGAACTGAATATCTCGTCAAATCCCCTGAAACCGCTGAACCCGCTGTTCTGGAGGCCTTCATGCCCGTAGGTGTCGTAGATGCGGCGTTTCTGAGGGTCCCGAAGCACTTCGTAGGCTTCCGCCGCCTCCTTGAAGCGTTCTTCCGCCTCCTTGTCCCCCGCGTTGCGGTCCGGGTGATATTTCAGAGCGAGCTTCCGATAGGCTTTCTTTATTTCTTCTTCCCCGGCGTTTCGCGAAACACCCAGAGTTTCATAGTAGTCCCGCTTGTTCATGGACCCTTGATTTCCTCTCCCGTGTGGTTCCATCCGTCTATTGGTTGCCGGCAAGCCATCAATTTCCTAACCACCCTTGGATGCCTTGTCAACCGTGACGACTCTCCATAGACTCACGACCAATCCCGTTTTACAGGTGTCGAGTTCCTCCTTCGAGGGAAAATGAAGCGTCCCTTTTTCAGGTAGGAACGGGGGAACCTTCCGGCGATTCCCCTTTCGAGGGATCGTGCCCTCCTGAACGATATGCTTCCAACGCAAAGGCCGTCTTTCCAATTTCTTCGGCCCTGCGAGCCAGGGACAGCCACTCGTCCGAGGTGGGCTCATGATTCAAGGCCTTCGCCAGGCGCCTGAACAGGAACAGGTCCCCCTCTTCCCTCGCCCGGGCGAAGAGACGCAACAGGTCGTCCCGGCTGTCGGCCTTTTCGAAGAAGTCCAAGGCATCGCTCAGCATCTCGGCTTCCTCGAAGACCCGGCCCCAGTGAAGGAGCTTATCGACGGCCACGGCCGGCTGGTTCAGCAAATCCCGCTTTTCGAGACAGGACAGAATTTCTTGTCTACTCATTGAAACCACCTTTCGCCCCGCCGCCGCTTCTGCATCCGCTGCCGACAGGAGGCCCGGCAAACCGGCATATTCCCCGGACAGACTTCCGGGAATGCGGAAGGCGCGGGTCATGGAAGGCACCGGGCCACCCCATCCGCTTAGAGCTCGTCTTCATCGGGTTCCAGGGGGGGGGCCGCCTCTTCGTATTCGAGGGATGCGTCGTACTGGGTTGCGGCCTCCAGGATTTCCTTCACCTCCCGGCGGGTGACCTCCTCTTTCTCCTCCACCGCGGGTTCGGCAAGGACCTTGGACTCCTCGAGCTCTCGGATGTTCTCCGGGGTGACTTTCCCCGCAGCAATCTCCCGCAAGGCCAGGACGATTTCCTTGTTCTTGGGAGCGTTCACCATGAGGGGTGCCCCGCTGCGCATCTGCAGGACCCTGCGCACCGCCAGGTGCACCAGGGAAAAGCGGCTCTCCACCTTTTCGAGACAGTCTTCAATCGTCACTCGAGCCATGTTGGCTCCTCCTCCATGGATTCTTGATTTCAAAACAAAGGATCGACCCGAACTCTGCGACCCGCACTCGCCTGCAACCGGGAGCCCCGGCAAATCCTCCTAAGGATCAATCCTAAAAAAAAGAGATGGGAACTCCCATCCTTTAGGGCGGCTCGGAACTCCCCGACAAACCCGGGAGTCAGCTCAACGAACGAAACTCTTCTATATAAACCATCCCGTCTCGTGAAAACAACTCGAAAAAGAGCGACCCGGCGGCGGCACGCTCCCCGGCCCGGAACCGGCAGCTCACCTCTTTTCATGCAGTTCCCTTCGAGGTTCTCCTTCCCCCGAAGGGTGCGCCGATGGAGGAGAAATCCCGACGGATTCCCATCCCGGATGTTCTGGCGGCCCGCCTCTCAGCCCCGTTTCTCGGCATAGCGTGCCAGGGTGAACAGAAAGTCGGCCAGGCGGTTGAGATACGCATGGATGTCGGGGTCCCGAATCAGCCCCTGCTCCTTCATGGCCACTACCCGGCGCTCGGCTCGACGAATGACGCTCCTGGCCAGGTCGATGGCCGCGCTGGACGGATTGCACCCGGGATAAATGAATTGTCGAGGAATGGGGACCTCCCTTTGCAGGGTTTCAATCCATTCCTCCAACCTCCGGGTCCTGTCCGTTCCGATCCGATATTTGCCTTCGTCGCCCTCCCAGGCCAGTTCCCCTCCCAGGAGAACCAAGTCCTCTTGCACGGTCTCGATCATTTGGCGAATTGATGAGTTCTCCGTCAGCGTCTTGGCCAGGCCCAGGGCGGAACTCGCTTCATCCAGCGTCCCGTAAGCTTCCGGTCGAAGGCTGGCTTTGGACACTCTCGCTCCCGTCAGCAGGCTCGTCTCTCCCTCATCCCCCTTCCTGGAAAACACGAAAACATCCACTTTTTCCTCCCTCCACGCCATCCCCATGGATTTCCACACACAGATCGAGATTTCGTCGTCTCGTACCGGAACGGGAGCGCCTTGAAAACACCCGCCTCCGGGATTTTTCCCTGTCATCGGGCGGAGCCGCGGGATCAGTGGACGGAATCCCCCGAAAAGCCTCTCTCCAACTTGCTTCCGCAGGAACTCCGGACCTCCGCCAGCAACTGATTGGTCGCCTCTTCGATCCGGTGGATATTCTCTTCGTCCACGTTATCGTCCGACAGGTACTGAATGGATTCCTTGAGTCGAGAGAATTGGTCGAGGATCTCCGGTCTGATCTTCCCTTCCCCCAACCGTTCGTTGACATCCAAGATTGTGCTGATGCAGTTCTCGATGCGAAGCCGGAAATGTCCGGCCGCCTTTCTTCCGAAAAGACGCTTAAAAACCATATCCCCTCATCCCGTCAGCGTTGTCCTCTTCTCCCCAGTTCGTCGTTGAAGACCTTGTAGAACCCCTCGTGGTCCCTCATAGAGCGAACGAGCAGGATTTTTGCCTTATCCAAGTCCTTCACGTTGAGAATGAGATCCACCCCCTGCCGAAAAGCCGTCAGGCGGTCCATGGTCGGCAGCGATTCGCTGAGCAGACAGAGGAAAAACTGCCGTCTTACGTGCATGGGGAGGAGTTGAATATGGTAAAGAAGCGGGTTCCCCACAGGTCCCGAACCTTGCTGTTTATCGTCCAGGACCAGGAGGTCGTAGTGATTGCTGCGGAGCTTGCCCAAGGCCATGGGCACGGAAGTCGCCGTACTCACATAGAATTCCGACTGCCGCAGCATCTGCTCGACCTGTTCGGTTCGCGAGGGATCGGAAAGGCAAAGCAGGGCCGTCTTTACCCCGTCCTCCACCACTTCCAGGAAGGACGAATCTTCCTCCTGGGCATCCAACTCCGCAGAAGCATACGAAGGAAAGGGCTCGGCCCCGTCTTTCTCCGGTCCGCCCTCCTGTTGGGGCTCTTCCTTCTTCTCCACAGGCATCCTGCACTTGGGACAAAGGATCTTGAGCTCTTTTCCCGCCGGGATCTTCTCGTCGGGAACGGAGAAAGTCACACGGCATCCGGGACAGAAGAATTTCATGGCTGTCTCCTTCGAGGTCTCCCCGGGTCTTTTTATGGGTCCTTGAATGGTTTTGCCAACATACAGGCGAAGCCCATAATCTGACAATCCCAAAATTTCACCTTCCCGTTTTCAGAAGGTCCGAGGGAGGTTCGGTGGTGGACACCAAAGGGCCAAGAGGCTGTGGTAGAGTGTGAAGACTCGGCGTAGAGGCCAAAAGACACCACCAAACACAGGGACGGAGTTCAATTCGGACAAGGGGCCATGATGCCTGGACATGAGCAGGTCCCAGCCCCGCCGCTCCTCGCGGGCGACGGGGCGCACCTCCAGGCAATGGAATGTTGTCAAGCTTGGGTTGTCGGGTTTGTTCTCCTGATTCATATCACTCTATATGGCTGAGTTGGATGTGGAAGTTCGGCAAAAACAACTTTTCGCGGAATTTCACGCCAGTATCCGGATGCGTGACGCAACCGTGGATCGAGGTGCAAATGTCCTTGATTCAACCAACCGTACCTGCTATCCAGAGAACCTCTGAGGAGCAACATCCTATGACGGTCCCGCAAAGAGTCGTTTTTTTTCAAAACGACACCTAATGAATTCAATCGGTTACGGTCGAAGAAACGCTTTTTCAGGGTTTTCTACGAAATCGTCATCCTATCACCTCTCGCCTCACCTCTTCTATCACCCCCTCAGGAAGGGAGACATTATGAAAGCTGTCTACTTTGTGGTCATCGCATGT
>Ga0116192_1001968_pt1 | contig 14043 bp, 10 predicted proteins | sample AD_UKC113_MetaG_FD_89876 | JGI IMG/M metagenome (GOLD analysis project Ga0116192, IMG submission 89876) | Active sludge microbial communities of municipal wastewater-treating anaerobic digesters from Hong Kong - AD_UKC113_MetaG | ecosystem: Engineered > Bioreactor > Anaerobic > Digestate... | reverse complement strand
CTCTCCACGTCCATCCCTTCAACCCGATGAACGCCGAAAAGGAAGAAATCCGATCCTATTCCTACCAGCGGGAAATGTGCGAATCCAAGATCGCCCTGGAAAAGCTGGGCTTCAAGATCAGCACCTACATCACTCCGTTCAACTATTGGACCGAGGAGATGGCTTCCCTCAGCAAGCTCTATTATTCCCAGGTGGCCAACGGGAAAAACATGGCCAACCGCAAGGAAACCTGCGACCTCAACTGGTTGTATCGTTTCAATGTCCTCAGCATGGGAAAAACTCAGGACGCCGTCCGATTGATCCAAAAGCACGCCGTCGAGCAGGACGAGTGGGTGATTTTTTGTCTGCACGGAATCGAAGATGAGATGGGGTGGGAGCCATGGTCCGCGGATAACCTGGAAGAACTGGCAGCCTGGCTGCAGAAGAACCAGATCCGAGTGGTGACCGTTTCCGAGGGAGCCGCCCTCTATTCATCCGTGCCACAGGCACGAAGGAGGTAGGGATCGGTTGAAGGGACGACCGCTCAAGATCGTGGTTGCCGGATTCGCCATTGGATTCCCCATGGGCGGACAACTCTGGATGATGATGCATTATGTGCTGGGTTTGAAACAACTGGGGCACGAAGTGCTTTTCCTCGAGGATACCTCCGACTGGTCCTACGCCTACGATCCCGTGCGCCGGTCCTATGATGTGGATTCCAGCTACGGACGGCGAGTGCTGGAGGATTTCTTCCGCCGCAACGGGCTCGAGGGCCAATGGGTCTACAACAGCGCCCTGGAAAACCGGATTTACGGGAGGACTCGGCAGGAACTGGATCGGTTCTGCTCCGAGGCGGACCTGTGGTTGAGTCTTTCGGGAACCAATCCCCTGCGCGAAAATTACATGCGGTGCAGGGTCAAGGCCGTCATCGATACGGACCCCGTTTTTACCCAGTTGAAGATTCGGGACGATGAAATCACTCGGGATTACTTCAAGGCCCACGACGTTTGCTTCACTTGGGGCTACAATCTACCATCCCTGAAAACCCGAGTCCCCCTTTCCGGCATCGACTGGAAACCGACTCTGCCCCCCATTCTGCTGGAAAAGTGGGCTCCGGTATCTCCCCCCGGAAGGTCGTACAACACCATCGGGTTCTGGGACACGAAGGGGCGGGACATCGTCTTGGACGGAGAAGTCTTTTCCTGGCGCAAGCGACCGAAATATGAACGACTCATCGATCTTCCCGGCCAACTCCCCGGCCTGCCCCTGGAGATTGCTTTCATGGGAATCGAGGACGACGGACCTCGTTATGCCGACCATGGGTGGATCCTTCGAGACCCCGTGGCCGTATCTGCGGATCCGTACAATTACATGGACTACATCAAGAATTCCCGGGCCGAGTTCACGGTGGCCAAGGACCAGAACGTCAAGCTCAAGAGCGGGTGGTTTTCCGACCGGAGCGCATCCTATCTTGCGGCAGGGCGCCCCGTTGTGACCGAAGACACGGGGTTTTCCGCCTATCTTCCCGTGGGAGAGGGGATTTTTCCCTACGAAACGAGGGAGGAGGCCATCGAGAGCATACGAACCATCGAACGGGATCCCGTTCACCATTCCCGGGCGGCCCTGCACCTTGCCGAGGAACACTTCGACGCTCGAAAGGTGCTCACGGAAATCCTTCGTGAGGTGGGGCTCGCCTGATCCTGCAACCCGGGAACGGCTTCGGGGAGCCAAATCCTGCGGGGAGAACCATGAGAGGGGCGGCGCTGGACCCCGGCCCGACGCAACGGCTGGCCTGGGTGGATGTGACCAAGGGGATTTCCATCCTCTGGATCGTCTTTTTCCATTATTTCAAGACCTATGCCAAGGGCCGTTATCCCTGGCCGTTGGACCCGGGGTTCCTGTCCGAATCCCTGGCCCGGTGCGAATTCGCCTCCCTTCTTTCCAACCTGGTTTGCCTGGCCGACAGCCTCTTTGCCGCCGTCTCCCACCTGGGCTTCCACGCGGTGGGGGTCTTCCTACTCATGAGCGGGTTCGGGCTCACTTTCTCCCTGGCCAAGACCGGAAACCCCGCCGAAGGCTGGGCGGGATGGTACCGGAGCCGCCTGCTCCGACTCTTCCCCATGTACTGGATCGCTCACTTCATCTACGTGGTTTCCCCCCTCGTGGCGCGACCGGAACCCATCGATTCCCGCTTCTTTCTGAGCTTTCTGGGAAACCGCGTGTATCCCATCGAGACCCTGTTCTACTACATGAACCCGGCATGGTGGTTCGTGGGACTCCTCCTGCAGCTCTACCTGGTGTTTCCCCTCCTCTTTCGCATGCTCCAAAAACTGGGCATTGGGCGCTTCATCCTGGTGTCCACCCTGATCACCCTCCTGAGCCGGACATTGCTGCTCTTCGTCCTCCAGGCCAATGGAGACTACCTTCAAGGGGGCTTTTTCGGCAGTCGGCTTATCGAGTTTGCGGCGGGAATGGCCCTGGGTTACGCCTACCGTAAGCAACACGACCTTGCGGATTCCTTCCTCTTCAACCGGAAAACCCTGGCGGCAGGGGCCTGCCTCTATGCCCTGGGAATCGAGAGCAACGTCCGATTATGGTCTTACGTGTTTGCGGACCCTCTCATCGGCGTGGGTCTTTCCATCCTGTTGATTCACTTGAGCGAAGCTGTGGGCAATCGATTGGATCAAGGGGGGCGGGTATTGGCCCGCGTCGGGGTGTACTCCTACGGGCTCTACCTCCTTCACCAGCCTTACCTCATAACCCTAGGGGAGAACACGCGGCAACTGGCGATGATCCCCTCGACCCTCCTGGCCTTGGCGGTCATCACAGCCATCGCCCTGCCCTGCATGGTCCTGGAAAAATCCGTGAACCGACTCATGCGGCACTGGTAACGCCCTCGGCCTCCGTCATCCGAACAGCCCGTTCTCCTTTTCCCCTCCCAGGCCGAACTGGGTGTGATAGAGCACGGAAAAGGGACCGTCCCGGGCAATCAACTCCTCGAAGGTCCCCTGCTCCACAATCTCTCCGGAACGAAGGACCAGGATGAGGTCCGCCTGGCGCACGGTGGAGAGGCGGTGGGCGATGATGAAGGTGGTGCGCCCGGCCGTGAGTTCGTTGAGGCCGTCCATGATGAGGGCTTCCGTCTCCGCGTCCACGGAAGAAGTCGGTTCGTCCAGAATGAGGATGGGGGCGTTTCTCAAAATAGCACGGGCAATGGTGATTCTCTGTCGTTCTCCCTCGGATAAGGTGGCTCCCTGCTCCCCGACGATGGTTTCATATCCCTGGGGAAGACGCTCGACGGTCTCGTGAATCCTTGCCAGCCGCGCCGCGAAGACAACCTCGTCCGGGGTGGCCGAAGGTCTCCCGTATGCGATGTTTTCCCGGATGGTCATGGGAAAAACCAGGGGAGGCTGCAGCACCATGGAGATCTGACTCCTTAGGGACTTCAATTGGAATTCTTTGACGTCCGTCCCATCAATGAGGATCCGCCCCGATTGCGGGTCGTAGAACCGGGGAATGAGGCTCACCAGGGTGGACTTTCCCACACCCGTGGGGCCTACGATGGCCACCTTCTGCCCCTTGCGAACCTTCAAATCGATCTTCCGAAGCACCGGCTGCTCGGGAACGTAATGGAAAGAGACCCCTTGGACCTCGATTTCTCCCCGGGCCCCGTCCTCGGAAAATGTCCTGGTTCCTTCCGGCAAATCCCTTTCCACCTCCAGGATTTCGAAAACCCTCTGGACCCCGACTTTGGAACCTTGAAGCATTCCCCACGTCTGGCTGATGGTGTTGATGGGACCGTAAAGGGAAGCAAGATAAGAGGTGAACACAACGATTTCGCCGACGCTCAGGGTCCCGGACATGACGTGCCGGGCCCCCACCCACACCACCACGGCGGTCCCGACGGCCATGATCACGTTGACGAGCCCGGAATAGAAGGTCTGGAGCACGTAGAGGCGCAAACTGGATCCCAGGCTCTGTTCGCTGGCCCTCATGAACCGTCGGTGCTCTTCTTCCTCCTTGGTAAACGCCTGGATCACCCGCATGGCCGACATGGCCCGTTGGACCAGGGAGTAGACCTCGCTTTCCTGCTGCCGAGCGGTGGTCGCCGCCGATGTCAGGGTCTTGCCGAACACGGAGATGGACAAGAGGAGCAAAGGGCACACTCCCAGGGCAAGAAGGGTCAGCACCCAATCCATTCGAATCATGATCACGAACATGCCCACCAGGAGAACCACTGCGGAAACAATGGGGAAAACCCCGTTCATGGTCAGACTCTGGATGGAGTACGTGTCTGCGGCCACTCGGTACAGCAGGTCCCCCACCTGGCGGCGACTGTGAAAGGACAGGGACAACCGTTGGAGATGGTTGTACAGGTCCCCTCTCAGGTCGTTGACCATCCTTTGCCCTATCTTGATGGTGGTGTAGTTGTTCAACAACAGGATGCTTCCCAGGAGGACGTAGATGACCACCATCCCGATGCAGGCAACGACCAGGAGGGTATCCTGCTGCAGGCCGCCCAGCCAAATCCAGTCCAGGGGTTGATTGCTCAGGACATTGTCGATGATGATCTTCAAAGGCCAGGGTTTCAGAAGCTCACAGGCACTGATGAGAAACACCTGGCCCAGAGCCGCAAGAAAAGGGACCCGGTAAGGCCAAAGGTAGGGAAAGACTTTCCGGATGGTGGGGAAACTGCTTTGCATAAGACTCGATCACTGCCTCAAAACGTTGGAGTTGAACCCAAAGGACGCGCCCTCTCACGGTTTCTTGCCGGGAGCCGCCGCGAAACGGTTGGACGGACACTAGACCAATAGGCCCCCGTAATCAACAGAAATTCATGAACCAGTTCTCAATTGTCAAGGAAGGGAACGTGAATTAGACTGGAGCCTTACAGAGGTGGTCGAACGGACGGCCCGAGGGGCCTGTGAAAGAGCACCTAACAGCCGGGTTTGTTTCGAAAAGAAAGGAGCTTTGATGCATTTGCGTAAACGGTGTGCTGTGACCGGCGGCGCCGGTTTTTTGGGTTCACACTTGTGCGAACGGCTGCTCAGGGACGGAGGGGATGTGCTTTGCCTGGACAATTTTTACACCGGAAGCAAGAGAAACATCCTGCACCTGCTTTCCGATCCCTACTTCGAATTGTATCGTCACGACATCACGTATCCCTTGTACGTGGAAGTGGACGAGATCTACAACCTGGCTTGCCCGGCCTCCCCCATCCATTACCAGAACGATCCCGTTCAGACGACGAAAGTGAACGTCCACGGCTCCATCAACATGCTGGGACTGGCCAAGCGACTCAAGGCAAAGATTCTTCAGGCATCCACCTCCGAGGTGTACGGAGATCCCAAAGTCCATCCCCAAAACGAATCCTATTGGGGTCACGTGAATCCCATCGGCCGCAGGTCCTGCTACGATGAGGGAAAGCGTTGCGCGGAGACTCTCTTCTTCGACTACCATCGTCAGCACGGCCTCAAGATCAAGGTGGCCCGCATTTTCAACACCTACGGCCCCCGCATGCATCCCAACGACGGGCGCGTCGTTTCCAACTTCATCGTCCAGGCCCTCAAAGGGGAACCCATCACCATCTACGGGGACGGATCCCAAACGCGATCCTTCTGTTACGTGGACGACCTGGTGGATGGGCTTGTACGCCTCATGAATTCCCCCCCGGATTTTACCGGCCCGGTGAACCTGGGCAACCCGGGAGAGTTCACCATTCTCGAACTGGCCGAAAAGGTGAAGGAGATGACGGGGTCCTCTTCCCAATTCATTTTCAAGGAACTGCCCAGCGATGATCCCGTCATGCGGCGTCCGGACATTGGCCTGGCCAATAAGGTCCTGGGCTGGGAACCCAAGGTGCCGTTGCACGAAGGATTGCGAAAGACCGTCGATTACTTTGACGACCTTCTACGCACGGGGAACATGGCCGATTAGGCGCAACTGCCCGGAAAAGGGCTCCCCGGGACGCGTCCCCAACGATGGTCGTGCCGGGGCAGGCCGCACCCCATGAAGACCTTCCGGATGCCCTGCCGTCCCCAAAGGACGGCAGCACTCCTTCAGGGTCGGTTGCGAGCCTCGAGCCCGGGGCGGCTCGCCTCTCGAACGGCGTTTGTCGGCAACGGTTTGTGGGGAGCTTCACTCGAGATGGATCCGCAGCTCGACCCCAACCTTCCTGCCGCGGGAGAGGGTCCTCTTTCTTGCCCCTGACGGGAACGATCGGAGGAGACGGCCCTCTTGAGAAAACGGCTTTTAGGACTGACGCTCTTGTTCCTGTGGATGTCGGCGGACCCGGTCTTTTCCGGTGCGCTCTCCGAGATCGAATTGACCGACGGGAGCCTCCTTCGGGCCGAAATCGTATCCATGGATTTCGGGAAGATCACCCTCCGGTCCCCGACCCTGGGAACCATTCAGGCGGACAAGTCCCGGGTTCGAAACATTCGGATTCTTGCCGATTCCCTGGGTGCGACCCAAAGGCGGACGGCAGCGGACACGTCCGTTGGAGAGCAGGTGAAGATCCTGCAGGAGCAAATTGCCTCGGACCAGGAACTCATGACCAGGATCCTGGATTTGCAAAACGACCCGGACTTCCAATCCATCCTGGCGGATCCGGAAGTGATGCAGGCCGTGAACTCCGGGGACGTCCAAAAACTGGTCTCCAATCCAAAGTTCATGAGGTTGCTGGACAAGCCCTCCGTTCGCGGGATCACCCAGGGCATGAAATGACCCCGGGCCGGTTTCCATGGAAATCAGGGACCCCCGTTTGCCCCACGATGGCTGCGGCGACAAAAGTCCCGGGGCAAGGCGCATTCTTGCGCAGCCTTTGCGCCTCCCCTTCATTCCCCCCGGAAGACCGGGGCGCGTTTTTCCAGGAAGGCCCGTTTGCCCTCGATGAAGTCTTCGCTGTCGTACACCCGGCGGCGCAACCCTTGAATCCGCTCGAACGTCTCCGGGCTCAGGGGATGGGAATTTCCCAGGATGCGCAACTGTTCCTTGATTACCGAGATGGCGAGGGGGGAGTTCCGAACGATCTGTCGCGCCATGCCGTAAGTGACCGACTCCAGTTCTTCGGGGGGAACCAGCCGGTTGAGGATGCCGTATTTTTCCGCCCGTTCGGCGGTGATTGGAGCCGCAGTGAAGAACATTTCCTTGGCGATGTGAAGACCGACGATGTTCACGAAATGAAGAATGCCGGAGGCGTTATAGGGGATCCCCACCTTGGCGGGGGTGATGGCGAAGCTAGCCGAGCCGGTTCCCACCACGATGTCGCACGTGAAGGCCAGGTCGCAGGCTCCCCCCCACACACTGCCTTCCACCATGGCAATGACCGGAGCCGGAAACCGCTGGATGGCCCGCAACACCTGCTCCAGAGGGTCGTCGTAAGCAAGAGGGTCCCTTCCGGACTTGGGAAACTCGCCGATGTCCAGGCCCGCCGACCATACCTTGGAGCCTGCAGGGGCTCGAAGCACCACGACTTGGGTCTTTTGGGCCTTCAAGTCTTCCAGTGCCTCCATCAATTGCTCGAGGAGAACTCTGCTCAGGCAATTGCGCTTCCGTTCGTTTCGAAAGGTGATGGTTCCGATCTTGTCTTCCAGGTGTTTCGAAATGAGGTCCATGCTTCCACTGCCTCCGTTAGGTCCGACACCCTCCCGAAAAATGAGGGCGTTGCCTCTTTCCATGGCGCGATATCGGGGGCGGGGACAACCCCCCTCCCAAAAATTTCTTTTGAAAGAAATCGACATGCACATTCTGCACACCATTTATTTGACAATTCTCAAAACTTGCAATAAAAATTGCACGGTTTTTCCGCACGACTCACAAAATGAGTAGGGCGAGGGGCTTGGATTTACAAAATCCAGGCCTTTCCACTTTCTGGGACATGCTTTTTTTCAGGAGTCGTCAACAGAGGCACAGGATGTCGAAGCACCCAATCAGGCTTTGTTTCATACTACTCTGGTTCTGGATCGCCGGGTTGCCCGCCGGAGGACATGGAACCGACCTCCCTCCTTCCGCCAACCAGGAGGAAATGGAAACCACGGTCCTTCACGTGGACAAATACGCCGTGTACGGCCCCAATCTCATCTTCTACTGGGACCCCGGGATGAGCAAGCAGAAGATCGGGGCCCTGACTTCTGCGGCGGAGCGGCTTCGCAATAAGAAAGCCCGCATCACGTATCGAGTACGCGAGGATGCACCCAAACGCAGCCGATTCATTCTCATGGATATCGCGGCGGCTCCCAAGGAATCCAAGCCCTCGACCGAAGCCCCTCAGGCCAAGGCTCCCTCGGAGGAAAGGAGCCGGATGGGACCCCGGGGCGAGCCCGACTCGGACTTGGACCGGGAGGAAGGCCCCGCCTCCCTGGAACCCGAACCGGACCTGCCTCTGTTCGACGACGAAGAGACCCCCCGGACCACGTTCCTGCCCGTCACCATTTCCAGGAAGGAAATCCTGCGGTTCATCGAGAAATGCATGGATGCCAACACCCGCAAGAACCTCGACGGGGCCCTTGCATGCTACGACCACGAGGTAGACTATTACGGCAAGGGGAAGGTGGACAAGGAGTTCATCCGCAAGGACAAAGGCTACTACTTTCGACAATGGGATACCATATCTTCCTCCATCGAGGGGGACGTGGTGATCATTGTGACCGACGAGCCGGGGGTACGGATCGCCAAGTTCGTGTCCCTGTTCGAAGTCACGAAGGGGTCCAAGACCGTTCGCGGCCGAGCGGAAAACCTCTGGAAGATCCTCAAGGTCGACGGGCAACTCAAGATCATGGACGAAAAGCAACGGATCCTCCCTCCCCGATGACGAGCCTCAAGGGTAGGACGAAGAGACGGGAATCCGGGTGTGGGGAAGGCAAGGACAGACACGGGTCTTCGAAGTTGGGCTCGGTTCTCCCCCCCCTCCTCCGCCAAGGAAGCCCCGGCTTCGCCGATGCTTGCAGTGCGGGAAGAGAAGAAGGCCGGACTGATCGACGGCCTCCTGTGCGTGAAGGCATGCATCTTCCGCAACGGAAGTATAGGAAGAGAAGAAGGCCGGATCGAGCTCCGGCCTTCTGGGGCGGCGCGGGTGGCCGAGACTAATCTCTGGACTTCTTGGGTTTCTTGCCCTTGATCACCACCACATCTTCGCCTTCGATGGGAGTTCCGTCCCTCAAAGCACCGGTCACATGAAGAACGACCGGAGTTCCTTTTTGCAGTTCCACTCCCTGGTCTCTCAAGGCCTTCAGAATCTGCTGGGAGCGAAACTTCAGGATGAGGTCCGGGTATCCGTCGGCACCGTCCTCATTGCACTGGGTGGGTCCCGTTTTGCCGAGGAACGGTTCGTACGGAGTGGCCTTGTCTACGTTGATGATGGAGGCTTTCGGTGCCACTCCCTCCACCCGGACGGATACCGGGTCCACATTGTTCACATCCAGATCCGCCGTTCCCAGGATTCCGATCATCAGGTAGCCGCTGCTTCGCAGATTCAATGGATTGGGACAAACATTGGGCTTCACGTCTACGGGCACGGCGGTGGGAGTGGTTTGAGCCGCCGCCGAGCTTGCTACGGCAAAGATAAGAGCCAAACCCAAAAGCCACATCTTTTTCGACATCCTACCCCTCATTGGGATCCTCCTCGGTTGGGCGAGTTTGTTCCCTCGGCCCGGACGATCGTAAAACCGGGCCTCTCCTTCTTGGTGGTTTCGCCGGGAGATCCTAAGGGAAACTGCTGCGAGACAAACCTGCCATGGCGCTCCTCCCTGGTTGCAAAAGGTTGACGATGAGCGGCACAGCTTGCGGATGCTGTGTTCGCCTGGCAGCCCTGCTGCCGTATCCCGGCGGACTTAGGCCAGCGGCTTTGCGCCCCGCCCTTTCGGGCGGTTTGCCCTGTACAAACGAAACAGCGGCTTTATGAACTGTCGGTCGGGATTCCAATCCCCTTGAGCGGATTTTTCACAACCATGCCCTGAGGTCCTTCGCTTCCCCGCTTCGCCGCCGCCTTGACTTTCAGCAAGAACGGTGCCGGTTGCATCCCGCAACCCGGCTGCCCGTGAATTCCCGTCCTTTTCGGGACGGCGTTATGGGGGTTGGTCGGGAATGGAGGCACCCCTTCCCTAAACGCAATCCTTGGACGAAGGTGAGGACCCTACTTCCCGATGAAGCGACCTTCTCCAAGTTTCGTCGTTTCGGCCGTATTTCGTCAAGGCAACCGTTGTTTGGAGGCAATCGCGGCCGGCTTGCCCCCTTCGAGTTTCCGGGCCTCTGCAACCCGCGCAAGCGGTCTGTTCCGGATTTTGGGCGTTTACGTTTCCTAATCATGAAAAAACTTTTGACTTCCCCCCAGGGCTTTCAAAATGCGGAAGCGGCAATCCGGGGCACAGGGGCGGAACCGGTTTGAAAGCAAGACACAGGAAAACTCCGTGAAGCAGGTCGGTTGGCGGATGTTGTTGGCAGGGATCCTCGTTGCAGGACTCCCTTGGGTGGAGGCTGCGGAAGAGTAGGACAAGGAACGGGCGTCCCAGCTCATCGCGACCCACCTGAAATTGCCCCAATTCGGCCGTTCTTCCGGCATTCAGGCATTTTCCGGCGCAAATGCCCGGTACGTCCCGCATGTAAGAAACCCGGAATTTGGTCAAGTGCGCCCTGCCGGCGCCCTTCGACCAAAACCGTTATGCCGCCCCACGGACAGGGGATATCCCTGGACCTGGAGGGGACCTGGTAGGCGGCTCCCCAGGGTCAAACATTTGGTACGGCTTTTCAAGTGCAAGGCCGTTGGCGTCAACGTGCTGGAGTTGACGGTCGAGGAAAGATTCGGCAGAGCGGACGCCCGGTGCCGGCTTGCCTACGAAAATATCGATCTTCCCGACGAACCTCTGGCCGCCTGTTCAACCGGCAGGGAAGTCCCAATCCCGGGCGACCGTCCCCGGCTGATTCGCTTCAAGGATACCGATCAAGGCGGATGGCGGGTCTACTAGGGAACCCCCTTCCGATTCCTCCCGGCAGCCCCGGGGCCCAGGCCCGAGGTCGACCGGCCGGGTCCTACTACGGCCGAAATGTCCCGCCCCCGGAGATTTTCGGAGAATTTTACACCCGGCGCCTCAAGGCTTGACTCAAAAACCTCCCGCGTTTTATCATTGAAACAAGCGGAAGCTCCCGTTCCTCCTACAATTCCTCCGACGACTACCCGGAAATTGCTCCGTCCTTGAAGATGGAGGGGTCTAAAGGTCCGTTCTTGGCTTCATGGGAATCAGGAATGAGGGGGGCACCTTTATGAAAGAAACCTTCCAAAAATTCGCCGATCTCTTTCATCGTGTGGATCCCTCGGCAACCTTTGCTTTTGAATTTTGGGACGGAAGCAGCTCCGGGTTTGGGAGTCATCCGGCCGTCGTGCTTCGTCTCAAAACTCCGAAGGCGGCCGAGCAGATCCTCAAGAAGGGCTTTTATGGCCTGGGAGAAGCGTACGTTTCGGGGAGAGCGGAGATAGACGGCGACCTTCGCGAACTGCTGCGCCTGGGGTTTGCCTCCCGAATCGAGGAATCCGGACCCCATTGGTTGCAGCTGCTTCAGAACTTTCGCCACCAGTGCATGACCAGGATTTCTCCGCACCGCCCCGACAAAGACGTCCCTCGGCACTACGACCTGGGAGATGAGCTCTTCGCTCTTTTCCTGGACCCGACCATGACGTACTCCTGCGCCTATTTCAAATCCGGGGACGTTTCCCTTGAAGAGGCCCAACTGAGCAAGTACGATCACATCGCCCGAAAGCTCCTTCTTCAACCCGGCGAAAGGCTGCTCGATGTGGGATGCGGGTGGGGAGGCATGCTCATTTTCGCCGCCCGGAACTACCAGACCGACGGCCTGGGCAACACCCTTTCACGCAACCAATACGAGTATGCCCGTCGCAAAATCCTCGAATTGGGCCTCAACGGGCGTGTGGAAGTGGTGCTCCAGGATTATCGTCAATGCACGGGAAAATTCGACAAGTTTGTTTCCATCGGGATGCTCGAGCACGTGGGCAAGGACTTCCTGGGAGATTACATGAAAAAGGTCGCCGGGCTTCTCAAGAAAGGCGGACTGGGCCTGTTGCACACAATCGGGAAGGAGACCGAGTCCATCACGGACCCGTGGATCACCCGGTACATATTCCCCGGCGGCTATCTCCCCAGCCTCGCCGAGATCGTCGGGAACATGGGGCGTGCAGGGCTAAGCATCTTGGACATAGAGAATCTCCGCCTGCACTACAGCCGCACCTTGGATCACTGGGCAGCCAACTTCGACAGGAATCTGGACCGGGCGAGAAGGTTGTTTGGGGAAAAGTTCGTTCGAATGTGGAGGTTCTACCTGTTGTCCTGCTCGGCAGGCTTCCGTTACGGGGCCACCCGCGTCTACCAGGTCCTGTTTTCCAACGGGCTGAACAACGACCTGCCGACGACTCGAGATCACGTCTACCTGGGGGAAAGTCCGGGGTGGGCGGCTTTCGAGGAACCCCTGGCGAGCTGTGCGTCCTGAGCGGGGTCGAGCAAGGGTCGTCCGGGCCCCCTCTTCCATAAACCCGCATGCATAGAACACGAGGGGGGCTGCGGCCGTCCCCGCAGCCCCCCGGCTGATCTGGTGCCCCCGACAGGACTCGAACCTGTGGCACCGAGATTAGGAATCTCGTGCTCTATCCGCCTGAGCTACGGGGGCATTCTGAGTGGCTCTCTCCTTAGCATACGGGTCTTTTTCCGTCAACCGGTTCATCCCCGATGCAATCAAGTCCTTGGGGAACGCGGATCCCCGGAACCTCTGCCCGCAACCGCCATGAGAAACCGCCCCCCAGCCGGACCCGCCCCTCGTCGGGTGCACCGGGACCCAACCTTTTTTCAGCGGTACTGGGTGGCGCGGCGCTTCCTCTGGTATCGCCCGGCAGCCATCCCGAACACAAACCCGACGAAAAGAACCAAGGCTCCCGCTACGAACCACTTGATCCGCTCGGAGAGCTTCAAATTCTTGTTCTCCTGGATCAATTTCTGAATGTTGTCCTGGGCCGAATTCAACGCGGTTTTCAAGGAATCGTATTCGGACTTCAATTTCAGGAAATTGGCGGAACCGCTCTTGAGCACCTCGTAATCCGTCACCAGCCGGGCAAGCTTGTCTTTGCCCTCCCGCTCTTTTTGGCTCAGAAGCTCCTTTTCTTGTTCCAGCCCGGCGATCTTTTCCTTGAGGGCCAGGATTTCCGTTTCCAGTTCCTTGGTGGGGCTGTCGCTCAGGAAGCGGTTCTGTACCCAGCCTTCCTTGGATTCTCCCGAGGGCCCGGTGAATCGCACCTGGGACCATTCGTTTCGTGTCTTGATCACCTCCACTCCCGTGCCGGGAGGCACCATGCCCAGGACCCTGTTCTGGGTGCTGGGCCCCGTGCGAAGGGCGATCTCGTGCGTTTCCGTCACGTACGCGGTCTTTGCAGCGTGACTTGCCTGAAACAGGCCAACCATGATAAGTACCATCACCGTGCCGAAAACCGGGGTCCCTCGTCGCATTGGCCCATCCTGTCCTTTCGTGGTTGGGTTGATCCGGCTTGGGTGCGCCGGAGCGGAGTTTTGGATTATAGTGAGACCCGGCGCCCGTAGCAAGGCAAAACGGCCGCGCGCGCCGGACCGGGCCTCTCGAGGGCGGGCAATGACGCGGAGGTCCTGCGCCCTCCGGCGAACTGCGGAGCAGGCTCCCGGCCGGGAAAACAGTATGAAATTCCGGTATTGGCATAGGCCGGAAATGACGCCGGGGCGTGGATCGACGGCATCGAGGACGGGCCCTTTTCGGCCCGGGAGCGTTTGTGTTTACTTGTGTTCGGAGGGCTTTGTGCTGGTTGATACCCACGCTCACCTGGATTTCCCCGAGTTTGTCCACGACATCCCCGGTGTGCTGCACCGTGCCCACGAGATGGGCGTCACCACGATCCTCACCATCGGGATCGACTTGGAAAGCAGCCTCGAGGCCGCCCGGTTGGCTCAACAATACGACTCGATCTTTGCCTCGGCGGGAATCCATCCTCATGGGGCCCGAAGCCTCAGCAACGAAGATTGCGACACCCTCAAGGCCCTG
>Ga0116192_1001963_pt1 | contig 14062 bp, 9 predicted proteins | sample AD_UKC113_MetaG_FD_89876 | JGI IMG/M metagenome (GOLD analysis project Ga0116192, IMG submission 89876) | Active sludge microbial communities of municipal wastewater-treating anaerobic digesters from Hong Kong - AD_UKC113_MetaG | ecosystem: Engineered > Bioreactor > Anaerobic > Digestate | place... | reverse complement strand
CGGCCTGCGGGCGATTCTCGAGGAAGTCATGCTGGATGTGATGTACGATATCCCGTCGCGCAGCGATATAGCCAAGTGCACCGTTACCAGGGAAACGATTCTGCGCAAAGAGCTGCCGAGAATCATTGCGGTGGACCGCAAGAAGAAAAAGGAGGAAACGGCATAAAAAGCTGTTTCGAACCCCCCGGCTTTTTTGGGCCGGGATTTTTTATTTCTCCGCAATGCTTACCAATCTTTTTAAAGCAATCAAGGTTAAAATTTGAAAAACTTAGCAATACTAAAGGTCAGGAGCTTTTTTAGGAGGGAGCAAAGTGGGGGAGTTTTACGGCTTGGGAAGCATTTTGACTTTTGTTCAGGTCTTTTTCGCCGTCGTCATCGGGCTCTATTTCTGGAACCTGCTGAAAGCGCAGCAGGGCAATAAGATAGTCGTTGAAAAAGAGTCGAGGAAAGAACTTGAAAAGCTTCAGAAAATGCGCTCCATCTCGTTGACCGAGCCGCTTTCGGAAAAGACCCGCCCAACTTCTTTCAATGAAATCATCGGTCAGGCGGAAGGTTTGAAGTCCCTGAGGGCCGCTCTGTGCGGACCCAACCCGCAGCATGTGATTATTTACGGCCCGCCCGGCGTGGGTAAGACGGCGGCGGCCAGGGTCGTTCTGGAAGAGGCAAAGAAAAATCCCGTCTCACCTTTCAAGGAGGACGCAAAATTTATTGAAATCGACGCGACAATCGCCCGCTTTGACGAGCGGGGCATAGCCGATCCGCTGATCGGCTCCGTGCATGACCCGATTTACCAGGGAGCGGGTCCAATGGGCATGGCCGGCATTCCGCAGCCCAAGGCGGGCGCGGTAACCAAAGCCCACGGAGGAATCCTCTTTATCGACGAAATCGGAGAACTTCATCCGACTCAGATAAACAAGCTTTTAAAAGTGATGGAAGACCGCAAGGTCCTCCTGGAGAGCGCCTATTATAATTCCGAGGATACCAATATCCCAGCGCATATACACGACATCTTTCAAAACGGCCTGCCGGCGGACTTCCGCATGGTGGGGGCCACCACCCGCGAGCCCGAGCAAATTGCTCCAGCCATTCGCTCCCGCTGCCTGGAAATCTTCTTCCGGCAGCTCCTGCCGGAAGAAATTGAAAAGATTGCCCTGAACGCGGTGCACAAGATCGGTATGTTTCTGGAGCCGGGAGCCGTCGAGGTCGTAAAGAAATACGTGACGAACGGGCGTGAAGCGGTCAACATCATCCAGCTTGCCGCCGGGATTGCCATTACTGAGGAGCGGAATGAAATCAAAATTGCCGATATCGAATGGGTTGTCCACAGCGGCCGGTACGCACCGAGGCCGGAGAAAAAAATACCGCCCGTGCCGCAGGTGGGCCTTGTCAACGGGTTGGCTGTCTACGGTCCGAACATGGGCGTCCTGATCGAGGTTGAAGCCAGTGCTTTTAAGGTATTGCGCGGAAAGGGGAAGGTAACGGTGACCGGCATGGTTGAAGAGGAGGAGATCTGCGGCGGCGGCAGAACCGTGCGGCGCAAAAGCATGGCGAAGAGCTCTGTGGACAACGTCCTCACCGTGCTTCGCCGGACACTTGAAGTAGACCCGCGCGATTACGACATCCATATCAATTTTCCGGGAGGTGCGCCCACCGACGGGCCGTCCGCGGGAGTAACCATCGCCACCGCGGTGTACTCCGCAATTATGGGGCTTCAGGTTGACAACAACGTCGCCATGACCGGAGAGGTGTCCATCCACGGCGCCCTCAAGCCGGTCGGGGGAATTGTGGCCAAGGTGGAAGCGGCCCGCCGCGCCGGTGCCGCAAAGGTGATCATCCCGTCGGAGAATTACCAGGAGATATTCAAGGAATACGACGGGGTGGAGATAATTCCGGCGGAGCGGCTGGAGGAAGTGATCAGAGCGGCCCTGCTCTCACCGCCAGCGCTTGAAAAAAAGACGGAACTGACCGTTGCCGTTCCGCTGGATGTGCTGAGCGCTTCCGGTTTTGCCGGAGGCAAGGCGCTGACGAAATAATTTTTCAAAAAAAGCCATTCTGCAGGAAATAGCCCGGCAAATGCCGGGTTTCTTAGTATTCGTGCTAATTATTGCTATAGCCGTGTTTCTAACTTTTATGATAAAATAAAAACACAAATTTTACACGCACGACAAGACAGTAAAAGCAGCATTGTGGTGAAAAGGGGGCGCAGCTTTGAAGACGGAACTGAAAATTCTGCCATTGCTTCCTTTGAGGGGCATACTGGTTTTCCCTTACATGGTAATCCATCTCGACGTGGGCCGTGAAAAATCCGTGCATGCCATAGAAGAGGCCATGATCCAGGACCGGATAATTTTTCTCTCCACTCAGAAAGAGGCGCAGACCGACGACCCGGGCGAAGATGATATTTATAAAATCGGTACCGTCGCCGAAGTCAAGCAGCTTTTGAAGTTGCCGGGAGGGACCATCAGGGTGCTGGTGGAAGGCATAGCCAGGGCAAAGGCCCGCCGCTTTGTCGCCTACGAGCCCCACTTTCTGGTGGAAGTCGAACAGTACTCCGAGGAATTCCCAAAGACAAGTGAAATCGAGGCGCTGATGCGCAGCCTGGTTTACCAGTTCGAACAGTACGTCAAGCTGTCCAAGCGTATTCCGCCCGAAACCGTGGTTTCCGTAGTCAACCTGGAGGAGCCGGGCCGCCTGGCTGATATCATAGCATCCCACCTGGCCCTGCGCATAGAGGACAAACAGGCCATTCTTGAAGCCGTCGATATCATTCAGCGCCTGGAAAAGCTGTGCGCCATAGTGGCCAAAGAGCTTGAGATTGTCGAACTGGAGCGCAAGATAAATATCAGGGTGCGCAAGCAGATGGAGAAGACCCAGAAGGAGTATTACCTGCGGGAGCAGATGAAGGCGATCCAGCGCGAACTCGGCGAAAAGGATGAAAGGATGGCTGAGGGCGAGGAACTGCGGGAGAAGATCGCCGAAGCCAAACTGCCCAAGGAGGTAGAGGAAAAGGCGCTGAAGGAAGTGGAGCGCCTTGAAAAAATGCCCCCGATGGCCGCCGAGGCGGCGGTCGTCCGCAATTACCTCGACTGGCTGCTGTCCCTGCCGTGGAACAAGGGCACGAGAGACCGCCTGGACATCAAGGCCGCCGAAACCATTCTCGAAGAAGACCACTATGGTTTGAAAACCGTAAAGGAGCGTATCCTGGAGTACCTTGCCATCCGCAAACTCGCCAGGAAGATGAAGGGCCCGATAATTTGCTTTGTCGGTCCGCCGGGTGTCGGCAAGACGTCGCTGGGCCGTTCCATCGCGCGCGCTCTGGAGCGGAAATTCATCCGCATGTCTCTGGGCGGTGTGCGGGATGAAGCCGAGATCCGCGGTCACCGGCGCACTTATGTCGGCGCCATGCCGGGCAGGATCATTCAGGGCATGCGTCAGGCGGGTTCCAAAAATCCGGTATTTTTGCTTGACGAAATAGACAAAATGAGCATGGACTTTCGCGGGGACCCGTCCGCGGCGCTTCTGGAAGTGCTTGACCCTGAGCAGAACAACTCCTTCAGCGACCATTACATCGAAGCGCCCTTCGATCTGTCCAATGTAATGTTCATAACCACCGCCAACCTTCAGCACAATATCCCCCGGCCGCTGCAGGACAGGATGGAAATAATCTACCTTTCCGGCTATACGGAGGAGGAAAAGGTCCAGATCGCGGTGCGGCACCTGTTGCCCAAGCAGCTTAAAGAGCACGGCCTGAACAAGGATATGCTGAAGATGACCGAAAACACCATTCGCAGGATTATCCGCGAATACACCCGCGAGTCGGGCGTGCGCAACCTGGAAAGGCAAATCGCTACAATCTGCCGCAAGACCGCAAAACAGATTGTTTCTGAAAAAACCAAAAAAGTTCAGGTTACCCCGCTCAATTTAAACCAGTTCCTGGGCACTCCCCGCTTCCGCTACGGCCAGGCCGAGCAGGACGACCAGGTGGGTGTGGCCACGGGCCTGGCCTGGACCGAGTCCGGCGGCGATACTTTGGCTATAGAAGTTACGATTTACAGGGGTTCAGGCCGGTTGACCCTTACCGGCAAGCTTGGTGACGTTATGAAGGAATCCGCTCAGGCGAGCTACAGCTACATCCGCAGGCGCGGGGAGGAACTCGGCCTCAGCGAGGAGTTCTACGACAAGCAGGATATTCACATACACGTGCCCGAAGGGGCCACTCCCAAGGACGGCCCTTCCGCCGGAATAACCATGGCGTGTGCCCTCGCCTCTGCCGTTACCGGGCGCAAGGTGCGGCACGACGTGGCTATGACCGGGGAAATAACCTTGAGGGGCAGGGTGCTCCCCGTGGGCGGAATAAAGGAGAAGGTGCTGGCGGCGCACCGGGCCGGCATAAGGACAGTGATTTTACCGAAAGACAATAAGAAGGACCTCGACGAGATACCGAAAAAAGTCAAGGATAAACTTGAATTTGTCATGGTGGACCATATGGATCAGGTGCTGGAGGTCGCCCTTTCCGAAAAATTCGTGTCCGGCGGCGTTCCCGCGGACGCCGGGGTTGTTCCTCCGCCCGCCTACCAGCCGGCTGTCGTAAATGAAGGGGGAGCCCAGATCTCTTCATCATGAAAATCAAAAGTGCCGATTTTGTGACCAGCGCGGTGAAAGCAGCAGATTACCCGGCCGGGGGGCTTCCGGAAGTCGCCCTGGCCGGGCGTTCTAATGTAGGGAAGTCTTCTCTTTTAAACAGGCTCGTGAACAGGAAAGGACTGGCCCGCACCAGCAACACCCCCGGCCGCACCCGTCTGATAAACTTCTTTCTGGTCAACGGGGCTTTCCGGCTGGTCGACCTGCCCGGCTACGGGTATGCAAAGGTATCGGCAGCGGAGAGGGAAAGATGGAAGAAGATGGTGGAGGAGTACCTGAACTCCAGAGACAATCTCAAAGGCGTGGTGCTTTTGGTTGACAGCCGCCATCCCCCCACGGACCAGGACAGGCAGATGTACAAATGGCTAAGGCACAGCGGGATCCCCGCGGCCGTGGCGGCCACCAAGGCGGACAAGCTTTCCAGGTCGAAACTCCTGCAATCCCTGAAAGTAATCGGGGAAACCCTGCCCCTGAGCGGTGAGGACCCGCTCGTTCCTTTTTCCGCCGAAACCGGTCTGGGCAGGGAAGAACTGCTCAGGATAATCGGCCGGTGGGTTGACAAGTAGGGATGGTTCCGGAAACTTAATTCTCAAAAAACCAAAAAAGAATTTTTTCGCGGCCTTTTCTTCCGGCACGTATACCACGGTTTCGACGGCCTGCCGGGCAAAATCGTTTACAACCGTTGATTCATAGGTAACCGGGAAGGGAATCTCGCCGGCCTGTCTCGCCGCGGAGTGAAACCTTTCGAAGGACTGCACGGGCACAAGCGGATTGTCCGCCCATATTCCGAGAGTGCGGTAGCGTTCGATCGATTTTAAAAGGATCTCTTTGTTCAGATTGGGAAATGAAGGGGCGACTGCTTCCGCGGCTTCCGCCGGGCTGTGCAGGTTCAGCCAGAGCTGGGCCTTGTAAATCGCGTTCACAAATTTTTGCACCACCTCCGGGTTTTTTTCAATGTAGTCCGGAAGGGCCGCATAGGCGGTAACGATCATTTCCCCCGCAGCATCCCCGACCGAGGCTGCCACCTGTCCGATCCCTTTTGATTCCGCCAGCGCGGCATCCGGCTCGAGCAACTGGATGTAGTTGCCGGTTCCCGCGCGAAAGGCGCCGATCCGCAGGTTGTCGGGGATATTGTTGTAAATTGTGACGTCTCTGTAGGGGGGCAGCCCGTTCTGCCGCAGGACGTACTCGAGGGCTATTTCGGAGCTGTCGTCGTGGGAGCCCCCGATAACGGTCTTATCCTTCAGATTTTTCCACTGAAAATTCCCGTTTTCTTTCCTGGTCAGCAGAAGGGAACCGTCTTTTGCAGCCAGTGTCGCAAAAACTTTCGGCTGCAAATTGTTGCCGCCGGGATAAAACATAATTTTTTGCAGCCCGCAAAGCGCTATGTCCGTTCGTCCGTCGTAAAGCGCCGCCCGTATCGCTTCCTGGCTGGTGGTGGAAATGATGACGTCCAGGTTTTGTTCCTTGAAAAAGCCGAGGTTCAGAGCCAGATACTGCGGCAGAAAGTACGGCGAGCGCAGCGATTCCAGCACCCTGACGGAACAGGTTGTCGGGGGAGCGGCGCGTCTGCGGCCGTGCCGTTCTACAAAACAAAAAAGTAACAGGAACAAGACCGGAATTATCAAAAATTTCATATTTTTTTTCATCAATCGGCCCCCCTGTTATCGGTCCTTAATAAAAAATATTTTGTGCCGGCTGTTTTAATGCGCGGGAGGAGTTGTCCGCATAAAACTCTGCGACCGGCATAAAATTTAAAAATAAAACTGGGGGGCTGCTGAATGAAGGGTATAACCGTTATGCGGTGGTCCAGGCGCGAGGTTCCCGCAACACAAAGGGTCAAAGCGGGAGCGGTTTTTACGGGGCTTATCCGGGCTTTGAGCGCATCCGTGGCCGCCTGCGTCTTAATGTTTTCGTGGGTCGTACTGACTGCCGGGCCGGTCTACGATTTCAGTGCTTTTATGGTTGCGAGTTCGGTCATTGGCGCTGTTTTGGGCGGTTTCGCGAGCGCCAGGGCCGCAGGTTCGCTCGGGCTCCTGCACGGGTTTTTGGCGGGAATGCTCTACGGGCTGCTCGTAATCGCCCTGCTCATGGCCGGAGGAGCCGGGGTCCATACCGTACCGGGGCTTGCGGTGCGCGAGTTTATCTTCGGAATGGCGGGGGCGGCAGGGGGTTTGTTTGGAGTCAACGCGAGGTTTGCCGTAAAAAAGCGTGCGGGCAGGGAGCTTTAAACATTGAACGAAACTCTGGTCAATGCTTTGAGCTTTAAACAAAGCTGTTGACACCACCCTCTAAAACCGATAATATATTGTGGTAAAGCGGTATTAAACTGTAAAATGAAACTGCTTTGAAAGGAAGTGGAGGGGATGCACACGGGCTCGGCTCCGGCCGGGAGAGAGGGAGACCCGAGGCTGCAAGGTTTCCTGCCCGTGCCCCTCCTGTCGTCCCGGAGCTCCCGCGCTGAAACTTTGCCGAGTAAGCGCGGGCGGGTGACGCCCGTTACAGCCAGGTAAGAGCCGCCGCACGGAAATAGAAACGTGGGACGCGGGTGCCGGAAGCAACAGAGCACCGCGCGGCAATTTGCGCCCCGTTTGGCGGAAGCAAGGTGGTACCGCGGATGGAATCCCTCATTCGTCCTTGAGACGAGGGGTTTTTTTATTTTTGGCAAATTGTTTTCAGGGGAGTGAGCCATTTGGCCAGAGTCGACATGCCGACAGTGTACGACCCGCGTTCGGTGGAGGGAAAATGGTACGATTACTGGGAAACCAACGGTTTTTTTCACACCGGGGTCAAAGCCGATCAGGAGCCTTTTTGCATAGTGATGCCGCCGCCCAATGTAACCGGTCAGTTGCACATGGGACATGCCCTGGACAACACCCTGCAGGACATCCTCACGCGCTGGAGGCGGATGCAGGGGTACAACACCCTCTGGGTTCCGGGGACGGACCATGCCGGCATAGCCACCCAGGCAAGGGTTGAAGAGCAGCTTGCGGCGGAAGGCCTGGACCGCCACCAGCTCGGTCGCGAGGAATTTTTGAACAGGGTCTGGGACTGGAAGGAAAAGTACGGCAACCGTATTACGACCCAACTGAGAAGGCTGGGGGCCTCCTGCGACTGGCAACGGGAGCGCTTTACCATGGACGAGGGCTGTTCGGAGGCGGTGCTGGAGGTCTTTATCCGGCTTTATGAGCGGGGCCTGATTTACCGCGACTATTACATCGTCAACTGGTGCCCCAAGTGCCGGACCACCATCTCCGACATCGAGGTCGAGCACCTGGAACAGCCGGGACATCTTTATTATTTCAAATACCCGTTTAAGGACAGGCCGGGCCATATTGTCATTGCGACCACCCGGCCGGAGACGATCCTGGGCGACGTGGCGGTTGCGGTGCATCCCGGGGATGAGCGTTACAGGGATTTGGTCGGCAGCACCCTTGTACTTCCCCTGGTCGGCCGGGAAATGCCGCTGATAGAAGATGAATATGTGGACCCGGCTTTCGGCACGGGCGCCGTCAAGATCACGCCGGCCCACGATCCCAACGACTTCGAGGTCGGCCGGAGGCACGGCCTTTCACAGGTCGCCGTGATCGACCAGAGCGCCAGGATGAGCGAGGAGGCGGGACCGCGTTACAAAGGCCTGGACCGCTACGAGTGCCGCAAGCGAATCGTCCGTGATCTGGAAGCGGGCGGCTATCTCTTAAAAACGGAGGACCACGCCCACGCAGTCGGCCACTGTTACCGCTGCAACACGGTAATTGAGCCGGTCCTTTCCCGGCAGTGGTTCGTAAGAATGAAACCCCTGGCCGAGCCGGCCGTCGAGGCGGCTAAAGAAGGTCGCGTCCGGTTTATACCGGGGAGGTTTGCCAAAATTTATTTGAACTGGATGGAGAACATACGCGACTGGTGTATTTCGCGGCAGCTCTGGTGGGGGCACCGGATCCCGGTCTGGTACTGCCGGGACTGCGAGGAGATGATTGTTTCAAGGGAGGCGGTGACGAAATGTCCGAAGTGCGGGGGACCCTGCGAGCAGGACCCCGACGTGCTGGACACCTGGTTTTCCTCCGCGCTCTGGCCCTTTTCCACCCTCGGCTGGCCGAAAAACACGCTGGACCTGGCCTATTACTACCCCACGTCGGTGCTGGTGACCGGCCGCGATATAATATTCTTCTGGGTTGCCCGGATGATCTTTTCCGGTTTGGCTTTCATGAACGAAGTGCCCTTCCGGGAGGTTTTCATTCACGGCCTTGTGCTGGACGCGCTGGGCAGGAAAATGAGCAAGTCTCTCGGCAACGGCGTCGACCCGATAGACGTGATAGAGTCTCACGGGGCGGACAGTCTCCGTTTCATGCTTGTTACCGGCAACACACCCGGCAACGACCTGCGTTTCCACTTTGAAAAGCTTGAAGGCGCGCGAAACTTTGCCAACAAACTCTGGAACGCTTCCCGCTTCGTGCTGATGAACCTCGAGGACTATGACCCGGAATCGAGGCCGGGTGAATACAACCTTGCCGACCGCTGGATAGTAAGCCGTTACCAGTCGGTGGTCGAGAATGTAACCGGGTTCCTTGAGGCATACGAACTGGGGGAGGCGGCCCGCGTACTTTATGATTTTATCTGGAGCGAGTTCTGCGACTGGTATATCGAACTGGCCAAGCCGAGGCTTTACGGCAAAACCGACGCACTGGACAGGGTTACCGCCCAGCACGTCCTGTCCGCGGTTTTGAAAGGAATCCTTGAGCTGCTGCACCCCTTCATGCCTTTTATCACCGAAGAAATCTGGCAGCACCTGCCCGCCCGCGGAGTGACCGTAATGCGTGCTCCCTGGCCGGCCGCCCGCAGGGAACTGATTGATATCGAGGCGGAAAACAGGATGGCCGTGCTCATGGACGTCACCAGGGCCATCAGGCACATTCGCAGCGAAATGAACGTGCCCCCGGGCCGCAGGGCGGAAGTTCTGCTTTCCGTACCGGACGAAAGCGTCCGGGAGATAATTGAAATGAACGTTGATTATGTCGGTAGACTGGCCAATGCTGAAATAAAAATCTTCCCGGATTTGCCCGGGACCCCCGAACACGCCGCCCACGCCGTTACCCGCGGCGCCGAGGTGTTCGTTCCCCTCAGAGGCCTTATCGACGTGGAGAAGGAAACGAAGCGCCTGGAAAAGGAGCTTGAGGCCGTCGGCAAAGATCTGTCGCGGGTGCGGGGCAAGCTGGCCAACCCCGGCTTTTTGAGCAAGGCCCCGGCTGACGTGGTGGAAAAGGAGAGATCAAAGGAAGAGGAGCTTTCCGGCAAGTATTCGGCCATCGGGAAAAGGCTGGCCATGCTGAGGGGGGAGGAAACGGTGCGGTGAATTACGATGAAGCGCTTGCGTTTCTGGCCGGACTGACCAGGTTCGGCGTCAACCTGGGTCTTGGCCGGATAGAAGAGCTTCTCGAACGGTTGGGCAATCCCCACCTGGCATTGAAGGTATTGCATGTGGGCGGCACAAACGGCAAGGGGTCGACCGTTGCCATGCTGTCGTCCATTTTGAAAGCAGCCGGTTACCGGGCGGGAGCTTTTACTTCGCCCCACCTGCATTCCTACACCGAGCGTTTTCAGATCAACGGGGCGGAAATAACCCGGGAAAGGCTGGCGGAGCTGATAGGAGAGATTCGCCCCCATCTGGAGTCCATGGTGATGGAGGGATACGAGCACCCCACCGAGTTCGAGGTGGGCACCGCCCTGGCTTTCCTGTATTTTTTCCGCGAGCGGGTGGATTTTCTCGTTATGGAAGTGGGGCTGGGGGGGGAAATAGACTCCACCAATGTTGCCCGGTCGATAATATCGGTGATCACCAACGTGGCGATGGATCACATGGATTACCTCGGAAACAGCGTGTGGGAAATTGCCCGGGTCAAAGCCGGCATTATCAAGCCGGGGGTGCCCGTGGTCACCGCGGCGGCCGGAGAAGGCCTCGAGGTGATAGAGAGAGTATGCCGGGAAAAACACTCACCCCTGACCGTGGTGGGGCGCGACGTTTCATGGGAGGAGATATCGGTTTCCACGTCGGGCCAGCGTTTTCTCTTTAAGGGTTTTGAGGGAACGTACGACATAGAGCTTCCGCTGCTGGGCAGGCACCAGCAGGTCAACGCCGCCGCGGCCGCGGCAGCGGCCGAAATTTTGATGAGAAAAGGGGTCGCAGTCAGCCGGGAGCATGTGCGGCAAGGCCTGGCCGGAACGAGGTGGCCGGGCAGGCTGGAGATAATGTGCCGGGAACCCCTGGTGGTAATAGACGGCGCCCACAATCCCCATGCGGCGGGAAGTCTCAGCCGGGCGCTGGAGGACTTTTTCCCGGGCAGGAAGGTCGTGCTGGTTATCGGCATGCTGGAAGACAAGGAGCGGGCCAAGGTTGTGGGGGAGCTTGCTCCCCTCGCGAGAGCGGTGGTGGTTACCAGGCCGGACAGCCCAAGGGCCGGAAACTGGCGGGAACTGGCGTCAATGGCGGGCCGCCACGTTAACGAGGTCTACCAGATCGAAAACGTCCGGCAGGCGGTGGACAGTGCGCTCTCACTTGCGGGGCCGGCGGATCTCGTGTGCGTAACCGGTTCGCTCTATATGATAGCCGAAGCCAGGGAAGTGCTTTTGTCACGGTTCTGTTAGGGTCTGGCTTGTGCCGTGTTGCGTTAAAAAGCTGGATATATTCTGTGAGCGGCGGGGCGTAAAAAAACACCCCGCTGAGGTTCTTGACAGACTTGTCCGGGACCTTGGGGTTGAAGGAAGCAAGCGATATTGCGCAGTACTCTGCAACCCCGCACAGGTGGGCAGTGCCCTTGTCAGCGGCGAACGACATTGCGTAGCGCCGCAGCAGACTTTCGCGCAGCGAGGCTGCGAAACCGGGGGCGCGGACACGGACGTCCGCGCCAGCCTGAACCGAGTTAGGACGGCGAGTTGAAGGCGGCCCTGTTTCGCCTTAAAGCTTGCAGCAAGTGCTGCCAGCGCGAAGCACCGGAGTGAGCGGTGACAGGGCACTGCCCAAATAAAGCGTAAGATGAAAAAACAATAGCAGCTCCTTCCTCTCAGACTGCGGACAAATGCTTGACCTTGGTGCTGGAACAGGCGAGCCCCTGGTTCACTCGACGCGAAGCACCTGAGCGAGCGTTTCAACCCCAAGGTGCTTTCTCAACAACCACGACGGGGTGTAAAAACACCCCGCTGTTTTTGTCAGCTCACTGTATGGTACTGTGTGACAATAATAAGAATTACGTCAAATTTTTAAAATTTTCACCACAGCTTGTCATAAAATATGTGAAATGATAAACTGTTAAAGTAGCATGCATGCTTTAACACCCGAACAGGAAATCCCGGAGGACTGATATGGCTAAAGGTTTTAAGAATTACGGCAACGCCTGGGTGCTGGCCTTGCTGATGCTCGCCGGCGGCCTGGTCGGAAGTGCCGCGGGCAACGCCCTGTCGCCCGCCGCGCCGTGGTTGAAGTCAGCCTCTCTGATCGGTTTGAAACCGTCAACTCTGGATCTGGGGTTTTTCAACCTTACTTTCGGTTTTACCTTTACCCTCGGACCGCTTACCGCCCTCGGTCTCATCGCGGGATATCTGGTGTACCGGCGGTTCTGAAGATGAAAAAGATTGTTCTCGCATCCTCGTCGCCGCGCAGGCGTGAGCTTTTAAAACAAATCGGCCTGGAATTCCGCACTCTGGTTTGCCCGGTGGATGAAACGCCCCCGGGAGACGCCGGTCCTGCGGAGCTTGTACAAATTCTCGCCGAAAGGAAGGCGGCAGCCGTAGCCGGCATTCTGGATGACGGACTGGTCATCGGTGCGGATACGGTTGTTGTATGGAACGGGCTGGTGATGGGCAAGCCTTCCGACGGGGAAGACGCCGCCAGGATGCTCAGGCTCCTACAGGGGACGTCCCATGAGGTATATACGGGCGTGGCCGTTATTGATGCGGACGGCGGCAGGTCGCTTGTCGGGTGTGAAAAAACGCAGGTCTGTTTCAGACCCCTCGAAGAAGAGGAAATTTGCCGCTACGTTGCTACCGGGGAGCCGATGGACAAGGCCGGCGCCTATGCCGCACAGGGTCTGGCCACGGTTTTCATTTCCGGTATAAAGGGATGCTATACCAATGTTGTGGGACTGCCGCTGCCGAAGCTTGCGCAAATGCTGAAGCAGTTCGGCTGCCGCGTTATATGAGGAAATCTGCGGCGGTATGCGGAGGGCAGATTATTGGTTTCGGTAAAATACAGGCTTACCATGAAGGAACTCCCGGAGGACAGCAGGCCGAGGGAAAGACTTTTGAAGGAGGGGGCCGAAGCCCTGTCCGAACCGGAGCTGTTGGCGATCTTGCTGGGAACCGGCTACCGGGAGACGACCGCTCTGGAACTGGCCTCTCATGTGGTAAAGAGTTTTAATAATTTGCGGCTGCTGGTGGATGCCACCGTCGAGGAGTTGAGCGGCATAAAGGGCATCGGGCCGGCCAAGGCCTGCCAGGTCAAGGCGGCGCTTGAACTGGCCAGGAGGCTCTCCCGGTTTACCGGTTCGCCCCGTCCGGTCGTCAAGACGCCGGACGACGCCGCCGGCCTGGTAATGGAGGAAATGCGCCACCTGGACAGGGAGCATTTCAGGGCGCTCCTGCTCAACACCAGAAATCAGGTGATCGGAGTGGACAAGGTTTCCGTGGGCACGCTGAATTCTTCTGCCGTTCACCCGCGGGAGCTGTTTCGCAACGCAATTAAGAAAAGCGCGGCATCACTGATACTCGTGCATAATCATCCCAGCGGCGATCCCACTCCGAGCAGGGAGGACCTGGAAATAACCAGCCGGCTTTTTGAGGCCGGGAAGATTATCGGAATTGATGTCCTAGATCATATCGTTATTGGAGATAATAAATTCACGAGCTTTAAGGCCAAGAAACTGCTTTAAATAAAGGCTGCCGGAAAAGCTTCGGGTTTTCCAGCGAAACCTGCTTTTTTCACCAGCCTGATATAAACTCCAAGAAAGGGGCCGGAATCCATGCGAGTCGGTCTGTTTTCGAAAGATATGGGAATGGATTTGGGAACTGCCAATTCCCTTGTTTATGTAAAGGGAAAGGGGATTGTAATCCGGGAGCCTTCGGTCGTAGCCATTCAGAAGGATACGGGCCAGGTCCTGGCGGTGGGTGAGGAGGCCAAGAGGATGATTGGCCGGACTCCCGGGAACATTGTAGCGATAAGGCCTTTAAAAGACGGCGTTATCGCGGATTTCGACGTTACTCAGAGCATGATCAAGTATTTTATAAACAAGGCGCTGCGGGCGCGCACCTTTTTGGTCCGCCCCAGAGTGGTCGTGGGGGTTCCTTCCGGCGTTACGGCAGTGGAGGAAAGGGCCGTGCGGGAGGCCGCCCTTCAGGCGGGGGCAAGGGAGGCCTACCTGATTGAAGAGCCCAT
>Ga0116192_1001961_pt1 | contig 14075 bp, 14 predicted proteins | sample AD_UKC113_MetaG_FD_89876 | JGI IMG/M metagenome (GOLD analysis project Ga0116192, IMG submission 89876) | Active sludge microbial communities of municipal wastewater-treating anaerobic digesters from Hong Kong - AD_UKC113_MetaG | ecosystem: Engineered > Bioreactor > Anaerobic > Digestate... | reverse complement strand
AGTTGCCGGAGGTTCCTTCGGAATTTTCAGCAGGTTCATTCCGGTTTCTGGTAAGGTACGTCCGCCCTTCTGGTGATTGCAGGCAGAGCAAGCGGTAACGAGGTTTCTCCAATCATGGGAACCGCCAAGTCGTTTCGGCACAACATGATCCACAGTCGGATATGGAGTTGTTTTCCCGCAGTACTGGCAGGTGTAATGATCGCGGCGAAATATTTCACGGCGGGAGAGTGCCACCCGCGGACGAGGCGCGTGAACCATGTAGGAAAGGCGAATGACGGATGGGATGGGGTAGGTTGTATTTGCAGTGTGAATGATCCCCCGCCCGTTCAAGATGAGTGTGGCTTTATGAGTAACCATCAATCCAATAGCGCGCTGAAATCCGCACACGTTAATTGGTTCGAAATTTGAATTCAGCACCAGAACTGCTTTTTCCATAATAGCAAAATTATAGCATGAACCCCCAGCAGAGCTACATTTCGCATAGGTACTAGATAGGGTTTTTCCGAAAGGAGTACCGTCTGCTGGTATAATCTACTTCTAAATTCAACTTAACAAAAAAGGAGGAAGCCGCAATGAACATCAATGAACAAGTCGAATATTTGATGCAGGGTACGGAATATGGCGACGAAACACTTAAGAAAAAGATGGCGGATGAATTGCGCGTTCGACTGCAAACCTGCCAAAAAGAAGGAAGGGTGTTGCGCGTTTATTGCGGTTTTGATCCTACAAAGGCTGATCTACATCTTGGGCACACTGTTCCAATGCGAAAATTGCGCCAGTTCCAGGAACTGGGGCATGATGTTTCCTTTGTCATTGGTAATTACACTTCCCTGATTGGGGACCCCTCCGATAAAGATGTGTTGCGACCTCAACTTACCACGGAGGAAGTGGAAGCTAATGCGCGTACATATGCCGAGCAGGCATTCCGTATACTGGATCCTGAGAAAACGCACATTCGCTATAATGCCGAATGGCTTTCTGGAATCACTTTTCGTGATCTGATCCGCCTTGCCTCGAATTTCACCATTCAACAGTTCCTCACCCGCGAAAACTTCAAGCTGCGATGGGAAAAAGGGGACCCGGTTTACCTGCATGAAACGTTTTACTCCCTGATGCAGGGGTATGATGCCTACACACTCAAAGCTGATGTGCAGGTGGGCGGAACTGACCAGTTGTTTAATATCATGACCGCTTCAAGAAAAATCATGGAATTCATGGGGCTGCAGCCAAACATCGCCATTATCCTGGGGATTTTACCGGGGACGGATGGCGTGGTGAAGATGAGTAAATCTTTGGGCAATCATGTTCCCATTAACACGGATGCGGCAGATATGTACGGTAAGGTGATGAGCATTCCCGATTTTGCCATGGGAGTTTATTTCCGCCTGGTAACGCGCTTCACTCCGCCTGAAATTGCTGCCATTGAAAACGGGTTACGTGAAGGTACCCTTCACCCGCGTGATGCCAAAATGCGTCTGGCGAGGGAAATCAGCGCTGCTTTTTATGGCGAAGATGAAGCCAATAAAGCCGAAAAAATTTTTGTCGAAACCTTCCAGAAAGGGAGTGTGCCTGAAGAAATTCCTTCCATCCGCTGTCAAAAAGAGGAAACCATCATGGATATTCTGCTCAGATCCGGATTGGTAAAAAGTAAAAGTGAAGGAAGGCGGTTATTGGAACAAAAAGGAGTGCGTTTCGAAGGAAGGATCATTGAAGATCCAGCCTTTTTGCCCTCAACCGACGGAGTTTTACAAGTGGGGAAGCGGCATTTTCTGAAAATCACGTACTAAACGGGATACTTCCCATTCGCTGAAGAACAAATAAAGCCGGACGATGTTATCAACGTCCGGCTTGCTATTGGGTGTTATGGGTAGTGGCTTGGAGGAAGAGTTGTTCACCAAGCTGGCGGGCAGCGGCGGGCGATCCATTTTCGAGCGCGACAACTGTTACTACCGGGGTGCCATACCAGTCACCAGGAGTGCCGGCAACAAACCAGGAAATTTTTGCTTCTTCATGCAGGGCGTAAGCTGAAATTTCCCACCCGGGAAGGTTGCCCGAACTCAGTAAATTTGCAGCTTCGTCAGCGTTGAATTCCTCAACCGGGGCAGGGTTGGACGTAATCGCAATCAGATTCCAATCACCATCCGGCTTTCGATAGGCGGTTGCGATTTGCGGGGAGACCACTTTTCCACCATTGGAGAGTGTGGCAGCCACAACCGCAACCTGTGTCGGAGAAACCAGGATCCCTGCGTCTCCGGAATACAGGCTGTAATAATCAGGGGCTGTATCTACCTGAACAGGCTGACTTACCTCAAGAGGTAAATTCAAAGGCAAGAAAAGCCCAACTTGCTGATAGAGCTCCAGAGTATCCGCCATGGAAGAAGAACGATTGATTGTCGCCAGTGCTTTGATACAACCAGCTGAAACCAGATCGCCCCAGGAGGGATCTCCATTTGGCTGTATGGCGCAAAAATTCGGGTTGCCGGGCGTTGTTGTCCAGGAAAAAGCTGGTACGAGGGTGGATAGGGAGTACTGGGAATGAATGCGTGCTAACAGAACCCCACCAGTGGTGGCACCAGGAGGATAGAGGGCTTGGGTGGCTCGATTCAGCAAGGGTGCATCTTCATCCTGCATCCAGGTTTCCCAATTCGTGTCCAATTGATTGGCATCAAAGGTAGGAGAAGTAGCCATGGCAAGGATTTCGCCGGTTTCAGCATTCATGACGACTACTGAACCGATATAGTTGCTGATGAGTTCATCGGCTGTTTGCTGTATTGGCAAATCCAGACTGAGACGGAGATCGAATCCGGGTGGAAACTGACCGTAGAGGAGACGTGTAGTCTCGATCTCCGATGTTGAGTTGTAAGTAATCCCGCGGAGAATCCCATCCAGATAATATTCAATTCCAGTTTGACCATAGTTGGGGTCGCTATAACCGATCACCGAAGATAAAGGTGGGTAATTCAAAATCCGTTTATATGCTCCTGTATCCCCAGTGACACCGGTCAAAGCCCGGTTATTGCGGTCTACAATGGTGCCGCGATAGACATAGCGATCTGAAATTGCCCTGCGTGGATTGTCGCCTCTCGCCAGTAAATCATCCGCCCGGATGACGCCCCAGTAAGCAGCCAGGAGGATGATTAAAGCAAAACCTGCCAGGTACACTCCGCCGATTAGTGCGTACGGTTTGGTACGGTCAATGGCGGCAGGGTGATCTTCAGCCTGATTGCTTACCAGCAGGAGAATAAGACCTGCAGCGAGGGAGACCACGAGCGAAGTGCCGCCATAGGAGACGAAAGGCAAGGTTACGCCGGTCAGAGGCAGCAGCCGGATCGTTCCCCCCATGATCAAAATGGATTGGGTGGCGAAATAGGAACTGAAGCCAGCAGCTAAAAAACGTTGGTACTGGTTAGGGGCATGGAGGGCAATGGTAAAACCGCGTATGGTAAGGAAGGCAAACAGACTCACAATCAGGAAGCCGCCAGCGGTTCCGAATTCTTCCAGAATGGCGGAAAAAATAAAATCTGAATGCGCCACCGGAACCACTCCAGGGCTGCCGAGACCAATTCCTCTTCCTGCCAGCCCGCCATTCGCCACTGCGATTAGAGATTGGACAATCTGGTACGATCTTCCCCGTGCATCCAGCCAGGGATTGAGCCAGGCTTCAACCCGCAACTCAATCACATCAAATACCAGGTAGCCAATGACAAGGGCAACGGAAACCAGTAGGAAACTGATCAGTAATATTCGCCGTTTACCTGAAGCCAGGTAGATGACTACTGTGTAAAGGATTATAAACAACGAGGCAGTTCCAAGGTCACGTTGAGCAACCAGAATAAGAACTGCCAGCCCGATCAGGATAAGTGTCGGAGTAAGCAGCCTGGCAAGATTGACGCGAAGTTGGAAAGAATCCGCCAGATAAGCAGCGAGGTAGATGACGAGGAGAAATTTTAAGATCTCCGAAGGTTGAACGTACAGTCCACCCAAACTGAGCCAAAGCCCGGGTCCCGAACCACCAGGATAGACGCCAATAATGAAGGTCAACAGGGTCAGCAGGATTCCACCAATTAGCCAGACATACTTGTAGCGGCGAAGGAAAGTCAAGATGTCAGGTATCCGTAAAGCAAAAATCACCGCTGCAATTGCAAGCGCCATCCAAATGGTCTGTCTGAATCCATACATCGGATCCAGACGGTAAATCATCAGCAATCCCCAGCCATTTAGCAGGGAAATGATCGGCAGCAGGTAGGGATCTCGATCAGGGAGATATTTATTTGCCTGAACGAAAAGAGTGCCGTAACCAATCACCCAAACAACAAAGCCTACCCATTGCTGCCAGCGCAAATCCGTTTCCAGCGTGTGCATGCGAACTGCCGGGGCAAAACTAAGAATGACACAGCCAAGTAACATGAAAACCAGCTCCAGGAGGATCAACCTGGTTTGGACCTGGTTCCTTGGCGAACGATTATCCAGAAGGAGAGGGTTCACTTTAAGTATTTGTCGACCAATAAACCTAATTTTTCAGCAATTTCAGGGGATATCTTAGCTCGATTGGTGATGATGGCGTTTTCAAGAGCATTCTGACAACTGCATAGCGAACTTTCCGGCAGGAATTCCACCAGAGTGGTGATGCTTTGCTGGGCTATTTCAGTATTTTCATGCAGCGTTTTGACAACCATTTCTACATTTACGGCTTCCTCGGTGACATGCCAGACGTCATAATCGGTGACATGCGCCATTACTGCGTAGCACATTTCAGCTTCCCTTGCCAGAAAAGCTTCAGGTGAGGTGGTCATGCCAATCAGCGATAGACCCCAGGCGCGGTAAATATTGGATTCAGCCTTGGTGGAGAAACGTGGACCTTCAATCGTGATCATCCCACCGCCTTTGTGCACCATCGTACCACTGGCTGAAACGGATTGATACAACTGGGTGGAAAGTTCCGGGCAGAATGGTTCCGCGCTGCTGATGTGCACCACAAGCCCTTCGGAAAAGAAAGAGCGCGGACGATTTAGCGTATGATCATAGATTTGATCCGGGATAACGATATGACCCGGGGCAAAATCTTCACGCAGGGAACCACAAGCGCTAACCCCAATGACACGTTCCACGCCGAGCAATTTCAATGCCCAAATATTGGCACGGTAATTCACTTCGCCAGGTGGAATGGTATGACCGATGCCGTGACGGGCAAGGAAGGCTACTTTCTTCCCTTTGAGATTTCCGAGGATGATTGGCGCGCTGGGAAAGCCAAAAGGCGTTTCAGGATTAAACTGCTCGGTATTTTCAAGAGAAGGAAAATCATATAAGCCTGAACCACCAATCACACCTAGAACCGGTTTTTCATTCATTTTATTTACTCCTTGCTTAATCTGACTAAGGTTGTATTTCAATGATGAGTAATACTTTGCCTACGCGGATCTCATCACCACTAATGAGAATCGTGGGGGTTTCTACCTTTTCGTCATTTAGAAAAGTGCCATTTGTCGACATGAGGTCTTCAATCCACCACTGTTTGTTGCGAAACCACAACCTGGCATGCTGATTGGAGACGGTTTCATCATCCAACTGGATTTCGCAAGTTGGATCGCGACCAATTCGTAATTCTGGAATGGTGAAGACTTGTTTGTTTTCAGCAGCATCGTGCTCGCGGCTGATGGAAATGTAGGGAATTTTTTGCGAGATCAGGCTTTGGGATTGGAATTTAAGATCCCGCCAAAGGGTAAAAAATGCCCAGCCCACAAAGGAGAGTAAAGCGAGCAGCAGGACGATCCGCAAGATCAAAATAATCACCGCCAGCATGGCTTATTCTCCCTCTTCTGTGCAACGTAATTCCGATGTGATCCCCTTTTTAGGGTTTTCAGGGCTTTCCAGATCTGAAGCGAAAATCATGGAATACCCGGCAAGGGAGATGACATCTCCCGGGCGCAGCGTATGTTGTTCGATGCGATTGGAATTCACGTAGGTTCCTCCCGTTGAACCCACATCGAAAAGGATGTAGTCATTTTTCACTCGCCGGATTTGAGCATGAACCCTGGAAATGCGCAAGTCATTGATGACGATGTGATTGGTACTTTTTCTGCCGAGGTTGATCACGCTGCGGTTGAGCGGGATGGTTTTTCCATCCTGAAGGATGAGGATAGGCGTTTTCACGTCCTGTGGATTCAGGCTGGCAGGCGCGGCTGATTCGACGAGCGATACTGCACTGGTTTCAGCTCTTGCTGGAGAGGCGGATTCCTTCAGGGTGATAGCAACGTCATCAACCATCAGCGAAGCATCAGCGGATAGTTTGACTGTTGGCAAAGTTTGGAAACGAACATTGTACTCCTGGGCAGAAGACACCAGAAGATTGATGAGCGTCTTTTCCCACTCCGGCTGATTTTTCCATTGGTAAAACGTTTGCGGATTGAGATTAATTTGAAATACTGGCGCAGTCAATTGATCTGCCGGGATGCCTCCCATGAACAGGTCCTGAATGGCAATGGAGAGCTCATGCACCATGCGATCATTTGGATCTGACCATGGAATCACGGCTGTACTTGTTTCAAACAATGAGCGAATCCTCTTTTCGATCTGATCAAGTTTGTTCATCGTAAACTATTATATCCAAGGGATTCCAAAAATTCACCGGTAATTTGTCGCCGAGTTCTGGAGATAAAGGAAGAAAAACGAGCGAGCCCCAGAGCTAATGCAATCCGACTCGATCTTTTCGAATGTAAATCGGATTGCTAAAGATCCAGCCGCGAAGTTTGCCATTGATCTTGAGTGCTGCCTCCACCCGGTAAGCCCCAGGTGCGACAATTGTTTTAACGAGATGATCAGCATTTTCAACGGACTCGATTTCCACGCCATTATGGATCAGTCGTAAGGAAGCCCGCGCTGGCAGCGAAACGCGGAATGTAGCGCCATTCTGAATTGATAATTCCTGACCGCTGTAGATCTGGCGCTCCTCATTTTCAGCGGTAAAGGTGAACCCCTGGCTTGGTGCCAGAAGATCGTTACCAATAAAGGAGGATCCATTCCGTAAAGCATTGAGGATCAATTCCCGATCGGTATTAAACTCTCCTGTTAAAGGCTGGTTCAAGAGGAGATGATTGTTAATGGCGGAAAAATGATACTGATAAGGGAAGATCTTTTTATGAAATGGACCCAACCGGTAAATTAACTCGTGTGCATCTGAACCGGCAATGGCGACGACCTTTTGACCTTTCGCAAGGAGCTCATCCCATTTGTTTAACGTTTGCGGGAGTGGTCCGTGAGGGAGATTATTTGGGAAAAATGCGTAATAGAGAGCTTGAGGCAGGGTGTGAACGACGGTTTTGAATTCGCTAAAACCGTTCCAGAGCTCGATCCCGGTGAAGTGATTTACCTCCCATGAATCCCATGAGATTTCTTTTTCATTGAACAACGGCAGTGCATACTCAAAGGGATGCGCCAGGAAGGTTAACCCCTGGTGACGGTTGACAAAACCGATGAGCCGCTGCGGATCGTAAGCATAAGGCGCGGCTTCACGATTACAACCAATCACCAGCAAATGGTTCTTTTGCGGCATACGATTGGCATCGTGAACTTCTTCACCCGTGAGGATCAAAACCCTCTTTCCATCTCTTTCGATGACTTTTTCAAGCCCTTTGACCCGAATATTGTGATCCGTAATGATGACTACATCCACATTTGAACTCAGGGCTTGCGAAGCAATATCGGAGTAATCGCCACTGCCATCAGAGTAAGTGGAGTGGATATGCAGGTTGCAAACGACTTCAATCATTAGGTTGACTTTTTTCTGTAATGAACGGTATAATTTTCGATGTTCGTTATCTTAGGAGGATACTCGTGAAACTGTACATCGACATCGCATTAATTATAACGTCACTGGCGCTTATCGTCAGTGTCATTCTGCAAAACAAAGGGATAGGTCTCGGAGGATTAACGGGAGCCGATACCGGTGGTGTTTACACTGCCCGTCGTGGCATTGAAAAAACCCTCTTTTGGGCGACCATCGTTTTAAGCGTTTTATTCTTCATCCTCACTGTAACTGCGGTTATTCTTGAGGGGTAAAATCGAGTATCTGAATCTGCATACCCTATAATTCGAGGCGGCTATACTTGATGAAGGGTAGCCGCATTTTTATATAAACCCTATGAAAAAATATCGCTGGCAACTTCTGATTCTCTTTCTGACTGGTTTGGTAGTCGGTCTTTTGTTGATTCTTGAAAGGCGCGGCGGCTTGGGTGAAAATTCTACTCCTCAGCCTGCACAGGGTGGAGTGTATACCGAGGCTTTGATTGGCAGTTTGCAGCGTCTGAACCCGCTGCTGGATGACGCGAATAGTGTCGATCGGGATGTGGATTCGCTCATTTATTCTGGTTTGGTCCGATTTGATTCTCGTGGCATTGCCAGCCCTGATCTGGCTCAGACGATTGGAGTCTCTCAGGATGGAATCCTTTACAATATTCAACTCAAACCTGATCTGGTCTGGCATGATAACGAACCGGTTACCACAAAGGATGTGCTTTTCACCATTGAATTGATGCGGAATGGCAAAGGCTACATTGCCAAGGACATCCGTCAGCTGTGGAATTCGGTGGAAGTTCATATCTTTGATGATCAGAATATGCAGCTCAAATTGCCTGAAGCTTTTGCGCCATTTATGGATTATCTTGCTTTCGGGATAATCCCTCAACATCTCTTTGAAGGTAAAAATCTTGAAGAAATCGCTTCATCGCCGCTTAACCTTCAACCTGTTGGTAGTGGTCCTTATCAATTTGACCAACTGATCATGGAGAATGATTCGATCGCCGGGGTTCGCCTGAAAGCATTTCCGAAATATGCCGGCAAAGCCCCTTACCTGCAGGAACTTATTTTCCGTTACTACCCGGATGCTCAGAGCGCTTTCAATGCCTTTCAGGAAGGGTTGGTGCAGGGTATCAGCGAGATTCCTGCAAATCTGGTTCCTCAGGCGTTGATGAATGAAGATCTTAACCTTTACACCGGGCGTCTGCCTAGGATCAGCCTTCTTTTGCTGAATCTGGATGATGTCAGTGTTCCATTTTTTCAGGAAGCGGATGTAAGGCGGGCATTGCTCTTAGGCATAGACCGGCAGGCGATTTTACAGGAAATTTTTAACGGTCAGGCTATCCAGGCTGACAGCGTGATCTTGCCTGGAACCTGGGCGTACAATGATTCGATTGAACCGGTACCTTATGATCCACAAGCTGCCGAAGAATTATTGAAGAACGCCGGATACGTTATCAGTGGCGAAACCGATACGGTACGCAAGAAGGAAGAAACCGAATTATCCTTCGTTCTTTCTTATCCCGATGACGACCTGCACTTGAACGTTGCCAAAATGATCGCAGAAAACTGGACATCCATCGGTGTAAAAGTTGAACTTGAAGCGGTTCCACCTGATGTGTTCGTGGCTGAAAAATTGGATACCCGTGCTTATCAGGCTGCCCTTGTCGACTTGAATTTAAGCCAGACACCGGATCCAGACCCCTATCCTTTTTGGGATTTGGGGCAGGCAAAGACCGGTCAAAATTACTCCCAGTGGAAGAATCGGCTGGCGAGTGATTCGATCGAGCAGGCAAGAGTGACGACAAACCTGGCAGAACGGACGCGCCTTTACCATAACTTCCAGGCAATTTTTGCAGAGGAACTGCCCGCCTTACCGCTTTATTATCCAGTCTATAACTACGGTGTATCCAACCTGATCAAAGGCGTTACGATGGGACCTCTATTTGATACCAGTGATCGGTTGGCGACGATTGGTGATTGGTATCTGACTACCGCCCGGACAACAGAGTCCACCGTAGAGTCTGAAACGCCGTCAGGAAATTAAATGACCTACCGGAAGCTGGAAGAAGATCGGGCATTTATTCTATCTTCCACTCATGAGCTAGAAAACTACCTCTCATCCGAGGTAATCCTCTGGCAAATGGAAAAGAATTTGCCTCCCTTTACGGTTGGCAACCTGTTGCTGGCATGGCAACGGCTGACCACCCAGGAAGGGCGGGAGCTGGAGCAGGTAAAAGAAACCCTTTCCAATCTTATTGAAAAGAGACGCACTGCTTGGGAGAAAAAAATACAGGCAGAATTACCAATGCGCTTGAACCAATGGCGACTAATTGTTGAGGATTTTGCTCGGGAGCAGGGAGTAGATGCTTCCTATTCCTCAAATGTGCGTACCCGAACGATGCTCACTCTCTTGCTTTCGGAATTGAGATATCCTGCTGAACCAATTCAAGCAAGTTTGGCATCATTAGATAGAGAAATGGGTCGGTGGACCGAACCCGGACCATTCGTCTGGGAGCAGGAACTGGAAAAAGCTTTCCCGGTTGACGTTCATCCGTATCTTTATGTAAAAGGAAAGGGGCGGCAATGAAAGAGTTTTATACACGTACAGGGGATGATGGAAAGACCGGGATCTTGGGCGAAGGACGGGTGGAAAAATTCGACCTGCGGATGGAAGCTCTGGGTACATTGGATGAACTTTCCGCTGCTCTGGGGATGGCACGCAGCTTTCTTGAGGATCGAATGTTGAATGATTTCCTCGTTCATTTACAACGAGAGTTGTATGAAGTGATGACAGAGGTATCAGCTTCACCGGAAAAGGCTGATCAATTCCACCGGGTGAAGGAAGAGCAGGTGTTAAAACTTGAGGATGAAATTGCCCATTTTTCGACAGTTGTTAAAATTCCAAGTGGCTTTATCCTTCCTGGAGACAGCCCTGCCAGTGCGGGTATATCCTTCGCGCGCACCATCGCGAGGCGGGCTGAGAGAAGGGTAGCAGAGTTGATCTTTCGTGGTGATCTTCAGAATCGTGAGCTGTTGCGTTATCTCAACCGCCTCTCCTCCCTGTTGTTTGTTTTGGAGCTGTATCTGATTCAGCAAGGGCAGCACAAGAAACCACTCATGGCGAAGGTTGAAAAAGCATGACTGGAACGATCATCAATACGGCATCCATCATTCTGGGAGGATTAATCGGATTGTTTCTGGGTTCGCGGATCAAGGATCATTTGAAGCAGACTGTGGTCAGCGGTCTTGGTTTATTTACGCTGTCTTATGCTATTTCTCTTTTTCTTAAAACCCAAAATCCGCTCATTGTTCTTGGCAGCCTGCTGCTGGGCATATTACTTGGAGAATGGTGGAAAATTGAGGAAGGACTCGCCTGGCTGGGAGTAAAACTTGAATCCAAAGTGAATCGGGGAAATGGGGGGTCTGAGGGGTCATCGAGATTCATCAAAGGTTTTCTTACCTCCACACTGTTATTTGTAATTGGACCAATGGCTATCCTTGGAGCCATTCAGGATGGACTGACCGGTGATGCCAATACTCTGTTGATTAAATCCATTTTGGACGGATTTACAGCGATGGCGTTTGCCTCGACCATGGGTGTGGGTGTCGTATTTTCAGCGTTTCCGGTGCTGATATATCAGGGCTCTATCACCCTACTGGCACAGCAGGTTCAGCAGATTGCCAGCGATGCGATGATGACCGAGTTGACGGCAACGGGGGGCGTGATCCTGGCTGGCTTAGCCATTAGCAGTATCCTGGAGATTAAGAAAATTCGCACGGGCAGTTTTTTACCCGCTTTGATCATTGCGCCTATTCTCGTTTTTCTGGTCAGTTTAATAAAATAGACCCTGATCACAAATATCAGGGTCTATTAGTAGATTCAGCAGAACTATTTCGCCAGACTATCTTCAATTGCCTGGACCAATTCATTCGCATTAACGATCTTGCCATCTACGAGGAAAGATGGTGTGTAGGTGGCACCTTGTTGGGTGGCAAACAGATTATTATCTTCGATGGTTTGGGCGTATTTTCCTGAATTAAAACAGGCATTGAATGCGTCCATATCTAATCCTAGCTCCTTGGCAAAAGCCACGAGGCGTTCTTTTGTATAGGCTCCCTGATTTTCACCATTATGGTTGGCAAAAATAATGTCATGGAATTCCCAGAATTTTTGCTGTTCATTCGCGCAGTAGGCAGCTTCAGCAGCCTTTTTAGATTCATCCCAGGTTTGCCCCTGCCCAAGGAAAGAAAACGGCGAATAAGTGTATTGAATTTTCCCGGTATCAACATAGAGGGAAATAATTTGTGGCTCAAGCTGGCTCCAATAAGCAGCACAGGCTGGACATTGGAAATCTGCAAATTCCACTACCTGTACAGGCGCATCTGCGCTACCAAGCGTTAAGCCGTTGCTTTCGCTGGTATGCACTCGATCCGGTAGAGTGATGTCTCCGACCGGTTTCAACTGGTAAGCGATTATCACGCCAATGACGACAACGACCAAAGCTGAAACAATGATGATTGTGGTACGGTTCTTCTTGGCAGCTTCCTTTTTTCTTCTTTCTCGAACTTCTTCTCGTTTACCCATACAACCTCCAAATTATTGTTCGGATTGTCTCATAGAGGACTGAATTTGTCCAGTATTCAGACAAATCTGTTTATTTAGGGTTCAGTGAATAAATAGGAAATGATTGCGCAGTCAACTGAAAGCCAAGTTTCCGATACAAGCTGATCGAAGCGAAATTGTTTTCCTGGGTATTAACCGTAATATTCCGGATGCCCTGGGCGGCGAAATCCCGGATCATCTCTCGGGTGAGGTTGTAGCCTATATGCGCCTTTCTGAAATGAGGTGAAACAGCCAGTCGAGTAAGATGGGCACTCATTCCGTTCGCAGTCGAAAGTTCGTAGCCAATGATACGATCATCGATTTCAGCTACGATTGCGTGTTGGACATTTAGAAAGGTATATTTTAGGGACGGAAGAGAGATTACCCAGGCAGGTTCAAAGGCTTCCCGGTCGAGGGCTGCAACGGCATCAAGATCACTTTCCTGCATCGGACGGATGAGAACCTCCGGGGGAAAAGCCAGGGTAGGTGGGGGATCTGCCAACCGGTTGAGCACGATGACATTTTGCACCAACGAAAAACCCGCACGAAGAATTAAATTCGTAAACCATTGAAACATTGAAATGGTGTAAAGATCACTGTGCGTGGATTGCAGAATGAAAAGCGAGCGATCAAGAAGACCATCCCAAAACTTGTAGAGATCAGAAAACCAACTATCCGAGGCGAAAGCGTGAATCCAGGCGATTCCTTCTGGATCTGGCGCGCAGGAAAGTAGCGCCGTGATTTTCTTCTCCTCCTCCCATAAAAGGAAGGGTTCCAGGGGGATCCAATCCGATAGCGGACGCCAATCCAGATTCCGATGGACCAGAGAAGCCTGATCGATGAACTCGGTAATAGCGCTGATATCCTGGCTGTTCGCCTGGCGGAGGATGTATTTTTCTGCAGAGGGGGGCATTTATTGGATTAGCTTTTTCCTGATGGATGAAAGAAGGGATTTAAAGAAAGAATCTTTCAGAGGTTTCTTTTCTTTCTGATCATACGCAGCTTCCATGGTGGCAATTGCCTGAAAACCACGCTTTGTTTTTAGCTGGAGATCAGAGACTCTGCGCAGGATGCTGGCACGCATCTCTTTTTCACCGATTTCCTTGAAAATATCCAGTACCTGCTCGTAGAGGGCGAGCGCTTCTTCTTTTCGGTCCAGGGCTTCCAGAGCGGCTGCGGTGTTGGCGATCGCCATACCCTGACGCTTTCGGTCGCCATGTCGGGCAAAAATCTCGTCGGTATGGACGACCTCTTCATAAGCGCTCAGAGCATCTTTCATCCCCAGGTGAGTGACGCTCAGGTTATTGCGTGCTTCAGCGACTGCAAGTTCATCCCCATTTTCCTCATAGTAAAGCAAACAAGCCTGAAAGCCCTGAATAGCCGCCTGGAAATTCTTTTTATTGTAATCTTTTACTGCTTGTTGTTTGATTTGTTCAATATCGTCATTCATAGGATTAGTAGGTAATTTCCAATAAGGATTCTGCAATAGCTCGTAAACTGGCAGTGTCCATACTGCTGATCTTTTTTGCTAACTCGAAATAAGGGCGATTGGCGGAATTTGAAACAAACTCAGCCAGTTCAGCCGGTAAGTCTCTTTTTACTTCAACTTGTTCAGCGACTGCTGATTCAGCCTGGGTTGAGATCGGTGACAGGAAAGCAGATAAATTGAGCCCCATTT
>Ga0116192_1001959_pt1 | contig 14079 bp, 10 predicted proteins | sample AD_UKC113_MetaG_FD_89876 | JGI IMG/M metagenome (GOLD analysis project Ga0116192, IMG submission 89876) | Active sludge microbial communities of municipal wastewater-treating anaerobic digesters from Hong Kong - AD_UKC113_MetaG | ecosystem: Engineered > Bioreactor > Anaerobic > Digestate... | reverse complement strand
GGTTGCCGCGCCGGCTCCTCGCGCCGGACCGGCTGGCGTACCGCGGCCCGGTTGAGGCCGGTCGCCACCACCGTCACCCGCACCTCGTCCTGCAGTTCCGGATCCAGGGCCGTTCCGATCACCACCGTCGCGTCCTCGCTGGCGAAGCCGTGCACGACCTGACCGATCTCGTCGAACTCGCGCATGGTCAGATTCGGACCGGCCGTGACGTTCACCAGGATGCCGCAGGCACCGGACAGGTTGACGTCCTCCAGCAGCGGATTGTTGATGGCGGCCTCGGCAGCCGCCACGGCGCGGTCATCGCCGCGGGCGGTGCCCGTGCCCATCATGGCCATGCCCATCTCGCTCATGACGGTGCGCACGTCGGCGAAGTCGACGTTGATCAGGCCCGGCCGGGTGATCAGGTCGGCGATACCCTGCACCGCCCCGTGCAACACGTCGTTGGCCTGGCGGAAGGCGCTGAGCAGGGTCACGTCGCGGCCCAGCACGGTCAGCAGCTTCTCGTTCGGCACGGTGATGAGGGAGTCCACGTGCTGGGACAGGTCCTCGATGCCCTTCATCGCCACCTGCATGCGGCGGCGGCCTTCGAAGGGGAAGGGTTTGGTGACGATGGCCACGGTGAGGATGCCCAGTTCCTTGGCCAGCTGGGCCACCACCGGCGCCGCGCCGGTGCCGGTGCCACCGCCCATGCCGGCGGTGATGAACACCATGTCGGCTCCGCCGAGCATCTCCACGATGCGCTCGCGGTCCTCCAGGGCGGCCTGACGACCCACCTCCGGATTGGCGCCGGCGCCCAGGCCCTTGGTCACGTTGCCGCCCAGCTGCAGCGTGTACTTGGCACCGCTGCTCTTGAGCGCCTGCGCATCCGTGTTGGCGCAGATGAAGTCCACGCCCTCCACGTGCTGCTGCACCATGTGGGCCACGGCATTGCCGCCGCCACCGCCCACGCCCACCACCTTGATCACCGCGTTGGGTGCCAACCTCTCGACCAGTTCGAACATCTCCCACCTCCGTAGATCGTTGCGAGCCATCTTGTTGTGTGTATCGCCGCGCGAGGGCTCCTGCCCCTGCCGTCGAGCGGAACACGGGGCGCCGCGTTCCGGTTGCCGGGCCGTTCGCCCGGTCACCGCCGCCATCCCGGCGACGGCGTGTCCACCCCGTCAGAAGTTGCCTTTGAACCAGCCCATCAGCCGGTCCCACAGGCCGCCGGCGCGCGAGCTGCCGCCGGCGACACCCTGGCGCCCGACGTCACGGCTGACCCCGTACAGCAGCAGACCCACGCCGGTGGCATGGATCTGGTTGGAAACGACGTCGACCAGTCCGCCCACGTGCTGCGGCACGCCCAGGCGCACGGGCATGTGGAACAGCTCTTCGGCGAGCTCCACCACACCCTCCATCTTGGCCCCGCCGCCGGTCAGCACGATGCCGGCCCGCACCAGTTCCTCCAGCCCGGCCCGGCGCAATTCCGCCTGCACCATCTCGAACAGTTCCTCGTAGCGCGGTTGCACCGCCTCGGCGAGGTTCTGCCGCGCCAGTCGCCGCGGCGGGCGGTCACCGACGCTGGGCACCTGGATGGTCTCTTCGGCGGTGGCAAGGTCGGCGAGCGCGCAGGCGTAGCGGATTTTCAGCTCCTCGGCATTGGCCGTGGGCGTGCGCATCAGATGGGCGATGTCGTTGGTGACCTGGTCGCCGCCCACGGGCAGCGAGGCGGTGTGGCGGATGGCGCCCTGGGTGTAGATCGCCAGATCGGTCGTGCCGGCGCCGATGTCGACCAGGCAGACGCCCAGCTCGCGCTCGTCCTGGGTCAGGATGGCGCGCGCCGAGGCCACCGCCGACGGCACCAGTTCGTCCACGGCCAGACCGCAGCGCTGGATGCACTTGCTGATGTTCTGCGCGGCGCTGGCGGCGCCGGTGACCAGGTGCACGTTGGCTTCCAGGCGCACGCCGGACATGCCCACCGGATGGCGGATGCCCTCCTGGCCGTCGATCATGTACTCCTGCGGCTCCTTGTAGAGCACCCAGCGATCGCCCGGGATGGCCAGGGCGCTGGCGGCATTGAGCACAGCTTCGAGGTCGGCCTGGGTCACTTCCTTGTCGCGGATCGGCGCCGTGCCGTGCGAGTTCTCGTCGCGGATGTGCGAACCGGAGATGCTGGCGTAGACCGAGCGGATCTCGCAGCCGGCCATGAGCTCGGCCTCCTCCACCGCACGCTGGATCGACTGCACGGTGGACTCGATATCCACCACCACGCCGCGCTTGAGGCCGCGCGAGGCATGCGAGCCCACGCCGATCACCTCCACCGGCTCTCCCGGTGCGTATTCGCCGACGATGGCCACCGTCTTGGAGGTGCCGATGTCGAGGCCGACGATCAGCGATTTTTCGCTCTTGCGGTTCATGGCTCAGGCATCTCCGGCCGGCGCGGCGGCGGGCGGCGGGGCAGGTACTGGGGATGCGCTCGGCGCCGGCGCGGCCGGGGCCCATTTCACGGCGAAGCCGTTGCTGTAGCGCAGGTCGGCACTGAGAAAGCTGCCGGCGTGGCTGGCGGCCAGGCGCGGATACACGGCGAGAAAACGCTTCAGCCGGGCGCGCACCTCGTCGCCGACACCGAGGACAAGCTGGGCGCCGTTGTCCAGACCGAGGGTCCACGCGCCGCGCCCCGACAGGTCGACGCGGGCCACGGCGAGCTGGCTGCCGCGCAGCAGACGTTGCACCTCGGCATAGAAGGCGAGGATTTCACCGAGGCGCTCGTCCGGTCCGGAAAGGTGAGGCAATCCCTGCAGCGCGTCGGCACCGGGCACCTGGAACAGGCTGCCGTCGCGCCCGATCAGGCGGCCGCCACTCCAGTGCGCATAGGGTTGCTGCTCATACACGCGCACCACCACCGTGTCGGGCCAGCGGCGGCGCGCTTCGACCTTCTGCACCCAGGGCAGTTCGGCCACGCGGCGCTGCAGCGCGGGCAGGTCGAGGGCGAAGAAGCCCGCATCGAGCTCGCCCGCGGCCGCAGCGCGCACCTGCTCAGTGCCGACGTGGCCGAACTCCGCCTCAATCTGCAGCTGCCGCACCGGCCAGCGGTCGGCGGCGAACCAGCCGTTGAGCAGACCCACCAGCGGCAGCGCCACCAGGGTGAGCGCGATGGCCCAGGCGGTCAGGCGCAGGATCAGGGCACCGCGCATCAGGTGCCCTCCCCGCGGAAGGAGGTTTCGAGAATGCGCCAGCACAGCTCGGGGAAGTCGATGCCCACCGCACGCGCGGCCTTGGGCACCAGCGAGTGGCTGGTCATGCCGGGCGTGGTGTTCACTTCCAGCAGCCAGTTGGCGCCGGTGCGATCACGCATCACGTCCACGCGCCCCCAGCCCCAGGCGTCGGCGGCAAGGAAGGCACGCAGTGCCAGCCCACGCAATGCCGTCTCCGCTTCGCCATCGAGGCCCGGGCACAGGTACTGGGTGTCCTCGGCCACGTACTTGGCGTGGTAATCGTAGAACTCGCCCTTGGGCACGATCTGGATGCTGGGCAGGGCCTCCCCATGCAGGATGCCGACGGTGAACTCGCCGCCTTCGATGAGCTGTTCGATCACCAGCTCGCCGTCGTAGCGGGCAGCCAGTTCGATCGCGGCCGGCAGGTCGGCATCGGAGTACACGCGCGTCACACCGACGCTGGAGCCCTCGTGCGAGGGCTTCACGATGGCCGGGAATCCGACCGAGGCCACCGCCGCGCGCAAATCGTCGCCGCGGCGGAAGGCGGCGAATCGCGGCGTCGGCAGGCCTTGGGCGATCCACACCTGCTTGGTGCGCACCTTGTCCATGGTCAGGGCCGAGCCGAGCACGCCCGAGCCGGTATAGGGCACGCGCAGCGACTCCAGCGCGCCCTGCAGCACACCGTCCTCGCCACCGCGGCCGTGCAGAATGTTGAACACGCGGGCGAAGTGCCCGGCGCGCAGCGCATCGAGCAGGGCGGGGATGCCGTCCACGGGGTGCGCGTCGACGCCGCGGGCGCGCAGCGCCTCGAGCACGTTGCGGCCGGAGTCGAGCGAGACCTCGCGTTCGGCCGAGTTACCGCCGAGGACGACCGCGACGCGGCCGAAGAGTTGGGGATCGGAAATGCGCATGGCGCTGCCGCGGGGGGGGACTGACGAGGGAAGGTTCGGGTCGGCGGCCATCAGGCATCTCCGCCGGATTGCAGGGCGCCGGGCTGCGCCAGCTCGATCGCCGCGGCGCCGATGTCGCCGGCCCCCATGATGAGGAGCAAGTCGCCGTCGCGCAGCAGGGCCGGCAGCACCGCGCGGAGCTCGCGCGGATGCGCAACGAGCACCGGATCGACCTTGCCGCGCGCGCGCACGGCACGGGCCAGCGCGCGGCCGTCGGCGTTGGCGATGGGTGCCTCGCCGGCCGGATAGACCTCGGTCAGCACGAGCACGTCGACATCGGCCAGCACCTGGGCGAAGTCGTCCAGCAGATCGCGTGTGCGCGAGTAGCGGTGCGGCTGGAACGCAACGACAAGGCGGCGCTGCGGCCAGCCCCCGCGCGCGGCGGCGAACACCGCCGCCAACTCGCGCGGGTGATGGCCGTAGTCGTCCACCAGCAGCACCGAGCCCTGGTTGAGCGCAACCTCGCCGCGCTGGTGGAAACGCCGCCCCACGCCCTGGAATTTCTCCAGCGCGCGGCCGATGGCCTCGGCCTCCACGCCGAGCTGCCAGCCCACCGCGGCCGCGGCCAGGGCGTTGAGCACGTTGTGCCGGCCCGGCAGGTTCAGGGTGACGGCGCGCACGACCGCGGCTTGGCCGGAGGCGGCGCCCTGCCCCGGTGCCGGCTCGGTCGGCAGGTGCAGGTCGAAGAGCATCTGCGCGCCGCGCTGGCGCACGTTGCTGGCGCGCACGTCCGCATCGGTGCTGTCGATGCCGTAGGTGAGCGTGCTGCGCACCGTGCTCTGGGCCAGGGCGCGCACTTCCGCGTCGTCCACGCACAGCACGGCAAGGCCGTAGAACGGCAGCCGGTGCAGGAAGTCGGCGAAGGCCCTTTTCACCTTGCCAAAGTCGCCGTCGTAGTTCTCCAGGTGATCGGCATCGATGTTGGTGACAATCGCCACCACGGGCGAGAGCAGCAGGAAGGAGCCGTCGGACTCGTCGGCTTCCGCCACCAGGTACTCGCCCGTGCCGAGGCGCGCATTGGTGGCGGCGGCGGTGAGCTGGCCGCCGATCACGAAAGTCGGATCGAGCCCGGCTTCGGCCAGCACGCTGGCGGTGAGGCTGGTGGTGGTGGTCTTGCCATGCGTGCCCGCCACGGCGATGCCGCGGCGGAAGCGCATCAGCTCACCCAGCATCTCTGCACGCGGCACCACCGGAATGCGGCGCGCCCGCGCGGCCAGGAGCTCGGGGTTGTCCGGTTTGATGGCGCTGGAAACCACCACCGCGTCGGCGTCCGCCACGTGCGCGGCGGCGTGGCCGAGGTCGATGCGCACGCCGAGGCCGGCCAGGCGCCGCGTCGTGGTCGATTCGGCGCGATCCGAGCCGGACACGTCGTAGCCCAGGGTCTGCAGCACTTCGGCGATGCCGCTCATGCCTACCCCGCCGATGCCGATGAAGTGCACGCGACGGAAGGCGGCCATGATGTCGTCCTGCGGGGCGAGGCGGCGCGGCGTCATGCGGCCACCTCCAGGCACACGTCGGCGATGCGCGCCGCGGCATCCGGCTTGGCCAAACTGCGCGCCGCCGCGCCCATGCGCACCAGGCGGGGCCGATCGGCCAGCAGCTCGTCCAGCACCGCGGCGAGGCGCATCGCACTGGCCTCGCGCTCTGCGACCAGCACGGCGGCGCCGGCCTCGACCAGGGCCTGCGCGTTGCGCGTCTGGTGATCGTCCACCGCGGCCGCGAAGGGCACCAGCACGGCGCCGAGGCCGGCCGCGGCGAGCTCGGCCAGCGTCAGGGCGCCGGCGCGGGCAACCACGAGATCGGCCTCGGCATACGCGGAGGCCATGTCCTCGATGAAGGGCTCGACGCTGGCCGGCACGCCGGCCGCCGCGTACGCGCTGCGCGCGGCCTCGGCGTGGGCCGCACCGCACTGGTGGCGAACCTGGGGGCGGCATACCGCCTCCAGGCGACCGAGCGCTTCGGGCACGGTGCGGTTCAACACTGCCGCGCCCTGGCTGCCACCGAGGACGAGCAGACGCAGGTCAGTCGGGCGCGCCGGGCGGTGGTCCGGCGCCGGCAGCGCGGCGATGGCCGCCCGCACGGGATTGCCGACCCACAGTGCGCGCCCCGGCGCAAAGGCGTCAGCGAAGCCGGCCAGCACGCGCCGCGCAATGCGGGCCAGCACCTTGTTGGTCAGGCCGGGCACGCGGTTCTGCTCGTGTACCACCAGCGGTATCCCCAGCCAGCGCGCGGCGAGGCCGCCGGGGCCGGCGGCGAAGCCACCCATCGACAGCACACTGCGCGGCCGCAGGGCCTGGAGCAGGCGCCGCGCCGCCAGTACGGCCCCGAGCAGTTCGAGCGGAGCGCGCAGCAGCTGGCGCAGGCCCTTGCCGCGCACCGCACCGATGGCGAGGGTGTGCAGCGCAATCCCCGCCTTCGGCACCAGTTGCTCCTCCAGGCGGCCGCGGGAGCCCAGCCAGGCCACCGGCACGCCGCGGGCGCGCAATTCGTCGGCGACGGCGATGCCGGGGAAGATGTGCCCGCCGGTGCCGCCGGCCATGATCAGCACGGGCGCATCGCGGCCGCTCATGCGTAGGCCTCCTGCGCGTCGCGCACAGCCAGCGCCTCGCGCGCCTCGGCGCGGGACAGCTCGTAGCTGACTCGAAGCAGCACGCCGACCATGGCGCAGGTCATCAGCACCGAGGAGCCGCCCGAGGAGATCAGGGGCAGGGTCAGGCCCTTGGTCGGCAGCACGCCGAGGTTCACACCCACCGACACCAGCGCCTGCAGGGCAATGCACAGGGAAATGCCGAAGGCGACGTTGCCCTGGAAATGCAGGCCGCGCTGCACGCAGCGCAGACCCAGCAGCAGGCCGCGCCCGCACAGCCAGGCGAACAACGCCAGCACCAGCACGATGCCGGCCAGACCGAGCTCCTCGGCGATCACCGCAAGGATGAAATCGCTGTGCGCCTCGGGCAGGTAGTACAGCTTCTGGATCGAACCGCCGAGGCCCACGCCGGTCCATTCGCCACGGCCAACCGCGATCAGCGCCTGGGTCAACTGGAAGCCGTCGTTGAACGGATCCTTCCACGGATCGAGGAAGGAGGTGAGCCGCTTGACGCGGTAGTCCTGCGTCAGCGCCGCCCAGGCCAGGGCCGGCAGCAGGGGCGCGCCAAGCAGGAACAGGTTGCGCATGCGCGCGCCGCCCAGCCAGACCATGCCGACCGTGGTGGCGATGATCAGCGTGGCCGATCCGAAGTCCGGCTGCGCCAGCAGCAGCACTACCACCAGGCCGGCCACGCCCACCGGCTTGACCACGCCGAACAGCTGGCGCTGCACGCTCTCGCGCTGGCGCACGAGGTAGCTCCCCAGGTAGACGATGAGCAGCAGCTTCACCGCCTCGACCGACTGGAAGCCGGAGATGCCCAGATGGATCCAGCGCCGCGCGCCGTTGATGCGCACGCCCAGTCCCGGCACGAACACCAGCAGCAGCAGGACGAGCGCCAACAGCAGCAGCAGGAAGCTCGTGCGCTCCACCCGCTCCAGCTCGGTGCGCATGGCGAGGGCGGCGAGCAGCAGTCCGCCGCCGAGGAACACCAGGTGGCGGGTGAGGTAGTAGAAGGGCCCCAGGTGCTGCCCCTTTGCCAGCGGGTCGGCGATGGGGATCGAGCTGGAGGCGACCATGATCACGCCCAGACTGGCGAGCGACAGCGCGGCCAGCAGCAGTCCGAGGTCGAAGCGGCCGGGCAGCTCCTCGCGGCGCAGGGCCTGGCCGCTCGGCATCGGCGCGGGCGCGGTCAGCAGCATCAGCGCACCTTCAACGTGGCCAGACCGACCAGCACCAGCACCACGCTGATGATCCAGAAGCGCACGATCACGCGCGGCTCCGGCCAGCCCTTGAGCTCGAAGTGGTGGTGGATCGGTGCCATGCGGAAGATGCGCCGGCCGGTGAGCTTGAAGCTGGCGACCTGCAGCATGACCGATGCCGTTTCCATCACGAACACGCCGCCCATGATCAGCAGCACCACCTCCTGGCGCACGATCACGGCGATGCTGCCCAGCGCCGCGCCGATCGCCAGCGCACCGATGTCGCCCATGAAGACCTGTGCCGGGTAGGTGTTGAACCACAGGAAGCCCAGGCCCGCGCCGGCCAGTGCGCCGGTGAAGATGGCCAGTTCGCCTGCGCCCGGGATCGCCGGGATGGCGAGGTACTGGGAGAACACCGCATTACCCGCCAGGTAGGCGAAGACACCCAGCGCGGCGGCCACCATCACGCTGGGCAGGATGGCCAGACCATCCAGTCCGTCAGTGAGGTTCACGGCGTTGGAGAAGCCCACGATCATCAGATAGGCCAGGGGCACGAACAGCACCCCGAGCGGCAGAGCCACCTGCTTGAACAGGGGCAGGAACAGCGCAGTCGCCGCGCTGTTCTCCGCGGTGAAATAGAGGAACAGCGCCGCGCCCAGCCCGAACACCGACTGCCAGAAGTATTTCCAGCGCGCGATGAGGCCGCGACTGTCCTTCTTCACCAGCTTCTTGTAGTCGTCGACGAAGCCGATCGCGCCGAAGGCCAGGGTGAGCACCAGCACCAGCCAGACGTAGCGGTTGTGCAGGTCCGACCACAGCAGGGTCGTGACGGCAATGGCGGCGAGGATCAGCGCGCCGCCCATGGTCGGCGTGCCGGCCTTGGACAGGTGCGACTGCGGGCCGTCCTGACGGATCACCTGGCCGGCCTTCAGCGCGGCCAGACTCCGGATCATGCCCGGCCCCAGCAGCAGCGACACGGCCAGCGCGGTCAGCGTGGCCATGATGGCGCGGAAGGTCAGGTACTGGAACAGGTGGAAGGCGCTGATGTGCGGCGCCAGCCACTGCGCGAGTTCAAGCAGCATGGGCGTCGCCTCCGCCGTTCTTGCCCAACAGGGCCGCCACCACACGCTCCATGGCCGAGGAGCGCGATCCCTTGACCAGGCAGCACACGCCCGCGTGCAGCTCGGCGCGCAGCGCCTCGATCAGTGCGGACTGGTCGGAAAAATGCCGCGCACCCGCACCGAAGGCCGCGCTCGCGGCCTGGGCCAGTGGTCCCACGCTGTACAGCCGGGCAATGCCGCGCGCCTTGGCCAGCGCGCCGATGTCTGTGTGCAGGCGCGCCGCCTCGGGGCCGAGTTCCTTCATGTCGCCCAGCACCAGCCAGGCTTCGCCGTTCTCCAGCGCCAGCGTCGCGATGGCGGCGGCCGCGGAACCCGGGTTGGCGTTGTAGCTGTCGTCGATGACGCTCCAGCCGGCGGCCAGGTCGTGGCGCAGCAGGCGTCCCTTGACGTGTTCGGCGCCCTCCAGCCCGGCTTTGATCGTCGGCAGCGGCACGTCCAGGGCCACAGCGATGGCGCTCGCCGCGAGGGCATTGAGGACGTTGTGCTCGCCCGCCAGCGGCAGGGTCACACCGATGGCGCCGGCCGGCGTGACGAGGTCGAAACGCGAGGTGGTGGCGTCAAGGGTGAGGCCCTCCGCGCGCACCGCCGCGGCGGAATGGAGGCCGAAGCGCAGCGTGCGCCGCGCTCCGGCCAGCCCTGTGAAATAGTCCGCATAGGCGTCGTCGGCATTGATCACGGCCACGCCATCGGGCGGCAGGGCGCTGTAGATGGCCCCCTTGGTCTGCGCGATGCCGTCGAGGCTGCCCATGCGCTCCAGATGCGCCGGTCCGATGTTGTTGACGAGGCTGACCTCGGGCCGGCCGATGGCGGCGAGATAGGCGATGTCGCCGGGCTTGCCTGCGCCCATCTCCAGCACGGCGAATTCGGCGTCCTCGGGCAGGGCCAGTACGGTCAGGGGCAGGCCGATCTCGTTGTTGAGATTGCCGACGGTCACGTGGGTACGACCGTGGCGCTGCAGGACCGCGGCGGTCAGGGTCTTGACGGTGGTCTTGCCATTGGATCCGGTGATGCCGACCACGCGGGCGCGGCGCTGGGCGCGCACGGCGCTGGCGAGGTCGCCCAGCGCCAACAACGTGTCGCGCACCAGGATCTGCGGCAGATCAACCTCGACCCGTCGGCTGACCAGTGCCGCGGCGGCACCGCGCTCGCGCGCCTGCGCCACGAAGGCATGCGCGTCGTGCGATTCGCCCACCAAGGCAACGAAGAGCTCGCCGCCGCGCAGCGTGCGTGTATCGGTGGACACACCGCTCACCACGCCGTCGGCGCCGAGCAGCCGTCCGTGGGTGAAGGTGGCGATGTCGGCCAAACGCAGGGTGGTCATGCGTGGCCCTCCGCTGCGGCCCGCGCCGCCAGCGCGCTGCGGGCCACGACCAGGTCGTCGAAGGGCAGTCTGCGCCCGGCGATCTCTTGGTAGTGTTCGTGGCCCTTGCCCGCGATCAGCACGACGTCAGCGCTGGTCGCACCCCGCACCGCGGCGTCGATGGCGGCGGCGCGATCGCGCTGCACCACCGCCGCGTACGGCCGGTCGAAGCCGCCCAGGATCTGCGCCACGATGGCGTCACCGTCCTCGCTGCGCGGGTTGTCGTCGGTGACGACGACGCGGTCGGCCAGGCGCTCGGCGATGGCGGCCATCTGCGGGCGCTTGCCCGCATCGCGCTCGCCGCCGCATCCAAACACGCAGGTCAAGGCGCCGGCGCAGTGGGCCCGCAGGGTGAGCAGCGCCTGCTCCAGCGCATCGGGCGTGTGCGCATAGTCCACCACCACCAGCGGCTGCATGCCGTCGCCGCCGAGGCGGCTCATGCGTCCATTGACCGGCTGCAGCGCGGCGAGGGCGTCGCAGATCAGCGCAAAATCCACGCCCAGCGCGCCCAGGGCGCCGACCACGCCCAGGAGATTGGCGACGTTGAATCGTCCGAGCAGGGCGGTGGTGACCTCGGCCTCGCCCCAGGGCGTGGCCAGCTGGAAGCGCAGGCCGCGCGCATCGGTGCGCACGGCCGATGCGCGAATCTCGGCCGCTGCACCGTCGATGGCGCAGCGCAGGCGCCGCACGCCGGCGGGCAGGCCGTCGGCGAGCGCACGCCCGAAGCCGTCGTCGACGTTGATCACGGCCCAATCCAGCCCCGGCCACGCGAACAGGCGCGCCTTGGCGGCGCCGTAGGCCTGCATCGTGCCGTGGTAGTCGAGGTGGTCGCGCGTCAGGTTGGTGAACACAGCCACGGTGAAGTGCACACCATTCACGCGCCCCTGGTCGAGCGCGTGCGAGGACACTTCCATGGCTACGTCCTGGGCGCCGAGGTCACGAAATTCCCCCAGCAGCGCCTGCACGGCGATGGCGTCAGGCGTGGTGCGCTCGCCCTCGCGCAGGGCGCCGAACAGGCCCGCGCCCAGGGTGCCGACGGTCGCGACGCGGCGCCCGGCATGGTGCAGCGCCTGCGCCAGCAATTGCACGGTCGAGGTCTTGCCGTTGGTGCCGGTGACGCCGACGACCCGCAGCGCTGCACAGGGCTCGCCGTGGAAGCGTGCGGCGATCGCGCCCAGTCGCTCGCGCAACCCGTCGATCCACACCACGGGCGCCACCGGCGGCGGAGCGGGCGGCGCCGGGGCCTCGGCGATGACCACCGAGGCACCCGACGCCAACGCCGCCGGGGCAAACAGGATGCCGTGCTGGCGCGTGCCGCGCAGGGCGACGAAGGCGTCGCCCGCGCGCACCGCGCGTGAGTCCAGGGTGAGGCCCTGCACCTGGATGGCGCCGTAGGACCCGTCCAGCGGCGCGCCGAGGAGGGCATCGAGCCGCATCGTCACCGCCTGCGCCCGCGGCACTGGCACGTCCTTGTGCGGCGGCCGCTCCTGCGCATCCGGCAACTGCTCCATGCGTTGCTCTACCTCCGGCATCCCTGCCGTCGCCTGCGCCCGCGGCACTGGCACGTCCTTGTGCGGCGTCATTGGGGAACCGCCTCTTCGTAGGTGGCATCGCCGCCGTAGTCGGCCGCAGGGGCTTCCACGACGTTGCCGCTGTCGGGCCCGCCGGCGTACCAGCGGCGTGCGTTGTCGGGCGCCACGTCAAGCAGGCGCATGGCGCCGGCCATGACGCGGCCGAATGCCGGTGCGGCCACCAGGCCACCGTAGTACGGCCCCTGGGGATCATTCACCACCACCACGGCGGCCAGACGCGGCGCGCTGGCCGGCACCAACCCGGCAAACAGCGAAACGTACTGTTTCCCGTAGCCGCCGCCCATGGCCTTCTTGGACGTGCCGGTCTTGCCCGCGACGCGGTAGTTGAGCACCGCGGCCTGCGGGAATGCCGTGCCCTTGGGCTGCACCACCGTCTCGAGCATCTGCACCAGGGTGGCTGCGATCTGCGGATCGACTACGGCACTGTCGGGGTTCTGCGCGCCCTTGACGAAGCTCGGCGCACGCAGGCGCCCGCCGTTGGCAAGGGCGGCGTAGGCCTGCACCAGCTGCAGCGGCGTGACGTTCAGACCATAGCCGTAGGACATGGTCGCCTTCTCCACCGGACCCCAGGCCTTGAGTGCGGGCAGCACGCCGCCGGCTTCGCCGGGAAAGCCACTGCCGCTGGGCTGGCCGAAGCCGAAGCGGCGATAGACGTCGTAGAGGTGCTCGTTGGGCAGCGTGGCGGCGATCTTGGCCGCACCCACGTTGCTCGACATCGTGATGACGCCGGTGACGTCGGTCAGCCCGTGGTTGCGCGTGTCGCGGATCAGGTACCCCCCCGGCAGGGCCAGGGTGCCGGGGCTGGTATCGATCGGCGTGTTGGGCTTGTACTTTCCGCTCTCCAGCGCCGCGGCGATGGTGAAGGGCTTCATCGTCGAGCCCGGCTCCATCACATCGGTCAGCGCGCGGTTGCGCCGGCTGGCGACGTCGGCGCCGGAAAGCGCATTGGGGTTGTAGGACGGCAGATTGACCATCGCCAGCACTTCGCCGCTCGGCACATCCAGCACCACCATCGAACCCGATGTGGCGTGGTGTTCCAGCAGCGCGGTCTTGAGTTCGCGGTAGGCGAGGTACTGCAGGCGCCGATCAATGGTCAGGGTGAGGTCGCGCCCCGGCTGCGGCTCGCGCAGCAGCTCGACGTTCTCCACGATGTTGCCGAGGCGATCGCGGATGACGCGCTTGGCGCCCGGCTTGCCCGCCAGCCAGTCGTCGAAGGCCAGTTCCAGACCCTCCTGACCGCGGTCGTCGATGTTGGTGAAGCCCAGCACGTGAGCGGTCACCTCACCGCTGGGGTAGAAGCGGCGGAACTCGCGCTGCGAGAACACGCCCGGCACCTTCAGCGCCAGGATCGCCGCCGCATCGTCGGGGTTGAGGTGGCGCTTGAGGTAGAGGAACTCCTTGTCGGCGCGCTGCTGCAGCTTGTCGCGCAACGTCTGCGTCTCGATGCCGAGTGCCCGGGCCAGCTCCGGCAGACGATCGTCCCCCTGCAGCAACTGCTGCGGATTGGCCCAGATCGACTCCATCGGCGTGGACACCGCCAGGGGCTCGCCGTTGCGGTCGAAGATGGTGCCGCGCGAGACGGCGATGGGCATCTCGCGCAGATAGCGTGCGTCGCCCTGCTCCTGGTAGAAGTCCTTGCGCACCACCTGCAGGTCGACGGCGCGCACCACCAGGCCGGTCGAGCCGAGCGCGAGCAGCATGAGCACGGTATAGAGCCGCGCCGGCGTGTTGGCGGGGCGGACGCGGGCCGCGGCGCGGGTCGGCGCGACGGCGTCCCGCACCGCCGCCATCGAGGGCAGCGACAAGGAATCCGGCGCCGGCAGCGGGCCGCGCCGGTTCATCGCGGCGCCCCCCGGCTGATCAGCACGGTATCGGCGGGACCCGGCGACACCATGCCGAATTGGTTGCGCGCGACGTTCTCGATGCGGCTGGGCTCGGCCCAGGTCGACTGCTCCAGCTGCAGCCGGCCGAATTCGAAGTTCATTTCGTCGCGCTCGGCACTCAGGCGCGACAGCTGCACGAACAGGCGGCGCCCCTCATGGCGCGCGTAGACCACGCCCACGGCGCTGCCGATGT
>Ga0116192_1001957_pt1 | contig 14080 bp, 13 predicted proteins | sample AD_UKC113_MetaG_FD_89876 | JGI IMG/M metagenome (GOLD analysis project Ga0116192, IMG submission 89876) | Active sludge microbial communities of municipal wastewater-treating anaerobic digesters from Hong Kong - AD_UKC113_MetaG | ecosystem: Engineered > Bioreactor > Anaerobic > Digestate... | reverse complement strand
GAAATAAATCAAACAATAAATGAATTATTAATTGCTTTTCAAGATTGTGTTAGAATAAAAAATTCAGATTTAACAAAATTAGTTGAATTAGTAGCTGCTGTAAATGAATGTGCTAATGGAGGTTTACATTATGATACAAAAACACAAGAAATTTTTGAACCTTTAACAGATACAGTTGTAACATATCCTGTTAATTCTTTTCATGCAATTTCAATTTTAGTTTTGAATGGTCAGATTACACAAACTATAAATACAACTGTAGTAACATTTCCAGCAGGTACAACATTAAACACAGAATATACAACATTAAATCAAACCGCTGTTACTTTTACTGTAAAAGCAGGAAGTAAAGTAGTTGTTGAATATCTAACACAAACAATATAATGGCAGAAATTAATAATTCATTAGGTACAAATTCTGGAACAAATATAACAAAAACATCTGAATTAATAAATGACGGTGAAAACAATACTTCTACTTATGTTGAGGTAAGTGATTTAGAAAGTGTTGCTTTTACAGGTAATTATAATGATTTATTTAATTTACCAACAATTCCTTCAGGAAATACTAATTTAACATATAGTCCTTCTTCAACAAACGGTATTGTAAATAGCGATACTGGAACAGATGCTACAATTCCATTAGCTACAAATATAAACGCCGGTTTATTAAGTCCTAATGAAAAAAGTTTAATTTCTACAGCAATACAAACAGAAGATTTAAGTGATGTTGCTTTTTCTGGAAATTATAACGATTTAAATAATTTACCAAATTTAAATTTAAAAGAAGATAAATTTAATAAAGGAATAGCGAATGGGTATGGTTCTTTAGATATAAATGGTAAACAACCTCTGTCAGAAGTAAACGATGCTTTAATAGGTAATATTCATTGGAAAGGAATTTATAATGGAACAGTTATAATTTCTTCTCCAGATACAGGATTAATAGGTAATGCTTTACCAACACCTTCTTCTTCTAATACAGGCTGGTATTTTATTGCACAAGGTTCTTTTACAAATAGTGGTAATAATTATGAAACTGGTGACTGGATTATTTCTGATGGTTTAACTTGGAATAAAGTAGACAATACTGACGCTGTATCTTCAGTAAATAGTAAAGTAGGAAATGTTGTTTTAAATACAGATGATATTTTAGAAACAGGTACTCCTACTAATAAATGGTGGAGTAATTTAAGAACTATTACTTCAAATTTAACAGGTTATATTTCTGGAGCAGGTATTATAACTGCTGCTGATACTATTCTTTCAGCTATACAAAAGCTTAATGGAAATATTAATAATTTAATAACAGGTGTCAGTAGTGTATTTGGTAGAACAGGTGTTGTTACAGCACAAACTGGAGATTATAATACAGAACAAATAACTGAAGTTACAAATAAAAAGTTTGTTACAGATGCTTATTTAACAGTATTATCAAATACTTCTAATACAAATACAGGCGATGAAACAACAGCTACAATTAAATCTAAATTAGGTGTTGCTTCAACTTCCACAGAAGGGTATTTAACAAATACAGATTGGAATACTTTTAATAATAAACAAAATACTATATCTTATACTACACAGGAAGATTTATGGACTTGGCAAAGAACTAAAGGTGCATATATTTTTGAAGATTTCTTAGGAAGAAATGATAATGTTGGTATACCTACTGCATTTGGTATTACTTCTGAATCTTCAGGAACAGGAGCTGTAAATAGAACTACTGGAACTTTTCCAAATAGAACAAATCAAACCGGAGTACTTCTTTTATCTACAGGAACTACTGCTACAGGTAATGGAATTGTTAGATTAGGTTCCGCTAATGCACCACAACATTATATAGGAAATGGAGCTATTAGCTATGAAACATATGTAAATATTGAAACATTATCTAATTCGATAAATAGTTTTACATCAATAATAGGTCTTTATACAGGAGGTAACGTAAGTAATACCTCAAATGGTATTTTCTTTTTATATGATGAAGGAGGTGTATGGAACGGCGGAAGTTTAGGAGCATCTCCAAATTGGAGATGTGTAACTGTAAATACATTTACTAGAACTACTACAAATTCAGGCGTGGCAATTTCAGCAAGTGGCTGGGTTAAACTTGGTATTGAAATTAATGCTGCAGGAACAAGTGTTGGATTTTATATAAATGGTTCATTAGTAGCTACTCATACTACAAACATACCTTCTACATCTACTGCGATGCATTGGTATAATTTATTTAATAAAACAGCAGGTACTACTTCTGTAAATATGTATTTTGATTATATTGCATACAGACAAATTTTTACAACAAATAGATAATGGTTAAAAAAATTTTTAATTCTATATTTAAAGATGTTTTGAATAAAGAAACATTTTTAAAAAATAGATGGCATTTACATACTTTAGGAATACTTCCTTTTAGTATAATTTTTGGATATTTTTCTAAATATTTTAATTTTCAAAATAATTTTGAAAAAATTGGAGAATATTTTATACCAATTTTTGGTATATTTTTAATTTCTTTTAGTGTTGAATTATTTCAGCAAGGTAAAAGAATAATTGGTGAAAATGAACGTTTTGAAAGTAATAAAGACGGTGTTTTTACAACAATAATTGGTAGTATATTTTTTATTATTTTTAAACTAGTTTTTAATTGATGATACAAGTTTTTTTAGCACATTGGGATATTGTGTTAGGAGTTATTGGAATTTTAACTTCACCTATAGCGTGGATATTTGGTGGAAGACAAACCAAAAAAATGGAAATGAAAAAAGGTTCAATAGATGCAATTAGTTCTATGCAAACTCTTTATGATAATTTTTTACAAGATTATAAAGATAGAATGAATGAAGTTATTTCAGAACTTGTTTTTGTAAAAGCAAATAATACAGAACTTCAAAGACAATTTAACGAGTTACATTTACAATACGCAAAAGAAATAGAAAGATCTCAAAATTGGGAAAAATTGCATAATGAACTTAAATTAAGATATGATTCGTTGACTAAAGCTTATGAATCTTTACAAAAAGACCATGATAAACTTAAAAAGGATTTTGAAAACCATAAAAAAAATAATAAATGAAATTAGATAGTAAAGGTTACGATTTAATAAAAGAGTTTGAAGGTTTGTCTTTAAAACCTTATTTGTGTCCTGCAGGAGTTCCTACTATAGGATACGGTAATACTTTTTATCCTAATGGTAAAAAAGTTACAATGAAAGATCCTATTATTACAAAAGAAAGAGCTCATGAAATATTAGTATTTGTTGCAGATCTTTTTGCTAAAGACGTAGCTACATTAATAAAATCAACAGTAACACAAAATCAATTTAATGCGCTTGTAGATTTTGCGTATAATCTCGGTACAGATATTGATGCTGACGATATTGCTGAAGGTTTAGGTGATAGTACTTTACTTAAAAAAGTAAATAAAAATCCTAATGATCCTACTATCAAAGATGAATTTTTAAAATGGAACAAGGCTAATGGTAAAATATTAGACGGATTAACTAGAAGAAGAACTGCGGAAGCAAAATTATATTTTACAAAATGAAAATAAATTTTAATTTAGACGAAAGAAAAATATCTAAAGAAAGTAGAAATAAAATATATGATCTTGGTCAAATATCTACAACTCTTCAAGATTTATTAAATAATTCTGAAATTACAATTACTGATAATTTAATACCTATTATTTCAGTAACAAATACTGATGACATAATAAGTTATTACTTATTACCTGATTTAAAATACGATTATTCTAATATTTCTAGAAGAAATACTTTAAATATATTAGAAACAGATTTAATTCCTTTATCAGGTAGTTCTTCATCAGGTGGTTCTGGAACTACTCCAACACTTCAAGAAGTTTTGGATACTGGAAATATTAGTTCTACAGGATTTAATATAAATCTTTCTCCAACAGATAATACTACGTCAGTTAGTAATATTTTTAGTGTTCATAGTAATATTATTGGCTCAGGTTCTAATTTATCAGATTCTCAACTTACTTTTTTTAGTCCTATTCCTGGTGATTTTACAACATATTCTAGTAATTATTTTGGTAAAACTGAAAACTCAAAAAATACAACAGTTCTTTTTGAAACACCTTCAGGAATGAATGATATATTCATTCCCGATAAAAGTGGAACATTACTGGTTTCAACAGATTTACCAAAAACGTATCGTGCAACAATTACTCAAACAGGAACTTCCGCTCCAACAACAAATATATTACAAAATACAGTTGCTCCAGGATTAACTTGGTTAAGAGACGCTGTTGGTACATATAGATTAAATTTAACAGGTGCTTTTCCAGAAATTAAAAGATTTTTACCAATATTTCCAAATGATAATAATGGAGTTGTAAATTATTTACCAGTTACGAATACTGTTGCAGAGGTTATTTCAGGTTATTATACAATGTATTTTGGAAGTGAAGATGATTTGTTTTTATTAACTGTTGATGAAACATTTACACCAATAGAAATGGAAGATTTATTTTTTACTTCTAGATTACCTGTTGAATTTTATATTTATAATTAATGGAAAATAAAAAAAAATCTTTTATTCTTTATCTTATAATTTTTATTTTATTTCTTTGTAATTTTATTCCAAGAAGTTGTTCTAAAAAACAAAATTCTTTAATAATTCCTAAAATAGAAGGAAAATTTGATACAATTAAACCTAAAGAAGTTAAAGGAAATAAAGAATATGTTTATATTACTAAATATAAAACTAAAATAGTTACTACTCATCCTGTTAATGATTCTGTAGTTAAAGAGTTTGAAAAAGCTTCTGATTCTACTAAAATTAATATGTTTATGGAAAAAACTAAAATAAGACAGTATAACGAAGTATTTGAAAATGATACTATCAAACTATCAATCTTTGCAGAAACTGCAGGAGAGCTTCTTAAAATGAGTCCTAGCTGGGTTATAAAAGAAAGAAAAATGCAAATTAAAGAAAAAGAAACAGTTTTTGCATTATATGGAGGTATAAAAGTTTATAATAACATGATGTTATCTAACCCTGGAATTGAAGGAAATTTAGGTTTTCAAATTAAAAGAGGAGATATCATTGAAGCAGGATATGATACAAATAAAAATATTTTAGTAGGTTATAAATATAGATTACTAAACATAAAAAAATAAATTACAAAATAAATTTGGATTTATTAAATAATAATATTATATTTGTACTTTAATTTAAAAAATAATCTATGCATTTAGAACAAATCAAATCTTTTTTAAGAGAAAAAAAAGGATACTTAAAAGAAGGTGGTAAAAGACTTGCTAAAATTTTAAAAATATCTAATGTAGAATTGTGTAAACAAGCTATTAGAGAAGTTCAGCGAGAATTAAGATTTAAAAAAATTAGTAAAGCTAAAAGATTATTCTATGATATTGAAACATCTTATAACATAGTTAAATCTTGGAGAACTGGATATGGTCTTACAATACAACCTGGAGATATAATTCATGAAAGAGCTATTATGACAATAGCTTGGAAATGGGAAGGTGAAGACACTACTTATTCTATGTCTTGGGATAAAGGAAATGATAAACATTTAGTACAAAAATTAGTAGAATTGCTGAATGAAGCTGATGAAGTTGTAGGACATAATATAGAAAAATATGATACTGCTTTTTTAATGACAAGAGCATTAGTTCATGGAATATTAGCGTTACCTAAATATAATCAATTTGACACACTTAAAAAAGCTAGAGCTTATTTTAATTTTAATTCTAATAAACTAGACTATTTAGCAAAGTTAATGGGATTAAATGGTAAGTATGAACATGCAGGAATGAAAATGTGGGATGATATAATCATGTACGATATTCTTGGAGTAGGTTCTCAAAAAACAAGAGATGAAGCTATGCAAGAAATGATGCATTATAATTCAATAGATGTTATACAAACAGAAGAAGTTTTTAACAGATTAAGAGTTTATACTGAGCATGAAACACATCATGGTGTAATAATGGGTAAACCTAAATTTACATGTCCTAATGATGGTTCAGAAAATGTAGAATTAGTTAAAACTTACGTTACTAAAACAGGTTACATAAAGAGAATAATGAGATGTAATGATTGTGGTCAATCTTATATTTTAAGTAACACTGAATATTTAAAATTTTTAAACAAATAATATTAAGCCTCTCTATATTACAGAGGGGCTTTTAAGTTTATATAAATATGGCAAGCACACTCCAAGTTATATATGATGTCAAAGAGACTCTTAAAAAATATAGCGATGATTCAGATTATGACAACAGACATATTCTATATCTTTGTAATTTAAAAAGAGCTAAATTTCTTAGACAATTATTAGACGATAAAACAAGAAATTTTGATCCAATACTAATGCAATCTTTTTGTTTAGGATTTGAAGAAGTTAGTAAAGATCTTTGTGGTATTACTACATCATGTACTGTGATGAGAAGTATTAAACCTCTTCCTAGATTATTACAAGTTAGAAATAGAAATACATTAGTATCTGTAAAATTTGCTGAAGTATTTGCTAAAACATTAAAAATAATTGATTTTAGTCAAGCACCATACGTGTTAGATAAACCTTACAATAATAGTATTTATCTTACTATTGATAGTAATAATTATGTTTATATGATTTCTAAATTACCAGAACATAAAATGATTGAATGTTTATATTTTACAGGAGTTTTTGAAAATCCTAGTGAATTAGAAGATTTTAATAGTTGTTGTAATTGTAATATAGTCAAATCTTGTTTTGATGAAGACACAGAATATCCTGCACCATCTTTTATTATTGATTTAATAAGAGACGAAGTAGTTAAATTATACATAACTACTAAAGAAAAAATGATCGAAGATAAAGACAATAACTCAGATGATAATTAAAAGATCTTCAAAAAAAATTCCAGCAGAATATGGCATGGTTGATTATTATAATTATTATTGTAAAAATAATAGTTATAAAATAACAAAAAATGAACATAATGAAATACTTAGTATTTTAAATAAATTTGTAGCAGATGAAATAGTTGAAACAGGAAAAGAATTTATTCTTCCTTGTAGATCTGGAAATATATCTATTGTTAAAATTAAAAGAGGTTTAAAAATATTACCTGATCAAAAAATAATCAACACTTCACCTCCAAATTGGAAAGAAACATTAAATCTTTGGGCTAAAGACCCAGAAGCTAAAGAAAGAAAAATTCTGATAAGGCATTCTAATATTCATACTGGAGGATACGTTTATATTATAAAATATAATAAATATAACGCTACTTTTAAAAATAAAACAGTTATTGATTTTAATCCTGTCAGAGATTTTAAAAGAGCTGTGACAAAAAGAATAAATGATTATTCAAAAGAAAAATATAACGCTCACGAAATAAAAATTTAAAATGCATAACGGAAAATATACTTCTATTCGTTCAATATTTTCAGAAATATTAAGATATCCTTTTGTAGAAGGAATTCAGCCTGAAGACATTGCATTATATTTAACAAATTTATTATCATTAATAGGAAGTCCTTTTGCTTTTGATAAAAAATTTGAAATTGTAAAAATTGAAAATTATAAAGGATTGATTCCTTGTGATTTAATTAGAATTGAAGGTTCAAGATATCGTCTTGAGCATACAGGTAGATTTGTACCATTATTATATGCTTCAGATATATATGCTTCAGCATTACATTGTGAAGATTGTCCTGATAAAGATTGTAAATCAGATCATAGTTATTCTTTAAATAATGGTCAAATTTATACATCTTTTCCTAAAGGTGAAGTACAAATAGCTTATCAAGGAATTGTGACAGATGAAGAAGGTTTTCCAATGATACCTGATTCAGTTAAAGTAAGACAAGCTTTAAAATATTATATTCTATGGCAATATGCAGAACCTGCAAGATATAGAAATGAAATTCCTAAAGATGTTTATGAAGAAATTCGTAGAGATTATGCATGGTATGTTGGCGCAGCATCAAACGAATTAAATATGTTAACTCTTGATAAAGCAAAAAGTCTTGAAAATGGAATTATACGTTTATTTCAAGGAATGGATCATCACAGTTCTACATGGAAACATTTTAATAAAACTGAACTATTTAAAAAATAATTATGATAAAAGGTGTAAAACATTCTTATCGTGGAATGAATCAAGATATTAGTAAATCTAAATATCCAAATGATTTTTATTACGAAGGTAAAAATATTAGAATTGTTGCTACAGATACACAGTCCACAGGTTCAATTACAAATGAAAAAGGTAACGAATTAATTATTTCATTACCTACCATAAATATTGATTATTTAAATAAAGTAATAAACTACGGTTCAAAAAGTTTAAATTATAAAAATACTGAAATTAATGATTTTGCACCAAATCAAAGTGGTGAACAAAAAATTATTGGTCATTCTACAAATAGAAATTATATTGTACTATTTACAACAGATAATAATGGATTTGATTGTATTTGGAAATTAACATATGATAATTATGATTTAACACTTGTTTATTTACGAAATTTAAATTTTAATACTTCGCATCCAATTCAAGTAATAAATAATTTTGAAAATGAAAAAATAGATAAAATTTATTGGGTAAACGGAGTTAATCAAATGCAATATCTAAATTTACAACATTCAATTGTAAATGGTGATGTTGAAGAATTAATAGACCTTCCATCAGGAGTTGTCAATATGGTCGGTAAATATAAATTTGATGAGCCTAAAATTGTTAAAATTTCAAAAGGAGGAATTCATACTTCAGGTATGATACAATATGCATACAATTTATATCGACTAAATGCTTCTCAAACAAAGTTAAGTCCGTTAAGTAAATTAATTCCTTTAAATAAAGGAGATCGAGGAGGTAACTTAAATGAAATTGTTGGAACAATACCTGTATTAAAAATATCTAATTTAGATACCAGTTATACCCACATTAAAGTTTATGCTATAAAATATACTTCGTATAATGAAATACCAAGTGTTTCATTAATTTCTGATGAATATATTCCTTCAAATGGTGAAGTTGATGTTTTTGATGATGGTAATATAATTAGTAGTATTTCTCTAGATGAATTTTTATTTTTAGGTTCAGATATTATTACACCAAAACATATTAATTCTAAATTTAATAGATTATTTTTTGCAAATTATAAAGAAATAAATTTTAATATTAATTTAGATACTAGAGCATATAGTTTTAATTCAAGTAATCAATGTACAGTATATAACAATGTAAAATTATTTGAATCTGGCGACACTACTCCTAATGTAAATGGATTGACAGGAGAACCTAGAACTATAACAAATTCTTTTACTAACACTCCTAATGAAATATTTGATAGTATTAATTTAGATTATGATGTTTATAAATATCAATATGGTGGATTAATTTTAGGAGGAGAAGGTAAATATTTAAAATACGAATTAGTACAAAATAATGAAAAAAATATAGGTGATAAATACTTTAAAGATAATGAAATATATCGTTTAGGTATTCAATTTTATAATATTTTTGGACAAGTAACTACTCCTAATTGGATTGCTGATTTTAAAGCTCCTGAAGGAAATTTAGAAGAAATGTTTAATAAATTAAAAGTTACTTTAAAAAATGATTTTTATGTTTGGTTAAATAATTCTAATAATTTTAATACAATTTATGATAAACCTGTAGGTTATAAATTATTAATTGCTCAAAGAAATATTAATGATCGAACTATTCTTTCTAGTGGTATTTTATCAACTATGTTGTGTAATGATAATTCTGGAACAGAACAAACATCTTCTCCATATATTATTGACAATTCTAAAAAATTACCAAAATTACCTAATATTTTATTAAGAAATTGTGATAGTAATTTGTCAAATATGTACGGTTCTTCTAGACCATTAAAAAATGCTAGAAACTTAGATGACTTTTATGATGGTTCATATAATGGAGAAAATCCTGGAGATGAAGCACAATTTGCTTATTTTGTTGATAGAGATACATCTGGTAGATCATGGCAATTTAATTCAATGATGCAAATGTATTCTCCTGAAATTCTTTTTGGATTTACTAATAATTTACCTGCTAACTTGAAATTTAAAGTTAAAGGTGCATTTAAAAATTCTTACAATGCATCTTGGATTAAAGAAAATCACGTAGATGGTTCTGAACAAAGTGAAGGTAAAATATTTGACGGTATTTCTCCACATGTTGGAGGTGGTCCTACTAAAACATATAAAACAATAAAAGGTAAAATTTCAAATCTTTTAAGTGCTGGAATAATAGGACATCCTACAGGAAGTGATCCTAATCATACTGAAAGAATGTTATTTTATAGAAATTATGGTAATTTAGATAACATTACAGATAATTATACTGTTGGTGGTTTAGTTTATCCTTTTCAAAACAATTTAGTATATTCATTAAATGATGGTAATGTTGATTATGAAAATTTTAAAAAAATAATATCGATAAAACTTGGTAAAACTAATGGAATTGCTACAGGAACATATAATTCAGATATTACTTTTACAGTAACACCTGATCCAGGATATACAACTGTTCCTTATGATGTTAAACTTTGTAAAGATGTAAATGGAGTAAATATTTACACAGGTTTTATGTTAACAGGTGTAACAGGAACTCAAAATTTAAATGAAACTAAAACTTTTATTCCTTCAGGTACTGGTGGAACTTATTATATATATGCTAATTATGGTTTAATTTTAGAAGCAAATGCTCCATTTTCTGCAAAAATAGATGTTGTTGTTAATGTTAAACATAATGGTGTAGATACAGATAATTGTACAACAACAAATAATCCAATTAGCACTGGACCAAATGTTTCACCAACAGCAGTTTATTATGAAAGAGCTTTAAATAATGTTTCTTATGATATTTACGGTTCTCCTGAAATAACAGAAGTGGATCAAAAATATACTAATTATAATAATGATGTACAATTAAGATACACTAATACTTTAGAAAGTTTTATTACTGATGGAGATAGTGATTGGGAATTTATGGATGATTTTAATAGAGCTATTACATCTATTAATGCAACAAATAACAGATGTGTTACATTTGTTTTAAATAATATTATACCTCCAATTTCTTCAAATCCTGTGTATAGGCCTACATTAGAACAAGTTTTCATTAATTCTGGAATAACAGGAAGTGATTTTGGAGTTATCGGTGAATTTATAAAAAACAATGAAGAAATTTATTTAAGTAATATATATGGAGGAAATTCATACGAATCTAAAAGAAGAACAAACTATATTGAAATAGGTGAGTATAAAGATATTTCTTTAAGCACATCTTCATTTTTTCAAAACAATGTTAATTTTGTAAATTCTCCTGGAGATACTATTGTTGAAAGATTTAGATTTTTAAGAATAATTACTAAAGAACCATATATTAATGTAACAAATGTTAGAGAATATGAAGAAATAATAGATGTTCCTGTAGAAACTACTGTTGATTTAATTAATAGAAATGATGATAGTTTGAGTAATTGGGATGCTGCATTCAGATATACTAATGAAGATTATCATAAATATAATAAAGTTTACTCTCAAAAATCAGATTTAATAATTAGAAGAAATACTAATTTTAATTTTAAAAAAGTTGATAATTTTGATACAAATGTAATTGTAAGTAAATTAAAAATTAATAATGAAATTATTGATAGTTGGACTGATATTTTATTAAATGAAACTTTAACTTTAGATGGTAAATATGGATCAATTAATTCGTTACATAACTTTAAAGATGAATTATTTACAATTCAAGATTCAGCAATTGCTTTCTTATCAATATTACCTCGTGTACAAGTACAAAGTTCTGACGGAATAGGAATTGAACTTGGAGAAGGTAATGTTTTACAAAGATATAAATATATAAGTATTGAACAAGGTACTAGAAATAAATGGAGTGTGATAAACTCTCCAAATGCTTTTTATTTTTATGACGTGTTGAATAATACAATACAAATTTGTAGTGGTAACGAAGTTGATAAAATATCCGATCTAAAAGGAATGCATACATATTTTATAAAAAATATAAATAAAAATAAAATATCTCAAAACAATCCTGTTTTAATAAACGGAGTTACTGCAGAATACGATAATATTAATAATGAAATATTTTTTACATTTCTTCAAGAAAATGATATTTCTTTTACATTAAATTATAATGAATTAACTAAATCATTTGTTTCATTTTATGATTATATTCCTACAAGATTTATTTCAAAAGGAGATCATTTTTTAGCAGTAAAAAACAATAATCAACAAATTTACAGACAGTATTCAGGAGAATATAATAAATTTTTTGATGAATATTATCCTTCAAGTGTAATATTGAATGTTAATCCTGAATCAGATTTAGATTGTGTGTTTAATAATTTAGAATATAAGTCTGAAGTTTATATTAATAATATAGATCAACCTAACAACACATTAACAAATGTAAGATTATGGGATGAATATCAAGATACAGGTACAGTTCCATTAGTGATTAATAGTAATCTTTCTCGTAAATTTAGAGATTGGAGAGTAACTCTTCCTCGTAAAATTGGATCTAGAGATAGAATAAGAAATCCTTGGATCTTTTTAAAACTTGATTTTGAAAATAATATAAATAAAAAACTTGTTTTACATGATTTAATTGTTTATTATACAATATAATAAAAATATAGTACAAAATATACATCATATTATTTGCAATTTCAAAAAATATGATGTATATTTACAACAAAATTAAAAAGAATGGTTGGAATATATACAATAAAGAATACAATAAATAATAAAGTCTATATTGGATCAAGTATAAATGTTGAAAAAAGATTAAAAGATCACTTTATAAATCTAAGTAAGAATAAACATCATAATCAACATTTACAATTTGCTTATAATAAGTATGGTAAAGATTATTTTACTAAAGAAATCCTAGAAACTTTTGAAGATATTGATAGAGATGACTTGTTTGATATTGAAAAGGAGTATATTTTAAAATATAAAATTGAAAATACGTATAATATTGCTATTGACACAAGAGCAGGTGGTTTTGAATCTTTAAAAAGAGATTGTTTCTTATTAAATCTGAGTGGAGAAATTATTGAAACATTTGAATCTGTAATCGAAGCTTCATTATTTTTAGGTTTAAAAGATAGAGCTTCTACTAATAGTTTTCGTATTATAAAAGATAAGTATCGATTAGTAACTAAAGAGTTTTATGAGACAGAATTAGCACTAATCTTATCTTGGAAAAAGTATAAAAACATTAAAGATAGTTTTGTTAAGTATTATAATTATGATACTGTTAAAAGTAAATATATTGTAACACATAATAAAGAAGTTATAGGTATGTTTAAAAATGAAAAAGATGCCATAAAAGTTAGCAAGTATTTACTAAAAATTGATAGAAATGAATAATATAAATCCAATTAGTGCACCTCCTTTTGCTTCGGCAGGGGAGGTTTCTTTGAATAAGAATGTATATAAAACTGTAGACATTCTTCCTCAAATACCAGAAACTCCTGTACAAGAACAATCTGTTGAACAGATACCTAATACAATGAGTATACTCCCACCAATAGTAAATAAAAAATTTACTCCTGTTATACAACAAACTCCTGATAATGCTCAGGAAGTTCAAAGAAATAACATATCTCAAATGGATAATCAAGTACAAGGAATAAATCCTGCATCTAGATTATTTGGAAAAGGTGGTTTACTAAATGCTGTTGATGAAGGAGGTACTCACGAACAAAATCCTTTAGGTGGTGTACCTATGGGTAAAGGAACAGATGGAGTAACTAACTTTGTAGAACAAGGTGAAACATCATTTAACATCAAAGGTCAAAAATTTATTTTCTCAAATAGAATAACAATATGAAGTCACAAGAACTTATAACAAAATTTAAATTACCAGGGTATATTGCAGGATTATCTTTTGCAGATGCATCTAAAAAAATAGATAGTAAATTTAAAGATAGAAACGATATAATTTCTAAAAAAACTAAAGAAGAATTACTTGGTAGATTATCACAAGCACAAGAATATCTTAAAGCACAACAGCAAATTGAAGAAGT
>Ga0116192_1001956_pt1 | contig 14085 bp, 9 predicted proteins | sample AD_UKC113_MetaG_FD_89876 | JGI IMG/M metagenome (GOLD analysis project Ga0116192, IMG submission 89876) | Active sludge microbial communities of municipal wastewater-treating anaerobic digesters from Hong Kong - AD_UKC113_MetaG | ecosystem: Engineered > Bioreactor > Anaerobic > Digestate | place... | reverse complement strand
CGATGAGGGCAAGGTTTCCTATTATCTTCCAGAAGGAAGATGGACCAACCTTATCTCCGGTGAGGTCATTGAGGGTGGAAAATGGCGTAATGAAAAGCATGACTACTTCAGCCTTCCTCTTATGGTTCGCGAGAACAGCCTTATTGCCATGGGAAGCAATGACAGCCGAACCGATTATGATTATGCCGATGGCGTAAACCTGCACCTTTTTGAGCTTCATGACGGGGCAAGCGCACAAACCACCATTGTGGACATCAACGGAAAGTCAGCTCTTGAAGCCAGGGTTAGTCGCTCACAAGGCACCATCACGGCTGATGTAACCGGAACCAACAAGCCCTGGAGGCTTGTCCTGAGAGGCATTGACCGGATTGCATCCATCACAGGAGGAACTTCTCAAGGGTCAGATCAGGGCATGATCATTACCCCTGAGCAGGGCGCACAAAAAATCATCATAGGATTATAACCATCTGGACGGAGTGGTGAAGAATTCTGATTTCTACCATCTCCGTCCTTTTAATGCATCTGGGGCCATCCATGTGTTTGGGGGGACGCATGGATGAGCCCTTGATAAAAGTATTTATGAGGTGTCGAAATGATTGAACCTAAATTTCCTGTAGTGTACTACGGAGGCGACTATAATCCCGATCAATGGCCCGAAGAGATCTGGCAAGAGGATATGAGGCTGTTTAAGAAAGCGGGTATTAATATTGTCACTGTTCCGGTGTTCAGCTGGGCCAAGCTCCAGCCTGAGGAGAACCGGTATAACTTCAAATGGCTGGACAAGGTCTTGGATATGGTTCATGACAACGGTCTTGCCGTTTGCCTGGCCACCTCCACGGCGGCTCAGCCGGCTTGGATGAGCAAAAAGTACCCGGATATTCTGCCTGTGGATTTTGAAGGCAGAAGACGCAAACATGGCGGTAGAGTGAATTTCTGCCCTAACAGCCCTGTTTATCGCCATTATTCAGGCAAGCTTGCAGGAAAGCTGGCCGAGCGCTATAAGAACCATCCCGCACTGGCGGTGTGGCATGTGGGCAACGAGTATGGTACCTATTGTTATTGTGAAACCTGTGAAAAGGCTTTCAGAGAGTGGCTGAAAAAACGCTATGGCACTATTGAGGAGCTGAACAGGAACTGGAATATGAGCTTCTGGGGCCACACGGTTTATGATTGGGATGAAATTGTGGCTCCCTCAAGCCTCAATGAGATGTGGAAGGACGGATGGTTGGAGCGCACCACCTTCCAGGGCATCGCACTGGATTACAAGCGGTTTATGTCGGAATCGAGCCTGAACTGCTATAAAAACGAGGTTGAGGCCATCCGGAGGGAATGCCCCAACGTGCCAGTTACCACCAATCTTATGGGCGGTCCCTTTAAGCCCCTGGATTATTTCAAGTGGGCCGAGCATATGGATGTTGTCTCCTGGGACAATTATCCCAGTATTACATCTCCGGTGAACAGCATTGCCTATATGCACGATTTGATGCGCGGTTTGAAGGGCGGACAACCCTTCATGCTCATGGAACAGACCCCGAGCCAGACCAATTGGTCGCCCTACAATAGCCTTAAAAGGCCGGGTGTGATGCGCCTTATGTCTTATCAGGCCATGGCCAGAGGTTCAGACACAGTGATGTTCTTTCAGCTTCGTCGTTCCATAGGTGCCTGTGAAAAATATCATGGTGCAGTCATCGATCATGTGGGACACGAGCATACCCGGGTCTTCAGGGAATGTGCCCAACTGGGCGAGGAGCTTAATAAGCTGACACCTGTGCTGGGCTCAAGGCTCAAATCCAGGGTTGCCATCGTTTTCGACTGGGAGAACTGGTGGGCGGTGGAGCTTTCCAGCGGTCCTACCATTCAGCTGAACTATCCTGAGCAGGTGATGAAGTACCACAAGGCCTTTTATGATCGAAGTATTCAGGTGGATGTTGTTAAACCGGATAGCGATTTGTCGGGCTACGATATTGTGGTGGCGCCCACTCTGTATATGGTCAAGGAAGGCGTGGCCAAGAACCTTGAAGGCTTCGTGGAAAAGGGAGGAACTCTCGTTTCCACCTTCTTCAGCGGCATCGTCAATGAGTCCGATCTGGTCACTCTGGGCGGTTATCCGGGAGAGCTGAGAGCGCTTTTAGGCATCTGGGTGGAGGAAGTTGACGCGCTGGAGCCCTCTATGCGCAACAGTGTGGTTATGAAGCTTGAAGCCGGAGCTCTTAAAGGTACTTATGAATGCGGCATGATCTGCGATGTGCTCCACTGTGAGACGGCCGAAGTTCTTGCTGAGTATGGACAGGATTTCTATGCAGGAACTCCTGCCGTCACCGTGAATGCTTACGGCAGAGGCAATGCCTACTATGTGGCAACGGATCCCGAACAGCGGTTTATTGACGACTTTATATCGGTGCTTCTCAATGAAAAGGGCATTACAGCACCCTTTGAAAGTCAGCCGGGAATAGAGATCACGCAGCGTTTTAGGGAAAATAAGATATATACCTTCCTGCTTAATCACAACGCCTATGAAGCGGAAGTTGACATCAAGGATTTGAAGGCGGTAAATCTGCTGACCGGGGAGGCTGCAGCATCACAGCTAAGGCTGGAACCCAAGGGTGTGGCCATCCTGGAAAGCTCATGCTGATTAATGGAGTTGGTAATGATGGATGAACAGGCTAATCAAGATTTAAGGCTCTGGTATCGTAAACCCGCCATAGAATGGGAAGAGGCGCTTCCCTTCGGAAACGGACGTCTTGGCGGCATGGTGTTTGGAGCTATTCAGACCGAGCATCTCCAATTAAACGAGGACAGTGTATGGTATGGCGGTCCCAGAAACCGCAATAATCCCGATGCCTTGGAGAACCTGCCCAGGCTCAGGGAGCTTCTGATGGCAGGCAGAATCAAGGAGGCTGAGAGCCTTGCCGTACTGGCCTTCACAGGCACACCCGAAAGCCAGAGACACTACCAGCCCCTGGGGGATCTTTTCCTTGCCTATGGTGATCATGAGGGAGAGGTTGAGGACTACAGGCGGGAGCTGGATTTGCAGGATGCCTCCATTACAGTTTCCTATAGGCTCAACGGTGTGAGCTACAAGCGCCGTATCTTCTCCAGCGCTGTGGATCAGGTAATCGTGATGCATCTCTCAGCCGATCAACCGGGCAAGCTCTCCATCACCGCACATTTCGAAAGAGAACGCTGGCTTGATGCCATCCTGCCTTCACAGGACAGCATCACCATGACAGGCTTCTGCGGCGGGCAGGAGGGGATAGGCTTTGCCTGTACGGTGCAGGCTGTAGCCGAAAACGGCAGAGTCTTCACCCTTGGCGATAATCTGCTGGTAGAGAAGGCAGACAATATCCTTTTAGTGTTGTCGGCGGCCACGAGCTTCCGACATAAGGACTTCAAAAAGAAATGCCGCAGAGAATTGGAAACAGCGCTTAAGAAAGGCTATAACAAGCTATACGCACGCCATGCCGAGGATTACAGGCAGCTTTTCGACCGGGTACGCATAAATCTTGGGAACAGCCCTGAAAAAATGCAGATGCCCACCGATGAAAGGCTTGCGGCGCTGCGTGCGGGCGGAGATGACCCAGGTCTGGCATCCCTGTACTTCCAGTTTGGACGGTACCTTCTGATCTCCTGTTCCAGACCCGGAACCCTTCCGGCAAACCTTCAGGGGATCTGGAACAAGGATTTTCATCCCCCATGGGGCAGCAAGTATACCATCAACATCAATACCGAGATGAATTATTGGCCTGCTGAAACCTGCAACCTCCCTGAGTGCCATCTGCCGCTGTTTGATCTGGTGGAGCGCATGCGGGAGCCGGGAAGGCGGACGGCCAGGGAAATGTATGGCTGCAGAGGCTTTATGGCCCATCATAACACCGATATCTGGGCCGATACTGCGCCCCAGGATGTTTGGATTCCGGCAACCTTCTGGCCTATGGGAGCCGCATGGCTGTGCCTGCATTACTGGGAGCATTACCTGTTCAATCCCGACATGGATTTCTTGAAGCGTGCATACCCTGTAATACGAGAAGCATGCGAATTCTTTGCGGACTTCTTAATTGAGGATCAAAAGGGAAGGCTGATCACCTGCCCGACAGCCTCACCTGAGAACGTCTTCATCCTGCCAAACGGTGAGTCGGGATCCTTAAGCGCAGGCTCGGCTATGGACAGCCAGATACTCCATGAGCTTTTTACAGCTTGCATCAAGGCTTCGGAAATCCTTGAAGCCGATGGCGAGTTCGCAGGGATACTCAAAAGAATGCTCAACAAGCTTCCCCAGCCTGAAATCGGCCGGTTCGGTCAGGTTCAGGAATGGGTGGAGGACTACGAGGAAGCTGAACCGGGACATCGCCATATCTCACAGCTGTTCGGACTTCATCCGGGTGCCATGTTTAACAGAAAGGATACACCGCATCTTTTAGAAGCCTCGAGAAAGACTCTTGAGAGAAGGCTATCCCATGGAGGTGGTCATACCGGCTGGAGCCGGGCCTGGATCATCAATCTGTGGGCCAGGCTGGAGGATGGAGAGAAGGCCCATGAAAACCTGTTGGCATTATTGAAGCAGTCTACCCATCCCAACCTCTTTGATACCCATCCGCCGTTCCAGATAGACGGAAACTTCGGCGGCACAGCCGGTGTTGCCGAAATGCTTGTCCAGAGCCATACGGGGGAGATCCAGCTCCTGCCTGCACTGCCTCGGGCCTGGGATGGAGGATTTATCCAGGGACTTAGAGCCAGAGGAGGGTATATATTAAGTATAGAGTGGCAGAAGGGCAGGCTTTCAAAAGTGTTGATCCATGCCGAGCACTCGGGAGACGTTACTGTGAGCTATAAGGACATGCAAAGAAAGCTGCATCTTGAGGCCGGACAAACCATAGCCCTCGCGGGCAATCTTTCGTAAAGGGGTTGTCACAGGCTATGATGATTGGTTGCATTTATCAGTACAGGGCTGAAAGAGGAACACTGATAACGTGTCTTCTTAAAGCTTATATAAGGGGGGGTGCTATGAATGCTTAAGGTTGTATTAATAGATGATGAGCCGACAATTCGAGAAGGCTTGAAGTCCATAATTGACTGGGAGGCCTACGGCTTTGCTGTTTGTGGTGAGGCATCCAACGGCAACGAAGGCCTTGAAAAGATTTGCACCCTGGGTGCCGATCTGGCCATTGTGGATGTGAAAATGCCTGTGATGGACGGCCTGCAGATGGTTAGCGAGCTCAATACCAGAAGGATTGAATGTGAATATATCATTCTCTCAGCCTATTCGGACTTCAAATATGCCCAGTCGGCCATTGAACTGGGAATCGGGAGCTATGTTTTGAAGCCCATCGAGGAATCCGAGCTCATTGAGAAGCTCTTAAAGGTTCGGGAGAGCATTCAAAACCGCAAGAAGGCCAAAGACTATCTGGATCTGAGCGTCAACCTGTCACGCATCAAGCTGCTCCAGCAGATGGTGCAGGGTCAGCCCATGCCCTTGGATATTGAGATGGATTGGGATTTATATGGCCTAACCTTCCCCTGGAAGCAATACCAGATAGGATTGATAGAGGTCGGCAAGAAGCTGGAAGGTGTGACCCGGTCCAGGGTGGAGCGGGAGGCTGAGGCTTTTGCCAGGGATCATGAGCTGGGATACGTATTTGATATCGACCGCTATACGGGCATTTTACTTAATGTGAGTCAAAATCCTGCAAATACAAGACTCATGTCCAGCCTTCATGACAGAATCAAGCGCTATTGCAAGACCGATGTGGCAATCGCTTTGGGGCCTGCGGTAGAGTCCTTAAGTGAGCTGAAAACCTCCTATCTCTATGCTTGCCGTCTTTTGGAGAAGAAGTTCATATACGGTTATAAAAAGATCATTACCGTTCCCAATAAGCTTCCTGATTTAGACAGGCCTCCTGAGCAGCAGGACTGGAATGTGGATTCGGTCATCGACGATATCTTCTGCGCTGTGGATGTGGGTAATATTGAAAACATCAACAATATTCTGGAGGATATGCGAAGCCTCTTTACCCAAGGTGAGTATGAAGAAGGCATTATCAAGGTGCATTTCACAAATATCTATACCGCTGTGGTATCCAGAATCATGGGCAGCGATGAAGCCCTGAAAACAAAGCTGGGCATAAGACAAGAGGTTCTGTCTGAAATATGCGGGAAGACGAGTCTTCTAGAGCTTCACGGTTATATGAAGTTCGTTTTTGCCTCCCTTGCTGAGGAGCTTTCCAAGCTTCGTCCCGTTGATCCTATTAAAAAGATACTTGACTATATCGACAGGAACTACGCCAGGGATCTCAAGCTTGAGGGGCTGGCCGTGCTCTTCCATTACAACAGCGCTTATCTCGGAAAGTTCATTCGCAGCAAGACCGGGGTGCAGTTTTCCACTTATCTGGATAATGTCCGAATGGAAAAGGCCAAGGAGCTGCTGAAGGATGGCTACAAGGTCTACGAGGTGGCTCGGAAGGTAGGATATAAGTATATCGACTACTTCTACAGAAAGTTCAGAAAGCATACAGGGGTATCCCCCACCGACTATAAGGAAAAGAGCGACGGAGAAAAGCAGAACGGTCCAACCATAAAGATGGATGCCTGAAAGAGTCTCCTGTGAAGGCTGGATATGCCCCGGGGGAGCCTGGGGCCCTATTGGGCCTGCCGTTTGCGGTACTCGGATGGGGTGCAGTTCATGTAATGCCTGAAGATGTTGATGAAGTAGCTGAAGTTATCAAAGCCTACCTGCATGGCCGCATCACTGACCTTGATGGTGCTGTCCTCTAAAAGTGCGGCTGCACGGTTCACCTTGTAGAAATTGATATAGTCGATGGGTGTCTTGTTAACCATCTGCTTAAAGAAACGACAGAAATGCCCCTCGCTCATATTGGCCTGAAAGGCAAGCTCGGATAGGGTGATCCTGCGGCTGACATTGTTCTGAATATAGCTTAAGACCTTCTTCAGCGTCTCGGTTTGGTAGAGATGGGATGAGAATTCCCTGCCGGCCTTCCGTGGACTGCTGTTTTGTATCAGTTCCGAAAAAATCTCCAGAAGTCTGGCCTTGACAGTCAGCTCATAGGTATAGGGCCTTGAATCGTCGAGGGTGATGATCTCGTTGAGAAAGGAGAGGACTCTTTTCTCCCATGGGGAACTGCCATCGAAGAAGCTGGGTGTCACCAGCTGCTTTTTCAGAAGAGGCTCCACATACTTGCTTTGGATACAGTCATAGGTGGCCCCCAGGAGTAGGTTGGGGTTGAACACAATGGCGTAGAAGCCCCAGGGTTCATCATTTTGGGGAGAGCATGCATGAATTTCCTCGCTGTTGATAAAGACGGCCTGACCCTCGGTAAGCGTATATTGTGTGGTTTCCACCTGAAAGCTTACCTTACCCTCGGTGAGGATGAGAAGCTCCAGCTCATTATGCCAATGGCATTCCAGTGTGCTTCTGGGATTGGTATAGCGCATGCGGCAAACCTCCATAGGAAACATCAAATCGCCATGGACCCGTTTTTCTTTAAGCAGGCTTTTGTTCATAACGCCTCCCGACAATAAAAGGATATTGATATAGAAATCGGAATAGTATAGCTAATTACGAGGATTAATATCATTATATTATCTTTCTCCTGGAATGACAAGGAGAAACAGAGCTCAGCCGGCGCTGTAAAGAGATTTGATAAAAATAGTCTATCCACTTGTTTTGAAACCGCAACATGGTATAAACTGTTGATAACGGAATTTGGCACTATACTCTATGACCGGAGGTCGTAATAAAGATGAAGATAGCCATGTTTGAGCGTGATTTGCTCTATCCAACTAATAAGCAGTTTGAACCGGGCAGCGTGCATGTGACCGTCTATCAGCCTGAATCGGCCGGCAAAATCCCTGTGATGATCAGGGCCATTACCGACCATAACCCTCTGGATTACATTCCCGACATTATCGGGATTCTTCAGGCAGATGTCTTTGACAGGATACGTATTAATATCAGAAAAATCGGTATCATCTATATTAAGACCCAGAATGGCGACTACTACGTGGTAGACAATCTGGACAAGGAGAATTTTCAGACAAAACCCGTTTCAGTTGATGCCTTTTGAGATTAAAGGGTAATTGCCCTTGATTTGTTGATGTTTTCTGATAAAATAATGTTGGTCAGATGTGATTTTTTTCACAAATAGATAGAAAAAAGGAGATGACATTATGCCACTTGTAAATACCATTGAGATGTTCAAGAAGGCATATGAAGGCGGTTATGCCATTGGCGCCTTCAACGTAAACAACATGGAAATCGTCCAGGGAATCACCGAGGCAGCAAAGGAAGAAAACGCTCCTCTGATCCTGCAGGTTTCATCCGGTGCTCGTAAGTATGCAAACCATACTTATCTGATGAAGCTCATCGAGGCTGCTCTTGTTGAAACAAATCTGCCCATCGCAGTACATTTGGATCACGGTGATACCTTTGAGCTCTGCAAATCCTGTATTGATGGCGGATTTACCTCCGTTATGATCGACGGATCCCATTTCCCCTTTGAGGAAAACATTGCCCTCACCAAGAAGGTCGTTGAATATGCGCATGAAAAGGGCGTTACCGTTGAAGGCGAGCTGGGAAGACTTGCCGGTATCGAGGATGCCGTTAACGTAAGCGCTGAGGATGCCGCTTTCACAAGACCCGATGAAGTAGAAGAGTTTGTAAGCCGCACAGGCGTTGACTCTCTGGCAATCGCTATCGGCACCAGCCACGGCGCTTTCAAATTTTCAGGCGAACCTAAGCTCCGCTTTGATATCCTTGAGGAGATTCAGAAGAGACTTCCCGGATTCCCCATCGTTCTTCACGGTGCTTCTTCGGTTATTCCTGAGTATGTGGATATGGTTAACAAGTACGGCGGCAATATGCCCGGTGCCAAGGGCGTTCCCGAGGAAATGCTGAGAAAAGCAGCTTCAATGGCCGTTTGCAAGATCAATATCGACTCCGACCTCCGCCTGGCTATGACAGCATCCATCCGTAAGGTATTTGCTGAGACTCCCGGTGAGTTCGACCCCAGAAAGTACCTCGGTCCTGCTCGTTCTGAGATCAAGAAGCTTGTTAAGCACAAGCTGGTCAATGTTCTGGGCTGCGCAGGCAAGGCTTAATTGATTTTTTGATAGCAATGAAAGGGATTGGCCGTTCATGGCCCATCCCTTTTTTGTCGTCAGGAAAAGCGCAACTCTCTTAAAGCACCGACAATCATCAAGAGGGTTTCGGAGGTGTTGAGCTCGGGCCTCTCACAGACGCAGAGGATCAGTACGGCGAGGATGAGGCCGATCTCCCTGCCCTTGAAGCCCAGGATCTCCAAATCCTGCCCTGAAAGCGCCAGGCCGTGTTGGGCATCTCCCACGGGGCTAATGGATGCCACAGCATCTTTATAGGCGCTGCCTCTGTCGGTACCGCCCGGGGTTCTCAAGAGATCATGGGCTAGGCAGGCCATTTCAGTGGACATGTGGCCGTGGCTGTAGAAGGAGCTTCTTAGGTTCCTGGCCGAAGGAATCCTTGTATCGGACATGGCAAAGAGGCATAGGCCAACCCTGCGTATGGTATGATAATCATATTTCAGCCTTCGCAAGACGGCCTCGGCCTGTTTTTTGCCATCCGGTGTGAAAGCTGTATAGAAAAGCATGCTTAGAAGGAGCACGGCATTATCAGGGGACTTAAGCCTCTTTGCAGCGTCAAGCCAAAGAACAGGAAGAGAGTCGATCTCGGGGATTATCCCTTCCTGAAGGCCCGTATCCCATAAGAGCTTGAGCTTGTCCGGACTTTCAGAGTTGAGAATCTTCTGCAGCTCGCTTTGAATCCGCTCCATGCTGACATAAGCGATGTCCCGGGAATGCCTTTTAATGGCGTTTAGGGTGGTTGCCTCGATAGAAAAGCCCAATTGGGCTGAAAATCGGATGGCCCTAATCATCCTTAAGGCGTCCTCGGTAAAGCGAAGCTCCGGATCTCCAACCGAACGGATGATTTGGCATCTGATATCGTCAAGTCCGCCGAAGGGGTCGATAAGGCCCTCCTCGGGGTGATAGGCCATGGCATTCATGGTGAAGTCCCGCCGGGAAAGGTCCTCCTGCAAGGAGGCCGTAAACGCCACCTTGTCGGGGCGGCGATGGTCCTGATAACCGGTTTCCCTGCGCCAGGTGGTTATCTCGAAATGCTCTCCCTGGTAGCTTATGGTGACCGTGCCATGCTTCAGACCGGTATCGTGGCAGGTTTGAAAAACAGACTTCACCTGAGCGGGCAATGCCGATGTGGTGATATCCCAGTCATGGGGCGTTTTCCCAAGGCTCAAATCACGCACGCATCCACCCACGATGTGTGCCTTATATCCCGCATTATTCAATAGGCTTATTATAGACTGGATTTTTCGGGGAAGAATAAATTCCATACCATACTCCGCTAATGGATTTCGTCTGATCACACGATACATTTTATGGTATATAATAGATTATACGCGCATATCAGCGGTTTATAAAGACTGATTTAAGTGGATGGCAATAATCCATCACCGCGAAAGGCGCTTACCAAGAGCTTGAAGCTTTTTGGCGTTACGGGAGGTTATCATGAGGATATTGATGCTCTCTTGGGAATATCCTCCTAAAATAATCGGCGGCATATCACGGGTAGTCTATCACTTGGCAAAGGAATTGGCGGCTTGCGGGGATCATGTCACCGTTATCACGGTTAATGACGGGAAGGATGAAACAGAAGAGTTCAGCGATGGCGTGCGGGTGTTCAGGATGCCGCCCACCATGGTTGAGCCGTTAAACTTCAGCGACGGCATTCTCCAGATGAATTTTATGTTTATTGCCAAGGCAGTGAGCCTGTGCCGCGAAGAGGCTTTTGACATCATCCATCTTCATGACTGGCTTGTTGCCTATGCAGGGTATGTCCTGAAAAAAAGCTTTCCGGGCATCAGAGTGGTCTGCACCATTCATTCGACCGAGTATGGGCGCAATAATGGCATTCATAACAGCTTTCAAAGCTACATCAATAATGTGGAGCTTGCTCTGGCGGGGCTTGCCCATATGGTTATCGGCAACAGTGAGTATATGAAGCAGGAGATTTATAACCAGTTTGGGGTGCCCATGGATGCCATTTGTGTGATCCCGAACGGTGTTGACATACATAAGTTCGACGGTATAGCTTGCAGCATGGAAGCGAGACGGCAATTTGCGGCTGACCATGAAAAGTTGGTTATGTTTGTGGGCAGACTGGTGAGTGAGAAGGGGATTTATGTCCTGTTGGAGGCCATACCCAGAGTGCTGTCGGTATGCCCTGATACCAGGTTTGTGATTGCCGGGCAGGGGCCTGAGCTGGATAATCTTCGAGAAAGATCCTTCCGTCTGTGCATCAACGAGAAGCTCTGCCTGCCTGGCTTTATTGCTGAAGAACGGCTGCTTGAGCTTTATAAATGCGCCGATATGGCGGTTTTCCCCAGCCTGTATGAGCCCTTCGGCATTGTGGCACTGGAAGGTATGGTGGCGGGAATTCCGGTTGTGGTGTCCGATACGGGAGGATTGCATCAGATCGTTGAGCACCGGGTTAACGGGATGAAGTTTGAGACAGGAAATTCAGGCTTGCTCTCTGAATGCATCATAGAGCTTCTCACCGATAATGCCCTGGTTGAAACCATTACGAAAAATGCCCTTGAGACAGTGCATATGCATTATCGATGGGACAGCATTGCCGAAAAGACCCATGAGGCTTATGTACAGACCATCAGAGATAGCGGGAATTGATCGGACTGGTTGAGTCCGTTGAAAACATAGCAAAACAAAAGATTGAATAAAGATTTGTGGAGGTTTTTTTGTGTCAGGTAAAAAAAAGAATAAACTAAAGGTCATTCCCCTCGGGGGAATGGATGAGATCGGGAAGAACATGACAGCCTTTGAGTACGGTGAAAACATTATCGTTGTGGACTGCGGTTTGGCATTTCCCGAGGATGAGATGCTAGGCATTGATCTTGTCATTCCAGATACCACTTATTTGGAGAAAAATATTGAAAAGCTTCATGCCATTGTGCTTACCCATGGCCACGAGGATCATATCGGTGCATTGCCCTATGTGCTTCGCAAGCTGAAGGTGCCGGTCTACGGCACCGAGCTGACCCTGGGTCTGGTAGAAAACAAGCTCATGGAATATGAGATGATGGAAACGGTAGAGCTGAAAACAGTTAAGCCGGGTCAAATCATTCAACTGGGTGCCTTTAAGATCGAGTTTATCCATACTACTCACTCCATTGCCGATTCAGTAGCACTGGCCATCGAAACACCTGTGGGTATTGTCTTTCATACCGGCGACTTCAAGATCGACCAGACGCCTATTGAGGGCGAGCCCATTGATCTGGCCAGAATCGCAGAGCTCGGCAAGAAGGGCATATTGCTTCTCATGGCCGACAGCACCAACGTGGAACGGCCCGGTTACACCATGTCCGAGCGGACGGTAGGCGACACCTTCGATAATATCTTCAGGGGAACCAAGGGACGTATCATCGTGGCCTCTTTCGCATCCAATATCCACCGCATTCAGCAGATCTTCAACTCAGCTGTGAAGTATGGCAGGAAGGTCTCCATATGCGGAAGAAGCATGGTCAACGTGGTTAAGACAGCCATCCGCTTAGGGTATCTGTCATTCCCCGAGGATACCCTTATCGATATTGACAGGATCAAGCGCTTTCCCCATGACCAGCTGGTGATCATTACCACCGGTAGCCAGGGAGAGCCTATGTCAGCCCTGGCCAGAATGGCCTCCTCCTCCCACAAGAAGGTGGAGATCGTGCCTGGAGATTTGGTCATTATATCGGCAAGTCCCATCCCTGGAAACGAAAAGCTGGTTTATAACGTCATCAACGCTCTGTTCAAGCAGGGTGCAGAGGTGATATACGACTCCCTCACCGATATTCATGTGTCGGGCCATGCCAAACAGGAAGAGCTGAAGATGATGCATCGGCTGACCAAGCCGAAGTTCTTCATGCCGGTTCATGGTGAGTACCGCCATTTGGTGAAGCATGCCAAGCTGGCTATGAGCATGGGAATGGCCGAGAAGGATATCTTCATCATGCAAAACGGCAAGACCCTTGAGCTTACCGAGAAGTCAGCCAAGATCACCGGATCGGTTCAGGCAGGCAGCATCCTGGTGGATGGCCTCGGTGTGGGCGATGTGGGTGATATTGTGCTCCGGGATAGGAAGATCCTGTCCGAGGACGGCCTGATCATCGTGGTAGCCACCCTGGATCCCAACGGGAATCTGGTAGCCAATGTGGAGGTTATTTCAAGAGGCTTTGTTTATGTCAAGGAGTCTGAGGAGCTCATTGAGGAGGTTAAGAACCTGGCCCGGGATACGCTGGTGAAGAACGTGGGGAAGAAAGGCGGCAACTGGGGTGCTATCCGCAATGCCATCAAGGATGAGTTGAATACCTTCCTGTACCGCAAGACCATGAGACGTCCCATGATCATCCCCATCCTCATGGAGACCCAACCTCCCAAGGAGCAGTAAGAAGAATTTCATAAAGGAGATGCCTTGCTGTATCATGGCGGTGTCCTTAAAAATAGAAGTGAAATGAATACGTCAATGCAATAAACAGTAAACAGGCCATGGTGATTAAATCTTTGCATTTCAGATTTAAACATCATGGCCTAATATAAATCAAGCTTTCTTATATAGCCCCTTATCATATATGTCAGGCTAAAACCTATAATGCTTTTTCCTGTTGGAGGAATAGTCGTAGCGCCTTTTGCGCTTGTTCCGACGGGAGATGGTTTTGAGAACATATCTGAGAATGATCAGGAATACAATGGCTCCCACCGTGATCTTCAGGCCCAGCCGGAAACGTTCATCATTAATGATCTCATAATACTTGTCTCGTATCTGGGCGATGGTGGTCTTTTCAATGGATTCCTTGGCGATGATGTTCACTGATCCGATGGATTCGCCCTTGTAGAAGTACTCCAGCTTTCCAAGAACCTGGCCTTGTGCTATGGGTGCTGCAAACGGCTCATTGAGGGTTTTCTCTTCGGTAAGCTCGGCATTCCGCCTTTCGGCACTGATGGGAAGAACATGGGTGATATCACCCATGT
>Ga0116192_1001955_pt1 | contig 14088 bp, 9 predicted proteins | sample AD_UKC113_MetaG_FD_89876 | JGI IMG/M metagenome (GOLD analysis project Ga0116192, IMG submission 89876) | Active sludge microbial communities of municipal wastewater-treating anaerobic digesters from Hong Kong - AD_UKC113_MetaG | ecosystem: Engineered > Bioreactor > Anaerobic > Digestate | place... | reverse complement strand
TACGGGTGCACTCCCACCTCCTTTTTCAGCAGCGCCGCCGGGGAAAAGTACTGCGCGGCCATCAACCGGGGCATCCTCGAATCCTACGACAAACAGACGAATCCCAAGACCTTCTACCCCCAGGGAAAGCCCTACAACGACTATTCCGCCCTGGTGCACAAGACGGTGGGTCCCATTTTCGGGTTCCCCTACGACGACTATCCCAGCCGGCTCAACCAGGGGGGGTATCTCAACTGCCAGGCGTCTTCCCAATACATCCTTACCTTTTGCCCCAACCGCGGCAAGCTGATCTACTCGTACCTGGGAGACGCCCTGTCCTGGACGGCTTGGGACGGGGACGTCTTCCGGTTTTCCGGCACGGCGGAAGAAGAGGTGGTTCTCAGGCTCGAGGCCGTGGGGGATGATGCTCGGGGGAGAGCGGACCTGGTGGTCCGGGGCCGCGACTTCCAGGAGAAGGACCGGGGGGAGTTGCCCCTGGCGGTCCGCCTGACTCTGCCCCACACGGGCACCTACCAAGTCGCCGTGCACAACGCGGCCGGGGGGGCGAAGGCGTATGTAGGCCACTATCGCCTGAGCATCGAGTGTTCCCGGAACGCCTGGGAAACCCTGAAACCGGCCCACGGGGTCGAGTAGAAAGAAATCGGGGAAAGAAGTTGCCCGGCGGGGGCGGCCCCGGTTCCCGGCCCGTCCGGTCGAGCCTGGAAGCGTCCATGCGTCCTTCTTTTCCGGAGAGCCGAATCCAATGACGGGCAAGAGTCGCCAAGATCCGGCTCACCCTCACCCTGAGGGAGAGGGAACCCGTGACTCAACCGCATCAGGGATTTCCGTTCGGGGATGAATCCTCGATCCTGCGGCAACCCCGCAAAACAAAAAGGAGCCGACCCCATGGGCCGACTCCCGGATTTTTCTGGCGGGGTCGACGAGACTTGAACTCGCGGCCTCCGGCGTGACAGGCCGGCGTTATAACCAACTTAACTACGACCCCGCATGTCGTGGTGGGCGGAACAGGGCTCGAACCTGTGACCCCCGGCTTGTAAGGCCGATGCTCTCCCAGCTGAGCTATCCGCCCGGGACCACCTGCCCGGCCAGCGTTTCCGCCTTGCAGGTTGAACGAGGGGGAAATGTACTTCGAGGCCCCTGCAAAGTCAAGGGTTTTCTAGTGAGCCCGGATCTCGTCCACGGGCGGCTCCTTGGCCTCGAAGAGCACCGCTTTGCCTTCCACCTCCTCGGGTTCCCGGAAAAGCTCCTGTCCCTCCTTGAGGGCCAGTGCCCTCACCAGGACATCGTCCATGTGTTCGATGACCTCAATCTCGATCTCCTGGAGGATCTTGGCCGGAATCTCTTTGAGGTCCTTGGCGTTGTCCTTGGGGATGAGGACCTTCTTGAGAAGTCCTCGGTGTGCGGCGAGGATTTTCTCCTTGAGTCCCCCGATGGGCAGGACCCGTCCCCGGAGGGTGATCTCCCCGGTCATGGCCAAGTCCGATCGTACGGGAATGCGGGTGAGGGCGGATACCAGGGAGGTGGCCATGGTGATGCCCGCCGACGGACCGTCCTTGGGGATGGCTCCTTCGGGCACATGGACGTGGATGTCGAATTTCTGGTAGAAATCCGGCTCGATGCCCAGGCGCGCCGACCGGGACCTCACGTAGCTCAGGGCCGCCTGGGCGGATTCCTGCATCACTTCCCCCAGTTTCCCCGTAATGATCATCTTCCCTTTGCCGGGCATGATGATGGATTCGATTCCCAGGATATCCCCGCCGAATTCCGTCCAGGCCAGCCCGATGGCCAGGCCCACCTCGTCCTTTTCTTCGGTTCTCCCGTACCGGTACTTGGGAATTCCCAGATACTCCTGGACCAGCTCCTCGGTGAGCTCGATCCGGGTTTCCGGCCCCTGCCGCACCACTTCCTTGGCCACTTTGCGGCACACGGACGCGATTTCCCGCTCGAGGTTTCGGACCCCCGCTTCCTTGGTGTAGTGGCGAATCATGTACAGGAGGATCTCGTCGGTGAAGATCACGTTTCCCGGCTGCAGCCCGTTGGCCTTGCACTGCTTGGAGACCAGGAAATTCCGGGCGATGTTCAGCTTGTCGAATTCCGTGTATCCGGCAATCTGGATGATTTCCATCCGGTCCCTCAGGGGAGGCGGAATGGAATGGAGGTTGTTGGCGGTAGTGATGAAGAAGACCTCGGAAAGGTCGTAATCCAGGTCCAGGTAGTGATCGTTGAAGGCGAAATTCTGTTCGGGATCCAACACCTCAAGCAGGGCCGCCGAGGGATCCCCCCGAAAGTCCATGCTCATCTTGTCGATCTCGTCCAGGCAGAAGACCGGGTTGTTGCTCTTCACCTTTCGCAGGCTCTGGATGATCTTTCCGGGCAGCGCCCCGATGTAGGTTCTCCGGTGGCCGCGGATCTCCGCCTCGTCCCGCACGCCTCCCAGGGAGAGCCGAATGAAGTTGCGGTTCATGGAGCGGGCAATGGAACGGGCAAGGGAGGTCTTTCCCACCCCGGGGGGACCGACAAAACACAGGATGGGTCCCTTGATCTTCTTGACCAGGGCCTGCACGGCCAGGTATTCCAGGATCCGTTCCTTGGGCTTCTCGAGGCCGTAGTGATCTTCCTCGAGGATGACCGATGCCCCTTCGATGTCCAGCTTGTCCCGGGTCTTCTCGTACCAGGGCAGGGAGAGGATCCAGTCGATGTAGTTGCGAACCACCGTGGCCTCTGCGCTCATGGGAGACATCAGCTTGAGCTTCTTAAGCTCGGCCCGGACTTTGGTGGCGGCTTCCTGGCTCAATTTTTTGCGCTTGATGCGCTTCTCGAGCTCCTCGAGCTCGGACTTGAAGTCGTCCTTTTCCCCCATTTCCTTCTGGATGGCGCGCATCTGTTCCGTGAGGTAGTATTCCCTCTGGGTCTTTTCCATCTGCTTTTTCACGCGACCCTTGATGCGCTCTTCGGTGAGCCCGATTTCGATTTCCGCCCGCAGGTGCCCGAAAACCTTCTCCATCCTCTGGGCCACATCCACGGTCTCCAAGATTTGCTGCTTGATGTCCAGTTTGAAGGGGACGTAGGACGCGATGGTATCGGTCAGCCGGGAGGGTTCGTCGATGGCCGCGACGGCGTCCAAAATCTCCTGGGTGATTTTCTTGTTGTGTTTGGCGTAGGCTTCGAAGGTGGAGCGAATCCCGCGGCGCAGGGCTTCCACCTGGATGGGGTTGGGCGGAGGTTCGGAGAGCACCTCCACCTGCACGTGGAAGTAGTCCGGGTGGGGAACGAAGTGGAGCACCCGGGCCCGCTGTTCTCCTTCCACCAGCACCTTGACCGTTCCGTCGGGCAACCGAAGGATCTGTAGGATGTTGGCAATGGTCCCGATACGGTAGATGTCCGATTCGCCGGGGGTATCGGTCTTTGCCTTGGTCTGGGCGGCCAGAAAGATCCGTTTCTCGGAACTCATGGCCTTATCCAGGGCATTGACCGACTTATCCCTGCCGACGAACAGGGGAACCACGATGGAGGGAAACACCACGATGTCCCTGAGGGGCAACAGCGGAAGAGAAACGGGGCTGACAGGGTTCTGCTGATCCTCTTTGTTTCGGTTTAGCTTGAACATGGCACGACACTCTTCTTCCTCGGTATCGTATAGGATGTAGCCATCTGAAGTCGTGACTTCGAGGTGTCCGCGACGGGGGCGTCAGGGCCGCATCCTCAACCCTGCCTTCCCGTTACGCAGACTCTTGATTCTGGCCTCGGTAGAGCAGAAGCGGGGTCTCGTGCTTCAGGATGACGTCTTCTCCGATAATGCACTCCTGGATCTCGGGGTGGGAGGGCAGATCGTACATGATGTCCAGCATGATGTTTTCCATGATGGACCGAAGGCCCCGGGCCCCGGACTTTCTTCGCAGCGCTTCCTTGGCGATGGCCCGAAGCGCCCCTTCGGTGAACCGAAGACGAACCTCCTCGAGCTCGAAGAGCTTCTTGTATTGCTTCACCAAGGCATTCTTGGGTTCCGTCAGGATCCTCACCAATTCATCTTCGGTGAGTTCGTTCAAGGTGGCGATGACCGGCATGCGGCCTACAAATTCCGGGATCATGCCGAATTTTATGAGGTCCTCGGGCTGAACCTGGATGAGGATTTCGCCGATATTGCGGTCTTCCTTGCTGCGTATTTCGGCGCCGAACCCCATCCCTTTGACTCCGACCCGGGACTGGATGATGGTTTCAAGGTAGTTGAACGCTCCCCCGCAGATGAAAAGGATGTTGGTGGTGTCGATCTTGATGAATTCCTGCTGGGGGTGTTTCCTTCCCCCTTTGGGGGGAACATTGGCCACCGTCCCCTCGAGGATCTTGAGGAGGGCCTGTTGGACACCCTCCCCGGAAACGTCCCGGGTGATGGACGGGCTGTCGGATTTCTTGGCGATCTTGTCGATTTCGTCGATGTAGACGATTCCCCGGGAGGCTTTCTCGATGTCATAATCGGCGGCCTGGATGAGGCTCACCAGGATGTTCTCGACGTCTTCTCCCACGTAGCCTGCTTCGGTAAGGGTCGTGGCGTCCGCGATGGTGAAGGGAACATTGAGGATCCTGGCAAGGGTTTGGGCCAGAAGGGTCTTTCCGGAGCCCGTGGGACCGATCATGAGGATATTGCTCTTCTGCAGCTCCACATCGTTCTTGTCCAGCTTGAGCTCGATGCGCTTGTAATGGTTGTGCACGGCGACGGAAAGGATCTTCTTCGCTCGTTCTTGACCGATGACATACTGGTCCAGGATGCCCTTGATCTCGACGGGCTTGGGGATCTGGGTGGCCCTGGCCGCCTCCTCCCGTTCGTATTCCTCGGCGATGATGTCGTTGCAGAGCTCCACGCATTCGTCACAGATGTAGACCGTCGGCCCGGCGATCAACTTCTTCACTTCGTCTTGGCTTTTCCCACAGAAAGAGCACCTAAGCTCTCCGCCTCGATCATCCCGCTTCCTAGCCATGAAAAATCCTCCTTGGCCATCTTGTACGACACCTTCACCGACAGGAAACCGCTTCGGTGTAAATGATTGGGTTAGCAACAGGCGTGGGCTTGGAGGGCGCCACCCCTCGAGTTTGACGCTCATTCCGGGAATGCGGGCCCCTGTTTCCTCGTGCAGAATGTAGACCGGCGCCCGCAGCCGTCCCACATCATCACAGGTAACCTTTGGAAAAGAAAAGGTCAATTTCTTTCTTTGTCCAGAGGCCTATGCATAGGAAATCGGATTTCACGGCGGATGGGATGAGGGGTTTTCCAGGGGCGGGGGCAAAAAGAAGGGAACGACCGAAAAGGATCGGGCCTGAGCGCCATGGCAGCCGCCGGGTCCCATGATGGAATCCCCCCCGGCAGGAAGAGCTTGCCGCCCGCCGAGGGGAAAAAACGGCCAAGGTCAGGGTTTGATGCCGGTCTTTCGACTGAGGATTACCTCGTCCACCATTCCGTACTCTTTGGCCTGTTCGCCGGACATGTAGAAGTCGCGATCCGTGTCGCGTTCGATCTGATCGAGGGGTCGTCCCGTATGATCCACAAGGATCTGGTTGATCTCTTCCCTCAGGCGCAGGATCTCTCGGGCCTGGATCTCGACGTCCGTGGCCTGCCCCTGGAAACCGCCCATGGGTTGGTGGAGCATGATTCGTACATGGGGAAGGGCGAACCGTTTTCCCTTGACCCCCGCTGCGAGCAATACGGCGGCCATGCTTGCCGCCTGCCCCATGCACAGGGTGGAAACGTCGGGCTTGATGTACCGCATGGTGTCGTAGATGGCCATGCCCGACGTGACGAGGCCGCCGGGGGAATTGATGTAGAAGTGAATGTCCTTGTCCGGGTCCTCGGACTCGAGAAAAAGCATCTGGGCGATGATGAGGTTGGCCACATCATCGTTGATGGCCGTACCCAGAAAGATGATTCGGTCCCGCAACAGTCGGGAGAAGATGTCGAAGGCCCGCTCCCCGCGACTGCTCTGTTCAATGACGATGGGTATGAGAGACATGAATTTACTCCTGCTGGGGTCCTGGGGCTTCCTGCGGTGGGTCCAAAAACACCGCCTGGGATTCGATGCATTCAAAGACCTTGTCCTGAATCCGGTTCTCCCTGGCTTGTTCCACGACGACGCTGTCGGCGTATTGGCTTTTCACCGTTTCCACGTCCACCCGGATCATACGGGCGACTTCCGCGTAGAGCTCCTCGATCTCCTGTTCCGTGAGTTCGATGTCCTCCTGTCGGGCGATTTGCTCACAAATCAAGCGCCAGCGTATATTCCGGACGGCCTGGGGCCGGTACTCCTCTCGAATCTCCGGCGTGTTGAATCTGGTGGTGTCGATCTTGAGTCTCTGGGCTTCGAATTGGCGCTGGAGGAGGCCGATGAGATGATCCACCTCCCTCTCGACGACTCGATCGGACAGGTCGAACTCCACAATCTGCACCAGGCGATCCAAGATCTGCTTGCGGACCTCGGAGCGGCTCTTCTCTTCTTCCCGCTTTTCCAGCCGGCCCCGCAGTTCCTGCTTCAGGGCCTCGAGGGAATCGAAGGAGCCCGCTTCCTGGGCGAATTCGTCGTTCAATTCCGGCAGGACTTTCTCCTTGAGCTCCCGGACAGTCACGTCGAACTGAACGCGCTTGCCCGCGATCTCCTTAGTGGGAGCGTCTTCCGGGTAATCCAGTTCGAAGGAAAAGGATTCCCCCGGCAAATGTCCCAGCAGATGACGATCGAAGTCCGGATGGAGGGCGTTCTTGCCGACCTCCATCATGTAGTCCTTGGTTTCCCCCTTTTTAAAGGCCTTGCCGTCCACCCAGGGGGTGAAATCCACCAGAATGACGTCTCCTTCTCGAACGGGCCGGTCCGCCTCGACGGCACGGATCTGGGCATGCCGTTGTCGGAGGCTTTCGAGCTCGGCTTCGAGTTGTTCTTCGGTTACCCGGACGGGGGGGCGGGCGATCTCGAGGCCTTTATAGCCCTCCACCCGGAACGAAGGTCGCACGTCCACCACGGCCGAATAGGTGAAGCTGCCGTCTTCCGCAAATTTCATCTCGTCCACGTCCGCCTCGATGAGAGGCTTGAGATCCGTATCCCGGAGGGCTTTGGGGAAAGTGTCCTGGATGAAGCTCGAGGAGACTTCTTTTTCAATGGACTTGCCGTAGTAGGACTTGAGGATGCTGCGGGGGATCTTGCCCGGGCGAAAGCCCCGTATGCGTACGCTCTTGCCGATCTCGCGGTACTTCTTTTCCAATTCCTGCCGGACTTCTTCGGCGGGGATTTCAACTTGAAGTCTCTTCTGATGCGCACCCAGATCCACGACGTTGACGTTCATGCCCACTTCTTAACCTTTCCTTTGTTGGATAAAATAAAGCTCTATGCAACCGACACGAGAGAATGCTGGTGCGAGAGGGGGGAGTTGAACCCCCATCCTGCGTCAACAGGGCTGGATCCTAAGTCCAGTGCGTCTGCCGGTTCCGCCACTCTCGCCGGGAATGTCCGCAATCGGCCATGAACATGTAATACAATCACTTTCACGCACCGGTGTCAATTATATCGGAAAAAAAAGGCCGAAAATGACCCCCCGGCAGTAGACCCACCCCACCGCGGATGCTTCCCTTCGGGTGTTTTCGAGGAATGCGGTCTGCAGCTTTTCAGGAAGCAGGAAAGGTTTCTCTCTTGCGTGAAGACCCCGGCAGGCGCACCGTTACCCCGGCGTTCGGTCAGTTGTCCCAGCTGTTGACGTCGGCGTTTTCGCCTTCTCCGCCATCTTGCCCGTCGGCTCCCAGAGATACCAGGTCGTAGTCCCCATGTTCTCCCGGAGATCGATACAGGTAGGCCCTTCCCCAAGGGTCCGGAGGAACGTCCTTGGGCAGGTAGGGGCCGTCCCAACCCGTGTGCCCGGGGTTCTTCCGAAGAGCGTCCAGGCCTTCCTCGGTGCTCGGATACCTTCCGATATCCAGTCGGTACGCGTCCAGGGCGGTTCCCAGCAGGGCGATCTGGGCCTTGGCGGCCTTCTGTTTGGAGCTGCCGACCTTCTGAAACATCTTGGGGGCCACCAGGGCGGCCAAGAGCCCCAGGATGATCATGACGATGAGCAATTCAATGAGGGTAAAGCCCGCGCTCCCCCGGGGGGGGTGCCCGCGGTCTTTCGAGTTCCTATGCCGATGAACTCCCATGGCCCTTCTCCCTGAAACCTTCGGTCTGAATTGAAAAGGCCCTTGCGGGTGGTTTTGGCGAACTTGCGGTCGTCTCCGTGCCATGGGGCCGGCCGCCGTGCCGTAGAAGTGTATTTAACCGACCCGGGGCTTCGTGTCAACGCGGCACCAAACATGCTCCCCCGACCCCCCGGAGGATTCCCCGGATCTTCCCATACAAGTCCCGGCCCCGGGGCCGGCGAGGGTGGGTGAAAGCGGGTCCCCGGCGGGTTGTTCCGTCCCGCCCCGGAAGAGCCTTCCCTGGTACAGTCCCTTTTCTCCCATGTGGGTCAGAAGGGCCTGAAGGTTTCCCTGCTTGTCCATGGCCCATTGGGGAGCCACCAGTTCCTCAGGGTGGGGGTCTCCCGTCAGCCGTTGAACGATCACGTGAGGCGGAAGCAACTCGAGAAACCGGGCCGCCAGGGACACGTATTCCTCCCGGGACAGGCACGAGTACGTCCCCCACCGGTACCACTGCTCGAGGAGAGTGCCGCGTACCACGTAAAGCAGATGAATCTTAACCGCCTGGATGGGCAGGGCGGCCAGGAAGCGAGCCGTGTTCATCATGTCCTCGCCGGTTTCCCCGGGCAATCCCAGAATCACATGGACGCATATGGGCAAACCGCGGCGGCAGGTGCGCCGGACGGCGTCCGCAAAGGATTCCACCGAATGGCCTCTGCCGATGGTCACAAGGGTGGAGTCCTTGGCCGACTGGAGGCCGTATTCCATCCAGATCAGGGATTTCGCGGAAAAGGCCTCGAGGCAGTCCAAGACCTCCTCGGAAACGCAGTCCGGCCGGGTCCCGACGGACAGGCCCACCACGTCTTCATCGGCGAGGGCCTCCTCGTACAGGGACCTCAACCGCTCCAGGGGCCCGTAGGTGTTGCTGAAGGACTGAAAATAGGCCAGAAATTTCTTGGCCTTGTACTTTTTTGCGAGATAAGATTTTGCGGATCGCAGCTGTTGGGTGATGCTCAACCCGGAGCGGGACGCCCCGGTTCCGGACCCGCGCTCGTTGCAGTAAATACAGCCGTGGCGGCCCAGGGACCCGTCCCGGTTGGGGCAGGTCAGTCCCGCATCGAGGGTGATCTTTTGCACGCGACAGCCGAACCGTTCGCACAAATAGGAGTTGAAGTCTCGATAGGGTTTCTTGCCGGACATGGCGCCACGCAGAGGAAACGGACCGCTTGGTGCGGGATCGCACACACCCTCATCTCCAACGGACGACCCTCCGGAGTTTGGGAGGATCTACAGCCCCGGGTTCCGCCTTGGGAAGCTCAGAATAACACGGATGGACGGACTCATCCAATAAGGAAGGCTTCAAAAGCTTATGAAGAAGTACGACGTGATCGTCGTGGGTGCCGGGCATGCCGGATGTGAAGCGGCCCTGGCCGCCGCCCGCATGGGATGCTCCACCCTTCTGCTCTCCATTTCCCTAGATACGGTCGCACACATGCCCTGTTCCCCTTCCATCGGGGGCATCGGAAAAGGCCACCTGGTAAAGGAAATCGATGCCCTGGGCGGGGAGATGGCGAAAGTGACGGACCAGAGCGCCATCCAGTACCGATTGCTGAATACCAAGAAGGGCCCTGCGGTTCGTGGGACTCGGACCCAAAACGACAAGGTCCGGTATCGCACTCTGATGAAGCATACCCTCGAGCGGCAAGCCGGCCTGGACCTGAAGCAATCCCTGGTGGAATCCCTGGTGGTGGAGGGAGACCGGCTGGTGGGGGTCGTAGACCAGTTGGGGGTGTTCTTTTCGGGAAGAGCCGTGGTGCTGACCACGGGCACTTTTTTGCACGGCCTGGTCCATATCGGCCGGGCTCGGATCCCCGCGGGGAGGGCCGGAGAATTCCCCTCCAACCTTCTGGCCGACCAGTTGAGGACTCTCGGGTTTGTCCTCGGTCGAATGAAAACGGGCACCCCCGCCCGGATCCGGCGGCAGAGCATCGACCTGAGCCGCTTCGCCGTCCAGGAAGGGGATGAAAACCCCCGCCCGTTTTCTCTTTCCACGTCCCGGATTCCCCTTACCCGGCTACCCTGCTACATCGGCAGGACCCACAAGGGGACCCATGAGCTGGTTCGAAGCCACATCCACCTGTCTCCCCTGTACAACGGGTCCATTCAGGGGGTTTCCGCCCGGTACTGTCCTTCCCTGGAAGACAAGGTGATGAAATTCCCCCACAAGGAATTCCACCAGATCATTCTCGAACCCGAAGGGCTCGACACCGAGGAAATCTATGCAAGCGGAACGGGCAATTCCCTGCCCTACGAGATTCAGTTGGGGATCGTCCGTTCCATTGCCGGGCTCGAGTATGCCGACCTTATGCGGCCGGCCTACGCCATCGAGTATGATTTCGTCCAACCGACCCAGCTCCATCCGACCCTCGAGACCAAGCGGATCCGCGGGCTCTACATGGCGGGGCAGATCAACGGGACCTCCGGGTACGAGGAAGCGGCCGCCCAAGGCATGTGGGCCGGGATCAACGCCGCCTTGAAGGTCCGGGGGGAGCCTCCTTTCCTGCTGGATCGCTCCGAGGCCTATATGGCGGTGATGGTAGACGATTTGGTGACCAAGGGGACTCGGGAACCTTACCGCATCTTTACCTCCCGGGCGGAATACCGGTTGCTGCTTCGAGAGGACAACGCCGATCTGCGCCTTCTCGAGAAAGGGTATCGACTGGGGCTTCGTTCCCACTCGGCATATCGTGAAATGATCGAGCGTCGGGAAGCCGTCCGGGCGGAACTCCAAAGGCTGGCCAAGACCTTTATCGCTCCTTCCCCCCGGCTGTGTTCCCTGTTGGAGTCCAAAAGGTCCCCTGCGGTCGAGGGGTCCGTTTCCCTGGATCGCCTCCTGAAGCGCCCCGAGATCGGTTATGAAGACATCGAGGCCGTTTGTGCCCCCTCGACTCCTCTCCCCGATTCCGTGAAGGAGCAGGTGGAAATCGAGTGCAAATACGAGGGGTACCTGCGCAGGCAGGAGGCGGAAGTGAAGAAGTTTCGGCAGTTCGAGCAGGTGAGGATCCCCGAGGATTTCCCTTATGGGGACGTCCCCGGGTTGTCCAACGAGGTCCGTCAGAAACTGCAGGAGATTCGCCCCCTGAGCCTCGGTCAGGCCTCCAGGATTTCCGGAATCACCCCCGCAGCCGTCTCCATCCTCCTGGTTTACCTGAAGCGATACGGCCAAAGGGAAGGAGGGGGGGCTCCGGCAAGAACGGAGGGCAACATTCCCTAACATCACTATAAAAAAAAGCTTGTGCTTACCCTGATAACTATTCTAGAATAATAGCAGAGTGAGTATCATGCCGATCTTATGCTGTTGAGATATCGTTTTCGCTTGGAAAGGGGATGAAATGACGGAGGGGCAAAACGAAAGGGATTTCATTGCCACGCTACGAGGCCATGGACTGCAGGTCACCTATCAACGTCTCGCGATTTACCAGGCGCTCTACGACAACTTGGATCACCCAAGCGCAGAGGTCATTTACCAGCAGGTGAGAAAACGGTTTCCAATGATTTCTCTGGGCACGGTGTACAAGACCCTCGAGCGCTTCTACGAGGTCGGGTTGGTGCAGAAGGTGAGTCCGGTCACGGAAGTGGCCCGCTATGACGCCAAGGTGGACCCTCATCACCACATGGTGTGCTTGAAGTGTCAGAGCATCACGGACCTGGATGCTTCGGGATTGAGCCACAAGATTACGCTGCCCGAAGGGCATGACTTTCGAGTCTTGCGGCATCAGGTGCTCATCCAGGGCTATTGTTCCGATTGCCATAAGGAATCCTAAGGCCGAGGTTTTCCCGAGCGGCAGGCAAGGGGGAGAACTGCGGGGAGTCGTTCTCGTGGGGGGGGTGTCGGCGAAACGGATCCCCGAACGGATGGGTGTGTCCCGGCGCCGGGACCTTCTGCCCCTGGGGTGAGCCTCGCCTCCGTCCAAGGAAACCCGCTCCTGCCTCCCGGGGATCTTCCCTTTCCGTGCCGCAGGATCTGCGGCCTCATCGCCTCCCCTCAATTCTCCGGTCCGACCATCTCTTCCAACCATCGACCCGAGCGAGGTGCCTCCCGGGACCCGTTCTCTTCCCACGGCCGGTTTGTCCCTGTACAGAAGGGTGCGGGTATGCTATGAAGAAAGGTTAATTGCGCGCTCCATTTGCCCGTTTGGAGCCCGTGATCCCGGCGCTTGTGAGCGGAGCGTTCGTGGAAGAGATCAAAGGCACCAGGAGAAATAGCCGTGAACATTGCAGTCCTACTCAAACAGACGCCGGATACGGAGTCGGTCATTCGCATCGCGGGCAACGGCAGGTCCATCGTCACGGATGACCTCAAATGGATCATAAACCCTTACGATGAATTTGCGGTAGAAGCGGCCCTCCGTTTGAAGGAGAAACTCGGGGGAGTGGTGAGCATCCTGAGCGTCGGACCTCAAAGGACCGTGGAGGCGATTCGAACCGCTTTGGCCATGGGAGCGGACAACGGGGTTCTCATAGACGACCCGGCGATGGAGGGAAGCGACAGCCTGGCGATGGCGCGGGTTCTGGCCACGGCCGCCCGGGAACTGAACCCGGACCTCATCCTCTGCGGGTCCCGGGCCGTGGATTTCGACCAGGCGCAGATAGGAGCGCAGGTAGCGGAGTTTCTCGGCCGGCCCCACTGGTCCCTGGCGGTCAGCATCGAATGTGACGGCTCCCGGGTGATCATCGAACGTCCGGTGGAAGGGGGAAAAAGCGTCGCCGTGGCGGATCTGCCCGCTCTCATCACCCTGGGAGGTTCCCATGCCGTATGGAACCCCCGTTATGCGTCCCTGCCCGGCATCATGAAGGCCAAGAAAAAGCCCCTGACTTTCAAAAAGCTGTCCGACCTGGGCATCGATCCCTCCCAATGCGGTCCCCACGCCGCCAAGATCCGCATGACGGCCCTGGAGATGCCCCCGGTGAGAAAGCCCGGTCGCATCCTCGACGGAAACCTCGACGCCGCGGGAAAAGCAAGAGAGCTGGTTCGCCTGCTGCACGAGGAAGCGAAGGTGATCTGACCGTTGACACAGGAGCAGACCATGTCCGGTTGCGTTTTGGTCGTTATGGAAATCCGCGGCGGGAAGTTTCGCCGAGTATCGTATGAGGTGGCAGGCGAGGGCAAGAGGTTGGCCGATCGTCTGGGATCGGATGTGTGTGCCGTTGCCCTGGGTTCCGGGATTTCCGGGGAGGCGGTGGGACTGGGCCGGTATGGAGTGGACAAGGTCTACGTCCTGGATGATCCTTCCCTGGAGCACTACGTTCCCGAGGTTTACTCGGCCCTTGTGGCCGAGGTGGTGCAGCGGTGTAACCCGTGCGTCGTGCTCTTGCCCGCATCGGTGAACGGCGGGGACTTGAGCGCCCGTCTTGCCGGACGGCTGGAAGCGGGGCTGGCCCAGGATTGCACCCAAATCCTATGCGAGGACGGAAAGATCAAAGCCAAACGCCCCGTCTTTTCAGGAAAATGCTTTGCCTGGTGCGAATGGGCCCCCGGGGCGCTGCCTCTCATCTCCTGCCGTCCCAATGTCATGGATTGTCTTGCCCCCCAGGAGCAAAAGAGGGCGGAGATGGAAACCCTGCAGCTCCCGATTCCCGAACGCCGCTCCGAGGTCCGGACCATGGATTTGGACACCACGGGGAAAGTGGAACTCACCGAAGCCGAGATCATCGTCTCCGGGGGAAGAGGCATGAAAGGACCGGAGAACTACGCCCTGCTCGAGGATTTGGCGGGGATCCTGGGTGCCGCCGTGGGGGCATCCCGGGCGGCGGTGGATGCGGGCTGGAGACCCCATTCCGACCAGGTCGGCCAGACGGGCAAGGTGGTGAATCCGACCCTGTACATCGCCGTGGGGATTTCCGGAGCCATCCAGCATCTGGCCGGGATGGGTTCGTCCAAGTATATC
>Ga0116192_1001946_pt1 | contig 14123 bp, 10 predicted proteins | sample AD_UKC113_MetaG_FD_89876 | JGI IMG/M metagenome (GOLD analysis project Ga0116192, IMG submission 89876) | Active sludge microbial communities of municipal wastewater-treating anaerobic digesters from Hong Kong - AD_UKC113_MetaG | ecosystem: Engineered > Bioreactor > Anaerobic > Digestate... | reverse complement strand
TGAATTTTTAATAGAAAATTGTAACTATATTAGTGAAGAAATCAAAATTATATTAGCCACAAACTGTAGTGACGAAAAAATAATTGATGGTTTAGGAAAAACGTTTAAAGAATTGTTGTGTCATGTATTTAATTACATACAATATTCAACAACTGATGAACAACAATTATTATATTACAATATTAACTATTTTTTAACACGCTTTAAATGTTGCACTATTGAAAAACATATTGAATGTATTGTTATGGCTCTTGATGGTATTAATGATTCTGTAATTAATGGAGTTTCTGACATTGAAAATATGATTACTACAGTAATAAACGTATATAAAATGCAAATTAATAATGCATCTGAACGGCGTAATATGTTAAAAAATAAGTTGATAGTAGAGGATTATTATACTGAAACGCAATATACAGTGTGTGAAAAGTATTTGATTTAATATTTTTTATTAACTATTCTTTAATAATTATACATAATAAAAGTATAATTAATTACTTGATGAATAAAACAACAGAACCTGAATTTGGTTCAATAAAATCACTTGTTCAGTCAATTGATGCAATGCTTATGGAACTTGGAGTACTTAAACATTTTATTATTAATGATCAAGTAACCAATAAATCACTTGATTATATTGCTAATTATAATAGGATAATTTTGGCATTTGATATTGAATTTCATAATATTGTAATAACAAATAATAAAGATAATTATGTTACTATTAATAAAAATAATAAACAAGTAAGTTTACTTATTCGAGAAATTGGTTTAATGTTTCTTGCTCGAGATAATGACGGATTTTGGAATTATCTTGGTAGTATGTTTGTTAATTTTAATAATAGTTATACGGGTAATAATATAATTTATGTTTTATCAAAATATGCAACAGTCACTGAGGCATCAAGACAAATAATGGAAAAAAATGATGAATATTTTAACATTAGTGAATATTTGAATAATTTGAGTTCGCAAACATTAAAAGTTTCGGATAGTAATAGTAATATTAATTATGATGAAAAAGTTAAATTGATTTCTAAAGCAATTAAGCGACCATATGTTAAAAATATTTTGGGTCGAAAAGATTTTAATGTTTTAAAATTACTCTTAGGTTATCTACCGAGTGCTATAAATGCAGATAGTGATAATGGTGATAGCAAAAAATTTGATCTAACATTAGGTAATATTAAGAGGATGGTTAAAGATGTTCCTTTTAATATAACAAAAAGTGATCTCAATGCGAGTGAACAAGTAATGTTTAATAAACAAATGAAAACTTATTATGAAGATAAACAAGTAACAAAACGTACACTTACGAAAAACCAAGAAAAGTATTTTTTTGATGTATTATTAGAAATTGATAAAAATACATGTTATGTAGTTAAAGGTCGTATGGACTTTATTGCTCTCAAAAATAGTTATTTATATATTAACAAAAAGCAATGCCCTTTAAAATTTACTTATGTTTATGATATTGAAATTTTTAACAAATTTTCACATGATAAATATGGTTCAGCGACACTATTAGCTACATTTGAAGGATTATCAACAACTGAAATGTATAAAAAATATGTTGCACATTTAATTGATAAAATTTTGAATACGTTATCGAATCATCGTGCACATAATCCTCTCAGTGATAGTTTATACACATTAGCTGTAGCTATTATAATAAACGCTAATATGTTTTTAACTATCTAATCATATTATTGATTACTAATTATATTGTAATATTATGCTAATAAAGAAATATACAATATAACATATGCAAACACTTGCTACACAAACGACACAAATATTATCGCCACCGATGAGCATTCCAATAATAGTAAGAATATTACTTAAAGATAAAGCCAAAGGTGCTTTCAAGAATTATAAAGTTGCTCTAGTAAGTAATAAAGAATGTAACTATTTGTGCACTAACTTAATGAGTTCTGGGATTAATTATACACTTATGCCAATTGAAAAATTCATTTCAAGTGTTATTAATTACAGTGTTATTATGTTAGATTTTGCAAATGATGACAAAATGCCAGAAAATATTATTGATCAAGTAGTTAAAAAACTTTTGAAATCTTCAACTAAATCAGAAACTAAAAAAATATTGGAGATTAATAAAATACATACTGAATGTAGTAACCGCAAATTAATACTGATAGCTTCTAAAAAAAATATATTAAAACAAATAATAACAAAATATACATTCACATGTACAGATTATTATATTGATCATAATAGTAGTAATAAAGAATATTATTGTGTTATAAACTTGTAAAATAAAGTAGAACATGATGTAATCTAAATTATATTCAAATGTTTTGTATTTTTTTAAATTACATAATTCAACAAATAAAATAGTTATTCATGCTACAAATATTATTTGTAATATTTTTTATGACACGTGGATATTTTCATTATTACTTAAATTTAACGATTTTTTACCATTCATATGTTAATATTAATATTAGATTTTTTTATGTTTATTATTACATATTAAAATGTTATCTAATGATATTATTTTTTTGCAAAAATACATAAAATATAAGAATAAATATTTGAATTACAAAAAATTACAAACTATGCATGGTGGTAATGATGAAAAATATATTGTTCTAAATGATATAAAATATATTGATACTTGTAAATTGAATGATCCAATCATTTATAAACATAATGGCATTTATGTGATAGATTTATTACCAACCACCATATTATGGAGAGCTTATAACAATGTTACATGTTCTAATTTAATAGTTCCACCTGGTCATTTAACAGATAAATATAGGTTTGATCCAGCATGGTATGGGCCTCCTGAAGCGATAATAGTTTATTGTGCAATGAACATAAATGATGAAATTTTAAGAAGGTCGTATGAAGAATATAATTCTCATTCCATAAATATAAATTTAAATGTTGATGAATATGTTACGAGAAATAAATTTTTAATAGAAAATAACATATCAAGTATTGTAGCTTATTCAGTAAATAACTCTTGCAAGTTAATTGACATAAATAGCATAGAAAATATTAAATTATTAATAGCAAAATTTAAACAAAACTGGAATCTTAATAATTTTAATAGATTAAAAAAACTAAACAGAGTGACTAAGCGTCAAATGAAAACTATAGGTGAATGGATGTTAGCATTACAAAATTCTATTAATGACCAAAAAGCTATAAAAAAATACCAACAAATATTTAACAAATATGATGTTGATAATAAAATTAAAAATAATAAATTTCAATTAATGGGTGTAATAATTGAATGGGCATTTAGACATATTATTGGTTTTGGTGACTATTTATACGTTAATAAGGGTAAAATATTTTTACGTGGCAAAAATGATCCTAGAACAGTAAACGTATTAAAACACGTTGTAAAATCAAATAATATTGACAGACAAAATTTATTTGATTATTCACAAATTAATAATATTGAAAATTTAAGAAAATACGTAGATAGTACAGTTTATGTAAATAGTGATAATGAAGAAAAAATTAAAAAAACAAAAATTTATTATGATAAACTTCGAGAATACGAAATAAATAATTTAATTATTTCTCTTGAAAAAAAGATAGAAAATTATGTAGAAAATGAAAAAAATATTATGACCAATTCAGAAAATAAATTAAATATGTTTAGAAATAATTATGAGAAAAAGGAAAATGAAGCTAAAAAAATTATTTCTGATATTAAAAAAAATATATTAAATGGATACGTAATAGAAATAAATAACGGTGAAATTGGTTTTCTTAATATGCATGATGATGTGTACAAAGTATTTATAAATTACAACTTAAATAATACGAAAAAAAAAATGTATCAAAATCCATCCTCTGTATCTGAACATTCCACATGCAAATTATGTAGATTAGCACGTACACGTAATTGGATAAATGAAAAACATAATGATACTTTATCTCATAAATATGGTTTGTCAAATAATCATTTATATTATGCTTACAATCCATACACAAAACTTGTAGAACAATCTGCCATAACTTTTCAACAATTATTTGGTAAATCACCAAAAAGTGCTCACGAAGAACGTGTTTTAGCAATACCTTATAATCATATTGGTACTATGGGTCACCATCCAGATTGTGATATAAATTCTAAAATATTTCCTCCAAATGGTAACTATTATAACGAGAAATATAATTGTGGAGCATTAATTTACACAAATAATAAACAATCAGAAGTAATTTTTAATTTAATGAATACATACAACTCAGCTTTAACATATGCATATAAAAAATATAATAAAAAATTTAGAATAGCAGATTTAAATTATGAAAGAGAAGACGGTAAATACTATAAATTTTATGATCCAGTAAAGGGCAACAATAATGATCCTAAATTATACATATTTTTTCATGGCAAAGCTAATAGTGAGCCACATTTACATATGCATACTTATATCGATTCTCAAGGTAATAATTTGTATGACACTCTAGAAAATACAAGATATTTAATAAATGGTCATAAAATCAAATACAACACAATAGATGATGTAAATGATGATACTGTAAATGATGATAATGTAAATGATGATAATAATAATAATAATGACAATGATAATAATTATAATAATGATTACGATTATTATTCACAATATAATTCTTTAATGATTGGAGGTACAATTACAGATGAAATATTTGGCTCATCTGATTTTGAAACATATGATAATCCAAAAGAGTATAAAAATACACAAATTAGACACATAAGATCAAGTGGAAACAGAAAAGCAAATCAGCAAACACCTCCTGCAAAAATTGATTGGCTAAAAAAAACTCCATGGAAAGATATGTTTGGCATAAGATCTGATTCAATTGATGAAAAATATAGATACGGAATAAGTTGTTCATTTGAATATTTATTCAAAAAGATGATAGGTATTAAAAATAATGATCCAAGAATGAAGCATAAATACATTTTTCCTGAACCTGAATATGAACTTCAGGAAAAGATTTTTGACCAAGTAGAAGAATTAAAATACAATAAAATATATGAAGAAATTATAAAAGATATATATAATCTTACTAAAATTCCTCTTTTGGACAAAAATAATTATTCCGATAAGTCCAATAAAAATAATTATGGCATAAAAGATAAATATCAAAATAGTCAAATTGAACAAAATCCAATTAAAATAAAATATGGTTATTCTAATGATGAACAACATATTTGCAGACAAAGTGATACTGACACTGATACATTAATGTTATTGTTACTACAAATAGCATGTATGAATGATCCTGAAATAGGAGGTTATTATGGTCATTCGGCACCCATATTGAATAAATGGAATAATATTACTCACACTGAAATATGTTTATTTAATTTAGTTGATTATCCATTGAAACCAATGATAAATGCTCCATATTCCACTTGTAATATCAACAATAGTGAGAATTTGGATAATAATATTAAATACTTAGTATTTTCGATGTATTTACAATATTTTACTGAGTCACAAATGTCGTATATTCTAATCGAAGATCAACATATTTTTATTGAAAACGATTTAATAAAACAATTCGTTTATAAAAATACAAATATGTCAGGAGGAAGAAACGTTGTTGATACTTTACCAGAAATTAATATTTTTCCTCTAAACACTAATAAAAATAATATTAATAATAAACCAAATTTGGAGATATCAAATAAAAATAATATTAATAATAAACCAAATTTGGAGATATCAAATAAAAGTAATATTATCAATAAATCGAGTGTATATACTTATGACGAATTCACAAAATTTATTGTGTCACAATATAACTCCAAAACTACCAAGTATAAAATAGATGAAAATGATACATTAGTAAAAAATATTGTAATTAGTATAATGGCTGGTTGCATACCCACTGCTGGACAAATGTCATCTATAGTTGGCACAGATGAAAAAATATATGCTAAAACATGTTGAATATATGAAAAATAAAACATGTAAATAAATAGGCGATATATAAAAAAAGTCTAATTATGTATCATTAAATACATAAAATGTACTCAAATATACTTAAAACTATTATTACTTCATAATTTATTCTAAATAGAAATAAATATTCATACACTATCATAAATAGTGCCATCATTATTAATAACACCATTAGTATTCCAAGTTTTACGTCGTGTATAATAAATTTTGAGCATAAAAATAATGGTCCAAAGAATGATTGTAAAAATATTAGTCAAAAAAATAGGAATAGAGTAAATAATTATACCATAGATAAAATTAAGAACTGATACGACCCAAAGAGATATAATCATAAGTAAAGAAATACCTTCAGGATTTTTTGTTTTGACCATTGTAAAAATTTGTGGTAGTAATGAAAGTACAGTTAATATACCAGCCACATAACCACAAACATCACCAATATTTAGAAGTGTTTCATTTAACATTTATCTTAAAACTTGTTCTATTATTAAATAATTAGTATTATTTAATTGAATATTCAATAATATCATTTTTTTTATTTTTTAATGAATATGTCTACAAGATAAACACACATCACCACTAAAACGGTTGTCACAACTTTTAGGACATGCTACACTACGACATTTGTGATGTAAAGATGGATTATAGTTCGATTCATAAATATATGCTCCTGTATCACTAATTACATTGTACAAGTTTTCATCATTGTATCTGTAATAAGCATGTCTTGTTGGCAAAGTAAGTCCACGCAAATCTTGAAATTCTGGGACGATTGGTATTTTATTAGCAAGGATACCATCAAAAGGTTCCTCGACACTTTGAATAAATAACCAAATTAATATGAATGCTATAAGAACGAAGAAAACGCAAGTCTCGCTAATCATTATACTATAATAATCATAAAAAAATACTCAAGTGAGAATTTTTAATCAGTAGTAATATCTTCCTTTTAAATATTATGGATTTAAATATTTATACTTTGTGTAGATCTGGCAACCATGCAATAATTTTTTGGTTAATAAATAATATTTGTCCAATTGAAGATAGTATTCAAGGAGCATGTTATTGGAATACAACTGAAAAATTATACTTTTACAATAATTGTAATCATATTCCGTATTATTTTGTAACAGATTACAAATATATGATTAAAAGTTATGAAGATATGAACTTTGAAGATTCTAATATTGGAGTTAATAATATTGTTATTGTTCGTGATTTTACAAACTTTATTGCCTCAAGATACAAAAAATACGGTAATAATCTTGGTCTAAATGATTCTTATTTGTTGAAATATGAGCAAATTAGAGATTTATGGATAAATTTATGTAATAAAGTAATAAATAATAAAGCAATTGGCATAATTTACGACAAATGGGTTATATCAAAAGATTATCGTGATTCTATCAGTAATCGTTTAGGTATTGAAAATTCAGTTGATAATACAAGTTTTGTTTCTGATATTGGGGAAGGTAGTTCTTTTTGTGGTGTGCAATTAGAAAAATCTTGTGATGCATATTTTAATAGGTTCACAAAAGATCTTTTTGCAAATAATTATGATTTGTACGAAAAAATACTAGATGATTATGAAAATAATAAAGAAATAAAAAATATCCGTGAAATATTATTTAATTAAAATTAAGGAAATATAATTTAATCAAATTGTAAATGTAGGCACAGTTTTGATATTTTACAATATTTTTCTATATTCAATAATATTACATTTCACATAAAATAAATGATAAAATGAATAAACAAAATAAAAACTAATAAATCACAAAAAAATAGTAATAAATCTTAACTTAACAATAATAAATCTCAATTTATTGATGAGTTGTATAAATTAAATGTGTTTAGCAAATTTTTAGTAGGGGGTTTGGTTGAATTTGTAATTCATTCTTCGTCGATTTTTTTGTCTGTTTGCAAATAGGGATAAATCTCCTCCGGCTCCCATTTTGATACCATTATCAGCAGTAACAAACATATAAGCATTAAATGTTACAATACCGATAATAATAAGTAAAAGTAATATGATTACTCCTATTACTGCTGCGATGTTTAATGAAGTGTGTACGTAATTTGTTTGATCCATGTTATATATTTATCAAACAAAATATTTGTAAAATATTATTAAATTAATATTCTATATTAAATTTTTATTGAGTATATTCAAAATAATATTTTGATAATCATATATATTCGAAATATTAATTCTGAACCATTAAAATTCCTAATGCCAAAAACGTTAAAAACTAATATTGGTTTAGCCAATGCTAATAATGAAAAGTTCATCAAAGAATTTAACAAACTCGCTGAACAAATTAAACATGATCTTACAGGTCCATATGATAGAAAAAAGAAGATGATTGATAGTATTCGTCTTAAAAAAATACAAGAATTAATTCTTATTATTAGTAAATATCCAAAAGAGATAACTTCTGGAAAACAAATTGAACATTTAAAAGGTGTTGGTAAAGGATCTGTTTCGCGTATCGATGAAATTATAAAAACTGGAAGATTATCTGAAATAAAAATAGATCGTCAAGATAAAAAATTATTAGCTGATATTGCAAATTTGACTGAAATACATGGTATTGGAGAAACTACTGCTTTGCAACTAATAAAAAATTATGATATACATAACGTAAAAGAGCTTAAAGCAGCCTTTAAAGCAGGTAAAGTACCATTAAATGATCAAATATTACTTGGTCTTAAATATTCAAACGTTTATAATCGTACTATTCCTCGAGAAGAAATAGATATGATGAAAGATTTTTTCCAAAAAATAATTAATACTATTAATTCTGGTCTTGAATTTGAAATTTGTGGTTCCTACAGAAGAGGTAAAGCAGAAAGTAGAGATATTGATGTACTTTTATATAATAAAAATATTGTAACAAAAGAAAAATTACTTAAGGAACCAAACTACTTGCACACATTTATTAATGAGCTCAAAAAAAAAAAATTTATTGTTGAAGATATTGATGAAGGATACAGTTTGTTATATATGGGTTTTTGTAGGTTACCAGAAAAACCAATACGACGGTTAGATGTAATCTATGTCCCATATGATTCATATGCTACAGCTTTATTAGCTTTTACAGGTTCAGGACCATTTAATGCGAAAATGAGACAACATGCTAAAACATTAGGTTATAAACTTAATAATTACGGATTATATAAAAAAGTAAAAAGCGACAAGGATAAAATGAAAGATGAAGAACCGATTAAAATTAAAGTTACAACTGAAAAGGATGTATTTGATTTACTTGGTATGGAGTACTTAGAACCTAAAGATAGAGTTTAAAAAACAAAATAATCTTATTGTAATGGTATAATACATACACATATGCAAATGCATACAGATTCACAAAGTAATTTAGATGTCGCGTTAATTATAAATAGATACAAAAATGCAATAAAAGTTGCACTACAAAGTTTATTGTTAGAAAATCATATATCAATTAATTTTAACGATTCACTTTTTAATTTTTTCAATAAAATTTGTATTTTTTCAATCGAATATGCAAATCACATAGATCATATTAAAAAAATTAATGGTAACGATCAATACCAAGAAGTTTACAAATTACTTTATTCAAATAATGTTAATCTCTTCATAACATCCGAACTAGTAAATATATCTCAAATAACAAATATAATCAAAGAAAACTATGAAAAAATTGCTTGTATTAGAGTTTTACAAGAATATTACGGACCATTTGTAAAATATACTTTTACCGAAAAAATAACAACGAATAATTTTACACTATTACTTAGTCTCACACAAGATTCACAAGAAAGCCTAACAACTGAATTACTACAATTATATAAAATAACAAATAACAATAACAATAATAATAATAATAAAAATAATAATAATGATAATATGAGGTCAATTATTGTTAATAATATTGATTGGAGATACTTATTTACAAACTTAGAGCAACTTGAAAATATTGTAAATAATTTTAGTTTATTAACAAGTAATAATATTAAAAGATTTGTAGTTATATTTGATTATATTCTTAATAATTCGTTACTTATTAATTTAAACTTTTTTACAATGCCAAAGAATAACGAACAACACATAAATAGAGTACTAGAATTATGTTTTAATATTAATATTTTAGCAAATAATAATAATAAGTGCTACAAAAATTATAATTATCCAAAGGAAGAGTTTAACAAAAGATTACATGAATTTATTACGCATATAATAAGTAATACTGAATATAATAAAAATTTGATAAAAAACTTTGTGAATCAATCAAATAATATTAAAAATGATGTGACAAGATTAATACATAATGTAAATATTAATGATAACACATATTTTGAGGCTTTGCGAGATGTTGATCTTGATAATAAATCTGTAATTTATAATTATTCAATTAATAAAAATAAACAAACTAAATGTAACAACGAATTATATAAAACAATTAAATTTAGAGGTGTAACATCAAATAATGACCGATGCAAGCCATACAATAATTTTATAAGAGACATAGCATATAAATTTTCAGTTACTTATAACAAACAATTATTACATAATTTAGATAAAATTAACGTTTATTTTACGATTCCACAAACAGAATATGTCTCTGATATACTTTATGCTAAGCCAGGTACAATTTTAACTCTCGTTACTAATATTATGACTACTTACGAATCGCCAAATATAAATTCATTTGATCATATTATTAAAGTACACTTGGAATGGAATAATATTTTTTTAATATTAAATAATTATGGTGATAATGGTATAATATTGCCATATGGCACACAATTACGTTTAGATTCGATAATACAAATATTGCAAAAAAAAGAATCTCCATATGACATAATTTTAGGTAATTATGCTATTAGCGCAACACCAATTAATACATTATCATTACTTCCACAATTAAACATTAATACGTTTATACAAACATCACGAATATATTAACACATCATACTACAAAATAAAATTGAAATAATGACTACCAATATTATAATTTTTTATAAAAGGTATGTTAAAACAAATGACAAAACAAAAACCTAATAAATTAATAATTACTAATAATATTTTATGGTATGCATACAATACATTGGTAGTTTATTTTTCCTTTTTTGAAAATCAATATTTTTTGTTTTTGGGTATTGTACAACTTAGCACAGGAATATTATTACCTTCATCATGGAGTCCAACAGGTAGATATTCTACTATTCTTCCACTTGCGTTATGTATTTTAATAGAAATAATTTTAGTTTACAAAAAGTATTTCCACAATAAAAAAATTGAATCAGAATATAATAATAAACTTTATTATGTGTATGATAAAATAAATTTATGTGTTATGCCAAAAAAGTGTGATGAGTTAGATTATGGAGACATTTTAATAAGCATTGATACAAAAAATTCTGTTCCTGTTGATTGCATACTAGTTGAACCAAAAGTGTGTGAAATAAGTACTATTTTGATTAATGGGGAAAATAATTTAAGATATATTAAAGGTATTAAAAATATAAAGGAAAATCATGACAACATAAATAATTTACAAATAAATGAATTCAAAATAAATATTGTTGATTATAAACAAAATGATATGTTCACATGTGATGCAGAATTAATAGTGAATTCTTCACATATTAGTATTCCAGATAATTGTTTTATACCTAATGGTTCAATTGTTAAAACAAAAGATACTCTCTTGTATGTTGTTGGCGTAGGCAAAAATAAAAAGAATGTCATAAATAGCCATAAAATTAATAAAAAAAATACAAGTCTTGAAACTTATATTAGTGATTCAATTAATTATGTTAATATAAAATTGTTAATTGCGATAATTATTGGAATGCTTACAATTAGAATTTTACACCAAGATTTAAGTAGTGATAGTTATACTAATTTGTTTAATGCTATGATTGACTTGTTAGGTGGTTCAGTTGTAGTCATTATACAATCTTGGATAATTTTTAATAATATTATTCCATTCTCAGTTAAAATTTTACTCACATTTATGAGATGTATCCAAGGCATGATATTAAATAAAAAACCTGAATATCAAATTAATAATATAAATATAATTGATGAAACACCAAGAATTAATACAATATTATCAGATAAAACAGGTACTGTAACTCAAGGTAAACTTAGTATTGTTGAGTTAGTACAATATGATTCATCTAATAATAAAATTATTAATTGTATTCCTGATCCTTTGAACGAATTAACAGATTGCATTGCTAATTGTATTAATGTTAATAATAATAATACTACATGTAGTGATGAAGATGAAATATTAAAAAATTATTGTATACAAAATAACATAACTAGTCAAATTCAACCATTACCACTTAATAATCTTAAATTTACATACGAAAGAAAAAGATCTAGTAATATTGTTAAAGAAGGTGAAATATTTAAAATATTTACCAAAGGTTCTATCGATTCAATGAAACAAATATGTATAAATACTCAAGATTTAAGTAATATACAAAAATATTTAGATATTGAGAAACCAAATTATAGATTATTAGCTTTTGGTTACAAAGAATTAACACAACAAGAATTTAATAGTTGTCACGTATCAGAACAATATCAAAGTTTGGAACAAGATTTGAAATTTACAGGTATTGTTTGTTTCACTGATTCTTTAGTTGATAATGTTGCTAATTTTATCAACACATGTAAACAAAAAAAAATTAAATTCAATTTGTGTACTGGGGATAGACAAGTAACATCAGTAGAAATAGCAAAACAACTTGGATTATTGTCTTGTGATAATTACATTGTTGTTAATGATGATCAAGATTTTACTACAGATATGCATATGGTATTTGATGATAATATTGTAACAAAATATTATGAGGATAAAGATTTTATTACTTGCATACGACACGGGAAGAATTTTGTTGCGTACAATATGACTCCAAAAAGCAAAGAAGTATTAGCTAAAATTCTTAATGTAAACAGTTCAGTTGTCGCAATAGGTGATGGTCATAATGATATCCAAATGTTTCATCAATCACAAATATCTATCGCAATTAAAAATGTACCAGTAGTTTGTGAACAAGCTGATTTAATTGTTGATAGAATTACATCTTTGACAAATTATTTCGATAATTTAGCACCAACAATAACAAATAGTAATAAGTTATTAGTTAATTATACGTTTTTTCGATGTGGGGTAACAAATATTAGTTCATTAACTTATATTGGAATACAAATCTATAATTATGGTTTCACAAAAGAATTTGTGGGTTTATTTGATGGTTTTACTTTAGTTGCTTTTAACTTTTTATGGATTATTTTTCCATTAATCTATCATCATATTAATATTAATAGTAATAATAACCATAATGTAAATTTAAAACTTTCGTATAAACAAATTTTTCCGTGGATTATTGGAAGTATTATTAATGGCGTGTTAATTATCTTGATTGGTCATATTATTTTTAGTAACTACTATTATGAAAAGTGGATACTCAGTACATTAATAATAATCAATTTGAATGTTTTTTACGGTGTACTTACGAAATTAAATTGGACTATATTATTAGGGCCTATATTGTACTTGTGTTATTTGGTTTTAGTAAATTAAAAATTTTTTGGAAACTGCATTTTATTTTTTTTTATAGATTAAAGATATACTTCCAATATTTAGGATGCATAATATTAATACAAAGAAGATTACAATAGATTATTATGGAATACTTGTTAATGATGCTTTACAAAAAAATAAAATTAGAGGCACATTCACAGGCCAAAAATGTTTATCTGTCGATACATTGGTAGCATATGAATGGAATGATAGTTGGTATGTTTTTAAAATGAAAGATAATAGTATCTTTTATGATATTGATACCTGCAAGTTTTATAATATTAATAAAATAGACAAAACCATTCAAATTTACCCAACACGTAAATCACATAACGGAGATAAATTAGTTGACGCAAAGAATGGTAATGTTTTTACATTTTCTTCTGATAATAATAAGTGGCTTTGTAATAATTTTAATGAATCGCTAACTGAATTAAGCACTAATGATAGTGATGATTATGAAAATAATTTTAATGATAATGATGATGTAATTACAAGAGGATATGCAAATGTTGCCGCTGCCATAGAATTATCAAAACAAAAACAAGCACATAAAACTTTAGAAAAAAATTTATCCCAAAAACCAATAGTA
>Ga0116192_1001945_pt1 | contig 14123 bp, 11 predicted proteins | sample AD_UKC113_MetaG_FD_89876 | JGI IMG/M metagenome (GOLD analysis project Ga0116192, IMG submission 89876) | Active sludge microbial communities of municipal wastewater-treating anaerobic digesters from Hong Kong - AD_UKC113_MetaG | ecosystem: Engineered > Bioreactor > Anaerobic > Digestate... | reverse complement strand
GCCAGTCCTTGTGGTACTGGAGGTAGACGTTTCCCCACAGCTCCACCTGTCTTCTTTCTCCGTTGAGCTCGGCCCAGTCCGCCAGCATCATGCGGTTTTCGGCGGTGAGCCTCACCCCTCCCCAGGCTTCATAGGTGCCCCGGTTCTGGTCGTAGGTGATCTGGGAGGCCTCGAGTTTCCATTCCAGCTGAGGGGAACTGACGATGCGCTCCTGACTCAACTGGGGGAAGGGAGGCGGCTTTGTCTGCGCCGCGGCCGGGGTAGGGGACCCCGCCAAGCCGCCCAGCCAGCACAGGAGGCAAAGAAAGATCCATCGGAAGGCCTTGGCACGAAACGTTTCTACTGCCATCGATCCCCTCGAGATCGGACCCCGGGCTCCCCGGTCATTCCGGTAGAGTCGGTTCCCCATACAGCTCCTTGACTTCTCCCGCAAAGTACAGGGACCCGGTGATGCAGATGAGGTCCTCGGGGCCTGCCAGGAGCTTGGCCTGCTGGATGGCGGATGCCGGGTCCGGAATGACGTAGTGTTTTCGGATGTACGACCTGGCCAGACGCCTCAGTTCTTCGGGATTTGCCGCACGAGCATAGCGCGGCTGGGTAAAAACGGCCGTCTCGGCCAGGGGCAGCAGTCTTCGGAATATCCCTCGGATGTCCTTGTCCGCCATGACTCCCATCACCAGGTGGAGATGGCGGTAGGAGAAGGAATTCTTCAGCGCATCCCTCAACGATTCGGCGCCTTGGGGGTTGTGGGCCCCGTCCAGGATGACCAGGGGATTGTCCTGCAGTATCTCCAATCTTGCGGGCCAAAGGACCCGGGAGAGCCCCCGCTGAACGGCTGCGGGATCCAGACGGACGTCCCCCTGCCTCTCGAGGATTTCCAGGGCGGCAAGGGCCAAGGCCGCATTGGCGGTCTGGTGAGGCCCCTCGAGGGGGACCTTCAAGGAAGACCACCGGCGCCTCATTCCCACGTATTGAAAGGTTCCCTCTCCATTGCGACGCACCCGGAAATCCCGCCCCAGGCTGAATAGAGACGTTTTGTGCTTCAGGCAGGCCGCCTTGAGGATTCCCTGCACCACCGGCTGGCGCGCTCCCGTCACTACGGGAACCCCGGTCTTGATGATCCCCGCCTTTTCCCGGGCAATGGAAGACAAAGTGCTCCCGAGAAATTCCTGGTGATCAAAAGAGATATTGGTCACGACACTCACCCGGGGCTTAATCACGTTGGTGGCGTCCAACCGCCCGCCCATCCCCACCTCGATGACGGCCCAGTCGGCATTTTCCTCGGCAAAATACGCGAAGGCCATGGCCGTGACCACCTCGAAAAAGGTCGGCGGAACCCTCTGGTCCAACAGCGGATAGATCTTGCCAAACACCCGCATGATGCGCTCGGGAGAGACTTCCGTGTCGTTCATTCGAAAACGCTCGGTGAAGCGAACCAGGTGAGGGGACGTGTAAAGGCCGACCTGAAGACCGTGCTCCTTCAACACACTGGAAAGCATGGCCGCCGTAGACCCCTTGCCGTTGGTTCCCGCCACGTGAACGGACCGAAACGCACGATGGGGATTTCCCAGCCTGGCAAGAAGATTCTCCGTGCAGTTCAGGCCGAACTTGATCCCGTATTTCTGCAAACCGTACAGGTAGCGGATTGACTCCCGGTAACTGGACAACAAGCTGTTCCGTCCTCTCCATTTGGTTCTGAGTGCTCAGAGAGTGTCCGAATGGTCCACCCTGTCCTTTCGAACCCGGCGCGGCGAAGGGAGAACTCGTCCGAATGGACGGGCCTTGCCGGCAACGATGCCTTCCCTTCGGCTCGATATGACACTTCTTCGACCCGCTCGATAGAAAGTGTGCTCGGAATCTGGGGCAACTCATACCACAATTCCCGGTAAGAAAAAACGTGGAAACTCGACCCTCCCGCCCGGCCCGGCCACGACGGGCTCACCGATCCTTTTCCATTCGGGGAAAATCGCGGAAAATCCCGGGAGGAGACCTCAACCCGGCGATCCCGACCCTCTTGACCACGGATTGCACCCCGGCGGGACTTGAGGTAGAGTAACCGTCCGTTCGGGAATCCTAGCCTGACCCAGCCCGCTCCCGGCGGAGGCGAAGGAGTCGTTTCCCCTCCCAGGATTGAGGGACGGGAGGAGTGTAGGGACCGGTCCCCGGACAAGACTCCCCGGTTCATCCGTGCTTGTTTTCAGGATGGGGCGGAAGCCTTCCGCCATCCGAGACCGCCCGACGGAGGCAAGCCCGGCAAAGGAAATCGCGAGTGATCCGTTCATGAACCCCATTGCTGCCGAAAACGAACGCCTGCGAGAAAGACTGGACCGACAGGCGGCGGAGCTTCAGCGCCTCCATGGAGCCCTCAAGGAATCCCGGGAGAAATTCAATGCCTTGCTCGACCGCACGGAGGATGTCGTTTTCATTTGCGACCGGCATGGGAGAATCCTCGATATCAACCGGGCTGCCCGGCACATGCTCGGCCTTTCCCCGGATTCCACGTCCATCGAGTCCGCATTCGACCTATTCGCTCCCCGGGACTCCGTTCACTTGGCGCAAGGGATGGAGAAAGCTCTCGAAAGCGGTTCATGCCGGGTCGAAGCCTCCCTCTTGCGCCGGGACGGGAATCGGCTCCCCGTGGAGATCCTGAGCCGGGCGGTGGAATACCCCGCGGGAACTGCGGTCCTCAATATCGCCCGGGATCTTTCCCGAACAAGATGCCGGGAGTCGGAACAGGTGAGCCACAGCACCCAGTTGATGACCCTCTGCCGACTGGCCCAGGACATCAATGCCGCCCTGTCCACCGACACCCTCGCACGAAAGGCGATGGAAGCCGTGTCTTCCTGCGTGGAGGCGGACGTGTGCCTGTTGTTCCTCCGGGAAGGCGGCGACCTGGTCCTCAAAGGTCAACATCCCGCAACCGCCGTCTCCCACGCGGAGCAAGGTCCGGCACACCGCCTGGGGGAATGTCTCTGCGGCCTGGCCGGCGGCGAGGGAAAACCTCAATACTCCTCCGACATCCACAGCGATCCGCGATGCGTCCGAAACGAATGCAAGGAGGCCGGTTTCGAGTCCTTTGCCGCCGTTCCTCTCAAGAGTGATTCGACAATCCTGGGGGTGATCGGCCTGGGTTCCCGTACCCTCCGGGACTTCGCCCCGGATGCCGCCTTCCTCGAAACCATCGCCAACAGTGTGGCGGTAGCGCTCAGGAACGCCGTTCTCTATGAGGAAACCCGGGAAAGCGCCCGGGAGCTTCAACGAAAGCTCCGGGAGATTGAAGAGAGGGAACAGGAGAATCGGCGACTACAAGACCAGCTCGCCCAGTCTCAGAAGATGGAGGCCATCGGCACTCTTGCAGGGGGAATTGCCCACGATTTCAACAACATCCTGACCTCCATCATGGGATTTACGGAACTGGTTCTCTATCATTTCCCCCCGGAATCTCCCTTCTACGAGGACCTGAACAGCGTACTGGACGCCGCCAAGCACGCCAAGGAACTCATCGGCCAGATCCTGACTTTCAGCAGACAAGACGAGACCGAATACCATCCGCTCATGCCGGGTCCCGTCATCAAGGAAACCCTCAAACTCCTCCGGGCCTCCCTTCCCAGTACCATCGACATTCGCGACTCCATCGACCCCGATGCGGGACCCGTCCTTGCCAACGCCACCAAGATCCAGCAAATCGTTCTGAATCTTTGCACCAATGCCGCCCACGCAATGGAGGACCAGGGCGGCGGGGTCCTCGAACTGGGTTTGAAGGAAATCCCTCTTTCCCCGGACCACAAGGTCGGCCCTTGGGTCGAGATTTCCGTCAAGGACACGGGGCAGGGGATTCCCGAGGAAATCCGGGAGCGGATCTTCGATCCCTACTTCACCACCAAGAAGAAAGGACAGGGGACGGGGCTGGGATTGGCCGTGGTCCGCGGAATCGTTCAAGACTGCAACGGGCACCTGTCGGTGGAGAGCAAAACGGGTGCGGGCTCGACCTTCCGAGTGAGGATTCCTCGAACCGACGGAGAAGTGGTTTCCCCTGCCGGTCCTTCCCTCGAGCCCCCTTCGAGGAAGGCAAGCATTCTTTTCGTGGATGACGAGCCGCCCATTGCCCAGGTGTGCCGCCGACTCTTGACAGCCATGGGATTTCGGGTGACCGCGATGACCGACAGCCGCGAGGCCGTGGAGCTCTTCCGAAAGAATCCGGATTCCTATGACCTGGTGATCACGGACCTGGTTATGCCGAGCATGACGGGGATGGAACTGATCCGAAAAATCCGCAAGACCCGGAAAGACATCCCGGTGGTGCTCTGCACGGGCTACAGTGAGAAGACCTGCGACGAAGAAATGCGGGACCTGGAAATCGGGGACTTTTTGTTGAAGCCTCTAAACATGGAGAAATTGCTGACATCCATCCATCGTGTGTTGCGCAAGCCCTGATGCCAGTTGCCAAGGTCGCTCCGTCATGCTGAGCGAAAATCTCAAGCAAACGGCTGAGTACTGCGGGTTGGCAGTTTCGGCTTGAGTGCAGCTTTGTCTGCCCCCCATGACTTCCCCAAACGGCGGGCGGGGCCGGTGCTTGTGAGAAGCGCGCTTGTCGAGGAGGTCGGCCCGTCCAGTGAGCCTCAACGAGACTCGAAACAGCGAGGGGAGAACTCCCATGTCCATGATCTTTACGGCGAAATTCCGGAGCCGGCAGCCGGAGATGCACTCGACGGAAATCGCCAAGGAGAAGGTCACTGCCGTCAAGGCCCTCAAGACCGGGGACACTTTCGAGCTCGAAAGCAAGACCGCGGGTATTGAATGAGGGCGGAAGATTTTCCCCGGTGCGAAAGCTCCCGGGCGAATCGGCCGCGGGTCCTAGGGTCGCAGGTCCTCGATGGCCCCATTGGAACCCACATTTGAAAAAGAATCCTCTTCCTTGAGCCGGATCTTGACGGGGACTCCCAATTCCTGAGCCAGTTCGGCCTCGAGCCTCTGGCAGAGCTTCTCCATCTCCTTGATCTCATCGGAGAAGACCTGCTCGTCCACCTTCAACCAGACCTCCAGGGTGTCGATGAATTCCCTCCTGCGGACGAGAAACCGATGAGGATGGGGGCTAAAACCCAGGAATCGGCTGAGGAGCAGGAGCACCTGGCGATGATGGACCTTGACCCCCCGGATGATCATCATCTCGTCGGTTCGATGGGGAAGCCATTCCATGCGCCGCAAGGTCCTGCCGCAGGGGCAGGGTTTGGAAAAGATGCGAACCCGGTCCCCGGTGCGGAACCGAATTAGGGGAAAGGCACGGGTGGTGAGGGTGGTCAGTACCAGCTCCCCTTCGCTTTCTTCGGGGACACTCCGCCCGGTCTCCGGGTCCACCACCTCGGGAAAGAAGTGATCTTCACTCACGTGGAGGCCCTGTCGTTCCTCGCACTGGAACGCCAGCCCGGGCCCCGGGACCTCGCTCAACCCGTAGTGGACCCAGGTTCGGACGTGGAGCTCCTCCTCGATCCTCCGCTGGACGGCCGCACCGGTGGGCTCCCCCACCAGGATGAGGGTCTTTAGAGACAGGGAATTGGGATTCAGGTTGGCCCGGAAAAGGAGGTCTTTGAGCTGCAGGGCTGCGGAGGTGCTGGTGATCAGGACCGAGGTCTTGTAGTCCCTCAACACCATCAACTGCTTTTCGTGGGGCAACAAGGTCAGGGGAATCACGCCGGCTTCGATGCTTTCGGCCCCGTCCTTGTAGTGGCGGCCCCAGTTGGCCAGTCCCGGATCGAGGTCGATCTGGAGAATGTCCGCCCGGGACACCCCGGCCGCGGTGAGTGCCCGGGCCATGATCTCCCGCCATATCCCGATGTCCTGCTTGGTGTAACCGCTCACGATGGGCTTCAGCTCGATGCCCCGGGCCGTGTGGATGCGCACCACGTCGCGCAGGGGCACGGCAAACAACCCGTAGGGATAATTCTCTCCGAAGTGCCGGGGGAAGGTGAACGGAATCCGCTCCCAGTCGGAAAGGGTTTCCATCTGAGCAGGGTCGATCTTCTCTTCCCGGAAATGATTCCGGTAAAACGGCACGTTCTTGTGGGCGCGGTTCAGGGAGCTCTGGAGCCGCTCCCATTGCTGCTGCACCCTTTCCTCCAGGCCCAGGCACTCTTCTCGCTCGTTCCAAACGGGCATGGTTGCCCCCTCCCATCCCAAATCACCTGCAAGTCTCGAGGCCCGGATCCTTCCCGACGCCCCTCCCCTGCTCTCAGGTCCTCCCTTCGCAAAATTCCCGATAATCCTTACCCAGGTAAGCGCGCTTCACGTCCTGGTCCACCAAGAGCTCCCCCGCGGGACCGTCCAGGACGATTCGACCGTTTTCAATCACGTATCCCCGGTCCGCGATTTGCAAAGCCGCCCGGGCGTTCTGTTCCACCAGGAGAATGGTCATGCCCTGCTCTTTCAACTGGAGAAGGATATCCAGGATGAGCCGAACGATGAAAGGGGCCAGCCCCATGGACGGCTCGTCCAGGAGAAGCATTCGAGGACGGGCCATGAGGGCCCGCCCCATGGCCAGCATCTGCTGTTCTCCCCCGGAAAGGGTCCCCGCCGGTTGTTGAGCGCGCTCCCGCAACACGGGAAACAATTCGAACACCGAATCCAGGTCCCGGGCGATCTCCCGGTTCTCCCGGCGGCGGTAACGCACGTAGGCGCCCAACCGAAGATTGTCCAAAACGCTCATGGGGGGGAAAAGCATCCGCCCTTCGGGCACCAGGCTGACTCCCATTCCCACAATGGCCGGGGGCTTGAGACCCTTGAGAGGTTCCTTCTGAAAAAGGATCTCCCCCTCCCACTGACCGTGGAGACCGCAAATGGACTGAAGCAGGGTGCTTTTACCCGCTCCGTTGGCGCCGATGAGGGCGATGAGTTCCCCCGGCCGAACGGAGAGGCTCACCCCGTTGATGGCCCGGATGCGGCCGTAGTGGCATCGAAGGTTGCGGATCCGCAGCATTGGATCAGATCCCCTTTCCCAGGTACGCGCAAATCACCGCATCGTCCTCCTGGATTTCCCGGGGCGTTCCTTCGGCCAGCCTTTTGCCCTGATGAAGGACGAGAATGCGGTCCGAGACTCCCATGGTCAGGGACATGTCGTGCTCGACGAGGAGCAGGGTCACTCCACGGCCTCGAATCTCCTGGAGCAGCTCTCCGAGCCGCTGGGTTTCCACGGCGTTGAGGCCCGAGGCCGGTTCATCCAGGAGAAGCACCCGGGGCTCCGTGGCCAGTGCCCGGGCAATCTCGAGAAACCGCTGCCAGCCGAACGGGAGATCGGAGGACCGGGTATGAGCCACGGAATCGAGTCCCACGAAGCGGAGGAGATCCATGGCTTTTTGGCGGGCCTCCTCTTCTTCGGTGCGCACCCAGGACCACCGACCCATGGCCCCCACAAACCCGCAGGCCGTCCTCACGTGTCGGCCCACCAGCACGTTTTCCATCGCGGACATGCTCCCGAACAGCTCGACGTTCTGGAAAGTTCGAGCGATCCCTTGGGCCACGAGCTCATGGACCTGCTTCCCGACGATGTTTCGGGGGCCGTACCGGATGGCGCCCGCATCGGGAGCGCTCACCCCCGTGATGATGTTGAACAGGGTGGTCTTTCCGGCGCCGTTGGGGCCGATGATCGCATGAATCGTTTCCGGGAACACCTCGAAGGAGACGTCGTAGAGCGCCTGGATTCCCCCGAAGCTCTTGGAGATTCCCTCGATTTTAAGCAGAGGGGGAACGGCCTTCTCGTCGGTTTCTCGATCTCTCATACAAGTCCAGTATCCCCCGGGTAAGACCCTGGGGCAGAAAAATCATGACCACCATCAGCACCAGCCCGTAAACCAGCATCTCGTAGTCGGAAAAGACATGGAGCCAGTCGGGAAGGACCGTGAGCAGGGAGGCACCCAGCAGGGAGCCCCAGATGCTGGCCATTCCCCCGATGACCACCATGGTCACGATTCTCACCGAAACCAGGAAATCGAAGGAGCTGGGGCTGACGAAGCTCACCAGGTGGGCATACAGGAATCCCGCGAGGGCGGCAAAGAGGGCGCTGAGGACGAAGACGCTGATCTTGAGCCGACTCGTGTCGATTCCCATGGCCGCAGCCGCCTTTTCGCTGTCATGAATGGCGCGAAGGGCCCGCCCCACCCTCGACCGGACGATCCGCTCACACAGGATGAAGCTCACAAACACCGTCCCCCACACCAGGTAAAAGTAACGGACTCCCGAAGAAAACGTGAAGGGTCCCACGGCCAGGGACGGGATGCCCACCAACCCCGAATCCCCTCCCGTGACGCTGCTCCACCCCCGAAACAGGATGAACCCGATCATGCCGAACCCCAGGGTTCCCATCCCCAGGTAGAAACCGGAGAGCCGAAGCATGGGAAGGGCCACCAGCAGGGCGACCGCGGCCGCCAGGGCCAGGGTGGCGGGTAGGCTGATCCAGGGAGACCAGTGCCAGTGGACGGTGAGAATCCCCGTGGCGTAGGCCCCCAGTCCGTAAAAGGCCGCATGCCCCAGGGAGATCTGTCCGGCGTACCCCATGAGCATGTTGAGCCCCAGGGCGAGCAGGGTATGAATTCCGATAAAGGTCAAAAGCTCCAGGTGATAAGGATTCTTGACCCCCACTCCCAGCAGGAGAATGGCGGCTGCAAACAGCAGGTTGCGAATCAGCATCTCAATTCCATCGGAAACCTCAGAAACGGTGAACGGCCCGGGCACCCAGGATTCCCGTCGGCCGCACGTACAGGATGAAGAGGAGCAGCATGAAAGCGATGGCGTCCTTGAGGGCGGACGAGAAAAAACCGACCCCGAGGGCTTCGAGGATTCCCAGGAGGAGCCCCCCCAGGACGGATCCCCAGGAGCTGCCCAACCCGCCCAGCATGGCCGCACAGAATCCCTTGAGCCCCAAAAGAGTCCCCATGTCGTAGCTGCTCATGGTGATGGGCGCTATGAGGACGCCGCCCACCGCTCCCATCCCGGCGCTCAAGGCAAACGCAAGAAGCACCATCCGGTCGCTGGGGACCCCCAGGAGCCAGGCCGCCTTCTTGTTGATGGCGCAAGCTTCCATGGCCTTGCCCGTGAGGGTCTTCCGGTAGAACAGGTGCAAGGCCGCCACAATTCCCAGCATGATGGCAAGAACCCACAGGCTCTGGGGAAGCAGGGTGGCTCCGGCAATTTCCAGGGGAACGTTGCTGGAAAAGGGCCCGGCACTGCGGGCGTCTTTTCCCCAGAGGATCATGGCAATGCCGCGAAAGAAGATGGAGGCCCCCACCGTGATGATGACCAGAACGATGGGATGGGGCTTTCGCACCTGCCTCATGGCCAGCCGTTCCAGGGCGATTCCCACCCCCGACACGATCCCCACGGAGAGGACGATCGACAGGACCAGAGACAGTCCCAGCCCCTGCCACAGGGAGATCAGGCAGAGAGCCCCCAACATGACCAGCTCGCCCTGGGCAAAGTTGATGAGCCCCGTGGCCCGGTACAGCATGCTGAAGCCCAGGGCGATGACGGCATAAACGGCGCCGTTGGTGACTCCCGAGAAGACGTATTGGAGAAATTCCTGCATGGCGGATCAAGGACCTCAGGGCGCCAAAAGCTTCCAGGCGCCGCCCTGGATTTGCACCATGACAAACGCATCGGGTCCCAGACCGTTGTGTTCCGTGGCGGAAAAGTTGAACGTTCCGCTGACCCCCACGTGACCCGTTACCTTTTCCAGGTTGTCCCGGATCTTGGCCTTGTCTCCTTCGGTTCCCCGGAGGGCCTTGGCCAGGATTTGCATGGCGTCGTAGGCATAGCCGCCAAACCCGGAAACGGGTGTCTGGTACCGCTTTTCATAATCTTCGATGTATCGCAGGAGGACCGCTTTTTGGGGATCCGAATCCGGGAGTTGCTTGGCCACCAGGATCTTTCCCGTGGGAAGGAGAATCCCTTCGGCCGCGTCCCCGGCAAGCTCGATGAACTTGGGCGAAGCCACCCCGTGACTCTGGTAGAGGGGCATCTTCAGGTTCATCTGCTTGACATTCTTGGAGACCACCGCGGGACCCGGGTTTGTGCCCCAGCAGACGACGGCGTCGGGCTGAGCGGTCCGAATCTTGGTGAGCTGGGCCGTCATATCGGTGTCCTTGGCCCCAAAGGTTTCCCCCTGGACGACCTGGATCCCGGCCGCAGCCGCCTGACCTGTCAGCTGCTCCTTGCCGCTTTCTCCGAAAGCGTTTTCAACGGTCAGGATCCCGATCTTCTTGAGGTTCTGCTTCTTCATGTGCGCGTAGATGGCGGCCACGGCAAGGGCGTCCGTCTGGGCCGTCTTAAAGACCCAGGGTTTGACGGGGTCCGTGATCTTGATGCCCGCAGCACAGCTGATGAGGGGGACCTTTTCCTTCTCGGCGATGGGCACCACGGCCAGGGTGGGCGGCGTGTTGCTGGGACCGATGATGGCGATTACCTGGTCTCTGCTGATGAGCTTGTTCACGGCGAGAACCGCCTTGGTCGGGTCCCCCTCGGTATCGTAAATGATCACCTGCAACGGATGCCCGTCGATGCCCCCTTTGGCGTTGATCTCCTCCACCGCCATCTCGAGGCTTTTCTTTTCCGGATCGCCCAGGAAAGAATTGGGACCCGTTATGGAAAACACCCCCCCGATCTTGTACGGTTCCTTGCACCAACCCACGGACGATGCCAAAAGCAACAGGACCATCCCGCCCAGGATGAGGGCCTTTCCTATCTTGGAATTCCTCGGAATCATCGGGTTCTCCTTGTGAATCCATTCCAGTGATCGTGACGGACTCGGGGTTTTCCCAAACCGGACGGTTTCCGCGTGCGCGTGGGCAGGCAAAAGGGCTCCCGGTCGGCAGGAATCCAACCTTTTCCCGCCGGTCCGGATCGATGGGGTCGGTTTGGCGTCAAGTCGCAACGGGAAGGGCACATGGCAGGTTCACCCCGTCTCACTATCCAATTGCTTCGAGCTCTCCACACCTCCTCTACCCTTGGGGGGACCGATGCTCGTCCGGAAAACCCCTCCCTCGGATCCCGGGGGGAAGCCGAGGAGAAACCCGGGGCCCGACGAGGGGTTAAATGGAATAGAGCTTCTCCGGTTCGATGACCGGTACACCGTGTTCCGTGAGCACCTTCACCGCCTCTTCCAGGTTATCGAACCGAAAGATGATGACGGCGTTGCTTCCGCTCTGTTGAACAAACGCATACATGTACTCCACGTTGACGTTGGCTCGGTACAGGACGTCCAGGATGCGATGGAGCCCTCCGGGACGATCTTCCACCTCCACCGCCACCACGTCCGTCTTCCCAACGGTGAAACCGCGGGCTCTTAGAGCTTCCTTGGCCTTGTTGTTGTCATTGACGATGAGACGCAGGATCCCGAAGTCCGAGGTGTCCGCCAAGGACAGGGCCCGTATGTTCACTCCGGATTCCATCAGAATTCGAGTCACTTCCGCAAGTCTTCCCGCCTTATTTTCCAAGAAGACCGAGATCTGCTCCACTTTCATGGTCTCGCTCCCTTTTGTGCTTAGAACTTTCGTTTGTCGATGACTCTTTGGGCCTTCCCTTCGCTGCGGGCAATCATCTTCGGCTCGACGAGCTTCACCGTTGCCGACACCCCCAGGTATTTCCTTGATGTTCTTGGAAATCTTCTTTTCCAGCGCCTGGAGTTTTCGGACCTCATCCGAGAAGGTCTCCTCCCCGATTTCCACCATGACGGTGAGGGTGTCCAGATTTCCTTCCCGGTCCACCACCAGTTGATAGTGGGGTTCCACTTCCTCGATTTCCATGAGCACGCTCTCGATTTGGGAGGGGAATACGTTGACTCCCCGAATGATGAGCATGTCGTCCGTGCGGCCGCTGACCCGCTTCATGCGGATGTGAGAACGGCCGCAGACGCAGGGCTCCGGGATGAGAGAGGTAACGTCCCGGGTACGGTAACGAATCACGGGAAACGCTTCCTTGGTGATGGTGGTGAACACCAACTCTCCCGTCTCGCCGTGGGGCAGGACCTCACCGGTATCCGGGTTGATGATCTCCGCAATGAAGTGGTCCTCGTAGACATGGAGTCCGTTTTTGGCCTCGATGCATTCCATGGAAACCCCCGGCCCCATCACTTCGCTCAGCCCGTAGATGTCCAGGGCTTTGAGGTGGAGCTTTCGTTCGATCTCTTCCCTCATGCCCTCGGACCAAGGCTCGGCTCCAAAAATCCCGGCCTTGAAGTTCAGCCGGCTGAAATCGATCCCGGCTTCGGCAGCCACCTCCGCCAGGTGCAGGGCATAGGAAGGGGTGCAGGTGAGAATGGTGGGTCCGAAATCCTTCATGATCAGGATCTGTCGCTTGGTATTCCCCCCGGAAATGGGGATGACCGATGCACCCAACCGCTCGGCTCCGTAGTGGATTCCCAGTCCTCCCGTGAACAATCCGTATCCGTAGGCGTTATGGATGATATCCCCCCGGGTGCCTCCCGCCGCGGCCAGGGACCGGGCCATCAGTTCCGCCCAGGTATGGATGTCCCGGGCGGTATAGCCGACCACGGTGGGTTTTCCCGTGGTACCCGACGAGGCATGGATTCGAACCACGTTGTCCATGGGGACGGCAAACATCCCAAAGGGGTAGTTGTCCCTCAGGTCCTGCTTGGTGGTGAAGGGCAACCGCCTGAGATCGGCCAGGGATTGGATGTCGCCGGGACGGACCCCCGATTCCTGGAACTTCTTTCGGTAGAACGGTACCGTGGCATACACCCTTTCCACAACCGACTGCAAACGCCTCAACTGGATGGCTTCGAGTGCTTCCCGAGGCAAAGTTTCGAACTCGATATCGTAAATCATCCGCCATCGACCTCCTTCCTCCTGGTCCCGTTGCACAAAAAAAAAGCCGCGGCTTGGAAATCCACGGCTTTTCCGAAAGAAAAAAACCATGGGTTCCGTTTCCCTGCCCACCCATGGTTTGTCTCGTTCATTTCGTTCTAGATTACGCAGCACCCACAGGCAGGCATTTCGAAAGAACAGCCTCTCATCCGGGAAAAAAATCGAAAAAAGAAAACGCGACCCACCATAGTTTCCTCAAAACCCTGAAATTGCGCGCCTTTCCGAATATCGAATCCCCCACCTTCTGTCAAGGAAAATCAAGACCGGGGCTTATCCGCGACTTCGGCGGCAGGGGTCTGCGGCGAGGGGAAGCTCGGGGTCGGGGTCTTTGTTTTGAGCGAGGCCAGTTGTTCCGAGAGCAGCGGGGCAGGCGGATACGAGCCCGGGGCTTTCAGGGCCGCCTCGTACTGTTCCGTCGCCCTGGTGTAATCCCCTTTTTTTTCATGCAGTTGGGCCAGGCGCCACTCGATCTCCCGGCCGAACCCCTTGATGGAATCGCCCTTGAGCGCCGTCCATTGAGCCAGGGCCTCGTCGACCTTTCCCATCTCCTGGTAGATGAGGGCCAGCTGGTACCGGGCAAGGCCGAAGAGGGGAGACCGGGGACCCGACTCTTCCACGGCCCGGCTAGCCGCCTCTGCCGCCTTGTCGTAGCGTCGCAGGTTGAAACAGGCCTTGGCCAGATCCATCCATGCATTGATCCGCACAGGGCTGTCCGAGTGTTCCGAAACGAATTTCTCCAATTCGGGGACGAGGGCCGCCCACTTGCCGGCATCCCCTTGTTCGTCGTCGGGGAAGGTGACGGAGATCCTTGCGTAGGTTTCCGCCGCCCGGCGTTCCCGGGACTCGGCGTAGGACCTGAAACCCCAAAACCCCGCTACGCAAAGGATTAAAACCACCAGGGCCCCGTAGCTCCACATGCGGTTGCGTTCGAGAAAATCCTGAAACCGTTCGAGAGCCCCCACAACCTCTTCCTCGCCAAAAACGGCGCGTTTGGTGCCTCGTATCTTCATCGCTCCCACAGGGACGCTCCTTTCCTCTTTTCCCTCGACAGCCTGCACAACCGTTGCGGCCAACCGGTGCAGGAAATGCCCGATCCAGGTCTCATTACCCGAGGCCCCCGGGTCAAGTCAAGGAATTCCCCCATCGAAACGCAAAGGGTCCTTCATTCAGCCGACGGAGCACTCTGCCATGGCCTCCTTCTTTTCTCTCCGGTCCTCTCCACCGAAACCGGGAGAGCCTTCTCCCCTCCCTCGACGG
>Ga0116192_1001944_pt1 | contig 14133 bp, 13 predicted proteins | sample AD_UKC113_MetaG_FD_89876 | JGI IMG/M metagenome (GOLD analysis project Ga0116192, IMG submission 89876) | Active sludge microbial communities of municipal wastewater-treating anaerobic digesters from Hong Kong - AD_UKC113_MetaG | ecosystem: Engineered > Bioreactor > Anaerobic > Digestate... | reverse complement strand
TTCCCAGCTGGGAAGTGGAAAAGATCGTATGGATTCCCCTTCGCTCTTTACTCGACGAATCGCGCTATGCCCGGTACCATCTGTATGTTCCCCCCGAACTCGAGAAACGGTTCAATCGCCGTACCCAGGACTACCACTGCTTTGTTCACCCGGACGGGGGAACACGGGAGCTTCTTTGGGGGGCCACGTTTCGAATTGTGACCAACCTGGTGAACCTGCTGTTTGGGTTTCGTCCTCCACCCCTGAACTCCCTGCCGCTAATCTCGGGGGTCCTGGATGAGGGCTATGTGTACGGAAGAGACCATGAAACCGGCATAGGGGGAAAACGTGACCGCGGAAGGTGATTTGGTATTGGTGTATATGGAAGGAAACCCGTCCTTTTTTGCGCGCATCGAGGAGATCGTCCCCGACAGCAAGCCCGAGTGGTATCAGGTGAAGATGCTGGTATTGCAGGTTCCCCTGGTGGTCATCACCTGGATACTCCGTTCCCCGTACATCAATGGAGAGGAGTTCACCATGGGGGGACGACCGGTGAAACTGGTGAAGGTGGTATCTCCTGAGGGACCGGGCCGGGAAGAAGCTTTCCTGGGCAGGGGGATCGAGCCTGAAGCGGACCCCGAGCCCCCCGGGGACGCCGCCGACAAGGGAAAGGTGATCTCCCTTGCAGACCGGCGCAAAAAAGACCCGTCCCACTAGGGATGCCCTCGAAGGGACGAGGTCCCTCGGCCGTGGGTCCAAAGGCGCCAAGGGGCCCTTCCGGCGGGACCCCCGGGGCGGTGGGCCCGGTCGTGGCGGCAATTCCGATTCCCATGCGGCTTCTTCCGGGCGAAATCCGAAGGGGAAAACGGAAGATCCGATCCCCGGGGCGTTCCGGTTACCGTAGAAGTTCCTGGAGCTGCAAAGGACGTCCGTTCAACAGGATTTGGCCGCCCTTGTACGCCCCTTTGATTCCGTAATATCCGTCTTTTTTCACGATGAGGTCCTGGGCCGTCAACGCGGTCAGCTGCTGTTCGATCCGGGCGGAAACAAGGTCGTCGAGCTCGGTGCCGGCCCCCTCTTCCACCTCCCCTTCCATTTCCTCGATAAGCGTGTCTTTCATGAAGGCTGCCGATACCCGGCGCAACAGCCGCTCTCCCACCTGGAATTCGGCCTGGGCGCTCACTCCCGCCAACAGGGCCGGGAGGTTTACGGCCGAGCCGGACTTGGCCCCGTCGTAAGCAATCATGGCCTTCCCCGTGAAATCTCCATCCCCGGTCTTGACCTCCAACTGTTTGAGCTCCAGCTCCGGGGATCTTTTCAGCAGACCGGGCAGGATTTCCATGTAGCGGGCAAGGGTCCTTTCCTGCACCGTTTCCGGAGGACCCGGGAGGGGGTGCTTTTGCAGTTCGTCCAGGGTCTTTTGCAGCTGAGCCAGGGAAGCTGCGTCCAGGTTTCGGAATTCCAGCTCGAACACGCCGGGCCCCGCCTGGATTCCATCGAATGCCATTTGGTCCGCTCGAACGGCGCCCAGAAACGTCACGGTGTCCCCCGATGCCCTGGCGGAAGTGGTGGCGCTGAGACCCTTCATGAGGAAGGAAGTGGACTCGTTTTCTTTCTTCTCGTCAAATTCCAGGGCGGCGAGACTGAAGGAAGCGTCCCCCAGGGACAATCCGTGAAGGCTCTCTTCGGAGTTGAATGCCGATCGAACCTCCCGGATCTTCAGGGCCTGGTTCTCCCCGGCGATTTCCAGGCCGGGTGCGCTGAAAGAGCCGACGAACTTCTTGAATTCTCTCGTGAAGTGGATCTTGAGGGTGAACCCTTTCCAATCCACGACCACCGGGTCTTCCCGGCCCAGGGTCCGCCGAAACGGAGGAATGACGAAGCGCTCTTCCCCGTTGCCGTCCAGGGAAATGATGGTGACGTCTCGAACGGCTGCGAGTTCGGGGACTTGGGTGTAAAGCTCTGCGACCTGGTTCCGGATCTCGGGGTTCAACACCAGCCGGCTCTCTATGATTGCGGTGACGGGCTCGAACGGCCCGACGCCCTCTACGGATTTGTGAAAGGGGAACGGACCATGGTAAATGTCATGGGCGAGGTGAATCCGCAGGGGCGGGTTCTCCGCCGAAGCCGCCGGGGACGGCTGGAACACCAGGACCGTTCGGGCTTTGGATTCCCAAAAACCGCGGTGGTAGCTTTCGTTTTCCAGCCGAAGATTCTCGACTTTGGAACCCTGTCGCAACAGGGTGTAGTAGCTTTCCTCCGTCTTGACCCCAAACCAGAAGGTCGCTGCGACCCAAAGTCCCAACGCCGCGAGAACAACAAGAGCCACAATCGAAACGAGCTTTTTCATAAGGTCCTCCTGGTCATTCTCCGTCCGGATAGACCCACCAGTGGTCGTTACCCTCGAACCACCATGCGGCGGAATCCGTGTGAAGGGTTTCTTGGGCCAGTTCCCTGGCTATGGGGGTCTTGAGACGTTTGAGAGCAAATCGAATCCACTGACCGGCGTAGGCGTTGCCCAGGTCGTTTTGTTCCTTGAGCTCCAAGATCAGGTCCAGTTGGTCCGCATCGTGAACCAGCCGGGCCTCTTCGGTTTCCTGGCCTCTGTATTCTTCCAGCAGGGATTTGTATTCGGGGCCGAAGGGGAGGGTTTCGGCCAGGTCGCCTACGGCCTTGTTCTCGTCCGCTCGGACATATTTCTTGTTGACGTAATTCAGGTCTCCCATGCGTGCCTCGGGAACATCGTGAAACAAGCACAGGCATACCACCTTGAAAGCGTCGACCTCGGGGGTCAGTCGGGCGAGAGTGTAGCCGATGAGGGCTACCCGGAAGGAATGATCGGCCACGGATTGGCGCCCCGACCCCAGGAATTGAAATCCCGATCGGGGCGTCTTCTTGAGCATACCCAGTTCAAAAAAGAAATTGATGAGACTCCTGTTAACATTCGATGGCTTCATCGATTCCCTTGCCCGCCAAAACCATGGGAGAGACGTTTTCCGCCGCATCCACCAGGCAGTTGATGATGGCGGGGCCGGGAGCGTCGAGAATCCCCGGGAGCTGATCCAGGACCTCCTTCTCGGTCTTCAGGGTATACCCTGCCATGCCGTACGCCTTGGCCAGGTACTCGAAATCCGGGTGGAAGCCGAAGTTGGTGGCCATGTAGCGTCCGTCGCAATAGAACTCCTGGAGCTGTCGAACCATCCCCAGGGAATAGTTGTTTAGGATCAGGATCTTGAAGGAAAGATTCTGCTCCCTCAGGGTGGCAAGTTCCTGGATGGTCATCTGAATGGACCCGTCTCCCGTGACCAGGATCAACGGCTGCTGGGGGCGTCCGACGGCGGACCCGATGGAGGCAGGCAGCCCGAAGCCCATGGTGCCCAGCCCTCCCGAGGATACCAGGATTCCCGGAGGGATGAACCGGTAGTATTGGGCCACCCACATTTGGTGCTGGCCCACGTCGGTGACGATCACCGCCTTCCCCCCCGTGAGCCTGCTGAGGTGCTCGATGACGAACTGGGGCTTGAGCCCCCCTTCTTTGCCGTAGGTGAGAGGATGCTGCTCCTTGAGCTCCCGGATTCGGTCGATCCAGGCCGTACGGTCGGTTTTCTCGAGCTGGGGGAGCAAATCCTGGAGGACCGATTTCACGTCTCCCACCAGGGGCACGTGAACGGAAACGATCTTGCCGATCTCTGCGGGGTCGATGTCGATGTGAACCACGGCGGCCTTGGGGGCAAAAGATGCGATCTTCATCACCACCCGGTCGTCGAACCGGGCCCCCAGGGCAATGAGCAGATCGCATTCGGTGACGGCGAGGTTGGCGTAGCGGGTTCCGTGGAGTCCCAGCATGCCCAGGAACAAGGGGTGGTCCCCGGGAAAGCTCGAAAGCCCCATGAAGGTGTTGGTGACCGGTGCGGAAATGGTTTCGGCCAGTTGCAACAGTTCGGCACCGGCATGGGCGCTCATGATCCCGCCCCCCGCATAGATGACGGGCCTCTGAGACTTCTTGATCAACTGGGCGATCTCACGGATCTTTCCGGCGAATCCCTTGACCGTGGGTTTGTACCCCCGCAACCGCACCGAAGACGGGTACTTGAACTGGATCTTGGACTGCATCACGTCCTTGGGCAGATCGATGAGCACCGGCCCGGGGCGTCCCGTGGATGCAATGTGGAAAGCATTCTTGACGATGGAGGGAATCTTCTGGGGGTCCTTGACCAAATAGTTGTGCTTGGTGATGGGGATGGTGATTCCCGTGATGTCCACCTCCTGGAAGGAATCCGTCCCGATCTGGCTGGTGGGGACCTGACCGGTGAAGACCACCAGGGGGATGGAGTCCATGTAGGCGTTGGCAATGCCCGTGACCAGGTTGGTGGCGCCGGGGCCCGAGGTGGCCATGCACACCCCGACCTTCCCCGTGACCCGGGCATAGCCGTCGGCGGCGTGGACGGCCCCCTGCTCGTGGCGCACCAGGATGTGGCGAATCCCGGAAGTTCCGTGAAGGCTGTCGTAAACGGGCAGGATGGCTCCCCCCGGGTAGCCGAACACCACTTCCACGTTTTCATGTTCGAGACAACGCACTAATGCTTCGGCAGCGGTGATTTCCAAGGCCGTATCCTCCTGTACTGGTTCCCGGGGTCACCAGGACCCCGAACTTTGGCTGGGACGAATCGAGCTCCCCCCCGTTCGTCTCCGCAGGGGACCCGGGAGGCGGAACGAACGTTTGAGGGCCAAGCGGGGGAAAAATCTTCCGTCGCGGGACCTGCTTCAGGATTCCTTGGCCGCTTCCGACCAGGACCCCTCCACGGCGGCGAACCTGGCGCCGCGAAGCATGGCGATCTTCCCCGTACGGACGAGTTCCTTGATGCCGTACGGCCTCAAGGACTCCTCGAAGGCGTCGATCTTGGCGTCGTTTCCCGTACACTCGAACGTCAGGGTCTTGCGTCCCAAATCCACGACCCGGGCCCGAAAAATCTGGGCCATCTGCATGATTTCCACTCGCTGGCTGGGATCCGCTTTCACTTTCACCAGGACAAGCTCCCGGTCCACGTATTCGTCGGTGGTGATGTCGCTGATCTTGATCACGTCGATGAGTTTGTGGAGCTGCTTGGTGACCTGCTCGATCAGACGGTCGTCCGCCTCGACAACGATGGTCATCCGTGCTACATCGTGAACCTCCGTGCGTCCCACGGCCAGACTGTCGATATTGAATCCGCGCCGGCTAAAGAGCCCGGCCACTCGGGTCAGTACCCCCGGAGCATTCTCCACCAAGACGGAGAGGGTGTGCTTCATGACAGGAATTCCTCCTTGCCCATTACGGTCGAGTTGTGCAGTGAAACCAGCAAAATACCCGGTTGGGGCCGCTACAATGGCGGACCCCCGTTTTGCCCGCCCCGGGGCCGGCCCATGGACCATTGGTTTTTCCGGATTTCCGGCTGCGAGGAGATGAATTTGGGGGCCACATGAGGGTGCAATCGCTCGATTCCGGGTTGAAATGTATCTATAACTCATGCAACGGAGCTTTGGAAAGCCAAAAGTCGTTTTCTTCCCCGGCCCCATTCCATACGTTGACAGCTCGACGCGATTTTTTTACAATCACCTCTCTATCTAGTCAAAATTGCTTAGATTAAACAAAGTTTCACCAATGTAAATGATGCCGACCGTCGGCGGCATCCTCACAAGAGCAGGACCGGGGGATGATTGGGGACGCGTATGAAGCTTAAGGGAGCTCAAATCTTCTTTGAATGTCTCAAAAGAGAAGGCGTGGAAGTGATCTTCGGATTTCCGGGAGGTTCCGTTCTGGACATCTACCACGAGATGCCCAAGTCCGGAATCCGCCACGTCATGGTTCGTCATGAACAGGCGGCGGCTCACATGGCCGACGGGTACGCCCGAGCCTCGGGAAGGGTCGGAGTCTGCTTGGTCACCTCGGGACCCGGGGCCACCAACACCGTTACGGGAGTGGCTACGGCCAACATGGATTCCGTCCCCATCGTGGTGTTTACCGGGCAAGTGCCCACGGCTATGATCGGAGACGACGCCTTTCAGGAAGTGGACATCATCGGTATCACGCGCCCCTGCACCAAACACAGCTACTTGGTCAAGGACGTGAACGATCTTGCCCGAGTGATTCGGGAGGCGTTTTACCTCGCCCGAACGGGGCGCCCGGGACCCGTCGTGGTGGATTTGCCCAAGGATGTCATCCAGGCCGTCACGGAATTCAAGTATCCCAAGAAGGTGGATTTGCCGGGATATCGACCCAATCTCGAGGCCCATGCCGGGCAGATCAAGAGGGCGTATCAACTCATCAAGAAAGCCAAATCCCCGGTGATATACGCCGGCGGAGGGGTCATTCTCTCGGGGTCTTCCGAGGAGCTTACCCGCTTCGCCCAAATGATCCAGGCGCCGGTCACCGCCACCCTTATGGGGTTGGGTTGTTTTCCGGCCGTCATCCCGGGCGAGAAAGGACAAATGATCCCCAACCCGCTCTGGTTGGGAATGCTGGGGATGCACGGCACCTACCGCGCCAACATGGCCATCACCCATTCGGACCTGCTCCTGGCCGTGGGCGCCCGGTTTGACGACCGGGTGACGGGAAAGATCGCCGGATTTGCGCCCAACGCCAAGATCGTTCATATCGATGTGGACCCCACCAGCATCAGCAAGAACGTACCCGTGGACATCCCCATCGTGGGAGACTGCAGGAATGCCCTCCAAAAGCTGATCTCCCTGGCCGAAGCCGAGCCCGTCGAGAACCTCGAGAGCGTTCGTGCCCCCTGGCTGGATCAAGTGGGAGAATGGGGGCGCAAGTTCCCTCTTTCCTACGAACAGGGGCCCGACCTCATCAAGCCCCAGTTCGTGGTGGAAAAGATTTACGAGGTGAGCAAGGGAGATGCCATCATCACCACGGAAGTGGGTCAGAACCAGATGTGGACGGCTCAATTCTTCCACTTCAACCGTCCCCGCACCTTCCTCAGTTCCGGCGGATTGGGGACCATGGGATACGGATTTCCGGCGGCCGTCGGGGCCCAAGTGGCCTTTCCGGACCGGCTGGTGGTGGACATTGCGGGGGACGGCAGCATTCAGATGAACATCCAGGAGCTCATCACGGTGGTGTGCAACAATCTCCCCGTGAAGGTGGCCATCCTGAACAACCGCTACCTGGGCATGGTGCGCCAATGGCAGGAGCTCTTCTACGATAAGAATTACAGCAGCACCTGCCTGGATTCATCCCCGGACTATGTGAAGCTGGCCGAAGCCTACGGGGCCGTAGGCTTCCGTGCAGCGAAACCCGAAGACGTCGAACCGGTGCTTCGGGAAGCCTTCTCCGTTCGACGACCGGTCTTGATGGATTTCCTGGTTGATCCCACCGAAGGAGTGTATCCGATGGTGCCCGCAGGAAAGAGCATTTCGGAAATGTTACTCGACTAACCTGGAAGCGCGCATGGACACAAAGAATAAGGATCGACACACCATAGGCATCCTGGTGCAGAACGTGCCGGGGGTTCTCGCTCGAGTGGTTGGACTTTTCAGCGGAAGAGGCTTCAACATCGAGTGCATTACCGCATCCGAAACCCATGAGCCCGGACTGACGCGGATCACCCTGGTGACCACGGGCGACGAGAATATCCTCTCTCAAATCGTGAAGAACCTCAATAAGTTGATCAACGTGATCAAGGTCTACGATTTCACCGACATCGAGTTCGTAGACCGGGAGATGGCCCTGATCAAGGTGCGGGCCGAACAGCATACCCGGGCGGAGGTCCTGCGCATCGTTGACATTTTTCGGGCGAAAGTGGTAGATGTGAGCCCCCATTTCTATACGCTGGAAGTCACCGGCAACGAGAGCAAAATCTCGGCGATTATGGAGCTTCTTGGTCAAATGGGCATCGTAGAGGTTGCCCGCACGGGAAAGGCGGCCCTGGCCCGAAGCAAGAAGCATTGACATCGGATGGAATCCGCGGGGAATCCCCCGCAGGCCTGCCCCGCAGGGGGGCAGGCGGTCCCGTCGCCTGTTTGAGGCTTGGCCCCGTTTGGGGACGGTAAGAAAACCCGGATGGGGCGGAACCTCTTCCCATCATCGAGTCCCGTAAGGAGGGTGTCATGCGAATTTTTTACGAAGCGGACGCCGATTTGAATGTGCTCCGCGGCAAGAAAGTGGCGGTCATCGGGTATGGAAGTCAAGGGCATGCACAGGCTCAGAACCTGAGAGACAGCGGTGTGGATGTGATCGTAGGAGAGCTTGAGGGGACGGCCAACTATCAGCATGCCCTCGAGGACGGTTTCAAACCGGTCCCCGCGCGAGAGGCGGCCGCCGCCGGCGACATCATTCAAATCCTGACCCAGGATCACCTGCAGGCGCTCATCTATCGCCAGGATCTGGCCCCTTCCATGAAAGCCGGCAAGACCCTTCTGTTTTCTCACGGCTTCAACATCCATTACGGGCAAATCGTGCCTCCCAAAGAGGCGGACGTCATCATGGTGGCTCCCAAGGGACCGGGGCACCTGGTCCGGAGCGAGTACGTGCGGGGAGCCGGAGTGCCTTCTCTGGTGGCCGTATTCCAGAATCCCAGCGGTCACGCCATGGAGACGGCCCTGGCGTATGCCAAGGGAATCGGCGCCACCCGAGCGGGCGTCATCGAGACCACCTTCAAGGAAGAGACGGAGACGGACCTTTTCGGAGAACAGGCGGTTCTGTGCGGAGGGGTTACCGAGCTCATCAAGGCGAGCTTCGACACCTTGGTGGAAGCCGGGTATCAACCGGAGATCGCCTATTTCGAATGCATGCACGAACTGAAGCTGATCGTGGACCTTCTGTATCGCGGCGGGATGGCCTTCATGCGCTACTCCGTCAGCGACACCGCCGAATACGGCGATCTGACCCGGGGAAAACGAATCGTCACGGAACAGACCCGGGCCGAAATGAAGAAAATCCTGAACGAGGTGCAGACGGGGGCCTTCGCCAAGGAATGGATCCTCGAGAACCAAGCCGGGCGCCCCATGTTCAGTACCTTGAGGGAAATCGAAAAGAGACACCTCATCGAGGAAGTGGGAAGCAAACTCCGATCCATGATGCCGTTCCTGGAACCGGTAAAGATCGACTAGCCTTCATGAGACGCCGCACCGGGTCATTCCCCGGCAACGGGACTCCCCATCGGCACCCGCCCGGAGCGGCACGACCAGGGAGCGCTTGTTGGGGATAGCCAAACGGCGACCGCATCGAGATTTCCCGGGTGGGGGCCCTCCTCACCCGGAGACCTCGATGGGTTGCTCCCGAGACTTCTGTGCTGCGAAGGAGCCGTAACGTTCGTTGAATGCCCGGGACTTTCGAGACAAGGCAGCCCACATCCCCGTAGCCAGGGAAGGAGTTCCCTACCTGGTTGGGGCGATGTTCGTCACCCTCACCACCGCCGTTTTGGGACACACGATCCTTACCTGGCTGGGCCTGGCGGTGGTCCTGCTCATGGGGCACTTCTTCCGGGACCCCGAGAGGATTGGGACCCCGGGAGAGACCGAGGCGCTCTCCCCCGCTGACGGCAAAGTCCTTGATGTCGAGCGGGTCGAGGACGCCCACTTTTTTTCCCGGCCCTCCACGAAAATCAGCATCTTCATGTCCATCTTCGATGTCCATGTGAATCGGGTTCCCCTTTCGGGAACCGTCCGGGGGATTTCCTATGAGAAGGGGTCTTTTATGGCCGCCGGCCGCGCCCGAGCTTCCCGGGAAAACGAAAGAAACTGGCTCTGGATCGAGGCGGAAACCGGCCATGACGTGGTCCTGACCCAGGTGGCGGGGTTGATTGCCCGCCGAATCGTCTGCTGGCCCCGGGTGGGGGACCGGGTGATTGCGGGGGAGCGCTTCGGGCTGATTCGCTTTGGCTCCCGAGTGGATGTCTACCTTCCGGAAACTGTGGAAGTCACTGTGCGAAAGGGGCAGCATGTCTACGCGGGGGAGACGGTCCTATGTCGGCTGAGGTGAAGAAGCGTCGTCCCAGAAAGCGAAAATGGAAGCGATGGAAGGAAGGGGAGTTCCACCGGGGGACCTATATCGTCCCCAACCTCTTCACCACGGCCAATCTTTTTGCCGGGTTCTTCGGGATCGTCAGCGCCATCAACGGACGCTACGAAGTGGCGGCCGTAGCTGTGCTCATCTCCTGCGTTTTCGACATTCTGGACGGGAAAGTGGCCCGCCTGACGGGGGCCACCAGTCGCTTCGGGGTCGAGTACGATTCCCTGGCCGACCTGGTGAGCTTCGGTGTGGGCCCCGGTCTTCTCATGTACCTGTGGGCCCTCAAGCCCTTCGGTCGACTCGGATGGCTGGCGGCCTTCGTGTTTGTGGCCTGTGGCGCTCTTCGATTGGCGCGCTTCAACGTCCAGGTGGAAGTGGTGAACAAGAAATACTTCGTGGGCCTGCCCATTCCCGGGGCCGCCGGCATGGTGTCGACCTCGGTGCTCTTCCTGAACGACTGGCTGGTCCCCGGGTCCGCCGCGTCCACGGCGCCCCTTCTTGTGGCCACCTACCTTTTGGGTTTTCTCATGGTGAGCACTGTTCCCTTCCACAGTTTCAAAGACCTGGAAATCACCAAGACCAAGCCCATCGCCGTCATTTTTGTGAGCATTGTCATTGTGACCATCATTGCCATCCACCCGGAACTGATGCTTTTCCTGATGATATCGGCTTATGTGTTGTCCGGGCCCGTTTTGTTCATCGTCCATAAGATCAAAAGCCCACAACCGAATCCCTCCCCTGAGGTCCCCGTCGAATCCCGGCCGGACGTCGGCGAACGAGAGGAAAGGGCACCCTAGTGCTCCTGTCGGTTATCGGTCTTTTGTGGATTGTGAAAATGTTGTCACACGGGACCCCTAAAGGGTGCATGCGTCATTCTTGCCCAAGGGGGTGACGAGCAACCGGCAGCCCCTGGTTGTGGAAAGGGAAAGGAATGCCTCAGACCATTGGAGAAAAAATTCTGGCAGCTCATGCAGGGAAAGATCGGGTTCACCCCGACGAGTTGATCGAGGTCCGGGTGGATTTCGCCCTGGGCAACGACATCACGGCACCCCTGGCCATCCAGGCGTTTCGAAAGGCTGGCGCAACCCGGGTTTTCGACCCCGCCCGCATCGCCCTCATCCCCGATCACTTCGTACCCAACAAGGACATCCCCTCGGCCGTCCAGGCCAAGGAGGTCCGGGAGTTCGCCCAAGAGCAGCACCTGGTCCACTACTATGAAGTGGGCAGGATGGGCATCGAGCACGCGCTGCTCCCCGAGCTGGGCCTGGTTCTTCCCGGGGACGTCGTCATCGGGGCGGATAGTCACACCTGTACGTACGGGGCCCTGGGGGCTTTCGCCACGGGAGTGGGAAGCACCGACTTGGCGGCCGCCATGATTACCGGAAAGGTCTGGTTCAAGGTGCCCCATTCCGTAAAGTTCGTCTACCGGGGCAAACCCAGACCCTGGGTGGGAGGTAAGGACCTCATTCTTTACACCATCGGCAAAATCGGTGTGGACGGGGCCCGATACCGGGCTATGGAATTCACCGGCGAAGTGATCGGGTCTCTGCCCATGGCCGACCGCTTTTCCATGTGCAACATGGCCATCGAAGCGGGGGGAAAGGCGGGGATCATCGCTCCGGACGCCCTTACCGAAGAATATGTGAGGGGCCGTGCCCGGCGGGAGTACCGAATCGTGCGTGCCGACCCGGATGCCCGCTACGAGGCGGTCTACGATTGGGACATCTCCGATCTCGATCCCGTGGTGGCCCTGCCTCATTCCCCGGCCAACGTTCGGATGGTGAGCGAGCTGCCCGACATTTCCATCCATCAGGCGGTCATCGGAAGCTGCACCAACGGCAGGCTCGAGGACCTGCGCCTGGCCGCCCGGGTCCTTCGGGGGAGGAAGGTGGCCCCGGGGGTGCGCTGCATCATCATCCCGGCGACCCAGAGAATCTACCTGGACGCCCTCAACGAGGGCCTCCTCGAGGTCTTCATCCAGGCCGAAGCCGCCGTGAGCACCCCGACCTGCGGGCCGTGCCTGGGCGGATACATGGGAATTCTGGCCCCGGGAGAGCGCTGCGTGGCCACCACCAATCGGAATTTCGTGGGGCGCATGGGACATCCCCAGAGCGAGGTGTACCTGAGCAACCCCGCGGTGGCCGCAGCTTCGGCCGTGGCCGGCCGCATCGTCCACCCCGACGCCCTCTAACGCGGCTCGGCCCAACGGGTTTCCCCTGCAACCGTCTGCCCAGCGAGGATGAATCTATGAAATTGAAAGGCTATGCATGGAAGTTTGGGGACGACGTAGATACCGACGCCATCATCCCCGCTCGATACCTGAACACCACGGACCCCGAGATCCTGGCAGCCCACTGCATGGAAGACGCCGACCCCGAATTCCCCGCCAAGGTGCGAAAAGGGGATATCCTGGTGGCCGGCAAAAACTTCGGCTGCGGTTCCTCCCGGGAACATGCCCCCATTGCCGTCAAGGCCTCGGGAGTCGGCTGCGTCATCGCCCACAGCTTTGCCCGGATCTTCTACCGGAATGCGTTCAACATGGGGCTCCTCATCCTGGAGTGCCCCGAGGCGGCGGAATCCATCGTCACAGGAGATGAAATCGAGGTGGATCCGGACCGCGGAGTCATTGTAAACCATACACAAAACAAGACCTATCACGCCCAACCGATCCCGCCGTTTATGCAGGATCTCGTCCGGGCGGGAGGACTCATGCCCTATGTGAAGGAGCAGGCCCAAAAGCAATCGGGAGCCTGATTCCAAAGGACCCGTGAACCACGAAACCCACAGACACGAGAAGAGGGTGCTCCATGGCACGTAAGACCTATCGTATTGCCGTGATTCCAGGGGACGGGACCGGACCGGAGGTTGTCCGGGAGGCTTTGAAGGCCCTACAAGCGGTGATGGACCGGGAAGACTTCCGGGCGGAACTGGTGGAATACGATCTGGGGGGGAGTCGCTACCTTCGTACGGGCGAGGTCCTCCCGGCGAGCGTACTGGATGAGCTGAGGACCGTTCACGCCATTTTGCTGGGTGCCATCGGACACCCGGAAGTCAAGCCGGGAATCCTGGAAAAGGGGCTTCTCCTCGAGCTTCGCTTCCAACTGGATCAGTACATCAATCTTCGGCCGGTGATTCTGTACCCGGGAGTGGACACTCCCCTGAAGAACAAGGGCCCCGAAGATATCAACTTCGTGGTGGTGCGGGAAAACACGGAAGGTCTGTACACGGGTTCCGGGGGGTTTCTCAGGAAGGGAACGCCCTACGAGGTGGCGGTCCAGGAATCCATCAACACCCGTTCGGGGGTCGAACGGTGCGTGCGATTCGCCTTCGAGTATTGCCGCAAACGGAATCAGCGCAAGAAACTGACTCTGTGCGGCAAGACCAATGTATTGACCTTTGCCTTCGATCTCTGGGATCGGGTCTTCCATGAAACGGCGCGGGAATATCCGGACATTCGGACGGACTATGCCCACGTGGATGCCACGTGCATGTGGATGGTGAAGAACCCGGAGTGGTTCGACGTGATCGTCACCGACAACATGTTCGGCGACATCATCACGGACCTGGGAGCCATGATCCAGGGCGGGATGGGCATTGCCGCGGGAGGCAACCTCAATCCCCAGGGGGTGTCCATGTTCGAGCCCATCGGCGGATCGGCGCCCAAGTATACGGGCAGGAACATCATCAATCCCCTGGCCGCCGTCGGCGCTCTCCAGATGTTGCTCGAACACTTGGGGGAGGGTTCCGCCGCCCAGCGGGTGGAAGGCGCCGTTCGGAAGGTGGTCGCCCGGGATTTGAAATCGCTTTCCGCGGGAGAAATGGGGTACACGACCCAGGAAGTGGGAGACCTTGTGGCAGATCATATCGCCAAGTCGTAGAGACGGCATCGAAACCTCAGGATGATCGAGAAAGAGACGAGCGATGGGTGAAAAATCATTCCGCGTAGCGGTAGTTGGGGCCACGGGAGCCGTGGGCAACCAGATGATCCGGGTATTGGAGGAACGCGGGTTTCCCGTAGGGGAGATCAAGCTCCTGGCATCGTACCGATCGGTAGGAAAGAAGCTTCCCTTCAAGGGGCAAGACATCGAGGTGGAAGAGCTCAAGGAATCCTCTTTCCGGGGGGTGCAGGCAGCCCTGTTTTCGGCGGGAGG
>Ga0116192_1001940_pt1 | contig 14146 bp, 18 predicted proteins | sample AD_UKC113_MetaG_FD_89876 | JGI IMG/M metagenome (GOLD analysis project Ga0116192, IMG submission 89876) | Active sludge microbial communities of municipal wastewater-treating anaerobic digesters from Hong Kong - AD_UKC113_MetaG | ecosystem: Engineered > Bioreactor > Anaerobic > Digestate... | reverse complement strand
CGACCTGGTTTTGGATCGGGCTATGCAGGGCATGGACTGCGAGAGGCTCTACCTTTCCATCGACCTGGACGCCCTCGACCCGTCGTTTGCGCCGGCTGTGGGAAACCCCGAGCCCTTCGGCCTTACCTCCTGGGACGCAAAGAGAGTCATCGAGCGAACCGCCCCGCGGGCGGCCGGCCTGGACATAACCGAGCTGACGCCGGCCTACGACCGTGGCGAAACGGCACTGCTGGCTGCGAGGCTCGCCCGCGATTTCATGGCTGCGAAGGGGAGATGATGCGAATGTCAATGACGACCGCCACCGAAAAACGCCGGTGCTCACACTTAACTTTATAACTGTTAATCGATATGAGTTTGGGTGGAGGGTTGAAATTGCGCTTCGGAATGATCTGTCTTGCCTTGCTGGCCGCGGGGCTCTTATGCACGACGGCCTGTTTTGCTGTGGAAGTGGGAGGCCTCAGGGAGAGAGCTGTTCACAAGGAACCGGTAGTATTGGGAGGAGGGGTTTCAAAGGAGCCCTATGCCATCCATTATAGTGCCGCAGGATCTCATATCATGGCCCATCAGATTGGACTTGGTGCGCCCAATAGCTCTCAGTATCACTTTGGAAGGGACTTCTCACTGGGAACAGTAGACAGCCTCTACTATGGTGAACCTTTTATTCTTCAGTTCCTGGAAGACCCGTAAATCCTAATTTTTTTTAGCTCTTCTTGCACAGCACCTTATCCATGAATATCAGGTTCTCCGGAGCCTCGGCCAGCCTCACCTTCTCACATTTCATCTCGACGATTGCATCCAGCCGGGTAAAGTGCACCTGTTCGATTCGCACCAGCGGCTCGCATCTATTTTGCAGGTGCTCCTTGAATCCCGTGATGCTGCCCCCTTCGCCCATATAGTCTATTATGCGCCGGAAGAGCTTGGGCATGATCGCCGCCTCCTCAGTGACCGCCTCCAGTCCGGCGACGGACAGGCCCCTGTTGGTCCTGTCAAGGGGCCACAGTCCCCGCCCTTCCTCTCTGGCCATTCTCACAGCGGCGGAGAGCGGGCGGCGCAGGTCTGAGAAGAGTCCGTTGTAGTACGTGGGATAGGCCAGGCCACGGGCGAGCAGATGGTAGTTGATGCTCTCTTTAAGCAGAGGCGGATCCAGTATTGTCTCGCTTCCGTTCCTCTCATCGGCCTGGCCGGCGAAGACGAAGGATACCGGACGGCGGTTGCTCTCAGTGCTGCGGCAGAGTATGTAGCCCTCAGTCCCGTCGCTGGCACTGGCAACGAGGCGGTGCGTCTCATCCCAGACCACATCATCTATGCCCAGAAAGGAGAGGAGGTAGCGAGCAGCAGCCTGAGCGGGGCGGGCCGGCTGGCAGTAGCCGGAGTAGTGCGTCTCCAAAGCATCAACAGCCTCGATTCTCAGCTGGGCGTGTCCGCGGGCGTTGACGGCAGCCGCCGGGCCGGAGAGCCTCTTCCAGAGAGAGGGATCTTCAGCCATGAACCGAATCGAATCGCCGTCCGGGCTGTAGCCAGCCACGTGAAAGGTTCCCTTGATGAGAGTGAATGTCATCTCCAACCACTTTAATTATTTTTTATGCACATATTTTCAGTACTTATCTGTTATTAGAATTTAAATTTACTTGTTAAGTAATAGAATATCGGAGAGTGAATGAAAATGGTATAGAGCGCAAATTCGCTTCTTCGCCTCTGTTGTTTGGTTCGGATCGAAACTGTTAAGGGCCGCGCAGTGCAAGGTGGGTGCATGGATTTCGCATTCTTTCCCGCCGTCGATCTGCGCGGCGGCAAGTGCGTGCAGCTTGTAGGTGGCGTTCCCGGCACAGAGGTGGTGGCCCTGGACGATCCCCTGGCCCAGGCTGAGCGCTGGGTCGAGCAGGGCGCAGATCACCTGCACATCATCGACCTGGACGGGGCCATCCTCGGAAAGAGGATCAACGCCCCCATCCTGAGCGAGATCGTAAAGAAGCTGGACATCTTCATCCAGGTTGGAGGAGGCATACGATCTGAGGAGGACGTCTCGGCCGTACTGGAGCTGGGAGCGGACAGGGCCATACTTGGAACGGCAGCCCTCAGAGATCCTGACATGGTCTCGCGCCTCTCCGACCGGCACGGAAGAGAGAGAATCATGGTCGCCCTGGATATAAAGCGCGGGGATGTGACAGCCGAGGGATGGCAGAGGAGCATCGGCAGAAGGGCGGTGGAGCTGGGGCGGCTCTTTGAGGAGAAGGGTGCCGGATCGATTCTATTTACAAACATAGATGTGGAGGGGCAGCAGAGGGGAGTTGATCTGGGGCCGACGCGCGAGCTGGTGGCTGCCGTCAGAATCCCTGTTGTGGCGGCGGGAGGTGTCTCATCCATTGAGGATGTCCTGGCACTGCGGCAGGCAGGGGCTGGCGGGGCTGTGGCGGGCACTGCCATTTATACCGGCAGGCTGAATGTGAAAAAGACTATTGAGGCACTGGGGCAAGGGCGAGAGCATGAGGAGAGGAGAAGCTGAAGGGGTATTTCGGAAGTGCAGGGGGCAGGCAAAGCTGGATCTGGACGGGACTGGAACGGCGTCGGTCAGCTCTGGATCGGGATTTTTGGATCACATGCTAACGGCACTGGCCAGGACCGGCTCGCTGGAGCTGTCAGCCACGTCCGAGCCCGGCTTTTACAGAATCGAGGCTCTGGGAACTGCCCTTGGCCGGGCATTTGACGCATGCCTGGGCGATCGCAGCGGGATTCGCCGCTACGGCAGCAGCTCCGTTCCCATGGACGATGCCCTGGCGGACGTTGCCCTCGACTTCTCAGGCAGGCCCTATCTGGTCATGGCCGGCGAATTTAGAGGCAGGAGCATCGGAGACTTTGATATTCAGCTACTTCAGCCCTTCCTGGAGGCGTTCTGCGTGGCGGCCAAGCTTACGCTGCACATTCGCTTTTACGGCGAAAACGATCATCACAAGGCGGAGAGCATATTCAAGGCACTGGGCTTCGCCCTGCGCCAGGCAGCAGGGCGAGAGGGGACGGGAGTTCCAAGCACAAAGGGCGTGATATAGAGAGATATTAAAAGGAAGCCTTTCTGCCCGCATCCGGAATTACCGGAAGCTCTTGAGGCAGGCCTCGCCGATTGGGGTCAGCCTGTAGCCTTCTTCTGTCTTTTCGATCACAGCCGCCTTTTCCAGCAGGTAGAGGTGCACCTCTGCCACGCTCTCCTGCAGTCCGAACTGCCTCTGTATCTCCTCCCGGCTCTTCGTCCCGGAGCCTATGAACCTGATTATCTCCCGCCTGCTTCGAAGCTGCAGAACCTCTCCCAGGAACCTGTGGCCCTCGGCAGGATCGACCTCGTACCACTTCTTCTCCTCTCCCGGAGCGGAGGGCTTCAGGAGATCGAGGGGGTTGTTGGATGGGTTTGCCATGATAGTAGTATCTAAGGCGGGTGTTTATAGGGATTCTGGTGGGATTGAAGCGTAAAAGGATTTATGTGGAGTGTACCTCAGTCTCTGGAGGAGGTGGCGCGCCTGGCTGAGACGATTCAAATTCCTCTCGCATTCAACCTGATTCCCGGAGGCAAGACACCGCTGTTCTCCCTTTCGGAACTGGAGAGAATGGGAGCCAAGTATGTCTCCATTCCCATGGTCTGCCTCTATCCGGCAGCCAAAGCCATGCTCAAAGCTCTGCAGGCGCTGAAGAACGGCGACCTGAAGAAGGTGGCAGAGGCCGGCATCGACTGGGCGGAGTTCAATGAGCTGATAGGCGTCTCCAGATGGAGGCAGATTGAGATGGAATTCGGACAAAAGGACCCGGATACCGCTCCATAAGCTCCCGTCCCCGCCTGATGGTTAAGCTTAATTTCAATAGAGTAAATCATCCATCCTGAGGTTTGGCTCATGATGAGAGGTCGTTTTAGCATGGCTTTGCTGGCAGTGATGCTGATGGCAACAGCAGAAGCCGACTGGCTGGATGGAGGGTACGTGAGCAGTGGAGGCGGCGGCGAGGTATCTCAGTATTTCGCAGATCCCATTTTCACTTCGCCCTCACCGGGCTACAGGTCATCAGATCCCGCCATAAGGGATATGCAGTCATCGATGGACCGGTCCCTGGCAACAGGAGCATCCAGGGCGAGTAATGCATACAATGCAGCACCCTCAGCTTCCAACGCATCCGGCCGGTGGAGCCTGACGCTCTCCCAGGGTTGTGTAGTCAATCTTCAGCTTTACCAATCCGGATCAAGGGTTTTCGGTCCTGGCAGCATCACATATAACCAGATAAACAAAACCTATCCGGCGCTGGCAAGCGGGACGGTCTCCAATAGCTCAATGCAAATTGATGTTGTCTCCCGGAACGGCACAGAGCTGTACTCGATGATATTCGATCTGGAAAGGCTGCATATATCATCTGGCTATATGGTTTACAGACCGGGAATACAGCCCCAATCAGGAACTGCAAGGGCTTTCAGGATTCCATGAATGCGATGATGTGGGCGGTGAGCGGAGAGGCGGTGAGGGGAATCGAGCATGTTCGTTCCAACTGGCACTGAGGAGATTATACCGCGGCGAAGATTCCCCGTGATGACAGCGGCCATTGTAGCCGTAAACACCCTCGTATTTATCTACGAAGTGCTCATACTGATAACAGAGGGGGCTGAGGGATTAAATGCATTTATCAACACATTCGGCATGATCCCTGCCGCACTGTTTGGCGTCCAGAGCACAGCACTGCCCTTTTACATCACACTATTCACATCGATGTTCGTGCACGGCGGCCTGCTGCACATCGCATCCAACATGATCTACCTCTCCGTCTTCGGAGACAATGTGGAGGATATGATGGGGCCGGGCCTCTACATCGTCTTCTACCTGCTCTGCGGTCTGGCTGCCTCCTTCGCCCAGATTGCCGCAAATCCGCTCTCCCAGATCCCCCAGGTGGGGGCCAGCGGGGCGATAGCCGGCGTGCTGGCCGGATACCTGCTGCTTCTGCCCTCAGGCACTGTGCGCATATTCGTCTTCCTGGTGCTATTCACCCACATCACCAGGATGCCGGCCATCCTTTTCATCTCACTGTGGTTCATACTCCAGCTCTTCAGCGGAGTGTCTTCATTAGGGGCAGCGGCAGATATGGGAGGTGTTGCCTACTGGGCCCATATTGGAGGCTTTCTGGCCGGGCTGCTGTTGTCCTTTGTCTATAGACAGTTCATGAGATGGCGCTTATACGGAGGGATCGCATAAGCCATCATACCGGAAAATTCCAGCATCTCATCCATGACCTTCCGCTATTCGATATCGGTGGCATGCAGACTTCCTCCGAAAGCTTCATGCAGGTTGGCGGAGCGATATACGGCAGGATGGCAGAGGAGAATGCAGAGATCGGCCGCATCGGCATTGTAGTTCACGGCCCGGAGATCATTGACAGCGGCAGAGCCCTCAGTATCATCAATCACCTCCGGCATCTGGGACGGGTGACGGCTGTCCTGGGGGGGACCATGGGCAGGGTGGCGGTAATTGATGCCGGCCTGGAGGATGTCATAGCCGTCAGCCCCAGGAGGAGGCCAAGCCAGTCCGTACAAGATCTGGAGGCGGAAAATGATCTCATCATCATCCTCAATCAGGCCAAGGGCCGGGAGAGCGGTCTGGCCTTCGGGGCAATGGTGGCCATGGCGGCAAATGCCTCAAAGCCCCTTATTCAGATTGACTGCGGTGGGCGGTTCGTGGCTGTGCTATCCGGTGAGGCTGAACAGCTCGCAGCACAGATGGCCGCAGATCTTGGCCTTGATATCATCAGGCCGTTGCCCCCGAGCCTGCCGCAAATTCAGTCCCGGCCCCAGCCGGCCTCCCCTGAAGAAAAGACCATAAAGCGGACCCTATCCAGCGTCCTGCCCGGAGAGCTGGTCTCAATCAACGGCATAGTGATCGGCAGGGCAACGCATGGCCGGGTGGAGATAGAGGTTCGCGGCGGCAGGATAGTCGCTCTGCGGGGCATGCAGCCCAAGCAGCACGGAATTGACAAGCTGCCCGCCATCGACCTGGCCAAAGCCATAATCAGGAGCGGCTCCATCCGGCGCAGCCGGATCGGGCCTGGGCCGAAGGCCTCCCAAAAGGGCCGTGAAGGCTTTATTGCTGAGGATGGGAAGGGGCGTGGTATGATTGAGGATGGATCTGAGTATGCCGTCTTCATAGATCACTGTGCCGAGGATGCCTTCGAGGTGGCCGGCGAGGCAGCAGGCGGATACTGCTACGCCGTCACTGTTGGGGATGACACCACAGCCATCGCAGCCGATATACTGGCACGGCTGGGCATCCCGGTAATAGGCATCGTGGACGGGGACCTGGACCATCTGGCGGAGGGCACTGCGGTGCAGCCGGGAAGCATCATGCTGAAGGCCAGGGCAGGACATGACGATCTGGTAGGAAGGAGTGTTCACACCCACATCTTCGGGGGGAAGGACAGAGCTGCCATCGGCCGGAGGGAGATGCTGAGCCGGATCATGGATCTGGCAGGAGAGAGCATAGAAAGCGTTTCGATAAAAAAAGGATGAGATGTCGGGCAGCTAAACTGCCTCAACATTTATTATCTTCGGCACTCCGCTCTCGAAGTAGACATTGTTCTGATACATCCAGAATCCGTCCCATATGGCTATCACGTGAGATGTGCCGCCTTTGACGTTATATGTGAATCGCCCCCCTGCACCATCGCCTACATAAACTCCATCTATGTAAACCTGGAAGGGGTTGGCACCTGGATAGTATATTATGAGCTGAGTATCGCCCAGAGAGGATGATTGGGCGGATGCAGTCGTTGGCGCTGCCTGTGATGGTGTCGAGGGCGGCTGATCTGCTGCTCCGCCTGATGTGGGGGCGAAGACATCTATGACAACCACATTGCTGGGCTGGTTTCCTATAACATAGTAGAGCATGTGCCTGCCGATCTGGCTGGCGTAGAAGCTCATTGTGTTATAGCCCTGGTAGAAATGATATGTCTTAGACTTGACGCTGGCTGATTCGGTTTGAACCGTCTGGTAGACACCGCCTGCTCCGCCAGTGGGCGCATTGGCCACCAGCTCGATTGTAGATCCAACAGGGCTTGCTATGTACTGGGTCCAGTTGCTCGTCCCACGGATCCACAGGTCGCATGCCCTGGACGGGAATACCGACAGGTACTGGGAGTAGGGCAGGCCCTGGCCGTCTCCGTAGAATACATAGGCGGGCATCATCTGGCTGATGTTGAATATCGCAGGAGTGCTTATGATCTCACCGTCAGGCACTGCAGCAGCTCCTCTGCCTGCTGCCTGATAGTACTGAGTATATGGTGTGAATGCTGTGGCGGGCTGCGTCTGCCTGTAGAATGTGACATCGGAGCTGTACCAGGGATAGGATGTGACTGGGGCGTCGAGCCATTTCACCATGCCGGCAATTCCCGGGTCCATTGTCATGGAGCGATCGAAGCCCCTGACATATCCGCCCTCCAGCCAGTCCGGAGGGTACTTCATGTTCGTGTCGGGGGTGAGATAATCTCCAGCGGATAGAGCCAGCGGCATAACAATTGCAATGAACGCAAGTATTACCGCCGCCCTCATCAAGGATAGATTAATTCCTCTGCAATTCATATTCAATCCTCCTTTACAAATCTGTGAATCCATTTGTCCTTCATCGGATTTAAATTTATATATAATCTATGATCGCTTGGGCCTTGCCGGCGGACGGGGGCGTAGACTTCTCCCGAAAGCTTCATGCCTTCGGCCGTCGCATTTGATGAGCGATGGTTATGGTTCTCTGCAATGACAGTGAGATTGATGTGCCGGACGGGGAGATCTGCCAGATCTGCGGCCAGGAGCTGGAGGAGTTCGATGAGGTCACTGGCACTGGCATCCACGGCTACTACCACTGGGTCTGCGTGAGCCACTGCGACGCCTGAGCTGGGGAGCAGGGTGCGGGCTCGTGGCAGCGCCTGGGGGCGGGCGAGGCCGGAGATCCCAGGCGGATCTGCGCAGCACTGATGGGAAGATTGATAAACCAGCAGGTGCTTTGAAGAGCTTCGGTCTGCCCCAGGGCGGGCCGGATGCGGGGATAACCAAGCCAGGCCAACGGTGATAGACTCAAGATCTATTCTCGCAGGAGTTCAAGGGTTCGAATCCCTTTCCCCGCACTTTTTTTACTTTGTAGAGTCCATTTGTAAAGTCCATTCACAATCTGTTTAAAGTCTCCAGGGAGACTTAGATGCCCGGGTAGCGTGTGAATAGGGAGGGTCAAGGCAGGATCGCTGAATTGAGGCATTGATGATAGGAGACACCCAGACTATGCAGCGGAGGCTGTAGAACGGTTCAGCTTCATGCGCTACCTTACGAACTCACACGAACCCGAATTTTTCTCTGTGCGCTCTGTGTCTCTGTGGTGAAAGCCACCACCGGGTACATCTAATACCCCCAGCAAAGCAGAAATACCGTCTTCCGAAAACAAGACTCCCACCCAGAGGACACAGAGAGCTAAGAGAGACGGCTGAGCTCGTGTTCTGCAGGCTTTCGCCCGCAAATTTCCCTGTTCATGACCGCCTGTCCCTGGTGCAAACGCATCCACCACAAAGGCACAAAGACACAAAGGCGCACAAAGTAATAAATTTCAAATGTGTCTTCGTGGCTGCCGTCTTGCCAGGCGCTGGCTCGCAGTTCAGTTCCAATCCAATTTTATGCCCGCAGTCACATCCCTTCTTCCGGCCTACAATGAGCTGCCCCGGGCTGCGTGGTCCTGCGCGCCCGCGCCTTACGCGGACGATTGGCAGCTCTGATGCCGCCGCTGCCCTGGCCGGAGCTGAGGAGCTGGGGCATGAGAGGGCAAGGGAGCGGCTCTGAGGACCGGCCCTGGGCGGGTGATTCGATCATCGTCACCATCGACAGCGACGGCCAGCACGACCCCGCGGACATCCCGCGCCTGGTGGAGCCGATATTGCGCGGGGAGGCAGACTTGGTTAATGGCAGCCGGTACCTGAACGGCAACAAGAAGGACACGCCACTCTACCGCAGGCTCGGCCAGATGGTGCTGGACACTGCCACAAACCTCGAGAGCGGCCTTGCCATAGAGAGCGAGATGCTGGCCGACGCTGCTGCAGCAGGGCTGCGCATCAAAGAGGTTGAGATCGGAGTGCGCTATGATGTGGACGGCTCGTCAGAGCACCCAGGGGGGGTGCGGGTGCTTTTCAATGTGCTGGCTGATATGGAGCTGCGGCGGCCTCTGTACTACTTCACAGCTCCCGGGATAGTGATGGCAGGCGCCGGGGTGCTGATGGGGCTGGACTTCATGCGCACATTCTACCGCGGGGGAAGATTATTATAGTAATCAGAGGCAACAATTTTCATATGACTGTGGATATAGATGTCCTCAAAGAAGGAATTGAGGGTCTGATTCGAGCAGGCTATTATAAGAATCGAGAAGCCTTGCTGGAAGAGGCCTTTAGGACGATGATTGAGGTAAAACCCTCTGTTAGATTGGAAATGGCGGCGGAGCTGTACAAATCAGAAAGGATATCCATGAGCAGGGCAGCAGAGATTGCCGGGATCTCTATAGAAGGGTTTAAGAGTTTTTTAGAATCAAAGGGAACAAAAAGAATAGTGCATTCTCCGCCTCGAGAACGATTAGAAAAGGGAGTTGACTTTATTCTTGGATAAGGCAGTCATAGTGGATACCGATATAGCCAGCGCCTTTGCTAAAATAAAGCGCCTGGATCTCCTTTTGCGTCTATTCTCAAATCATTCAATATTTATAACCCCAAGAATTTTTGAAGAATTATCCGTATCCCTTGATTATGGCTACACATTCCCGTTAGATGTCTTTGAAAGCTTTGATATTCTTTATCCTTCTGAGGAGGAGAGCAAGTCCTATAAAGAGATGCTCATCGGCAACAAATCACTCGGCAAAGGCGAACTTGAGGCCATAACCGTCTGCAAGAGCAGAGGGTATGTGTTCACCTCAATGGATTTTGCAGCTTTGCAATTTGCTGTTTCTATGAATATCGATGTCCTTGATCTCCAATCAATACTTCGGGCATTATGGAGATCCGGCATAAAATCAAAAGATGAAGTCAAGATGATTATAAGGGAGATCGAAGAGAAGGATAATACTTCGATAAGAGACGCGCAATCGATAATTGAATGATGCAGCGCTGCATGGTTTTCATGCATGGCGAGAGGAGTGCTGCAAAGACCCGTCAGGACTTTTGTAGAATTGGCGCCTTACGAACTCCCACAAGAAGGAGGAGATGCCCAAATCGTTCTCTGTGTCTCTGTAGTGAAAGTCACCACCGGGTACAGCCGATATCCCCCTGCTCCCAATAAAACAGAGTTCACAGAGGCGAATGATATCATATTGACCGCCGAAGACGGTGCCCAAATCGATCTCTGTTGTGAGCGTTACCACCGGCTTTAGCCGTAAGTTCCGGTCAAGGTGATCCTCAAATGAATGATATCGAGGCATTATGTCGCTGATAATCGCATCCATGCCGGCCGGCTCCCCGGATGACGGCAGCTCTGACGGCACTTGCAGCCGCCCTGGGAGGAGCCCCACGAGAGGAACATGGGCTGCACCACGACGCTCCTGGCTTCAGGGCGGATGGGCGCTGGCAGCATAATCGACCCGGACGGGCAGCACGACGCATCTGATATCCCGAGGCTGCTCTCGCCGCTGAACAGCGGCTGCGGCTAAGGCTCGCTCTTCTGTGATGGAAACGGCGGGGGGGTCCCGGCCTACAGGAAGGTTGGGATGAAGGGGCTGGACATCGCCGCCAGGACGTCCGGCTCGCAGTCACAGAGGGCCAAAGCGGATTTTATGGCAGAGGGCCGTTGAGGGCTTTCGGCATCGAAGCACGGCGGCCGGGCTGGCAGGTGCTGCTGCAGGGGGGACACGAATACGGTCCTCGCATGCGCTCTGGCTGCGGCGAAGCTGCGCATCAGTGCGGAGGCGGGGCTGATGGTGGGGCGGGAGAAGGGGCTGGAGGAATCCGTTCGGCGATGGTCGAGAGCGCATACTAATATGTCTAACTGCGGGTTAGAGATAATAAGGGGATGCCGCTCTTTCAGCGAAAGATCTGAAACTCTCAAAGCATAGATAGGACCAAATACAAAGAGCGCGAAAATTGTAGATGACGATGAGGCTCACGGCATTTGTATCCGGCAGAGTTCAGGAGGTCGGCTATCGAGCAAGGGTAGTCGACATAGCCAGTGCTATTGGCCTAAAGGGCATGGTTGAGAATTTGCTGGACGGCAGGGTGAAGATAATAGCCGAGGGCGAGGATGAAAAGCTCAGGTGGTTCGAGAGTGCAATAGACATAAAAAATGCCCTGATCAATGTCTCGGCCATTGAAAAGAGTTACTCTCCTGCAAGCGGCGAGTTCGATACGTTCGGCAAGCTGGTGGCTAAAGGCGAGACCGACAGAAGGCTGGATACTGCAGCAGGTTATCTGAAAGAGCTTATCTATGCTGTCAACAATATGAACGATAATCTGGGCAGCAAGATGGACCGGATGAATGAGAACTTAAGCGGCAAGATAGACCAGATGAATGAGAACTTAAGCGGCAAGATAGACCAGATGAATGAGAACTTAAGCGGCAAGATGGACCGGATGCTGGACAAGCAGGACGAGCTTCTGGATGAAGCAAGAGATGTTAACAGGAAGCTTGACCAGGTACTTGAAAAGGATATCGTCGAATTAAAGAGCGATATGGCAGAGGTAAAAGCTGCTCTGAGAGAGAAAGGAATATTCTAATATATCTATAAATGGTAATAAAAACAATAAAATCTGGGAGAGCTGAGACTTGCCCGAATACATAGTATCTATAAAGATCGAAAAGCTTGATGAGGGGGCATACCTGGCCACAAGCGATGCTCTGCCCGGTCTGGTTGCAGAAGGAAGGACGGTCGCTGAGACTATGGAGATCGCCCGGGATGTGGCAAGAAAGATTGTCGAGTCTTACATCGAGCATGGAGATCCACTTCCCGCGGGGATGACTCCTGCATCCAGGACGGTTAGGAATATCAAGATCCCTGTGGCAGTGACCTGACGGCCAAACTCCCCGTGCCAACTGCGAACGGGATCATACGCGGACTGAAGAAGGCCGGATTCGTGTTCGACCGGCAGGCAAAGGGCAGCCACGAGATCTGGTACAATCCTGTAACCACGAGGAGGACGACAGCTCCCAACCATTCAGGATATCCGGAAGGAAACCCTAAAGGCGATCCTTAAGGAAGCTGGAATTGATCAGCTGACCGATGCGGGGATAGCCATTGATTGTGAAACTGAGTTAGTTCCTGGAGCCCGGGGCTGCCTTTCCTCGCAGCCGCGGCTTTTATCTCGTAGGATTGGAAAGGACGAAGCGAGAAGACCCCACCGTTCACGGTGGGGATGAAAGCGGAGTTCTTCCCTTATGCTACAAATCTATATATACCCTGACAGCATAAGGCGTATTGATGCTTAAGGCTTTCAAGTACAGGATCTATCCAACCAAGTCCCAAAGGACTAAGATGAATCAGACTTTGGAGCTATGCCGATGGACCTACAATGAAACCTTAGCATATCGAAAGAGCGCCTATGAATCCGAAGGCAAATCAATCTCCAAGTATGAGACGCATAACCTTCTCCCTAAATGGAAAAAGGATAAGCCGGAACTCAAGGAAGTCTTCTCACAGACCCTTCAGAATACCCAGGAACGTGTGGATCTGGCATTCAAAGCCTTTTTCCGAAGGGTTAAGGCTGGAGAGGAACCTGGATATCCAAGGTTCAAAGGCAGAGGACAGTACGACTCTTTCAGCTATCCACAGATGGGTTTCAAACTTGATAACGGCCTTCTCAAGCTTTCCAAGATAGGCAACATCAAGATCAAGCTCCATAGGCCAATTGAAGGCAAGATCAAGAGGCTAACCGTCAGGAGATCAGCAACAGGGAAATGGTTTGCTTGTTTCTCAGTGGAGCAAGAAAATCAATCCCTGCCTCCCTGGAAAGATGGTGCTGTTGTTGGTGTAGATGTTGGCTTGGAAAGCTTTGCTACTCTCTCGAATGGTGAGAAGATCGCCAATCCCAGATTCTTCCGAAAAGAAGAAAAAGAGCTTGCCAAAGCCCAAAGAAAGCTGTCCAAAGCCTCAAAAGGATCTTTTGAATGGTTGAAGGCTCTCAAAGTTGTTGAAAGAATCCATGAGAGAATCACAAACAAGCGATACGATTTTGCTCATCAAATCAGTCGTGATCTTGTAGAGCAATATGGTCTGATCGCATTTGAAGACTTGAACATCAAAAGCATGATAAATAATCACAACTTGGCGAAAAACATCTCAGATGTGGCTTGGAATATGCTTGTGACCTTGACCACGTACAAGGCTGAAAGTGCTGGTTCGATGGTGGTCCTAGTAGATCCAAGAAATACGTCTAAGATGTGCTCAAGATGTGGTATCCTCGTTGAAAAATCGCTTTCAGATCGCGTCCATAACTGCTCTCAGTGCGGGCTTTCGATGGATAGGGACTGGAATGCGGCAATCAATATATTGAGATTGGGAACACAATCTCTGCAAAACGCTAGAAGCCCCACCCTTTAGGGTGGGGAGTGTTCACGGGATGCAGCTCTTATTATGAGAGCATAACCGACCGGGCGGACAGAAGATGCGGAAGGCCCGGGGCTTCTGTCGCCCAGGCTCGCTCTTCTGTGACGGAAACGGCGGGGGGGTCCCGGCCGGCGGGAAGATTCTTGCCCGTGCGGTCACAATCTTTTTAAAGTATCCAGGAAACTTAGATGCCCGGCCAGTGTGTGAATAGGGATGGTCAAGGCAGGATCGCTGAATTGATGCATTGATGATAGGAGGCACCTCGCCTATGCAGCGGAGGCTGTAGACCGGTTCAGCTTCATGCGCTGCCTTACGAGCTCCCGCGAAACCAAATTCTCTGCGGTGAAAGTCACCAGCGGGCACAGCCGATATCCACCCAGCAAGGCAGAGAGACCGTCTTCCGAAAACAAACCACAGAGGCGAATGATATCATATTTACCGCCGAAGACGGTGCCCAAATCGTTCTCTGTTGTGAGCGTTACCACAAAGTTCCGGTCAAGGTGATCCTCAAATGAATGATATCGAGGCATTATGTCGCTGACAATCGCAGCCATGCCGGCCGACGACGAGATCGCCAGGATGGTCCT
>Ga0116192_1001930_pt1 | contig 14172 bp, 15 predicted proteins | sample AD_UKC113_MetaG_FD_89876 | JGI IMG/M metagenome (GOLD analysis project Ga0116192, IMG submission 89876) | Active sludge microbial communities of municipal wastewater-treating anaerobic digesters from Hong Kong - AD_UKC113_MetaG | ecosystem: Engineered > Bioreactor > Anaerobic > Digestate... | reverse complement strand
GATAGTGTTAACTAACTTATGAAAAATGCAGTTTAAGGAGTATATGGGACAGACTAAACCCAAAATGTCACCTGAAAAACGAGATAGCCCAGAAGAACAGTAAAACAAAACACCTCCAACCTCTATGAAGAGCATAACAATGCGGATTCAAAGCCTGTCAAGAGGTCATTGCCTTCGAAGAAAGGCATTTGACAGTCTTTGAACCGCATGTTTAAGGGCAGATAAGAGGTTGAAGGATTAAGGGTGCTACCGCCTGTTCTATGGTGTTTGCTGTGACAGGATAAGCTGCTGTGATAATTCAATAAGCTTCTGCCATTTAGCAGGCATGTTTGGGATAGACTCAAGTTCCGGAATAGAGTTTAGTGGCTGCCAGTAAGTATAGGAGTGTGGGCGCAGGAAGTTGTAATAGGCTACAAAAAGTGACACATGGGTATTTGAGCCTTCCCCACTACCATAGCCGTTTGTCACCTGATAGGAGAATTTAAAGGTCCTGTTAAGGCGTTCAATAATTTGCTTAAGCCAGCGATATTCTTCCGAAACAGGATCATCATTGGTGAGTCCGAATACCTGCGTAAGGTTAAAATCCATGTCTTTAAGCATGAACTGCTGCTGTGCAAGCTTGTAGGCAGAGTAGCCATCAGCAACAAACTTTAGGGCTTGAGCGGGGAAATCTTTAAACTTAGCAAAAGCCATACGCATAGCCAGGATACAAGGACCTACATCCCTTGTATCAGATACACAATAGCCCAAGATAGATTTTTTGAGTGCATCCATAATAAACCAGACATAATGCTTGATGCCTCTGACCTTAACGTAGGTTTCATCAGCAGCCAGGTAGTTTGTGGGTTTGTAATCAAAATTATCAACGTAAGGTTTAACCAAAGCGGCAGCAGTTTTGGCATATTTACTGACCATAACATGAGAGATTTTAACGCCGTGGATCTCCCAAAGGGCCCTGGAAGTAGCCCGTGTGGACAGCCCAAGGTTTACAAGATAGGTCAGGCAAAGACCAAGAATGTGAGGAGAAAAGTGACGAAAAGTAAAATTGACTGATCCTTTAGGCATACTGTTTAAATCGACCTTAAAAAAGTCGACAGTGAACTCGCGGTAGATGTAGTGTAGCTTAAATTTATGCTTATCTTTCTTGTATTCTTCCAGGTCTTCCGGAGAAAGGTTTTTAAGGGACTGAAGATAAAAAGGACATTTCTTGTTCGTACACTTGTGGATATTAAATTGCTTGCGCTCCTTCTTTTTCTCAAGGATTCTGCCACAATAAGGGCAAGTAAGTGCACCGATTTTAAAGTCCTTCTTATCTTTGTTGAACCTTAGCCCGCAGACTTTGCATAAAAGCTGACCACGGCCTCCTGTATTGTCGTAGAGGTATGTATGAGGGGCGCCGCAACGGTGGCAAACAACATCGGGAGAAACAGGGTTTTTCCCACGGGACTTAACAGGTTTAAGCTCTTTACCATGCTTAGACTTGTAATCGTTAAGCAGCTGCTTGTAGTCAAGTTTTTCAGGCTGTTTAATAATGGGGAGCCTGTCCACAGTAAGCTTACGATACTTCGGGCTGGTGATATCCTGTTTAGGAGTTTTTAAGGGAATATTTTTAACGATAAACAAAAGTAACTGGCGAATTTGTTTAAGTAAAAATTGATTGTATAGTATCAAAAATGGTATAATTGAGTTCAACAATAACACTCTCCTTTTGGTGGATTGTTGTTTTGAACGACTCAATTATACCAAAAACGGGGGTGTTATTGTTTTTTATTGTAAAAAAACTTGAAACCCCCGATATATAAGACTTTAGAATCTATTTTGGTGTAAATTAATTAACACTACGCTTACAAAAGATGGAGTGGAAAATATGAACTGGGAATACTCACTTGGTGCAATAGCGGTGATTCTTATCATATCCTATGGGACACTGGTGATTTTGAGAAAAAGAGGGAAGGCAGACCAGGCCAACAAGAGGACTCTTTTTATCAGCACGGTGATTGCCATAGGATTTGCTCTGTTAATACCCATCTTTGCCAAAATGCTTTCAGGAAGCTTTAATACCACGGCACTCACCGCCATCATACTGGCCTTGATTATCGGTATTCTTATGGGTATCGGTGTGGGCGTTCTCACCATGCTCAGGCGTAAACAATCACCTGATGCTTCCACAAAGGCTCAAGACGATGGAGGCGTGCAGGGAGAGGGAATAGAGGAGGTTCAGATCCAATTAGAGGATTTGCAGGAGTCTGACGAGGATCTGGCTATAGGCTTTGAGGAAGACCAGTCAGTGACCGGCGAAACGTTGGTCGAAGCGGCAGCCTCTGAGGTTTCAGAGGATATGAATTCTGAGGTTCTCGAGGCAAAAGCGGCAGCTTCAGGGGTGCCGGAAGAACTTGTTTCAGAGCTTGGCGAATCAGAAGCGGCAGCTTCAGAGGAACCGGAGTATATGAATACAGAGAGCTACCAAGTCGAAGTGGCTGCCATAGAGGATTCGGAACAGTTGGATGATCAGGTACTGGAAGTGATTCAAAGTGAAGAAACTCAAGCCGAAAGTGAAGGGGATACCGCACTGATTGCCGAAGAACAATGGGATACAGCTATTGAAAAAATTGTTGACACAGGGCGAAATACTGATAGAATTGGAATAGAAGAAACGGTCTCCCTTGATGATGTGGTGTGGCAAGAAACGCAGTTGCGTGCTAAGCTTTCGGAGGCTGTGGATCACAAAGCGCAGGGCAGATTCAGCGACAGCATTGCATGTTTATACGAAGTTCTTACTCAAAAGCCCGATAATAAGCTATCAACACTGATTATCATAGAAATTTGCAGTCTGTCGAAAAAGATGGATAACGCGCAGTATGTCCGCGAATTGCTGGAATCCGATGCGGTAAGCCCGCTGGATGCGACAATAAAAGAGGAAATTCTGAGCAATATTTAATTGTACATAATTATTGTCATTGAACTTAGAACAGTTTATTGCTATGATTAATATAGCTTTATTGGTTTGCTGCAAGCTAACAAACCAAAACCTATAACCGCGTTAGGGGGTAGCTGGGGATGAAGACAGCTCAGCAGATAATCGGATTGCCTGTAATAAGCATATCTGATGGAAATGAGATCGGTAAGGTAAAGAATGTCATCATCAATGCAGCCAAGGGAACAGTCGATTTCTTTATAATTGACAGTGGTGTTAGATCATTGGCCGGCGGTGTGATACCTGCTGCAAGAGTTCTGGGTATTGGCGAATATGCCCTTACCATTCAGGAGCCGGATGACATCAGTGACATCGTGAAGATTCCAGCGGCTATAGAATTACTGCAAAAGAATATCACCGTGAACGGTACGCGGGTGCTAACCAAGAAGGGAAGCCTTCTGGGCGAAGCAGGCGACATTCACATCAATGAAGAAGATGCTAGCTACGGCATTGTAGGTGTTGACTTTATTCCTGGTAAGGATGATATAAAGAGCGGCATCATTCCAAGAAGCAGCATTATTACCTTCGGTAAAAACCTCCTTGTTGTAAATGATGACTTTTTGGGTACGCTGAAGGATACCTCCACCGAGGTTGATTTCTTCGCATCCGACGAAAAAAAAAATTCTAATTCCATAGCATCAGAGGATGCCGTTGCATCCCTTGATGACGGGAATAAGGAAATAGAGGCACAACCGGTTATAACCCTTGAGGATGACAGTGATACCTCATTTACCATAATTCCTGCTGATGATTTGCCTGTTATAGAGGATTCATTACCCGAGCCCATCATCCAGACCGAAGAAAAGCCCGTTCTGAACGAACAGGAAATGAGTGCCTCGGAGCTGTTTGAATACAGGCAGAAGCAGTATCTCATCGGCAAAAAGGTATCAAAAACCATATACAGTAATTCAGGCAGCGTAATCGTGACAGCAGGCGAGATAATAACCGACGCCATCGTTGACGAGGTTAAGCAGAACGGCAAGCTGATTGAGTTGGTTATGAACTATGAAGGATAAAAAAAGATAAACCGGGTCAGGCATGCCTGAACCGGTTTTGCTCGCATTTAAGGGCAAAATTGTTATGTCTTCCCGACGCGGCCGATAAGGCTATGGGAAGGTTCATGGCAGGGGGATACAAATGCTGAAATTGAGAAAGGGCTGGCTGTTATTTATCGCTGTTCAGATCATCGTTGGAGCATGTGCGGGATTTCTTGCAGTTTCCCTGATACAGTCCGCTTCTGTTCCTGTCTCAACCTCGGTAGGCACGATTTCTGTTGGCGATCTGAACATGGATCAGGCCAAAGCAAAGCTCAAGGATTATTATGATCTTTTTGCCCGGCAATCCAAGCTAGTCATCAAAATTGATGAATACGAGACAACAATCCGGTTTAAGGACATCGACATGCAGTTTGATGCCGAAAAAACCCTGGATAACATCAGCCGTGATGCCAAGGGCGCCATTTCGCGCTTCATTTCAGGCAGCAGCAGTACCAGCCAGTATTCACCAGTTTTCACCATCAATGAGGGCAAGCTGTCGGCTTGCATCGAAGAGATTTTCAATGTCTATGAAAGCCCCGCAGTTCCTGAAGCTTATAGCATAAAAGGGGGCGCTATCGTTTATCAGCCTGCAGTTGATGGTATAAAGGCCGATTTCGCAGCCCTTCAGAAAAAGGTCGGCGACCATATTCTTGCAACACCGGATAAACCCTTAGTCCTTTCTCTGTCGGATAAAACGCTGTTTAAGCCGGTTCCGGCCGAGGCAGACACAAAAGGCCAGTTCGGTGCCCTGGTTTCAAGTGCTCGAATCCCCCTGGGCGATAAAGGTGCTGAGAGCGCCCGTGCTGTGTTTGAGAATATTAATGGAAGGGTCTATCAAGCAGGCGAGCAGATCGTCCTTTCGGAACTCGTAGATTACGCACAATATAATGGCGAGGCTGGAAGGGATTTTGTCAATAGAATTGCTACAGCTTTTTATCAGAGCATGCTGCCTATCAAGGGCATGAAGGTCATCAACAGAAGAAACGCCAAGTTCCCTGTTCCATATGCCGAGCCCGGTCTGGAGGCTGTCATTGAGGGGGAAAATGGCGATCTGAAGCTTGAAAATCAGACAGGCCAGGCACTGATGCTGCTGTCGGAGATCGAGGAAGACGCGCTGGTGCTTTATGTGGTAGCGGCAGATGAGATCCCCGCAGGCATCCTGATTTCGCAGAAGCGCGATATTACACCGCCCCCTGTCATCGAAAGCGTCAACACCGAATTGGAAAAGGGTGAAACCCGGGTGCTTTCGGAAGGTAATGAGGGCTTTACGGCCTATGTCAGTCTTGTGATCGGAAATGAACGGGAAGAGCTCTACAGCGACCAATATGAGCCTGTAAGCAGGGTTGTGGAGGTAGGGCCGGAAAAGATCAAGACAGGCTCAAAATGATGCATTCCTGCATGGCAGCGTCCATGATCCCAGCAGGGTTCACGACCTTCTCTATCGGTTTTGCACCAGTAGGCTTGGTGGATAAAGCAAAATGAAATAGCGTATGTATGACTGGCAGGTGATCCTATTTGGTTGTCTGCCAGTTTTCATTATGTTTCTTATTTACTTCGCGAAATTATGCTTACCGATCTTCACCACAATGGGTCTGCTCCAGATCCATTTGCTTGTGGCTGTGGCAGGATTATAGTAATAAATGCATCCATAGGTGGGATCCCAGCCGTTAAGGGCATCCTGTGCCGCCCGAATGGCCTGGGCGCTGGGCTCTAAGTTAATCTGGCCGTCCTTGACGGCGTCAAAGGCACCGGGTTGGTAGATCACGCCGGGAATACTGTTGGGGAAACGGCTGTCCTTGACTCTGTTGAGAACCACTGCACCTACGGCAACCATGCCCTCGTAGGGCTCGCCTCTTGCTTCACCATGTATGATATGGGCCAAAAGATCCAGATTCTTATTTGCAGGCGTACTGGTGGTGGGGAATATGCCCATGGCTGCCAGGGTCTGCTTTCCGGCGACACCGTCAACCTTTAAACCGTTCTTGGACTGAAAATATCTGACGGCGCTGTAGGTCTGGTAGCCGTATTTACCGTCCACTTCGCCTTTATAGTATCCCCATGCCTTTAATTTTTGCTGAATCTGCTTCACTTCTTTTCCGGTTGAACCGTAATAGGATATGACAGCCCTTTGGTAATCCTCCACCTTTATGGCATTATCCGAAGCGATAATCCAGCCTACCATAGCCATGAACAGCGACAGACAGATCCCCGCAAATGCATTAAGCTTCTTCATGAGTACCTCCAAGTTAAAGTATCCATGAAAAAGCTTCTGCAAAAGGAAGAAAAATATGCATTTTATCTTAAAGACCTAATAAATTGCCGTCGAGTCCGCTGATGAAGAGAAAGAATAAAATTCCGATGAGGATCTTATCATTACCGCCCTCTATCATCAAAAGGATGATCACCGCCAGCAGAATAATATCCTCCTGCTTCAAATTCCTGAGAAATGAGGGGAGACCCGAGCTCCCCCCTGAATCCCTGGCGGGAATGGGATAACAATTCTCAACCTCATTAGGGAGCGGTATGGCACTCAAACCCTTCTCCATTCAATCAATCACCCCTTTGATTCGGATGATCCTTCGTTATCCTTTACCTTTGTAGATTGGTTCTATTAGGCGTAATCGAACTTAACACGGCAATAATCTTCAGTATCTGGATGCAGGAGGTGCAGCGCTGCTGCCTGGTTGGCCCCAGAAAAGGCTGGATGGAACGGATGAGGTTGATCCTGTTGTCAGAAACATGGTTGAAGGTATCCAGCATCTCCCTTGCCTTGGACATTAAGCCCAGACTGTCCATGAAATCACTGGATGAGCCGGAGCTTTGGTTAAAGGTCATAGGCTCGGATGCAGAGGTTTCCTGGGGCTGGGGTGTGTCACCGGAGCCTTGCGACTGTGAACCGCCAAACATCTGCGCGATCTGCCTGATGGCTCTGTCGAGATCGTCTGCCATTTCTATCGCCTCCGATCATTTGAGAATCTGCTTAATCCTTTGTGCGATTACCGCACCGTCGGGTCCCAATACCTGAATGAGCTTTTCCAGGTCTTTTTCCGTGATGGTTCCCTTGAGCTCATTAATGTTGATGCCCATGCTTTTGAGCTTGTTGGAATCGTACTCATTCATTTTATTCATGATTTCATTTCGGTCTATGTTTCCCAGCTTTTTTCTGATTTCCTGGGGAGATTCGGTCCTCAGCATTTCAAGAACCTTTTCAAGTTTCTTTCTGGCGATTCGTCCGTCAATCCTGTCGAAGATGTTGTAGTTGCCTTCCGGCATGGCTATCACCCTATCAAATTGTGTCTGCATAAAATTGTATGCGGGAAGCCCTGATTTGTTGCATGAAAAAGGAGGTGTCAACGATTGCAGACAGGCACGCCGTTTAGCTCAGACCTACACGCTCGAATAATAATGGGGATGTCATAAGAAAGATAGATTGATAAAAGGCCATAATGTTTAAATCTGAAATGCATCCGCAGGAGCAGACGAATGTTGTAATACGAGAGTGAAGGTCGAGTGAGGTAAAAGCAACGTGATGTTGCTTTTAGCCGGCACGCGCCTGGACCTGGTCGTTCCGCTTCGCTTCACTGCTCGGCCATGCAACCGGGACGGCGCGGTTGCCAGCGACCTCGCAAGAACAAGCTCGAGCATTTACAACTTCCTGCGAACGAGGACAGCAAGAAGATTTAAATATCATGGCCTCTACTAATAACTATATGAGTCCTTATGGTGACGTGTATTCACGATTAAGTCTATTCGAAGTAATACAAAGCCTTCGTTTTATTTCTGGAAGCTCTTTAATACCTCTTCAAAGGCAGCCACAAAGCCATCGATATCTGCCTTGGTTACAATCAGAGGAGGCAGGAGCCTGATGATGCTCTCACCAACGTTGCCCACCAGGTATCCCTTTTCAAGACAGGCCTTATTGACAGCCTTGGCTATTGGCTCAGCAAGCTGGATGCCGATCATGAGCCCTTTTCCGCGCACCTCGGTGATCACCGGGTATTTTGCCTTCAGGCCGTTAAGGGCGCTCATCAGGGCTTCACCCATAACCTCGGAGTTATGGCAGAGGTTATCGTTGATGATGGTGGATAATACGGCATAGCCTACACTGCAGGCCAGGGGATTGCCTCCGAAGGTGGAGCCGTGATCTCCGGGTTCAAAGGCCTGGGCTACAAAATCCTTGGCGCAGAGGGCTCCGATGGGGAATCCGCCGCCTAATGCCTTAGCCAGTGTGAAGATATCAGGCTCAACGCCGTAATGCTCATAGCCGAACAGCTTGCCGGTTCTTCCAAGGCCGCATTGAACCTCATCGAAGATCAACAAAACATCGGCCTCGTTGCAGATCTCCCTCACCTTTTTGATATACTCAACATTGGTGGGATTGACACCGCTTTCACCCTGAATGGGTTCAAGCATCACAGCGCAGGTGTTGTGTGTTATGGCCTTTTTAAGAGCTTCGGCGTCATTGATGGGTACGCTCAGGAATTTGGGCGTTAAGGGGCAGTAGTTCTTCTGATATTTCTCTTGGCCTGTAGCCGCAATGGTTGCCAGAGTCCTGCCATGGAAAGACTTTTCGAGGGTGATAATCTCGAATTTCTCAGGCTGGCCCTTCTTCCTGAAGTATAGCCTTGCAAGCTTTATGGCCCCCTCATTGGCTTCCGCACCGCTGTTTGCAAAGAATACCTTGTCACAGCAGGAGTTTTCTACAATGAGCTTGGCAAGCTTGGCCTGAGATTCGATATAGTACAGATTCGAACAGTGGATGAGCTTCTCAGCCTGCTCCTTCAGCGCTGCAACTAATGCCGGATGAGAATGCCCAAGAGCGCTGACGGCAATTCCGGCCAGAAAATCGACATAAACCTTTCCATTGGCATCCCACAGCTTCATACCCTGGCCTCGTTCGAAGCAGACAGGTGCGCGGTTGCCAAAGGTGTTCATAAAGTACTGCTTGTCCATTTCTATAATTTCATTTAACGTCATAGATCATCCCTCCGTTTAATAATTATACAGCAAAATGAATAAATATTCAACACCTATCGGAAAACTAGCTAAAAACACACCTCTTCTCCTTTAGCAATACTGTATCAATCGATATTGACGGTTATTTTTAAAAGGTATATAACTAAGATAAGTTGCTCAGTCTATACATAATGATTGATAACATCCTAACGCTTTTCCTGCTATTTAGCAATAGGTTGCTGACAACCGAAAAAGGAGACGCAGGTTATTTATGGAGAACACCATCAAAAGAGTCATTGAGATAGAGCATGATGCGCAAAGCGTTGTGGCAGAAGGCCAAAAGGAGAGAGAGCGCATCAGGGAGGCTGCCATTGCCGAATGCAAGCAGATGGAGGCCAACATCATGGAGATGGCCGAAAACAAGATTGCAAGGCTTGAAAGCGGCAATGTGAGAGAGGCTGAGGACAGGATCATACGCATTTGCGAGGATACCGCTCTGAAAATGCGCCTTATGGAAGAGGTTGCAGAAGAAAATCAAAAGCAATGGGAAGACGAGATTTTCAACAGTATCGTCAGAAGGTGAACAGATGGTGCTCTCAGTTATTAAGTACGGCGCGCTCTCGGGGAAAACCCGGGCCATGTTCGGAAGGCTTCTTACGAGCAAGGACTATCATGAGATGGTGCAAAAAAGAAGCGTATCCGACATAGCATCCTATCTGAAGTATAACACCCATTACAAAGATGTTTTGGAAAATGAAGAGGAATCCCGCATACATAGGGGACATCTTGAAAACACCCTTAAGCATGCTTATATTACCGATTTCTCTAAGCTCTTGAAATTCTCTGTAGGAAACATCAGAGATTTTGTAGGACTTGTTTATAAAAAGCTTGAGATCGAGAGCCTGAAGCTTCTGTTCAGGGTCTTTGAGGCAGGTCATTACGACCAGGAAAAGCTGGACGAATCCCTTCTCTTTTTAACCCATAAAACCGAGCTGAATATTCCCAAGCTGGCCTTATCGCGAAACCTGGAGGAGCTGATCGCAGGATTGAAGGGGTCGAGCTATTATGAGGTATTGCGCCCCTTTATGATTACCGCGCCCGAATCCAGACTTTTCAGCCTTGAAATGGCCCTGGATCTTTATTACTTCAAGATGCTTCAGGATGCCACCCAGAGGCTTGCCGGAAAAGACCTGGAGATTGCACGACAGGTGTACGGTACCGAGATAGATGCCTTTAATATATTCTGGATCTATCGTGCCAAGCAGATCTATCGCAGGGATAAGGAATGGATATACAGCTATATTGTGGCAAGCTATTATAAAATCAGCCGAAAGGACATCGAAAGAATGGTTTCGGCCAACAGCACCGATGAATTCCTCGCGGCTGTTAAGGACACTCCCTATAGTGATCTGTTCGAGGGCTTTGAGCCGGGAGAATACGAGTATCACTACTGGGAGCTGATGTATAGAATGCATAGAAAGAACTTCAGACGCGATAATTTTTCCATTGCCTGCGTGATATCCTATCTCAGGCTTAAAGAAATAGAAATGAATAATATTATCTCCATCATTGAGGGCATTCGCTACAAGCTTTCCCCCGAACAGATTCAGAAATTCGTCGTGGGTCTTGACTACTAATGAACGGAAGGGATGTGATTAATCAATGGCTGTTGAACCAATGAAATACATCAGCGTTTTGGGTCCACTTCCTCAATTTGAAAAATTCGTCCTGAAGTATATTATCAATGGAAATATACAGCTTGAGCCTGCCATGAAATGCCTGAATATCCGTGGGCTTATTCCCTTTGAGGACAGCAGCCCCTATGATATGATTCATAAGCGGCTGCGGGCTTTAAACGAGCGGATGAAGGTCAAGGTAAAGCAATATGATCCTGAAACCGTGAATGAGGAGGTTCTCGGTGATTTGCCCCTGGATGTGGTTAACCGTTTCATCTCAAGGCTTGAGGACCGCATAGAATCGCATAAAAGAGAAACGGAAGCCTTAAGATCGGAGATCCAGGAGCATGAACAGATCATTAACCAGATCAAGCCCTTTACCAATGTTGATGTGAACTTCGAGGATCTGTTCAGCTTCAGCTTCATGAAGTTCCGGTTCGGCTCCATGCCCAAGATCAACTTCATCAAGCGGAAGGAATATCTGGATGAGATGGATGTGATCTATGTTCCTGTTGCAGAGGAAAATGAGATCATCTGGTTGTCCTATTTCATGCCCAGCACCATAAGCCCTGTCATCGACAATGTCTTCTCGTCTTTGGGCTTCGAGCGGGTGAGAATATCAGATCAGGTCAAGGGCATGCCCAGAATGACCTTGGACAGGCTTCAAAAGGAGATCAGCCTCTCCAGGGAAAAAATCCGGCATGCCGAAGAAGAGTTGGAAAAGTTCCTGGATGGCGAGAGAGAGGCCTTTGAGGAGCTTTACAACAAGATCCTGTATTTGTCAAAGATCAGTGAGGTTAAGGCAATGGCCGCCTACACCAAGGAAACCTTTTTCCTGGTTGGTTGGATTCCTGCCAGTGATTATAAGACGTTTGAGTCTCAGGTGGAAACTATGGATGAGATCATCCTGTCCAGCGAGGATCCGGATTATGTGGTCAACTCCAGCCCACCTACGATCTTAAAGAACCACAAGCTTATCAAGCCCTTTGAGGGTCTCTTGACCATGTATGGGTTGCCGTCGGCCAAGGAGATCGATCCTACTCCCTTATTGACCATCACCTATGTCATCATGTTTGGATTCATGTTCGGCGATGTGGGACAAGGCGCGCTCATTGCCCTGTTGGGGGCATATCTCTTTTTCGCCAGAAAGATGCTGGCCGCGGGTGTCCTGATCTATGTCGGTATATCCTCCTTCTTCTTTGGTTTTGTTTACGGCAGCGTGTTTGGCAGCGAGGAGATCATCCATCCCCTATGGGTCAGTCCCCTCCATTCCAAGGACACCATCAACACCATCCTCTATGTAGCCCTTGCCTACGGTGCGCTGACCATCATCATCACCATCATTGCCAATATCATCAATTGCATCAAGCTGAAGCGTTGGGGCAAGCTGATTTTCGACAAAAATGGCATAGCCGGCCTGTTGTTTTATGGCGGACTGGTTACCTGTGTGGCCTTGTCGCTCAAGGAGGGCAGGATCGTATTCGGGCTAGCGGGCCTTTTTGTTGTCATTATTTTACCGGCACTGCTGCTCGTCTTCAAGGAGCCCCTTGAGAACCTGATCATGCGTAGAGACCATATCATGCCCCATGAGAAGGGGATCTATTTCGTTGAAGCAGGCTTTGATCTTTTTGAAACTGTCCTGAGCTTTTTCAGCAGCACCGTTTCCTTTGTCCGTGTGGGTGCGTTTGCCCTGAGCCATGCCGGCCTGTCCCTTGCAGTCTGGACGCTTGTCAACATGATGAAGGGTGCGGGAGGTATTATCGTCATCATCCTGGGTAACGCTCTGACCATCGGACTTGAAGGTCTCATCGTGGGCATACAGTGTATGCGCCTGGAGTATTATGAGATGTTCGGTCGCTTCTATGCGGGAGAGGGCTCTGAGTTCAAGCCGATTAAGGTGAAGGATGAATAGGCAAGCTTTCATACCGGGAAAATCCGGATTAACATATAAACGAACTACTGGTTGGAGGTTGTATTATGGAATTCATAGTTTTAGTGGCACTGGGTTTGGTGCTCAGTATGGTAGGCCTTGGCCTCGCATGCATCAACAAGAAAATCAAAGGCAAGAATGCAAAAAGGATCTTCGGTATTAATGTTACCGCCATGCTGGGCGTCATCATCGTGGCTACCATTGTGGTTTTAACCGGCGGGGTATCAGCATCGGCGCAGGAGGCCGATGTGGCGGGAACCGCAGTCGCTGCCGCTTCTTCATCCGACGGGCTTAGGTATATTGCAGCAGCTCTGTCGGTGGGTATCGCAGCTATCGGTTCGGGTATCGCAGTTTCAGCTACCGGTTCGGCAGCCCTGGGCGCCTTGAGCGAGGACTCCAAGATTTTTGGTAAGGCCTTCGTTATCGTAGGTCTTGCAGAAGGTATTGCCATCTATGGTCTGATTATCGCCATTCTGATTCTGAATGCCTGATTGACCGATAAAACTGGCCGGTGAAAGCATGGTGAAGGTATGAGAATGTTTTTAATCAGTGATAATGTGGATACCAAGGCCGGGATGCGTCTTGCGGGGATCGATGGTGTGGTTGTGCATGATAAGCAGGAGATCATCGATGCCCTCAATACGGCCATCCAGGATGAAACCATCGGTATCATTCTCATCACAGAGCTTCTGGCAGAGCAGGTGCCTGAAGTGATCAGCCAGTATAAGCTGTCGGGCATCAACGCGCTTATTGTTGAGGTTCCCGACAGGCATGGAACCAGACGTTCCACTGATTCCATCATGCACTATGTCAATGAGGCTATCGGATTGAAGTTATAATGCGGCGGGGGTCGAAGCAGACCTTATAGTAGTTAGAGGAGTGAGCTATGAGTAAAACAACCGAAAAACTGACCAAGTTTACAGAGATGGTCATGCAGGAAGCCAGCCGTATGAAACTGGAGTTAAAGGAGCAGGCCGAGCATGAAAAGGATGAGTTAATCGCCGCGTCGGAAATTCAATATCTGAGGAAGGCCTATGAGAGGATTCAGGAATCGGTCCGAAAGATCGATAAAACCATGAATGAGGAGATTTCAAGGGCCATTCTGGAAAGCAAGCAGGCCCTGTTCAACAGGCGCGACGAAATCATCAACGCCATCTTTGAAAATGTGAAAAAGCGTATCCAGGAATTCAGGAAAACCGAGGAGTACCGTGAAACTCTGGAGAGCCATCTGAAGGTTGCACTGGGCGAAGCCGGAGAGGGTGACCTCAGGGTGCTGGCAGATCCCGAGGATTTGGAGCTAATGGAGGATATCCGCGCAAGGCTGAATGCAGGCTTTAAGGTTCAGGAGAGCGAGGAACCGCTTTTGGGGGGCTTTTTGATCGTCAACCGGTCCAAGGGCCTGATCTGGGATCATTCCTATATCAGCCGGATCAACGAGGAAAGGCAGAGCTTTCTTGAAAAGCATCATTTCAGTATAGAGTAATCATCGAGGACAGACATAACAGACAAAGAGCGGTATGAAACATAGCAAACTTATGTAGGTGATATATGATGAGTGATACGGCACAGGGCATAATCCATGGTATTAATGGACCTGTT
>Ga0116192_1001924_pt1 | contig 14209 bp, 12 predicted proteins | sample AD_UKC113_MetaG_FD_89876 | JGI IMG/M metagenome (GOLD analysis project Ga0116192, IMG submission 89876) | Active sludge microbial communities of municipal wastewater-treating anaerobic digesters from Hong Kong - AD_UKC113_MetaG | ecosystem: Engineered > Bioreactor > Anaerobic > Digestate... | reverse complement strand
TCATTGAAGCCATTACTGGTCAGGACTTCTCTGACTTCTGCCAGGACAATATCTTTCTGCCATTGGGCATGAAGCGAACAACCTTTGCGTTTACTTCCCCGGATATCTATATTTCCAAACCCTATTTCCCCAATGGCCAGGAAACCCTTGAGCCCTATATGAATCTCTACCCCGAGGGCTCGGCCGTCTCCACGGCAGAGGATATGGCCCTCTATATGCAATGGCTGCTTGACCCTGCCGATACCCGGGTTCTTTCATCCTCTGGGAAAGAAGCGCTGTTCGGCAAGCAATTTGCTATGGCCCATGAGCTGGAAGGAATGGGTTATGTTTGGAACAGACGAATCAGAAACCATGGACTCTATTTTGATAAGAAGGGTGAGACACTGCATTTCTACAGCCGCATCGCCCTGTATCCCCAAATTAATACGGGAATATTTCTCTCCTTTAACACTTATCTGCCCGAAAAGGACATTAACGCCATTATGGAAAGGGCCACTGAGCTGCTCTATGGGCCCCCGAACTATGAAGCAGGAACTGGCAGGGCGACACTGGACATCAGCGGCTTATATGTGAACCATTGGTCAAACTATACGACCCCCGAGAAGGCATTGCGCTATATTGTTCCCGGAAAAATCCTCACCATTGAGGGTAATTTGTCCCAGGGCTTTACCCTGAACGGCGAGGGTCTCATCCTCATCGGGGAGGACATGTACTTATCCTCCAAGGGTATCCTTAAGTTCATAAGCAAAGGGAACAGCATTGTCATTGGCACTGAATCGGCCACCACCTATTCAAAGGTCCCAGCATGGCAGCATCCTGTTCTGTGGTTCTCGCTCCCCGTCTTCTTCTTTATCATGGCACTGGTCTGCTTCATCTTTGTGCTGGTGCTGCTGATACGCAAAAAAAGAGCAGGATCTGGCCGAGTTTACTTTGTTTTAACGCTTCTTCAGCTTCTTTCATTCTTGACCCTTTGTGTGCTTATGTACCGAGGCATAGCCGCCTTCTCCCTGCTCTCTTATTCGCTTCCTTTAACACTTTGCGGATGGGCCATTTGCATTACAGTCCTCTTTGGTTCTGTGCGTACGATTTATGCAAAGCGCAAGGGTGAAAGACATATCCTCGTTCCAGCCCTCTGGAGCCTGGCTGGCATCTTGTTTTCGGTTTGGATGATCTGGATGCGCATATTATAAAACAACCGCTGGTACTTTTTGTGAAGGTATCAGCGGTTTTTGCTTTTAATAATTTATTGGCGCGATGAATCGGGGGCATTGGAATTATTAAAGCTGGGCGGCTGCGGATTATCGGCATTGAAATATTGGCCCCCGGGTGTGGAAAGGTTGAAGTAGAGCTTGGAATCCTTAGTTATACCCCAATCCTTCAGCGAGCCCGTATCCTGTATCTTGTTGAAGGCTTCCCGGAACATGGTATTATGGGCTTCCTCACGATTAAGCAGGAAGTCTATGGCATCTCTTACCCCCTTGTCATTGATTTGTCTGTAGAGATATTGGTAAACAACCTTTGCACGCTGTTCCGCTGCTATGTTGGACAAGATATCTGCCGCAAGGTCCCCTGTTTCGTTGACATAGGCAGCCGTCCATAAATACCCGGAGGCATTGCTCAGCATGGGTGTTAGCCCTGTCAGCACATGGGCCTCAATATTTCCGACATCGGCATGCTTGGCATCAGGTTCGTGTCCGTTAAGCATGTTGATCAGGGTTGCCACCATTTCCATATGGCTCAATTCCTCTGAAGCAATATCTAAAAACAGGTCCCGGATCTCGGGCTGCTTGATGCGATAGCTTTGTGACAGGTATTGCATGGCGGCTTTAAGCTCTCCCTGCGGGCCGCCAACTGCTCCTGAAGCATGGCCGCATAATTTGGATTCGGAGCATCTACACGCACCTGCTGAAGAAGGTTTTTATCATGTTTGAACACTGAAAATCTCTCCTTACTGTTTAAAATTTACTTCCTTTAATATCTGCCCTGTGGTTGTGAAATATTCTTTGCAATACTGCCTGTTTTTCCATTGGTCATTGACCGGGGCATAAATATACGACTATAATTAGGACGTGGCTGCTGCATATGTAAGGGGGATTATTATGCCTGAACACGAGATCATTCACCTTATACAGTCATCAGGAAAACTACCGCCCATGCCTAAGGATTTTGGCGAGATTCTGGGACTTCTCTTAAAGCCTACCGAATACGACGTGGATCAATGCGTTGAATACTTCTCTCAGTTCCCCAAGCTGGAGTCGCTTTTACTCGAGGTTCTCAGTGATAACTCCAAGATAAAAATTAAGACCACCAAGGACGCCATTAATTATCTGGGTGCAAAAAAGGCAAAGCTGATCGCCATTGCCTATGCAACCAGGCTGCTTTTATCCTATGGGCGGGCCAAGATTTTTGATAAGGAGAAATATTGGAAGCACTGCTTGGGCACAGCCTTCGCCGCCTACATCATCGCTTCCGAGACCCAGCTTGTCGACAAGGACAGAATGTTCACCTATGGATTATTGCATGACATCGGAACCATTGTTCTGGATATCTGCCTGCCCGAGCAGCTTGATAAGATCGACGAGATGCACCAAAAGGGAGTGCATCAAATCGTTTCCGAGAAGATAGTGCTCAAAGGTATAACCCATTCCGAGGTTGGGCAATGGCTTTGCAAGGAATGGGGCCTGCCCGATGAAATACTGGACATGGTGGCTTTACACCACTATCCCTTATTGGCCACACGGCTTACCAATGAAGTCAGAATCCTTCACCTGGCCGATGCCATCAGCACTAATTACTATGAACGTTTGCTGGGCAACCATACCACCTTTGTCTATGCTGACAAGATGATGGAAGCATTGAATGTCAAAAGAGAGTTTATTGAGCATGTTATTGAGATTCTGCCCAAAGAGATTGAGAACCTCAATCGGATTATACATATCTGAAGGAAGCATTGAGTCTGTCGAGCAATACTACTGCCTGCGCATTTTACGGCTGTGTTCTGAAGCCCTTATTAACAATGTTCGGGGCTTTTAACGGAAAGTTTTATGACTTCATAACATCCTGCCATCCTGTCGTCATGCTTATGTAAATCATTATGTCTGACCGACATCATCAAAATGGCGCTTTTCTTTATGTGCAGCGGTTTATAGGCCCTGGCGTATTCTTTCGATGTTTCGGTTCATGAGCTTGCGTCCAATGTTTTGATACATCCATTTTTTCAGCGGGGATAATGGCTGCGGGTATCTTTCAAAAAATGCATCGGGTGAGTCGAATACACCCAGATCCTGATTAATGCCTTCCTTTTGAATATAGGTGTGGTTACCCTTCCAGTCAATTTGAGGTGTCTGAAATTGATTTGTGGCAACACCATAGCCGCAGAAGCTGGTCTGACATTGCCTAAATCTCCCCTGCAGCTTTGTTAAGTAGGGAATGTCCAAAATCAATCCTTCCAGGTTGTACCACTGGCCTTGATAGTGGACTTCCACCCAGGTATGAACGATATTTTTCGGCGCAAGCCAATAAATCAGCCCTGTCATGGCGCCCTTTTGCAGTTTTTTGTGTATGGTAAAGCCGTGTACTCGGCAGGGTATGCCCACAGCGCGCAAAAGTGCCATAAATAGGGTGGCTTTTGTATTGCACTGTCCATAGCCATCCATCAAAACTTCAACGGCCGATAGCGTGTCATCGGTGTTATACCCGAAGCGGATTTCGTCACGCACAAAATTATAGATTTTCTTAATCCTTTCAAAATCCGCTTCTTGTGCCCACTGTCTCTCCTTAACAAGGGCCTGTATGGCGTCATGGCGATAATTCAGCATTCTGGTTTCCTGCAAATACTGGTTCATGGTGCAACCTCCTTTTTGATTACACTTTACCAGAACAGGCACTAGAAAGCTTTCAAAAACTCGCTATCCTTTAATATCCCGGAGGCGGACATGCCCGTCATCAGCTTATTGGTATAGGCAAAATGAGACGGGCTGTTAAATCCGGCATTCAGGGCTGCCATAGTTATATTGTCACCGTTAAAAAGGGCGTCATAGGCCTTTTTCAGCTTTCGTATGACAGTATAGCTTTTCAAGGGGATGCCGGTTTCCTCCATAAACAGATGAGCAAGGCGGCTCTGGGACAGGCTTACGCCTTGGGACAAGTCTTTGAGTGTAAGGGCTTCATCCTCCTTCCCTTCCCCTTCAAAGAGACTCAGTACCTTTTCAATGCGCTCATCAAAGCGTTTTACAGGACCGTAGGACAAAATCCCAATCATACTCTGCGCGAAGGAAAGATATTGATCACGGCGCTTTAGTTCAAGCGCCTGAATTAGTCCTTGCCGCATGAGGGCGGCTTTTTCTTCAGGAAATACAAAAAAGGCTGGTTGGCAACTTTCTGTCAGTTTCCATGTATTACCCCTATGGGGACTGCCATTAAAGAGCAAGACTTTCATGCGCTCTCCTCCATAAATCGCTTGCATAAGTTCTGTCAAAAGGCTGGGGGTGTCCGCCATGATGCTTATTCGATTGTAATAACTCTATTTTCTTCCTTTGATCGTTTAACGTCAATCATCCTTTGATTTTCCGAGCCCCGGAATTTTAACAGCAGATTTCGTTTATCGGCCTCATACCGGCCATCGATAAGGATATCGGTCCCATCGAGCAGGGCCTTCCAGCCTTTATGCTCCGCCCCATGCTCTATGATAAATTCATAGGTGTAACCGGTATAGGTCACTATGTCCAGATTAAGCTGCCTTGCTTTCCGAGCCAGTTCGGCAAAGGCTTCGGCCTGCTCAAAGGGTTCTCCTCCGCTGAAGGTAAGGCCATCAAGCAAAGGATTTTGCTTAGCCTGTTGGAGGATGGCATCTATGGTCATCCAGGTACCGCTCTCAAAGTCATGGGTTTCAGGGTTGTGGCAGCCCGGGCATTTATGCTTGCATCCTTGGGCAAAGACCACCATGCGTATTCCGGGCCCGTCCACAATGGATTCATTGATAATACCGGCAATTCTGATCACAGTTTCCACGCTTTCACCTGTCACTTTGAAGAACAGCTCTGCCTGCGGAAGGACATATGCTTTATCCTGTCCCGCTCCTCTGCTCTTTTGGCATTATTGAACTTCTCAACGGTACCCACAAGATAGCCGGTGATTCGTCTGATTCTTTCAAAGGCCTTTTCCCCTTCCTGGCGTCCGCAAGCAGGGCATGTTTCACCGATAATGCCCGTGTAACCGCAGACCGGATCCCTGTCCACCGGGTGGTTAATGGAGCCATAACCGATGCCCGCTTCCTTCATGGCGCAGATAATCTTTTCAAAGGCCTGAAGATTCTGAGTGGGATCCCCGTCCACCTCCACATAGGTGATGTGCCCGGCATTGGTCAGCGCGTGATAGGGCGCCTCCAGCCTGATCTTGTCAAAGGCGCTGATGGGATAGTATACCGGCACATGGAAGCTGTTGGTGTAATAGGCTTTATCCGTAATCCCTTCAATTGCACCGAACATCTTTCTGTCCATCTGGACAAATCGTCCCGATAATCCCTCGGCAGGGGTCGCAATCAAAGTAAAGTTCATATTGTATTTTTTGCTGGCCTCGTCCATGCGCCTGCGCATATGTCCGACAATCTCCAGTCCCAGCTTCTGTGCCTCTTCGGATTCTCCATGATGCTTGTCCATCAAGGCCTTCAGGCATTCTGCCAATCCGATAAAGCCCGTGGTCAGGGTTCCGTGCTTCAATACCTCCCTGACCTCGTCCTCCCAGTCCAGCTTGTCCGAGTCTATCCAGACCCCCTGCCCCATGAGAAACGGGAAGTTCTTGACCTTCTTTCGGGCTTGGATCTCAAACCGCTCCAGAAGCTGATCTATGACCAAATCAATCTTTTTATCCAGCTCGTTAAAGAATGTCTGGATGTCCTTATTGCTTTTCAAAGCCAGTCTGGGCAGATTGATGGTGGTAAAGCTCAGATTACCTCTGCCATGGGTGATTTCTCGGGAGGGATCAAACGCATTACCTATAACCCTTGTCCGGCAGCCCATATAGGCAATCTCAGTTTCAGGTTGTCCGGGTTTATAGTACTTCAGATTAAAGGGAGCATCCAGGAATGCAAAATTGGGGAAAAGTCTCTTGGCGCTTACCCTGCAGGCCAGCTTGAACAGATCATAGTTGGGATCCTCGGAATGGTAGTTGATGCCTTCCTTGACCTTGAAAATATGGACCGGGAAGATGGGTGTCTCACCGTTGCCAAGCCCTGCTTCAGTGGCCAGAAGGATATTTTTAATAACCAGCCTGCCCTCGGGTGTGGTATCAGTGCCATAATTGATGGAGCTGAAAGGCACCTGGGCGCCCGCTCTGCTGTGCATGGTATTCAGGTTGTGAATAAAGGCCTCCATGGCCTGATAGGTGTTTCTGTCGGTCTCAACCTGTGCCTTTTGGGCTGCAAATTCCTGAGCCCTGACAATCGCATCCTTATCCGTAATATACTCACCAAGGTATTTTTGCTCAAGACGTACATACGCCTCATTACTCTGCAGGGTTGGATAAGCCTTGTGCGTGTCTGCAATCTTATTGGATACTGAATTGACCAGATTAATGGCATCCTCGCAGCCAGTCAATAGCTCCAGAGCTTTGGCCAGATTTTGTTTGTAAAGTCTGGCATAGGTTTTAGCAACACCGGGAGCCATGCCGTAATCGAAATTGGGAATGCTCTGCCCGCCATGCTGATCATTCTGATTGGACTGAATGGCGATACAGGCCAGGGCCGAATAGCTGTGAATATCGTTAGGCTCTCTCAAATGGCCATGCCCGGTGCTGAAGCCATCCTTGAAGAGCTTGATGATATCAATCTGACAGCAGGTTGTGGTCAGGGTGAGGAAATCCAAGTCATGAATATGGATATCACCCTCTTTATGGGCTCGGGCATGCTCGGGCTTTAAGATAAACAGCTCACCAAACTGCTTTGCGCCCTCAGAACCATATTTAAGCATGGTTCCCATGGCAGTGTCCCCATCTATGTTGGCATTTTCACGCTTTAAGTCATTATCTTTGGATTCTTTGAAGGTTATTTCTTCATAAATCTTCATAAGCCGGGTGTTTACTTCCCTGACGCGGGTCCGCTCGGCTCTGTAAAGGATATATTCCTTGGCCGTTTTGGCATGACCGCACTCTATGAGCACTCTTTCGACCACATCCTGGATCTCTTCCACACTGGGAATCTTTTTGTCGGGATCATTATGTAATTGCTCCACCACTTTTTCGGTCAGAGCCATGGCGTTGGCATAGTTCTCTTCACCGGCTGCCCGAGTTGCTTTGAAAATGGCATTGGTAATCTTTTCAATGTTGAAGGGCACTTCCCTTCCATCCCGCTTCTTAATCTTTGTAATCATCTGTACTTCCCCTTTTTTATCAATGAGATGATATGCCGTAATAAAAACCTCTCGACAAAGGTCAAGAGGTTATGATCATAGAAAACCTATGCACATCCTATACCCCTCCATCGCTCGTAGAGTTCATGGTATCATACTACAGGCAGGTCTTCTGACTCTGGGTCATCAACATTCCATGCCTTCCCGGATACTATCCAGTGGACCTGTATTGAAATGTCTCACCATCACAGCGGCGGGACCGTGCAGGATTCTCACCTGCTTCCCTTTTAAACTGCCAAAAACAGTCACCTGCAATAACAATATTTAGGTGTAATTGATATTATCATATACAACATATAGCGTCAATATCTTTCAGGCATGTTCCCCATTTCATACAAAAGCAGCCCGCCCCTCCGGGACAGGCTGCTTATCTTAATATTCAGGCATTGACGTTATTTAAGGTTTTCTACCATGCGCACGGCAATAACAAGGGCCTGTTCACGGGCGGCGCTTGCATAAATAATGTAAATCTCCTCCTTATTCTTTACCCTTCCGGGTGGTTATTGAAAAAGAAAAAGTCCTAAATCAAAAACTTTGATTTAGGACGTATTGGGGGTTAAATGCCTTTACTCATGATATCCACAGCTTTTAATTCATGCTCATGGGCCGATTTCAACAGGCCTGCAATTTGGTCCCGAACCTCCATCTGACTGATATCCTGACTGGTTTTGAGACTGAAGGCTTTCTGCCATGCCTCATAGACAGCTTTGTAAATCGTAGCCAGCTCGGTCTGTTTCATTTTTTCAAAATACTTCCAGGCATAGTACTTTAAAGGTGCGTAGGTGCCCAGAAAATATTCCAGATTCCATGCAGCTTCAATGTTGAATCTCTCTTCGAAATGCCGGATCAAGGTTGGATAGGCTTCCAGCCCCTTGGCATTCTCGCACCATTCCTCTCCCTTTAAGTGTGAGACAGCCAGTTTTAAGGTATCGGCCAGAATAGCCTCCTGGGACTTATCGCTCTTACCGGTCACTGTCAGCACCGACAAAATGGGAATCTCACGTTTTCCAAGCTGATCATAGGCCATTTGGGATCCATTGATTGAATCACCACATCCTTCATTGATGGCCAGGGTGGAAAACATTTGCATATTGTCATCATAACCGGTAATCAAACCCCATTCGGGTACGCCAATGTCCCAGGATATGGCAGGTATGCCCGCATCAATGGACTTTTTAATATTGGCAATAGCCTCCAGCCTTTTTTTCTCTTCAATGATGTCCTGTCCCCAATAACGGCCCACATACTCACAGGTAAGGCCGCCGTTTTCCACCCATGGCTTCTGCATGTCAAACTGCCAGATGCTGGTGGCCGACGGACAGAGATCAGCCGAAACCCACATACGGAAAGCAAACCCGCTGGTGGCGACAATATCCTCCGCATACTCGGCCCAAGGACTGTTTTTTACGGCGCAGACCAAGGATTTTGCAAAGGAAAACAGATAGCCCGTACTGTCATAGACTCCACTCCAGGTGGTGTTAATCTTTTTCATCATTAAGCCTCCCTTTTACTTTTTTCAATGGGAATATAGATTTTCTCTGAAAACACACGGCTTTGCTCCACATAGCATTCAAACTCATACCCACCCGCGTGTTTGTAGTCACTTTGCGGCAGCCAGACGGATTGAATGTACTTCCAGGATCGGTGAATAGTATTGACAAAGTCCTCATGCGTCGCCACAGGTGTCCTGAATAAAGCATACAGACCGCCGGGTATGAAGAGCTCCTGGGCTCCCTCCTTATCACCTTCTGCTTCCTCGGTGCGAATGCCAATATAATAATCCAGCTTATTTAAAGAAGCATCCCAACTGCTTACACCAAAATCCTCGCAGATTTTACCACCCGACAAACGCAGAGAGAGCTTTTTGGCATTGTATTTATTCCAGAAATTTGGCGGGTTCTCCTCATCACTCTTATAAACGGTGAGAGAAAAACCGGGTATATCAATCACCTCAGGGATTATCTCAAATGGCTTTGTTTCAAAGGTTAAAGGCTCACAGAGCTTCAAGCTGTTCTGAGTCTGTCTGAATTCGGTGGGTAAAATATGATATTCATCCTTAAAGGCGCGGGTGAAGTTCTCTTTTGAATTAAAGCCATAGGCGAAGGCTATCTCCGAAATATAGGCATCCTCTTTTATAATCCGCTTGGCGATCTCACTCAATCGCCTTTTACGGATATAGTCGGTGGGCGTCATCCCTGCCGCCTCTTTAAAAATCCGCAGAAAATAGTACTTGGAATAGCCACAGGCCCTTGCACAAGCTGTCAAGTCAATCTCATGGGCCAGATTCGTCTCTATGTATTCAACTGCCCTTGCAATATGTTCTTTATAGTCCATAGGCCCCGCCTTTCCTGATTCAAATATACAACATATATTCCCATAAGGATTGATAAAAATTGCTATTTACAGAATTGCCACAGAGATTGCTGTGAATAGGTTATAAGCATATTGGCAAAAATAAACCGCCAACATTATTTCTTTTGGAGGAGATTCATTGTGTTGACGGGTATCATACTTGCGTTGCTGGCAGGTTTATTAATGAGTGTCCAAGGGGTTTTCAATACAAGGGTCATGGATTCGTCCAGCATGTGGACCACAAATATCTGGGTGCATTTTTCCGCCCTCATCACCAGCCTGTTAATATGGTTTTTCACGGGCAGAGAGAGCTTATTGTCGGTGTTCCAGGTCAGTAATAAGCTCTACTTACTGGGTGGCATCATCGGTGCATTCATTACCTTCACCGTAATCAGAAGCATCTCGGATTTGGGCCCTGCCTATGCCACCATGCTGATTCTGCTGGCGCAGCTCGTGGTTTCATGCTTAATCGAAAGCCTTGGTCTATTCGGCACAGAAAAGATGTGCTTTGAATGGACCAAGCTCATTGGCGTAGCCCTGATGATTGCTGGAATTATCATCTTCAAAAAATAACAAAACCCCGCCATAGTTTTGCCTAAATAATCATGATGCCGTTAAAGCCTCATATATCAGAGGTGACCTGATAGTCGAGAATGTCTATCAGCTTGCTTGAAGCCGCCGACAGGGGCATATCCTTGAGCCATGCAACACCCACATGGCGCGGCGGGATTCTTTCAATGGGCTTAATTTCATATAGTGCCCCTTTTTGGATATCCTCTTCAACAAAGTTTCGTAGGACACAGGCAATGCCAAAATCAAATTTCGCAAAATGCACTAAAAGGTCCATATTGCCTAATTCAAACGCCGGCGTGACATTTATAGAATGACTCAAAAGGTACTCATCTATATAGTGTCTGGAATTGCTGTTCTTCTCCAGCAACAGCATGGGGTTCTTAACAATTTCGCTGAGAGGCTGTAGCTGATAGGAAAGCTGTCTGAGCTTTTTCCCTGTTACAAAGCAATCCTGAACCTCCAATATGCTCTTGAAGCTGAGTTTGTCATCCTTGTAGGGCATGTTGATGATGCCAAGATCAATGCCGCCGCTTTTTAATAGATTGATAATTCCCGGTGTATTAGGACATGTCACATGGACCTTAATGCCCGGATAGAGGGTATTAAACAGCTTCAGGTAGGGCACCAGGTAATGCTTGCACAGCGTATCGCTGACCCCCACACGAATCTCTCCGCTTTGAACATTTCTGACACTGTCAATCTTCTTCTCAGCAGTTTCAATAAAGTTAAAAGCCTGTTTCAGATACGTATAGAGAATCTGGCCCTCCTGGGTCAGCCTGACACCCTTGGGTGTCCGCAAAAACAAGGCGCATCCCAGCTCATCCTCAAGCTGCTTAATGGCTCTGCTCACGGCTGGCTGAGTAATATACAGAGACTCTGCAGCTTTCGAAATGTTTTCATATTGGGCCACATAATAAAAGGTCCTGTAGAACTCCAGATTCATTGGTATAACTCCTTGTTATGGCTTATATTAGTTTTATGCATTTTATTTATATTGTAGCACGTTTTATAATGAAGCTGTACAAAATATCTAGGAGGTACCCGTTATGAAAACAAAAATCGGAATCAATGGATTTGGAAGAATAGGCCGCAATGCCTTCAAGGTCATTATGGAAAAGTATCAGGACGTATTGGATGTTGTGGTCATTAATGACTTGACCGATGCAAAAACCCTGGCCCATCTGCTTAAATATGACTCAGTTTATGGAAGGTTTAACGGTCAGGTTGAGGCTAAGGACGACAGTCTCCTGGTCAACGGGAAAGAGATCCGAATCATGGCTCAGAAGGATCTGGCCTCCATCGACTGGAAAGCCCATGGTGTAGATATTGTTTTGGAGTCAACAGGCTTGTTTACAAAAAGGGAAAAAGCAGAGCTCCACATCACAAGCGGCGGTGCAATAAAGGTGATCATCTCTGCACCAGCCACCGACGAGGATATTACCATCGTCCTGGGCGTCAACGAGGATCGGTACCATCCCGCTCAGCACCATATTATCTCCAACGCATCCTGCACTACAAACTGCCTGGCCCCGCTGGCCAAGGTACTTCATGAGGCCTTTGAAATCAAAAAAGGATTAATGTCAACCATCCACTCCTATACCAATGACCAGAGAATTCTGGATCTTCCCCACAGCGATCTGAGAAGGGCAAGGGCGGCCGCCATGTCCATCATCCCCACCAAAACCGGTGCGGCCAAATCCATCGGCGTTGTTATCCCAGAGCTGGCTGGCAAGCTCAACGGCTATTCTTTCAGAGTTCCCACCCCAACGGTATCCATTGTGGATCTGGTGGTGGAAACCGGAAAACCCGTCACCAGGGAGCAGGTCAACGCTTTATTGAAGGCCAGGGCCGAGGGCGAACTCAAGGGCATTATGAATTATTCTGAAGAGCCGCTGGTTTCCACTGATTATCTGGGCGATCCTGCTTCCCTGACCATAGACGCCTTAACCACTATGGTCATAGACAACAACATGGTCAAGGTTCTGGCATGGTACGACAATGAATGGGCATATGCCAGCCGTTATGCGGATCTGGCTGCGTTTGTGGCCAAACAGGGTATGGCATAGTTCTATCTTTACAAATAAAAAGTGTGTGGTCCGGGGTTTGCACCTGAACCACACACTTTTTTGATTTATAGAGGTATTACTCCAGTTCATAGGCACCCGTATAGAGCTGGTAGTACTGACCCTTCTTAGCCAGAAGCTCCTCATGATCGCCCCGCTCAATAATACGCCCCTTCTCCAGAACAATGATAACATTGGCGTTCTTTACCGTTGAAAGGCGGTGGGCAATGACAAACACCGTTCTTCCCTCCATGAGCGCATCCATCCCCCGCTGAACAATGGCCTCAGTTCTGGTATCGATGGAGGAGGTTGCCTCATCCAGTATCATAACCGGAGGATCGGCCACTGCAGCTCTGGCAATAGAGATGAGCTGGCGCTGACCCTGGGACAGATTGGCGCCGTTTTCGGTCAGCATGGTATGATAGCCCTCGGGCAGGCGTCGGATGAAATCGTCAGCCCCCACCAGGGTTGCCGCCCTGATACACTCCTCATCGGTAGCATCCAGTTTTCCGTATCGGATGTTGTCCATGACAGTGCCGGTAAAGAGATTGGTTTCCTGTAAAACCATTCCTATGGCACGGCGGAGATCGGACTTCCTTATCTTGTTGATATTGATCCCGTCATAGCGGATTTTACCGTCGGCAATGTCATAGAACCGGTTAAGCAGATTGGTGATGGTGGTCTTGCCCGCACCCGTCGCTCCTACAAAGGCCACCTTCTGCCCCGGCTTGGCATAGAGGCTCACATCATGCAGTATTGTCTTCCCAGGCTCATAGGCAAAGTCCACGTCAAAGAGTCGCACATCGCCGGTGACCTTAGTATAGGTTACAGAGCCATCACTGCTATGGGGATGCTTCCAGGCCCAAATTCCCGTTCTTTCCTCGCATTCAATCAGCTTTCCGTCCACCTCATGAACATTGACCAGGGTCACATAGCCTTCCTCCTGCTCAGGCTCCTCATCAATAAGGTTAAAGATACGCTGTGCACCTGCAATACCCATGACTACGGCATTGATCTGATGGGAGACCTGATTGATATTGCCCACAAACTGCTTGGTCATGTTCAGGAAGGGCACCACAATGCTGATGCCCATGGCAAGCCCGGAAAGGCTCAGGTTGGGCGCATTGCTGATTAAAAGAATACCGCCGGTAATGGCAACGATAACATAAAGCACATTACCGATATTATTGAGAATGGGACCCAGAATATTGGCATAGCGATTGGCCTTTCTCGAATCCTCAAAGAGGGATTCGTTTATGCTGTCAAAAGCCTCTTTGCTCTCCTCTTCATGGCAAAAAACCTTAATGACCTTCTGGCCGTGCATCATTTCTTCAATAAAGCCCTCCATCTGGCCAAGGGCTTTCTGCTGTTTGATAAAGTATTTGGCAGAGCCGCCGCCCACTCTCTTGGTCACAAAGAGCATGGCCACAACCCCTAATACAACCACAATGGTCAGCCACAGACAGTAGTAAACCATGATGGAGAACACGGTAATGACCGTAATGCTGGACACCAGAAGCTGCGGAAAGCTTTGAGAAATCATTTGCCTTAAGGTGTCAATATCATTGGTGTAATGGCTCATGACATCCCCATGATTGTGGGTATCCACATACTTTATGGGAAGGGTCTGCATCTTGTTGAACATCTTTACGCGTAATTTCTTCAAAGTGCCCTGGTTGATAATGGCCATCATCTGGTTATAGGCAATGCCGCTGGCCAGGGACAGCACATAGAACACCGCCAGTATGCCCACAAAGGACAGGATCTTTCCGCCTACCCCATTCCAGTCGCCGGTTTTCCAGTTGGTTTCCACAAGAG
>Ga0116192_1001923_pt1 | contig 14217 bp, 10 predicted proteins | sample AD_UKC113_MetaG_FD_89876 | JGI IMG/M metagenome (GOLD analysis project Ga0116192, IMG submission 89876) | Active sludge microbial communities of municipal wastewater-treating anaerobic digesters from Hong Kong - AD_UKC113_MetaG | ecosystem: Engineered > Bioreactor > Anaerobic > Digestate... | reverse complement strand
CGCCAATACCTTCGTTATCGCACTCGTTAATGTCGTCTTCCCATGATCTACATGCCCTATCGTCCCTACATTTACATGTGTCTTGCTCCTTATAAATTTCTCCTTTGCCATTTTATTCCCTCCATTTCGGTAAAAATTTTCTATTTAGGTTCTTACTGAAATTCTTTATTATTTTGTAAGAATTTCTTCATTAACACTTTCATAACATAATGGTTCTATTATACAACTTCCTTTTCCCTGTGTCAAGGAACGAAGAGTAGTTGTATAACCAAAAATTTTCCTGAGCGGTATTCTTGCTACTATAATTTTTAAATCTTTAAGTGTTTCAATACTTTCTATTTTCCCTTTTCTAAAATTTAAATCATCTAAAATCTCTCCTAAAAATTCTTCTGGAACAGTAATTTCAACTTTCATTATTGGCTCTAAAAGAATAGGATATCCTTTTCTATATGCGTCTTTAAAAGCAATCGTTGAAGCAATTTTATAAGCAACTTCATCTGAATCCGTTGGATGAAAAGAACCATCAATAACAACTGCTTTAATATCAATTACAGGAAAACCCCCCAATGTCCCAACTTCCATACCTTCTTTTATTCCTTCCTCAATAGCAGGTATAAATTCATCAGGAATTTTTTCACTATCCACTTTTGATTCAAAAATAAATCTTTTGCCTCTTTCTAATGGCTCTAATTTTAATACTACATGCCCATATATTCCTTTTGTCCCACTTTGCTTTATAAATTTCCCTTCCCCAATTGACGGAACTGTAATTGTTTCTCTATAGGCAACATGGGGTCTGCCTACCTTTACTTCAAGTTTATCTTCTCTTTTTAACCTTCCAATAACAACATCAAGATGTAATTCACCCATTCCCATAATTATCATCTGCCCTGTTTCAGCATCAGTTCTGATTTTTATTGTAGGGTCTTCATCTGCAATTTTTAAAAGTGCATTATAAACATCCTCGTGTTGACTCATTGTTTTGGGTTCAACTGCTAAATAAATAACCGGTTCAGGAAACTCAACACTCTCAAAAATTATAGGACTTAATTCATCACAAATAGTATCCCCAGTATATGTTTTCTTTGGTCCCAGTAAAGCAACAATTTCACCTGCTTTTCCCTGTTCTTTTTCATAATATTTATTTGTATGGACTTCTAAAATTCTCATAAGTTTTTCCTTTACATTTCTGGAACTATTATATACTTTTTCCCCTTTTTTGATTTTGCCTGAATAAATTCTTGTATATAAAACCCTGCCCAAATGAATATCATTATATACCTTAAAAATGAGACCTGAAAATGGTTGATTTTCATTTGGATGCCTTTCAATCTTTTTTTTCTTATCAGTAGAAAACCCTTCTATTTTACCTCTGTCAACAGGTGAAGGTAGATAATTAACAATTCCATCAAGTAAAAATAATGTCCCTTTATTTTTTAGTGCAGACCCACAAAATACAGGGCAAAATAAATTTTTAATTGTCCCTTTCCTTATTGCTCGTTTTATCTCACTTTTTTTTATTTCTTCCTCTTCAACATATTTTCCCATCAAATAATCATCTACCTCTGCTACTTTTTCAATTAAATTCTTTTTATAATATAAAAATTTTTCTCTATTTTTTTCCTCAATATCTTTTACTTCTGCCTCTGTTTCATATGTCTCATTATATATAACTTCCTTTTCCTCAATAATATCAATAAGACCAATAAATTCTTCATTGTCATCATATATAGGTATATTCATAATTAATGGGCTTGTATTCAATTTAATTTTTATTTCATCAATAACTCTAAAAAAATCTGCTCCCACTCTATCTAATTTATTTACAAAAACTAATTTAGGGACATTATATTTTTCACTCTGTCTCCATACTGTCTCTGATTGTGACTGAACCCCTGCAACACCACAAAAAACACCTATTGCTCCATCAAGAACTCTTAATGACCTCTCAACTTCTGCTGTAAAATCCACATGTCCTGGAGTATCAATAATATTAATTTTATATCCTTTCCATAAACATGTTGTTGCAGCAGCACTTATTGTTATTCCTCTTTCCTTTTCCTGTTCCATCCAGTCCATGACAGCAGTACCTTCATCAACTTCTCCTATTTTGTGTGTTTTTCCTGTATAATAAAGGAACCTTTCAGTCGTTGTGGTTTTCCCAGCATCAATATGAGCAATAATTCCTATATTTCTTATTTTATCCATAAAAAATTGACCTCTAAAAGGTAAAATGTGAAATTTCTACCATCTATAATGAGCAAAAGCTCTGTTTGCTTCAGCCATTTTGTGTGTTTCGTCTCTTTTCTTTATACTTGCCCCCTCTCCTTTATACGCCTCTAATATTTCTTCAACAAGTCTATCAACTATTGATTTTCCTTTTTTACTTCTTGCGGTTTCAACTATCCATCTTATTGCTAAAGATAAACCTCTATGAGGAGAAACTTCAATAGGAATTTGATAAGTTGCTCCTCCAATTCTTCTCGGTCTTACTTCCAATTTCGGTTTCACATTATTTAGTGCCTTTTTAAAAACAGGTAAAGGGTCCTGATTCATTTTTTCTTTTATTTGGTCCATCATATCGTAAAAAATTCTATATGCTAAATCTTTTTTCCCATCCCACATAAGTTTATTTATAAATTTTTCAATTTCATAATCATTGTATCTTGGGTCTTCATCAATTCTTTTCTTTATTACTCTTTTCCTTCTTGGCATTTAACCCTCCTGTTTTTTCTCTTCTTCTTTTGGTTTTTTTGCACCATATTTTGACCTTGCCTTTTTTCTTCCCTCAACTCCCCCCGCATCAAATGTCCCCCTCACTATATGATATTTAACACCTGGTAAATCCCTAACTCTTCCGCCTCTTACAAGAACTATTGAGTGTTCCTGTAAATTATGCCCAATACCAGGAACATAAGCAATTACTTCTTTACCATTTGAAAGACGAACTTTTGCTATTTTTCTGAGTGCAGAATTTGGTTTCTTTGGTGTCATTGTCTTAACATAAAGACATACACCTTTCTTAAAAGGATTACTTTGTAAAGCAGTTGATTTACTTTTTTTCCTTCTTAATCTTCTTTTTTTTCTTATCAATTGGTTAACTGTTGGCATCATTTCCTCCCTTTTTACTTTTGTGTTTCAATAAATTCAGCTTTCTCTTCTGTAATTTCTTTTGTGAATTTACCTGTTCCCGCTGGAATTAATCTTCCTAAAATTACATTTTCTTTTAAACCTTCTAAATAATCTTCTGCTCCAAGAATTGCTGAATTTGTCAGAACTTTCATTGTTTCTTGAAATGAAGAAGCAGAAATAAAACTGGAACTACTTAATGCAACTCTTGTAATTCCTAAAACCAATGATTTATATGTTGCTGGGTTTTTCCCTTTTGGTAATGATTCATTTATTTTTTGTATTTCAACTCTACTGATTTCTTCTCCTTCAAGAAGATAGGTATCCCCTGCATCTTCAACTTTTACTTTTGAAAGCATCTGTCTGACAATTATTTCTATATGTTTATCACTTATTGTAACACCTTCTACTCTATAGACCTTTTGAATTTCGTTTAGTAGATACTCCTGGACTTTTTTCTCTCCCTGTATTTTTAAAATATCCTGTAGCACCACAGGTCCATCAGTTAACTTTCTTCCAGCAATAACATAATCACCATTTCCAACAAGAAGATGTTTTCCATAAGGAATTATATAGATTTTCTCTGTTTGTGTCTCCTCATTTTTTACCTTTATTTTTCTTGTTCCTTTTTCAGAAGGCATTATTTCAACCTCACCATCTATTTCACTCAATACAGCAGGATTCCTGGGAACTCTTGCTTCAAATAGTTCAGAGACCCTCGGAAGTCCAGCAGTAATATCCTGTGCCCTTGCAGTAGTATGAACTTTCTCAGCAATAATATCACCTGGCTCTACTTTTTCACCTTCTTTTACAACAATTCTTGCTCCTTCTGGAATATGATACCCATCAATAATATTATTTTTTTTATCTCTCAAAATTATTCTCGGGTCTTTATCTTCTTTGTGAGGTATTATAATCATTTCTTTATTTGCTGTTTTTCCAATTTCTATGTCTTCATATTTTATAAATCCTTCCTTATCAGTAATTATAGGTGTTGAATATGGATTCCAACTTGCTATAAGTTGTCCTTCTTTAACTTTACTTCCATCTTTCAATTCAATAATAGAACCAACTCTTAATGTATATTTTTCAAATTCTCTGCCTCTTTCATCAACAATTTTTACATTCCCTTCTCTATGAACAACTACCATTTTACCTTCTTTATTCATAACTGTTTTTAAATTATCTTCATATTTCAATATTCCATCTTTTTTAACAGTGAATTGAGAAGAACCAATTCCTCTTGAAGCAGTCCCCCCAGTATGGAATGTCCTTAATGTAAGTTGTGTCCCTGGCTCTCCAATTGATTGCGCTGCAACAACTCCTACTGCCTCTCCTATATTAACAACTATTCCTCTTGACAAATCCCAGCCATAACATTTAGCACAAACACCTTTTTCTGCTTTACAAGTGAGAACTGACCTTATTCTTATTCTCTGTATTCCTGCCTCAACAAGACGTTTTGCCTTTTCTTCATCAATAACTTCACCTGCTCTTACAATTTCCTCATCAGTAACAATATCAACAACATTATCTACTGCAACTCTACCAATTATCCTTTCTTCTAATGGTATTATTACTTCATCTTCTTCAACAAGAGGACCTATAAGGATACCTTCAAGCGTTCCACAATCTTCTTCTGTGACTATAACAGAATGAGCAACATCAACTAACCTTCTACTCAAATATCCAGCATCAGATGTCTTCAAAGCAGTGTCAACAAGCCCTTTTCTACCTCCATGTATTGATGTAAAATATTCAAGAAGGTCCAAACCTTCTCTAAAATTTGATATAACAGGGGTTTCAACAATTTCTCCAATACCTCCTGTAACTTTTTTAGTAGGTCTTATCATCAGTCCTCTCATTCCCATCAACTGATTTACCTGATTCTTATTACCTCTTGCACCTGATGTTACCATCAAATATATTGGATTGATTCTAAATGGCTTTATACTTCTATCTTTTTCAATTGTATCCATTAAATAATCGCAAACTTCATTTGTGGTAGAGGTCCATATATCCACAATTCTATTATATCTTTCATCCTCTGTTATAATTCCTTTTTTATAATTTCTTTCAACTTTTTCTGCTTCTTTTGTTGCTCTTTCAATAATATCTTTTTTCTTTTCGGGTATCTTAAGGTCATCTATACCTATTGTAATTCCTCCAATTGTTGAATATAAAAATCCAATTTCTTTAAGTCCATCAAGAACTTCTACTGTTTTTTCATAGCCAAATTTATTAAATATTTCTTTTATAAGAGATTCTAACTTCTTTACTTCAAATTCCTCATTTTTAAAAGGCAATTCAAACGGAAGAATTTCATTAAAAAGAATTCTTCCGACAGTTGTTGTAATAATTTCTCCTATTTCATCTCTCACTCTAATAGGTCTGTGCAATTCAACAAACCCATTATGGTAAAGAAATTTTGCTTCTTCAAAACTTGAAATATATTTTCTCTCATCTTCAGGATATTCTTCTTCATCACTAATAAAAGTAAGATAGAAACAACCCATACCAATATCTCTTGATGGAGAAACAATTGGTTTACCACTGGCTGGAGAAAGTATATGAGTTGTTGCCTTCATTAAAAGTTCTGCTTCTAATATTGTTTCTGGCAATAGTGGAATATGAATACTCATTGTATCTCCATCAAAATCAGCATTAAATGCTGAACAAACAAGAGGATGGAGTTTAAGTACATTACCCTCTATAAGCCGTGGTTCAAATGCCTGGATACTCAGTCGGTGCAAAGTTGGTTGTCTATTAAGAAGAACTGGATGATGTTTACTAACCCTTTCAAGTATTTCCCAGACCTCCTCTTTATTCTCTCTTATTGCTCTTTTTGCACTACCAAGTGTGTGGAAATATTCTTTTTTCCTCAATTCTCTTAAAACAAATGGACTAAAAAGTTCAAGAGCCATTTCTTTTGGAACACCACACTCATTTAATTTTAATTCAGAACCAACAGCAATAACCGCTCTTCCTGAATAATCAACTCTCTTGCCCAAAAGGTTCTGTCTGAATCTACCTTGCTTACCTCTTAATGCATCTGCAAGTGATTTTAAAGGTCTTCTCCCTTTTCCAAGAATAGTATTTCCATGTTTCCCATTATCCATTAAAGCATCCACTGATTCTTGAAGCATCCTTTTCTCATTTCTTATGATAATATCCGGTGCCTGCAATTTTATAAGTTTCTTTAGACGATTATTTCTGTTTATAACTCTTTGGTAAAGGTCATTCAGGTCAGAAGCAACAAATTTCCCTCCATCAAGTGGAAGTAATGGCCTTAAATCAGGAGGTATAACAGGTATAATATTTGTAACAAGATATTCTGGTTTAGTATTCGTCTTTAAAAGTCCCTGGATCATCCTTAATTTTTTAATAAGTTTTCTTTTTGTTTCACGCTCGTTTTTTTTCATTTTACTCAATGACTGCTTTATCTGTTCTTCAAGAGATATAAGGTCTATTTCTTTCAAAAGGTGAAAAATTGCCTCTGCACCAATTTCTGCACGAAATGCATTTCCATGTTTTTCAGTCATTTCATAATATTCTGATTCTGTTAATAATTGTTTTTTAGTCAGGTTTGTTTTACCAGGGTCTATAACTATATATCTCGCATAATAAAAAACCATTTCAAGTTCACTTTGAGATAGGTCAAGTAACATTCCCATCCAATTAGATGAACTTTTAAAAAGCCATACATAAGATACAGGAGTGGCAAGCTCAATATGTCCCATTCTTTCTCTTCTTACTCTTTTTGTTGTTACTTCAACACCACATCTATCGCATATTATTCCCTTGTATCTTAATTTTTTATATTTACCACATGCACATTCATAATCCTTTGTTGGACCAAATATTCTCTCACAGAATAACCCTTCTCTTTCAGGCCTCAATGTTCTGTAATTAAGTGTTTCTGCTTTTTTAACTTCACCATGAGACCATGAACGCATTACAGTTGGAGAAGCAACTTTTATTGTTACAATTTCCTTTGATTTACCCCCAATATTTCTTTTTTCAACTCTCAAATCAAATCCAAGTCCCTGTAATTCTCTTTTTAATACATTAAACGATTCAGGAGTATTATTTGATTTGAAATCAATACCTTTTGCAATACTCTCGTATATTTGTTTTCTTCCTTCAGTATCATCACTTTTTACAGTAAGCATTTCTTTAAGCGTATGTGCTGCTCCATATCCCTCAAGTGCCCAGACTTCCATTTCTCCTAAACGCTGTCCTCCAAATTGGCTTCTCCCTCCCAATGGTTGTTGAGTTATAAGTGAATATGAACCAGTTGCTCTTGCATGAATTTTTTCATCTGCTAAGTGAATCAATTTCATCATATAAATATAACCAACAGTAATTGGCTGAGAAAACTTTTCTCCTGTCTGGCCATCATATAAAGTCATTTTCCCATTTTCTGATAGTCCACCTTTTTTAAGTAGTTCTTTAATTTCCAATTCTTTTATACTTTTAAATATTGGTGTTTCATAACTATATCCAAGCGTTTTTAATGCAATGCCTAAATGTGTTTCAAGAATCTGCCCAATATTCATTCTTGATGGAACACCTAAGGGATTTAATATAATATCAACGGGTGTTCCATCTTCTATAAAAGGCATATCTTCTTCTGGCAAAATTTTTGATATAACTCCTTTATTTCCATGTCTACCACTCATTTTATCACCAACAGATACTTTCTTTTTAACTGCAATTTCAACAACAATTTTATATATAACATCCATTTCAAGTTCAGGACCTTTTTTTATTTTATTTTCTTTATCTCTTAGTTCCTTCTTTAATTTTTTAATTTCTTCGTTTTCTATATCTATTAATTTCTGTAATTTCTCTTTTACTTTTTCATCCTGTATTTTTTCAACTATTTTATTCCATGTCTCTTTTGTTGTTGTAACTTTTGCCTTTATATTATGTAATTTAAGAGTTTTTTCTATTTGCTCTTTTATAATCTCTTTTATTATTTTTTCCTTTTCTTTATATTCCTTATTTACTTTATTAAGTTCCTTTTTTATATCTTCTTCTTTTATATTTTCTCTTCTTTCATATTTCCTAACATTAACAACAACTCCTTTAATTCCTGGTGGAACTTTTAAAGATGTATTCTGAACATCCTTCGCTTTTTCACCAAATATTACCCTTAAAAGTTTTTCTTCAGGAGTTAATTCAGATTCACCTCTTGGAGTAATTTTCCCAACAAGAATATCATCTGCTTCAACTTCGGCTCCAACTCTTATTATTCCATTTTTATCAAGGTTTTTTAGCCGGGATTCTGGAACATTTGGTAGGTCAGCAGTTATTTCTTCAGGACCTAATTCTGTTTCTCTTGCTTCAACTGGAAATTCCCTTATGTGAATAGAAGTAAAAACATCTTCTTTAACCATTCTCTCACTTAAAATAATTGCATCTTCATAGTTATATCCATGCCAGGGCATAAAAGCAACTAATAAATTTTTTCCTAATGCAAGCTCTCCTTCTTTTGAAGTTGCTAGACCATCTGAAATAATTTGTCCTTTCTTAACTCTGTCCCCAATATCAACAACAGGTCTTTGATGAAAACATGTATCCTGATTGGTTCTCGTAAATTTCTTCAAATAATAAATATCTTCTTTTTCCCATGGGAAAATACCTTTTTCCTGTTTCTCAATAACAATTTTTTCTGCACTAACATATTTAACAATTCCATCACTTCTTACTTTTACAACAGACCCGCTATCTCTTATAACAAATCTTTCCATCCCTGTTTTTACAAGAGGAACTTCACTTTTAATAAGTGGAACTCCTTGTCTTTGCATATTTGAACCCATAAGTGCTCTGTTTGAATCATCATGTTCAAGGAATGGTATAAGAGATGCAGTAACACCAACTATTTGAATAGGAGAAACCCCTATATAATCAACCTCATTTTTTGGGACAACTTCAAATAAACCATCTTTTACTCTAACTTTTACTACTTCTTCTTTTATTTCCTTTGTTTTTGGGTCCACCTCAACATCAGGAGGAGCAATTTTAAAATTCTCTTCATCATTTGCATTTAAATATTCAATTTTATCTGTAACTTTCCCATTTTCAATTTTAAAATATGGAGTTACTATAAATCCAAGTTCCCCTATTCTTGAATGAACCGTTAAAGAACCAATTAGTCCTATATTTGCTCCTTCTGGTGTTTCAATAGGGCATATTTTCCCAAAATGTGTATAATGTACATCTCTCACTTCAAAACCAGCCCTTTTTCTTTCTTTTATTCCACCTTCTCCCACTGCTGTAACTCTTCTTTTATGAGTTATTTCTGAGAGTGGATTTATTTTCTCAAGAAATTGCGAAAGTTGGTTTCTTGCAAAAAAATCATTTAAAACAGTCATTAAAACTTTACCATTTATAAAGTCCTGTGGAGTAACTTTCTTATCAACTTCTTCGGGAGGAATAATTTTCATCTTCTCTTCACAATACCTTCGCATTCTTAAAAAACCTTCATAAAGATGTTCCTTTACTATTTCACCTGTTGTTCTTACTCTTTTGTTTCCTAAATGGTCAATATCATCAGTTGTCCCCTCACCTTTTTCAGTAAGATTTAAAAGATACTTTATTATCCCAATTATATCTTCTTTTGTTAAATGCTGTTGTGTAAGATTAAGGTTTAATTTTCTATTTATCTGTGCCCTTCCTGCTTCTGACAAACTATATAATTCATCTGAAAAAAAGAGAGAATTAAAAAAACTTTCCGCTTCTTTAATGATTGGAGGATAACCAGGTCTTAGTTCTTTATAAATTTCTTTTAAGGCATCTTCTCTGGTCTTTGTTGTATCTCTCAGTAATGTCTGTCTTAGAATTGAATTTTCAGGCATTTTCTCCTCTGAACCATAAAACTCCTTAACAATATCTTCATTTGTTAAACCCAATGCTTTGAGAAACATTGTCCCGATAACTTTTTTCCTCCCAAGAAAAAGGATAAGACAATTATGGCTATCAATGTGGAACTCTATCCATAAGCCGCGTAAAGGATATACCTTGGCAGAATATAATGTTTTTTGGCCATTTATTTCTTCTTCTTTAAAATAAACACCAGGGCACCTTAAAAGTTGATTTACAACTACTCTTTCAATTCCATTTATAATAAAACTACCACTTTCAGTCATCAATGGAATACTTCCAATATATACTTCCTGTTCTTTAACCGAAATAATTTTCCCTGTCTCATGATTTTTTATAGCAAGACGAACTTTTATTTTAAATTTTCCATCATAAGTCAGTCCATTTTCAATACATTCCTCAACTGAATAAACAGGCAACTCAATAGTATAATTAACATATTCAAGTATTAAATTCCCATTTTTACTTTCAATAGGGAAAATTTTTCTTAAAACTTCTTCAATTCCTTTAACTTCTCTTTTTCCAGGAAGAATATTTTGCTGTAAAAATTCTTCATATGATTTTTTCTGAACAAGAAGGAGGTCTGGTATTTCAACATTTTCTACCACTTTGTTATTAAACTCATTTTTTTCTTCTAAAAAAGAAAAACTACTACCTTTTCTTTCCATATTTATTTTCTCCCTCTATAAAGTTTTTTTTATTTTATTTCTACTTCTGCCCCCACTGTTTCCAATTTCTTCTTTATTTCTTCTGCTTCTTCTTTTGAAATTTTTTCTTTTATTGGTTTTGGAGCTGATTCAACCAATTCTTTTGCTTCTTTCAATCCCAAATTTGTAATTGCCCTTACTTCTTTTATTGTCTGTATCTTATTACTTCCAAATCCCTTTAAAATTACATCAAAAGTTGTCTTTTCTTCTTTCTTTTCTTCCTGTCCTGCAACACCTGGTACAGATGACACTGCAACAGGACCCACCATACCTTTAACTCCAAACTTCTCTTCTAATTTTGTTGCCAATTCCGACAACTCAATCGCTGTAAGTTTTTCAACTTTCTCAACAATCTCATCCAATACATTTTTTTCCTCAGCCATTTCTTTCTCCTTTTTGATTTATTTTTGAGATATTTGGTTTAATATATTTACAATTCTTACCACAGGACTTCTCATTAAATTGGTAATTCTAATAACAGGGAATTTTATTGCATATATAAGTTCACTTTGAATTTCTTTTATTGAAGGAAGTTTACTTAATTTTTCAAAAAATTCTGCATCACTTATTTTATTATTTATTACTCCACCTTTTACTGCTATTTTACCAACCCTTTTCCCGAAGGCATAAAGTTTTTTTATTATTTCAATTTCATCCCCATCTTTTGTCCATACAACAAAAATTGGACCACCCAAATAATTAACTGCTTCATCTTTACTTAAATTCTTAAATGTTCTTTCAATTAAACTTGATTTTATAACTTTTATATCACCATTATTTTCTTTTATAAGTTGTCTTAAATTCTGCATTTCTAAAACAGAAAGTCCTGAAAAGTTAACTAAAAGATATATTTTACTATTTTTAAATTCTTCTGTCAACCAATTTACAATTTCTTTTTTCTTATTCTTGTTCATTTTTTTCATTTTACACCCCTTATATGAATATTTACTTCGCTCTCTCTATTTAATCAGCAAGTTACAAGTAAAAAGTAAGGAAAAAAACTTAACCCCTGTATCCTCCTTGTTTTTTATTTGTTTTTCTATCTTGCTACTCTCCACTCCTTACTTCCCATGGAACTCGAAAGTATTCATTCTCTCAGGAAATTTTTAATTCTTGTAATATCCTGGTAGAATTAAGTTTTAAAGAAGGGGACATAGTTAAAGATAAATACATATTGTTTATATATATTCCTTTAACAGAAGATGGTTTAACGCTTAACACATTCTTAATTGCCTCAATAATATTTTCTACCAATTTCTCTTTATCAAAAGAAATTTTCCCACATGGAATTTGAATATTTCCCTCTTTATCCATTTTATAATCAATTCTTCCCTTTTTTAATTCCTTAACTATTTCTTCTACATTATTAGTAACAGTTCCTGTTTTTGGATTTGGCATTAACCCTCTTGGACCAAGTATTTTACCTAAGGGTGAAACAACTTTCATCATATCAGGAGTAGAAACAACTGCATCAAAGTCCAACCAGCCACTTTTTATTTTTTCTACAAGTTCGTTTCCACCAACATAATCTGCTCCTGCATTTTTTGCTTTTTCTGCTAATTCACCTGTTGCAAAAACTAGTATTTTTACTTCCTTCCCTATCCCATATGGAAAAACAACACTTCCTCTTATTGGTTGTTGCAATTTTTTCGGGTCTATACCTAATTTTATAGATAATTCAACTGTTTCATCAAATTTCACAGAATGCATTTCTTTCAATTTATCTATTGCTTCTTCTATCGTATAAAGTTTATCTTTTTCTGCTTTTTCTAATAAAGTAGAATACCTTTTACCCAATTTTTCCTCCTGTCTAATCAATAATTTCAATACCCATGCTTTTTGCAGAACCCTCAACAATTTTCATTGCTTCTTTTATATCTTTTGTATTTAAGTCGGGTAATTTAATTTTTGCAATTTCCTCAATTTGTTTTCTTGTTATTTTGCCAATTTTTTCTCTATTAGGAATTGCTGAACCCTTTACAATATTTGCGTATTTTTTTATTAATTCGGAAGTTGGAGGTGTTTTTATTATAAAATTAAATGTTTTATCTTCATAAATTGTTAAAACAACAGGGACTGTTCCTTCTTTTCCTTTTGTCACATCATTAAATGCCTTACAAAATTCCATAATATTTACACCATGTTGACCAAGTGCCGGTCCAACAGGTGGTGCTGGAGTTGCTTTTCCTGCTGGTATTTGAAGTTTAACAACTGCTTTGATTTTCTTTTCTACCATTTTCACTCCTATATTTTTTCAACCTGCCAGAAACTAAGTTCAAGAGGAGTACTTCTTCCAAAAGCAGAGACACTTACTTTAAGTCGTCCCTTATCAGGATAAACCTCCTCAACAATTGCTGTAAAATTCATAAATGGACCTTCTGTTATTTCAACTTTATCTCCTTCTTTAAACTCAACTTTCGGAGTTGGTTTGCTTTTTCTTTTTTCAACTTCTCCTATAACATTTTTTGCTTCTTCTGGTTGTAAAGGAACTGGCTTATCACCTGCACCAAGAAAATTTAGTACTCCTGTCGTTGTCCTTATTCTGTGCCATAAAATTTCATTATCAAATTCAGGCGCTATTTCAATTAACATATATCCAGGCCAGAATCTTCTTGTTGTTTTTTTCTCCTCTTTTCCTCTTTCAACTATTTCTTCCTTTGGGATAACTATTTGTGTAATTTGTTTTTCTTTCTTATTAAGTTGATTCTCAAGAAGTTTTCTAATTTTCTCTTCCTGCCCTGTTCTAACATGTAAAATATACCATTTTCCCATAATTACCTCAAAAATAAAATAATCACTTTTGAAAATATCAGGTCAATAATTCCAATATAAAGAGCCATTATGAAAATAAAAATAACAATAATAACTGTTGTTCTCTTTAACATTTTTTTTTCAGGCCAGGTAACTTTTTTTAACTCTGCCTTTACTTCATTAAAAAAATCAGATATTTTCTTTTTCATTTAATTACTTGTTCAGGCCTGGGAGGACTTGAACCTCCAACCCTCGGATTTGGAGTCCGTTGCTCTCCCAATTAGAGCTACAGGCCTATAAATAATTTATTATACCACTTTTTATATATATGTCAATAACACGAATAAAATACCAAACATTTATAAATTCAAAAAATATTTTTCAGGTAAATAGATTTTACAAAAATATTATTATACCATTTAATTTAATAATATCAAATATTTTTGTCAAATTTTATTTACCCTCTTTATGGAGAACATGCTTCCCACATTTAGGACAAAATTTTTTTAATTCAATTTTCTTCTTCTGTCCTGTTTGTTTTTTCTTTGTAGTGTAATAATTTTTATTTCCACATTCTGAACAAACTAAAGTTATTATATTTCTCATTTCTTATTCACCCTATTCAATAATTTCAGTAACAGCACCAGCACCGACTGTTTTTCCACCTTCTCTTATAGCAAATCTCTGCCCCTTTTCAAGTGCTACTGGATATATTAACTTTATATCCATCTCTATATTATCT
>Ga0116192_1001922_pt1 | contig 14222 bp, 8 predicted proteins | sample AD_UKC113_MetaG_FD_89876 | JGI IMG/M metagenome (GOLD analysis project Ga0116192, IMG submission 89876) | Active sludge microbial communities of municipal wastewater-treating anaerobic digesters from Hong Kong - AD_UKC113_MetaG | ecosystem: Engineered > Bioreactor > Anaerobic > Digestate | place... | reverse complement strand
CTTTTTATAATTCTCGGGGAGAACTATTGGTAGGTGATGTTGATCTAGATGGTTCGGTTGAAGTAATTGAATGTGTGGACGAGTATCCTGTGAATGCTCCAAGGTTGGATGATCCGGAAATTGACGATATTATCCGTGAGCAGTTTGGAGATTTGGGGGTTGGATCTGAGGCAGAAGATGTTAGGGAAATTGTTAAAAGAGAAAATTATGGTAAGGGGCGGGGTAAGAAGGTAATTATGGCGATTCACAGATTTGTAGATGAGGAGATTCCATATTTTAGGAGATTACCTTCTGATGAATATGAAGAGATTGCAGGAAAAGTAATTTCCGCAGTTGAAGGAATTATGAAAGAGACTGTGGATATGACAAAGCCAGAAGGTTGGGAAACAGATAGTTTTATGAGATACGGTGATTTAGAACAAGACTCCAAAGATTTCAATGAATTTGTTAGGAATTTTTGGACACATGGTAGGATTTACGAATTTCCTATTCCCGATGAGAGTATTGATCTTACTAAACTTGATCTTTAATTATCTACATTTGTAGAAACTAATTCATACTTATACTCCATTGTTGTACCGTTGTGTATATAACCTTCTTCAACAAAGCCTATGCCGTAGCAAAATATCTTGTAACTAGTATCCGATAGTGTTTTATAGGAAATTCTATAACAATTTTCGTAGTTTTTACCCAATATATTCATGGGTACTTTTTGTTCTATTTCCCACCCATAGTAACCATCATCTCGGAACTCTATACTACTACCCCACCTAGTACCTTTTTCGAGCGGAAATTTTAAGACAAGTTTATCCTCACCACTTTCTAAAGGTTCAAAGTCAATTGTGTAGTTTTTAGCTACCATAAAGGGTGTATTATCGCCTTTTAAGTAAACTATTGTTTTGTTATCAAAGTCTTCGATTTTTGTTACGAGAATTTTTTTATTTATATTCTCGGTTAAAATCTCACCATTTGTCTGTTGCTCCTTTTTAATACCGGAATATTCCCAGTAAGAGTTTTCTTTTACAGGAAGAAATTGAGTAAAAGTGCGTTCGTTTATTGTTTCTGTTGAAATTAAAGTGACTTTTTCACCGTCATAGGTATATTTTTTTAACTCAAACAAATCGGGACAGCAACCCGGACCGTCGTAAAGAGGGTGCGTATTTTTAACCGTAAACCCGTTATTTGTAAATTGTATATCCACGGTATCTCCGGAATCTGTAAAAACAACATTTCCATCATCTATCAAATACCATATAGCAAATCTTCCGGTTGCTGCTCCTGCGGGACCTGCTTTGAATATTATTTCTTTTCTGCTGTCTCTATCAATATCTTTAGAATCAATAGGATTGTTTGGGCTTGCCCACAGACAGTTATTTTTTATTAGTTCGACTACAGTGTTGTTATTTAAAATCTCGTCGGTTAGATTGGTTTCTATGCTTAGATTTGGCATACAGGAAGAAGGTTTGTCTTTATATATTTCATCTTCTTGGGGAGATTCTGATTTGTATCTTTCATCGTATTCGTAATCACCTGTTTGTTTATACTCCGGAGGTGTGGGTATATATGATTTTTTTAGATTATAGTTTTGGATTAAAAGAAGAATGATTATGAATAAAGAAATGAAGAATTTATATTTTTTTATTTTTTCTATTATTTTTAACAATTAATTTAAAAAAATTAAAATACTTAGTGTATAGTATTTTAGATTAAGAGGAATGTAAAGGGAGTTGGGAGTATGCCGTGTAATTTATTTTTATTTTTCATGATTTTTTCTCGAATAAAAATATTGGCAGTAATCACAATCTTTTCCACTTTCAGGTAGTTCATCGGATTCAAGGCATTTTTTAATATCAAATAATGTAGGTTCTACCCAGCTGTCGTCCCCCTCATAAGGAATTAAAGTAACATCAAACTCTAATTTTCCATCAAATGCTTCTTTATCAGTATTTCCGTTGCAATAGACAAAGTATCCTGTGTTTGACACCTTGTACTCATTTCTTCGTAATAACCATTGATACACTTCCATTTGTCTTTTATACCCTTCCTGCCAATCTTTATCTAAAGCAGTTATTTCCTCATTTTTGCTAGTAGCTTTGTAGTCTACAACGATGTATTCGTCGTTAGGATTGATCCACAGGTCGTCTATGGCACCAGAAACATATAGGTTTGTTGGTTTGTGCAAGTATTGAACTCCTTTAAAGTTTTCTCTCCATATATCGAGGTTTTCATTCGCAACAGGTCTGGCATCTACGCCGTATTTCTCTATTAAAGGGTGTTTTGTACCCGCGGATCTGTGAATATCAAACTCTTTTTTTAGTAGATGATCTACAGCACTGTTTAATGAAAAAGGGTAACCTGGAGGCTGAGAAGTTCCTAGAACCCTATCTAAATAAAAGCAACGAGGACATTTTAAAAAATTATCAATTTTAGAGCGACTTAATTTAAAAGGTTCTGAAGATCCTTTTTTATATAAATATTTTTCTGTTCTTTGTGAATTATAGTATTCTGACATGGTTACATTATAATCCACACTGAAATATGTTTGTTGTATAAGAAAGTTCTACTAATAGCGATTCAATATTACAGGCTAGGGTTGTGGGTTATTTTGTTGAATTAAGAATTACGACAAGTAACCACAATAATGCTCCGTATATTAGGAATTCAATTATCTTTAGTAATGGTAATATTCCTTTTCTTGTTTTTATCTTCTGATCTCCGAAGTAATCGACAATATAGCCCCAGGGGTCTTTTGTATTAAGGTAATCAAGCATTGTTTGTAACTCACCTAATTCCTTTTCAATAACTGAGTCTTTAGTTTCTCTATCTAAGTATTTATTGTTTTCCAGAGACTTGTTAATCATGTATTTGTTAAGTTTTTCGTCATCTTTTTGATACAACAAATATATTTGTGAATTTTTTCCATCCCTTCCCGCACGACCTATTTGTTGGTAATAGTCTTCAATGTTTGTAGTCATGTGATAGTGAATAATTACATGTAAATCTTTTAAGTCTATGCCCATACCAAAAGCAGATGTCGCAATTATTATTTTCAAAGGTTTTAACGTACCGTAATCTCCGGAAAAGCGATTATGGATAGCAATCTTATCGTCTTCAGGGAGTTTGCTATGGTAAAACTCAACTTCATAGCCAAGTAGGTTCAATTCTTCTTTAAGTTCTTCCCCTTGTTTTATTGTTAGAACGTAGATAAGAATTTTCTCCCCTCGATTATCAGCAATAATTTTTTTTATAATATTAATTTTTTGATTTTCTGGGGTGATTTTTATTATGTTAAGTTTCAATTCTGGTCTGTAAAACCCTGTTACAAAGACATTTGGATCTTTCATTTTCAAGGATTCGATTATCTCTTTTTGAGCAGTTTTGGATGCTGAAGCAGTCAGTGCCACAACACTTGGGTTACCCATGTGTTCTCGTAAATTTCCAATTTTTTTGTAAGCTAACCTGAAATTTCTACCCCATTTTTCAACACAATGAGCTTCATCGACAACAAGAAGATCATATTCAGCTTGCAAGACTCTGTTGTCTTTAAATTCATAATCAGTGTATTTATTAAAAAATCTTTCGGGTGCTAAATATATTAGTTTAAAATGTCCTTTTATTATGTGGTCTAATCTATTTTCTATTGTTTTCTTGGAAAGAGAAGAGTTAATATAGGTTGAAGGTATTAAAAGTTTTAATAGACCTTTTACTTGATCGTACATAAGTGACTTTAGTGGACTTAAAACTAAAGTTTGGTTTGGAAGAAGTATTGCAGGTATTTGGAAACAAGCTGATTTACCGCTACCTGTTGGCATTACAACTAGCGTATCTTTTTTACTAATCACAGAATCTATTACTTCGTATTGTATACCTCTGAATTTATCAGAGCCTGTTAGTAATTTTAATATAAAGGAATATTTTTCGTAATTGTTAAAGTTTGTAATTCCAGTTAATAGTAACTGGAATCTTTTGACCATTTTGATAAATGCTTTATAGAAATAGACAAAACCTTTCCTTCTGTTTGTAACTAGCTGTAGTTCCGGATGCATACTTGCATGATGTTCGGGACATAGAGTAATTAAATTATCAATAGAGTTGACATCTTTAGATCCCCTTAACCATTGCATTTGGGATTTAGGAAATATATGGTGAACCTGAATATTTTCAGTAGTCCCACAAACCACACATTTGTTTTCATCCCTTTCTCTTGCTATTTGTTTATTTTGTATTTCGTTATTTTGAGACATTTAAACTTGTTGTCTAATTTTCGGCCAAATAAAAAAGCTGTTTATTTGATGCATCATTTGCATTATCTATACTAGGTACAGTAGCTACTCTTGTGACTTATTCCTAACTATAAATATTTGCGCTCATTCTCAACTCAGTTAAAATAAGTATATAGTTATAGTTGCAAATTATTTAAATAAATCCTCCAAGGATTCATTTATTCTTGTTTCTGATTTTGTCTTTATCTGTTTATTTTTTTCTTTTGTTTCCGGCACCTTATCAAAGAGTGATAATGAGGGTTCTACCTTGTTTAATACAAGATTTTCCTTTATTTCAACTTTTGGAATTTCAATTAAAGTCTGATTTTGCTGCCACTCCTGCCACTGTTGCCATACAACATTAAGTTCTGGTTCTAGCCAACGCTCAATCTTTCCACTTTTAGATTCAGGCTCACTTATACTTGCAAGAAATATCGGGTATTCAAGTTGGGTGAAATCTAATTCGCCAATAGGATTGTTTTTATCAACTACGCTAATCTTTTCAGCATACAAAATGGACATTTTTTGTGAGGAAGTCTGAGATCCTCTTTGTTGTTGTCTTGTTGAAGTTCCTTTTTTAAATACACCGCGAGGTAAGCTAACAATAGCGAGAACTTTACAATATTTTGAAACAAATTTTCTTAAATATTCGTCATTTGAATTTGAGAAAAATCCCTCTGGCAACACCAAACAAAACTTTCCACCAACTCTTGTGCTATTTACAGCTTGCTGAATTGAAAGATTATATTCAGAAACACTATCCCTTCTACCATTTCCGTCCAAATCTAGATTTAAATTTTCTTCAATCTTTTCAAAATCACCATGTTCATACTTACTACCACCAGCCGGATTCCCGATAACTAAATCCCAACCATCTCCCTGATAGAGCAAGCCATTACCTTTTTTAATTGGCAAAGCTTCGATATCTTCTACGCTTGGTTTTTTGAAATAAAGAGCTAGATAAGTTTTGGCGACAATGTAGGGTAATTCATCTATGTCAACACCCCTAATGTTTTCTATCTCAACACCTTTATCAATAACCGCTGCTAGAAAGCCACCGCTACCGCATTCAAAATCCAGAACCTTTGTTTCCGGTGCTAAGTTGCCAAAAAGGTTTACCATAAAAACAATAACACATTGCTCTGTGAGATATTGGTTAAAACCTCCTCCTTGGAAAGCACGGAGAATTGCCTTTCTGAATTCCTTAGCAATTCCTGCTCCTAAAGAAGATCTAAGATCAAATCTATTTAATAAATCTCTAACTGCTTTTTGACTTTGCAAGTTTAATTGAACATAAGGATATTGCCCAGTAAATAAATCATCATACTCTAAATAATTCAATACTTGATAAGCAACTCTTTTTATTACCTCTGGAGTTATTTTTTCTACTCTTAAATCACCTCTAAATATTGCTACCAGTTCATCAAAAAAATCTGTTTTAAATTCTTTTTCTGTTATATTTCTTGGCTTGTACTCTGTACCATAACCATAATAATCTAGAAGGCTTTCATAAGATAAAATGGGCACTTCTTCTGTTAAAAAATCCGGAATAGGTTTTGAGTAATCTATACTCCATTTATAAAACTTAATATCTAAACCGACTGTTGTAGATAGAATTTTTGGAGGCAAACCCGAGGGAGCATATTCTTCATGTTCAATTGGGAAGTTCTTTAGATAATTTAATGCTTCCTTTAGTGCCTCTGCGTGGCTTTTATGTTTTCTTTTTGCTTCAACAAGAAGAATGGGTTCTTGGTTGTGGTAATAAACAATATCTGGAGCCGAACCGCTTTTAGATCCGCTCGGACGGAAAATAGGAACACTTTTTATTTTTATTCTCTCTGAATCGTGTATAGGATACCCAAAATTACTAGCGAGAAAAGGTAAAATGTCATTTACGATATAATCGTCTTCTGATCTGTCGTAGTTCATATTATTTTCATCTTAATTTACATCTTTTCTTTTGCCCTCAATCACTTCTTCTGTTTTCTTAATTAAATCCTGTAACATTTTTTCTGCTTTTTCCAAATTTTCTTTATATCCTTTTTCATTCTTTTTCTTTTTTTCTTCCATTGCTTTATCATGGTAAATAGAGATTTTTCTATATTGAAATTCAATTGAATTTTGAGATTTTTTAGAAACCAAAGGTAAATAAATTCTATTAAATTCATTAAAGTTTATCTCTAATACTGCAACTCCCCTTTGTTGTCTTTCTAGTTGAGCCTGGCCATATCTTGTTAATAGAAATAAAAGTAAATAAAAGGAATTTATTCCTTTTAGATTAAATATACGGTTTACATGACCGCTGAGTACAAACGAATCTAAATTTCTTGTGATTCCCACTAATTTGCCAATACTACCAGATCTTACAAACAAAATATCACCATTTTTTGGTGACGTTCTTTGTAATCTAATGTACTGTTCTTCAGAAATAAATTTACTTTTTGAAAGATTCAGCCCAGTAAATTCAAATGTATTTGCCTCTATTAACCGGTAATTTGATTGTTTTAGATATTTTTCTCCTATGTGTTTTCTTGCAATATCTCCTTGAGTAATATTTTCTTTTTTTATAAAATCCGAAATTTTCCTAATTTGATAAATACCCTGTTTTAGGCTATTTATTAATTCCTCATATCTAGGATGCCAGTAATTAGGGTCCCATCTTGATTCAGGTTTCTCTTCCATCAACTCCTTCAAAGTTTTATCCACTCTTACCATTACTGCTTCTCTTCCTGTTTGATCTTTGGTAATTTGAACCAAATTTGATTTATTCATATGCTTTCTTTCTGAATTATAAAACTTTTCATAGTAATTTACGATCTTTTCAAATACACATTTATCAACTTTTTCCACGGATGCAAGAAAAACAGGATAAGATTTTTTAGGTTTTTCATCTTTATTAAGTTTTTTTAGGAAAAGAATACTAGTTTTCGCACTTGTCCCTGCATTCTTAAAGGTTTCCCTAGGTAGAGAAACTATTGCTTCAACTTTAGTTCTATTAGAGATAAATTCTCTGACATAATTGGAATTAGAATTTGTCAGAATACCGTCTGGAATAATAATCGCTATCCATCCACCTGGCTTAGCTAATTGAATAAATCGATCAACAAAAAGTATTTCAATTGGTAATGCTTCTACTTCTTTAGGCTGAGGTAAACTGGCACCACCGCCAAGTAATGTGGTACCAAGTATGAGGCTACCGAATAACCCTTCTTGGTTTTCGTTTGGATTTTTCTTTTTTTTGTAAACTAGCACCTCATATCTTCTAAGATGTTCAAGTATCTCTATAGATTCTTTAGTTGAATTATCTTTTAATGATGAAAAACCTATTCCCCCATAGGGCGGATTGCCAACAACCGCATCAAACTCTTTTAACCCCCCAGTTTTATAGTTAAAAACTTTTTCCGGAAGTTCTAAAAGACCATCTTGTTGATGAAAATGGTTTAGCATTTTAGTTTTATTTCCTTTGAATAAATCATGAAGTATTGATATTTTTTCCCATCTTTTGACCACATCACCATCCATATCCACTCCAAATACATAAGGGGTTTTCTCAGTTGGATGGTAACCCGTAAAACCACTAGTTACTGCAGTTTTAAGAAAGACACCTTCACCACATGCCGGATCAATTACAGAAGGATAATGGGCTCTTGGTTTTCTTGATTGCCAGCGATGAGTTTCTTTGTCTTCCTTGTTTTTCCATATATTTAAGATGTCATAAATAAAATCAACCACTTCTTGGGGTGTATAAAAAATACCCAAATCCTGTTTCCTTTTTTTATTTATATCTTTAGCCATATTATCCAAGCGTAAAGTGGGTTACTGCAATCATTTCCTCATTAACAGCTAACTCTAGTTTTCCAAATAAATCTTTTAATTCTTTCTCTCTTTCAACTTCAGCTTTTTGTTTTAATTTTAACTGTTCAATTCTTAATCTACCCAGTGATATTTCAATATCTTGAATCTTTTTCATTAGATCTATTCTTTCTTCCATGTCTGCTGAATTGTCTCTTCTACGATTTAAGTCTGTCTTTTCTTCTTCTTTCTTCTGGATTTTATTATCAATCTTTAAAGTATAGTCATTATAATATTGATTAATCCTGTCTGTTTCCCTATCAAGCAATCTTTCATTCTTTTTTTTGTACTTTGCTAAAACCGGCTCCTTCCAACTTTCCCAAAGAGAGAGTAATTCATTCTTAGCAATAGGAGAGTTTTCAAAGGTTTTTTCGTTGTCCTCTGAATTTACTGTTAATAATTCTTCCGCAACATTAAAATCTAGACTCTTAAATTCGCCATTTGTCTTAATAAATGCTAATGGAACAATAATTTCTTCTGTTTCAACCCCGGAGACTTTAAGCTTCCAAAGAAAAATAAAACCTTCATTTCCATCACAATCTTCAAGTTGAGTAATCTTTTTTCCGTGGTTTGTAAGATTAAATTTAATTGATGGGATTGGTTTAGTCTGCAGAAGAAGAGAATCGTCTAATATTTCCTTTATAAGGGGATATTCTTTATAAACCCTGGTGATTTTACCTACTTCTTCCGGTTTTAATTCTCTAAATGCTAGTGGAAATTCATTTCCATCTACTTTAAAAATGGCTTCGTCTTCAGTTTGTTTTAATTTTTCTCCAAGGCTAATTTTACAAAGTTTAAGGATATCATTATCAAATTCTGATATAACCTGTCTTGTTTCATGAACAGTTCTTTTAAACAGCTCTGCAACAGATTGATCGGTATTTTCCAAAAGTAATTTTCTATACTCAAGAGTAGTTGCTGATATTGTTTCCTTAAGTTTCAATTGGAGCTCGTTAAATGCTTTGTCATATTCTTCCGGAGACTTGCAGTTTTGGTATATTTCTAAAATTGTTTTTTCAAAATCTAAACCTGATTCCAAGGCTCCTAAAATTTCGTCTGAACTACCAAATAGCCCATCAAATAAGTTCAATTTTTCTTGAAGTAGCTCCAATACTCTTTTATCTGCATAGTTTTTAGTGTTAAGGAAGTTGGCCACAACCACTTGATGCTTTTGTCCATAACGATGACATCTGCCAATTCTTTGTTCTACACGTTGAGGATTCCAAGGCAAGTCATAATTAATGACAATATTACAAAACTGTAAATTTAAACCTTCAGCACCGGCCTCAGTTGCTAAAAATACTTGTGAATTCTTCTTGAAGTCATTTATAAGTGCCTGCCTCACATTAGCTGAGAATGAGCCTACACTTGCCGCTTCTGGAAACTCTTTTCTCCAATCTTCGTAAGCTCTTCTGGCTTGTACAGAGTTATTAGATCCATTAAATTGTGTGTAGGTTATACTGGCCTCATCTAACAGACCAGCAAGATACTCTTGAGTTCTGGTTGATTCAGTAAACACAACTGCTTTTTGTGGCCAACCTTTAGTTTTTGCATTCATAAACAATTTTTTCAGTGCTTTAATTAACTCTTCACCCTTGGTATTAACCGAAATCCCTTTTGCCAAACTATAATAGCTTTCTAATTCATTTAATTCTTTTTTTAGATCCTCGTCAGTAAAATTTTGACCAACCCTCTGCTTTTCCTTCTTGACCGTATTTTCTATTCCCTCAAGTTCTGATTCTTCAAACTCGTCTTCAAGGTTTTCATCCTCCACTGGTGCGGGACTTTCTGTTTGGTCTTTCTCACTTTGTCTTAAATCAAGTTCTTGTTTAAGATTCTCCTTAAGTTTTCTTAAAGTCTCTGATATTGCATAGGAGGAACTTGCTAATAGTTTTCTATATACTAACACCATAAGATTTCTCTGGGTAGCAACAATAGCAGCCACCTCTGGTCTTTGAAGATATGCAGACACTTTCTCATACAATTCAACTTCTTCATCGGTTGGGGTAAAGTCAAAAGTCAATGATGTCCTATCAGTAAAAGGTACATATTCTAGTACCTGTTTTCTTAGTGTTCTAGTAATAATTCCAGAAATTGAAAAGACATCCTCCTGTTCTTCTCCTTTGATTAACCTCTTTAATTCTCCTAGACGAATTTCAGCAATATCTGACTGTTCTTTTAGTGGGTCTATGAACTTTGTTTTGAAGCTGTACGGAGTCCCCAGAAGCTTATCGTCAATAAAACTAGCAATTCCATATAACTCTTCCAGGCTGTTTTGCAGCGGTGTGGCGGTAAGCAAAACCTTAGGCTTATTTTTTATAATTTCCCTGATTTCATAGGCCATTTTTGAGGCATCTCTTCCTTTAAAAACTCTTCTAAAACGATGAGCCTCATCGATGACTACTACACTCCAGGGCTGTTTTTCTATCAAACCCAGATGAGAGTAAACAAACTGGTATGAAACAATAAATATACCATCGTATGTAAGAGGGGGTTTCTCCCCGGAATTAACCCTTTGGTTAAATGAGGGACCATCCCACACTTCTGATTCCAATCCGAACTTAGTCAAAAGCTCATCCTGCCATTGGTTTCTTAAGGAAGCGGGACATAAAATCAAAATTCTTCTCTTACCTTCTGCCCACAACTGAGCAATAATAATACCGGCCTCAATTGTCTTTCCAAGTCCAACCTCATCAGCTAATATGGCTCCACGGGCAAGGGGGCTGTTGAAAGCGTACAAGGCAGCATGTATTTGGTGAGGATTAAGGTCGATTGTCGATTTGGCAAGGACTGAGGATAGCCGGCTTATATTTCCAGCCATTTTTTGCGAAGATATTTTTTCTGCCAAATAGCGTCTGATAAATATAGACATTTAATTTTCTAAATTAACAACTATATAGAACATGGTGTATATGCGTTCATTTTACCCTATTCTTAGGAGTTTATGAAAAATATATTTTTACAAACTCAAATAATACTTATGTATCTTCTCTGCCATTGATTTTCTTCTTAATTCAAGAAATTCTTCATAAGAATCCACATCCATTTCGAATATTTTTAATGGGATACAATTAGCTCTTAAATTACGTTTTAAGTCTTGAATATCCTTAATACCTCCGTATTTGCTTTTTCCACTTTCTACTTGTTCCTTAATTTCTTTAAAATAAACATTTGGAGCTTTCTTTCCAACTTTAATATTTGTTTCTGTCTGCATGTAAACATAATTAGCTATTTGATTATATTTACTTTTACCCAATCCTTTGGATTTTAAGTATTCCCTTGGAAATATATGATGAATATCGCCACGATGAGTAATTAAATCGTTAATTTTTATATCTTTTGACAAGAAACCTCTGTCATTATTTTTAACTTGAGCTGCAAGGAAAACGTTAAAATAAGGACTGCTTGAGACCGGTGTATTTAAGTTTTGAACTAAAGCAGCATCCCAAAAAGCTTCGGAAAGGTCTGCATTTTCAATGTTAGTAAGATAGTCACCAAATTTGTTTTCAACTATATTTTTAATATCAAAATCAAACTTTGATTCTGGTGAACCTGAATACCTCCCAGTGAGGATTGACATTACAAACCACCTCTTGACATAGTGTTCAATATCTTCAGGATTATATCCTTTTTCCTTTAGTTTTAAATATATGATGTAGGCGAAATTAAGAGTATTTTGGGATCTTATCATGCTAGATGATATAAAACCTGCAGATTTGATAATCATTACAAATCTTTGGAAATTAGTTTCGTTCATAAAATCCATAATACTTTTCTTTAATCTATTGAACGAGTCTTCGGCAATCTCTTCTTCAAATTTTCTTGTCTCAAAATTTCTACCTGAGAGTAAACTAACAAGATCTGACAACTTACCTCTTTCAAATTCTTTAGTGAAAGAAACTCTGATTAAATCGGTATAGTCTGGGTCGTATAAATCATCTTTTTCATCCTTAAGCCAAGCCATTTTTGAAAAATAATCAGTATTTGTAAACTCATTATCTACTTCTATAAGGTCAGCATAAAACTCAGGAGCTATAGCCAAGTGGCAGAAATAATCTATAGCTTTTCTTAAGGTAGGACCATCATATTTCGTAGAGGCAGCAATTTTTGACATTACAAAATCAGATTGGCCTAAAACCACACCTTCTGAGTTAATTCTTATAAATATTTCAGTGACATCCTCAATGTCCAAATCTGAATCTAATTCAATTAACCCAATTTGTTTGTCCACAAGTTTACTTAAATGATCCAACCTTTGATAAAGGAGATTTTTATCTATCAAAGAGTTATTTTTTTCAAAATAACGATCCACTGTGTCCAAAAAATTGTTCTTACTTGAAAAAATCTCACTTATGTTTGGAAGCCATGTTTCATCTTTTTCAATTGCTGGGTTAGAAACCTCAAATTTTTCAGTAATGGGATTAAATGCAATATTTATGTTCACCCAACGGTAATCTTTATTCATGACCTTTTCACCAAGAATTGCTGCTTCCAGTGCTGTAACTCTTTGTTGACCATCAATTAGAATTTTTTTACCCTCCGATGTAGTACCATCCTTCAAATTAACATCTGGATTTTTCCAAACTATCAAATACCCTACTGGGAAACCTTTGTATAGAGAATCCATTAAATCCCTTACCTTTGTGGCATCCCAAACAAAAGGTCTTTGCATTTCAGGAACTGCTATTTCTTCGGCTTTAACCCAGGACAGAATTGTACCTACAAGCTGTTGATTTACAGAGTATCTTTGCATTTTTAATCTAATTTAATATTCAAGGGTATTATAACAACAAAACAAGAAAAAAATTAAATTAACTTCCGTCTTTTTATCTTTCTAAAAAATCTTCCTAAAGCTGTATCTTTTCCATATTTTTCATCCTCTCCGAATTCAATTTTTAAAGGAAGATTGTTTCTTTATTTTATAGATACTAACAGAGACACACGTGGTTAAAAAAATGCTATAATATTACAAATAAACCCATATCACAAAAGGAGAGTGTAAAATGATATACATACTGCTGGCTATTTTTGAAGCGCTGTTGTTCGGTTTTCAAAAGTCCGATACCCCAAAATTTAAAACTGAAGAAGAGCGATTAGCATATGAAAAAGAGTTGGAAAGAAAACGCAAACAACAGAGAAGGGAATTACAGGAGAAATGGATAAACGTAGAGCGTCCAAGATTGATTAGAGAGGCTGGACTAGATCCTAACAATCCAGAACATGTAAAGGCTTGGAAGGCACAGAGAAAAGCTGAAAATAAGAAGAAAAGAGAATTGGAAGCAAAACAATATCAATCTGTCTGTTATCAGAATGTCACGAAATCTAGTTCTTACTCTTCAGAATATGAGCCTGATGTCTGCCCCATGTCAGATGATGAGTACGAAAGGTACCTGGAGAGCGAAAAAAACAAGGGAGTGGGTGAAAAAATTATCGACTTTTTACTTTGGACTCCTTAGTACCAATTAAGGTTGAGGATATCATATAGAATTCTCAACCTTTTTTTATACAATTATCTATTAAAAATAGAAAAATATCCTTGTAAAATACAACAATTGGTATAAGATTGTTTCATTACCACAAGAGGACTACCAAAGGGTAAGCGTGCTTCCTGCGGGAATGTCTCTTTTTATTTCCAATTTATTTTTTATTGTCCAAATATATTTTGCATATTTACTAATTAAAAACGAATAATTGTTATTCGGAGAAAGAATTTTTTCTAATTTGTTCTTTTCAACCAAGTACTCAATTAAACATTGAAAGTCACCATCTCCAGAGACTATCACAGCCTTATTATAGATATTTATGTTAATAAGAGTATGTAGCACCAATTCTGCATCTACATTTCCTTCGTACTCTTTTTTCCATCTCTTATAACTTCAAAGACAGTTTTAAATATGAGGGTATAGCCTTCTTCTTGTAATCTTTTATAGAGTTTATTGTTTACGGGAATGTAACCAAGAAAGATGAAAGCTTTTGTAACTTTATATTTATTCCTAACAAGAAAAAATTAAATTAACTTCCGTCTTTCTATCTTTCTAAAAAATCTTCTTAAAGCTGTATCTTTTCCATATTTTTCATCCTCTCCGAATTCAATTTTTAAAGGAAGAT
>Ga0116192_1001920_pt1 | contig 14225 bp, 12 predicted proteins | sample AD_UKC113_MetaG_FD_89876 | JGI IMG/M metagenome (GOLD analysis project Ga0116192, IMG submission 89876) | Active sludge microbial communities of municipal wastewater-treating anaerobic digesters from Hong Kong - AD_UKC113_MetaG | ecosystem: Engineered > Bioreactor > Anaerobic > Digestate... | reverse complement strand
GCCCTGCAAGGCAAGTCTCAGGATTGCCATGGGAACGGGCTGACCCTTTTCGTCAACAACGGTTCCTGCGATACAGGATAGAAAGGAGGCAGCGTTGTAAACCAGAGAGAAATTGATTTCAATCTCCTGCTGGGGCGAGACCGAAAGATTGTCGCACTGGGCAAGGCCATATCCCGGTGCCGAAGCATAAACCGAATAGTCTTTTCCGGGTTCGATCCCCGAAAGCAGATAGGTGCCGTCCTGACCTGTCAGGGTGTGGCCAATGGGATAATACTTCTCATCCATGATAACAACTACCGCATAGGGGATGGCGTTTCCCAGCTGATCGCTGACAGTTCCAAAGAACACGCCTTTCTGAGAATCCTCGTTTTTTTTAAGCATCAGATCGATGCGCACCTCCTGATTTTCGCCATACAGAGCCTTGTTGTCGGATTGAGCCAAAATATATTCATCCTTCTTAATAAACGGCATGGTGAAACCGCCTTTAGTGGAGTCGTCTATTTAACCATATGTAGGCCGAAACATCTTGGTGCATGGACAGTCAAGGAGTAAGGGGAGAGTGATCCAGAAGAACCTTCCCCTTGGTTAATTGTTAACCATGTGAGAAATAAGGTTGACAATAGAGTCGGGATTTGATTTAATAGTGATGTAAAAATTATGAAGCAGGAGATCATTATGAAGATTTCGGTTAAGGATTTGATACTCATTCCGCTGTTTACAGCCCTTACCGCTGTAGGGGCCTTTATTCAGGTACCCTTGCCCCTGGTGCCGTTTACCCTTCAAACCTTTTTCGTGGTCCTTTCAGGTGTGCTGCTTGGCGCAAAGAAGGGCCTTATGTCACAGCTGCTTTATGTTTTGCTGGGACTTGCGGGAATACCGATTTTTACAAAGGGCGGCGGTATCAGCTATGTCTTTCAACCAACCTTCGGTTATCTGATCGGGTTTATCATTGGGGCCTTTGTCATAGGGCTCCTGGTAGAGCGTCTTAAGAAAGTCAATTTTATAAAGCTCTATTTATGTATACTGGTTGGGTTAGCCATCATTTATGCTATCGGTGTTCCGTACCTGTTTATGATTCAGAACTTCTACGCAGGCAAGTCCATGACTATCATCCTGGCGCTCTCTTATGGATTTGTGCCCTTCATCGGCGGAGATCTGCTGTCGTTGATCATAGCAGCCCTGGTATCGGTCAGAGTGCTTCCCATCCTGAAAAGGCTTGGCTATGGGGTTCAGGGGAGAGAGAGGACGGTTCGGGAGGCTCCATAGGACGGAACTATGCCACGCAATCAACCCCACCCGCCACGCAATCACAGATTGCTGGCGGGGGCCCGGGAACTCGGTTGCATAGGCGAGCAGTGAAACGACCAGCCCTTGATATTTCAAAATAAAAAAGCCGGCCACCCACTGGGACAACCGGCTCATTTCATAATGAGGTTATTTATGCCTCTTCTTTTTCTTCCTTATCCTTTAGTTTACCTAGAAGTATGACTACGATATAGAACAGCAGCAACACGCTGAAGACGCCTGCAAGACCCCATAAGGTTACTTCAAGACCTTGTCCAAACATAATCCACCTATCCTTTCCTACATAGACTGTGGTATTCGTTCAATCGTTCTTAGAGACCAATAATCTTTCCGATAAGAACCAGTATCATACTGCCTGCAACCACAGAGCCCAGCTGACCTGAGACATTAGCGGCTACCGACTGCATGAGGACAAAGTTCATAGGATCCTCGTCCTTGGCCATTTTCTGTATCACACGGGCAGACATGGGGAAGGCCGAGATGCCTGCTGCACCAACCATAGGATTGACCTTCTCTTTTCTGAACAAATTGATGAATTTCGCGAAGAGAACTCCGCCTGCAGTGTCAAAGATGAAGGCCACAAGACCCATAGCCATGATCTTGACGGTATCCCAATTCAGGAATGCCTGTGCCGTCATGGTGGTACCGATGGTGATACCCAGGAGCAGAGTAACCAGATTGGCCAGCTCCTTCTGGGCTGTTTCAGAAAGCCTGTCGAGAACGCCGCACTCGCGGATGAGGTTACCAAACATCAATGCACCCACCAGCGCTACGCTTTCCTTGGCAATCATACCGGCAATAACCGTAACCGTAATGGGGAAGAGGATCTTGGCAAGCTTACTGACATTCTTCTGTTTAAAGTTCATGCGGATCCTTCTTTCCTCCTTGGTGGTGAGGAGCTTGATCACCGGAGGTTGGATAATGGGAACAAGGGACATATACGAGTAGGCGGCCACAGTAATGGCAGCTACCAATCCCTTGTCTAGCTTAAAGGCGTTAGCCACGAATATGGAGGTGGGGCCGTCTGCGGCACCGATAACACCGATAGCACCGGCTTCAGCGATGTCAAAGCCAAGAGCCAGAGCAAACAGCATGGTGGCGAAAATACCGAATTGAGCAGCCGCTCCGAAGAATAGCATAAAGGGTGTTTGGAACAGGGGAGTAAAGTCGATCATAGCGCCTACTGCGATGAAGATCAGTACAGGGAACAATTCATTGGCAATGGTGTTTTCATAAAGAAAACCAAAGATTCCCTGCTCACCTTCAGCTCCGGCAACGATATTGGTAAGCGGAATATTAGTGATGATGGCACCAAATCCGATGGGCAGGAGCAGCGCGGGCTCATAGTCCTTCTTAATGGCCAGATAGATGAGCACACCGCCGATAAAAAACATCACAATCATGCCCAGAAAATACAATCCGACTTCTGATGCAGCTGCCATGTCATTATTAGCGAGGGCTGTGAAGAGTTCATTAAACTTCTCAATCATGGCTGAACATATCCTCCTATTGTTCCTTTATTTTAAGTTTTTCTTACTTAACCTTTATTTCCAAATAGTAAACACCATCAATTTTGGTTTCGGTGCATTCGATTTCTTCTGAGTTAAGTGTAAACTTATTTCTATACAGCTTTTCGGCTATTTTGCCATACTCGGCTGTTTCTTTGGCCTTATCCACGCTGGAGACCAGATATTCGTCGAGATCACTTACGATACTGACGATCTTTCCGATATTGCCAAGGGTCATATGCTGGTCGATAAAGGCCTTCACGAAAGCGTTCTGATTCTTTTTACGCTCAAGATCACCGATGCTGATATGCTTGCCGTTATCATCGGTACCCTGGCGAAAACGCACAAAGCCCTCTGCCTGAGCACCATCCAGATGCTGATAACCCTTTTTCAAGTTTACCGAGAAGTTCTGGGTGGGATCGGTATACTTCATACGATAGGGGACATCAATGTCCACGCCGCCGAAGTAATCTACAACCCTGACGAAGCTGGAAGGCTTCAGATAAACATAATCGTCTATATAAATGCCAAAGATCTCTTCTATCAGATCAGCCGTGAACTCATACTCAGGGTTCTTAAACCGCCCCTCATCCTTCTTGTAGCCGATAAACTTACCAATTGTGTGAGCAGCATTGATTTTATAAATACCCTTGGAGGACTTATATTTTGGATAGGCCTTTGCAAGTCTCTCTATAACATCATCGCTATAGGATACATAGATATCTCTTGGTATATTGATCAGCTTGACGATATTGTTCTCATCGTCGAGACTGGCGATCATCAGTGTGTCGTAGTTGGCGCCGCTGACATCGCTGCCGATGATCAGTACATTGATACTGTCCTTACTGACCAGATTCTTATAGTATTTCTGCTTATCGGTGAGCGAATAGGGCTTCTCGGTTTCCGTTCTGCGTTCCTTAACGCTTTTGCTTCCTTCTTTGGAGCTCAGGAGTCTTCCTATGAACTCCATAGCAGGAGATCCTGAGAGCGTCAGATACAATAAGGCAAAGCAGAGAATAAGGAGAATAACGGCGAGAACTGTCGCAACGGTTTTCCATTTATTGGTGCGCTTTTTTGCTTTGGTCATGGCTTCATCTCTATTCCTGTCAAAATAATAAAGCTGTTGTGTTGGTGTTGGAACGCCACTTTCTCCCTCACAATTTTTGCATATGGCATCAATGCTGTCAACCAGAATTTATGTCTGTCATATATGGTAAATTATTCAGCTTTATATCCTTTAAGCTTACTCATAATCAGATCCTTGGCAAATAGTCCGATGAAAAAAAGCAGACAGGATATGGCAAAAACGATGATTGCCATCAAATAGTCCTGCTTTTGAACGCTTGAGCCAATAAAGGAGGAGCCTACGAGTCCCGGCATTCTGGCGACAATAAATATAAGAAAGAAGCGTAGTGGCTTGATTGGCGAAAGCCCTGCAACATAAACCAGGATATCCTTGGGCAGACCGGGAATCAAGAACAGAAGAAAAATGACGAACTCTGCCTTTTTGCTGTTGATGATGAAACGGAACTTCTCCACGTTTTTTTCTGAAACCAGGGCATTGACCACCTTCACGCCAAGCAAACGTGCAAAGAAAAAGGCAATGCAAGCTCCGATTAAAATGCCTGCTACCGAATAGACGGTGCCCCAAAATGTCCCAAAGACGTAACCTCCGGCAATCTGAACGAACTCACCCGGTATGGCTGCTACAACAACCTGGAGGATCTGAAACCCGATAAAAACCAGAATGCTCAGGCTTCCGAAGGAATTGATGTAATCGCGGAACTGACCAGGATCACCGGTTAACTGGGTGATGATGGGGGATAGTAACACGGTTGCAGCTGTCATGCCCGCGAGAAAAAGGATGACAAGGATAACATTCAGTATGGTTTTTTTGTTGGCTTCCATCTAATAAACTAACTCCTGCAAAAAACATCAGCAAATGAAAATATTATAGCATATTCTACAAGAATATAGGTGATAGATAATTAGTTCTTCAAAAAATATCTCATTTTTACAATAAGCTATTATGTCCCGAGAGGCGCACAAAAGCGCAGTCCGCGCAATAATCAGGCAATAAACGCTTGCATAAAGGATTTATGCTATAATGCATTCAAAGGAATACGAAGGAAAAATCCGATTGAACTTATTATTAAAGCATCGGACTAGGGTGATCAAATGGCATTATGCAGTCGCTTTTCCAGCAGGGTGGAGAATTATCTGAAGTTTAAGCCCCATTATCCTAAAAAGCTGATTGATTTCTTGTATGAGGAATGCGGTTTTTCCTGGGAATCGGTTATTGCGGAAATCGGTTCGGGTATGGGTGTGTTCTCCCGTCTCCTACTGGAAAGAGGAAGCAGGGTTGTGGGGATAGAGCCTGACGAGGAGATGCGCAGCGCCGCCGAACGTATTCTTTGCGATGAGTTTCCCAGATTCGTGTCCCTTGGTGTAACAGCTGAAAACACCACCTTGTCGGATGCTTCGGTTCACCATATCGTATGCACCCAATCCTTTCATTGCATTGATCTTGACAGGAGCAAGGAGGAGTTTGCGCGTATCTTAAGGCCCGGCGGTTCTCTGGTGCTCATCCGAAGCAAACAGATCACCGAGGGCAATGATTTTACAGCAGAGTATGAAGAACTAATCAAGCGTTTTGCTAGAACTGACGGAGATACTGGTCTACGGTATGACGGCCAGCAGGATTATCGTAAGCTCTTTAGCAGTGGTCCCTACATGGCGCTGTCCATACCCGGCCAACTGATATTGGATTTTGAGGGCGTGAAGGGAAGGCTTTTGGCCTGTTCCGACGTCCCTAATGCCGGTGAAGACGGTTATGATGCCATGCTGGAGGAGCTTCAGATCCTTTTTGAGCTCTATAGCCAATCCGGAAAGGTGACCTTGTATTATGAAACTCAGGCACATGCCGGAAGGCTTAGCCTGGCAGGATAACCCAAAACTTGCTTCTATCAGCTTCCGATGTAAGGGGCTGTCTGGTCTAAAAACAGTAGATAGGCCATATGTTTAAATCTGAAATGTATCCTTAAGGGGTATATGAATGTTGTAATGCGAAAACAAACGCGACATTTACAACTTCACGCGCTGAGGACAGCAAGAAGATTTAACATCATGGTCTATTATCAATCTATCTTTCGAGACCTGCCGCTTTTTATCATGGATTGGTAATCGGGTTTCCGAAAATAAGGCAGCCTTGAAACCGACATGGCTGACAGTCCCGATACTCTGAATCCGCTGATTTTTGTTCATTTAGACATTGTTTTAAACCCCGGGTAAAACGGTATAATAAAGATAAGAACAGGTATCTTACGAATTGACATTTGTAATGGTGTTTGTTAACTTAGTTGTGATACATGTTATTGGAGAAAACGGAGTGATGAATTATGAATACACCTGTCATATATCTTGATCATGCTGCAACGACCTATGTAAAGCCTGAGGTCTTTGAAGCTATGAAGCCATACTTTACCGAACAGTTTGGTAATGCCTCATCCCTGTACTCACTGGGCCGCTCCAACCGGAAGGCTGTTGAGGAAGCAAGAGCCACTGTCGCCCGCTGCCTCGGTGCTGCAGAAAATGAGATCTACTTTACCGGTTCGGGAACCGAAGCAGACAACTGGGCCATTAAGGGTATTGCCCAGGCGTGGCGGAAAAAGGGAAAACATATCATTACCTCCTCCATTGAGCATCCGGCAGTTCTGCATACCTGCCAGTATCTTCAGAAGGAGGGTTATGACGTTACTTATTTGCCGGTAGACAGCGAGGGCTTTGTTAATCCTGCAGATGTCGAAAAGGCCATTAGACCCGACACAGTGCTGGTCACCATTATGATGGCCAACAATGAGATCGGGACCATACAGCCCATTAAGGAGATTGCCGAGATCACCAAGAAGCATGGGGTTTTCTTCCACACCGATGCCGTTCAGGCTGCAGGGAACATTCCCATTAATGTTAAGGATTTAGGCGTGGATCTCCTCACCATTGCAGGCCATAAGTTCTATGGCCCTAAAGGTGTTGGCGCCTTATATATTCGAAAGGGTGTTAAAATCGACTCCTTCATGCATGGCGGGCATCAGGAGAGAGGAAAGAGGCCAAGCACCGAAAATGTTCCGGGCATAGTCGGCATTGCAGCCGCGTTGGATCTGGCTGTTAAGAGTTTGGACGCTTACTATCAGAAAACCTATGCCTTGCGTGAAAAGGCACTCAACAAGATCATGGAAAGGATTCCTCATGTGAAGCTCAACGGCCCGAGGGAGAACAGGCTTCCGGGAAATCTCAACCTCTCCTTTAGGTTTATCGAAGGTGAATCACTGCTGCTCATGCTGGATATGAAGGGCATTAAGGCGTCAAGCGGTTCGGCCTGCTCTTCGGGCTCGCTGGATCCGTCCCACGTTCTGCTGGCCATAGGCCTTCCCCATGAGATAGCTCACGGCTCATTAAGGCTGACCTTTGGCGAGGATAATACCGATGAGGACGTGGACTACCTCACCGATTGCCTTACCGAAATTGTGGGGAAGCTGAGAAATATGTCTCCGCTTTGGGAGGATTTTGTTAAAGGGAACTAACATTGCGATAGAGAAAGGATGATATAAATGTATAGTGAGAAGGTCATGGATCATTTCACAAACCCCAGAAATGTAGGGGAGATAGAAAATGCTGACGGTGTAGGCCAGGTTGGCAACGCAAAATGCGGTGATATCATGAAGATGTACCTTAAAATAGAGGACGGCGTCATAGTAGATGCCAAGTTTAAGACCTTTGGCTGCGGTGCTGCCGTTGCCACCAGCAGTATGGCCACCGAGCTGATAAAGGGGAAGACCATCAAGGAGGCCGAGCTGGTCACCAATAAAGCCGTCATGGAAGCCCTGGATGGTTTGCCGCCGGTTAAGGTGCATTGCTCAGTTCTTGCTGAGGAGGCCATTGCAGCAGCCCTTGCCGACTACCGTGCAAAGAACGGAATGGTTGAGGACTATGAGGGCGGCGGATGCACAGGATGCTGCGGAGGCTGTCATGCCCATCACCAGGAGTTCGATGAAGAGGAATAACATTTCCCCGATATAATCAAAAAGGGGAAGGATAATAGCCGTGACACTTTTTCATGAGGCGGCTTGAATGTATGAGATGTTTTTTTGCCATAGAGTTTGATGAACCCACAAAAAAGTATCTGGCTGAGCTTCAGCGCAGGCTTTCAGCCATGGGGATCAGAGGCAATTACTCTCGCCCGGAGAATCTTCATCTGACTCTGAAGTTTCTGGGGGAGGTTCAAGCTGACCTTGTTCCCCGGCTGTCTGACCTCATGAAAAATGTTGCCTCGGAGCATAAAGCTTTTGTTTTGAGCTTTGATCAACTGGGTAAATTCAGTAGAGGCAATAGATCCATTATATGGATGGGCATGCAAAATAGCCGGGAGCTGCTGCATCTTCAAAAGTCCCTTGAACTTCAGCTCTTGGACTTTTTTTCAGGTAATTTGGAAAGATCAGCTTTTTCTCCTCATATCACTATGATTAGAGAAGCCGTAATTCCTAAAAATCAGCAGGATCAGTCACTTGAAGAGGCTTTTGCCGGGATAAGACAAGAACTGGAGCCCTTTAATCTGGTTTATGCCGTAAAGGGAATATCGCTCATGGAGAGCACCCGAGTAAATGACAAGCTGACATATCTGCAAAAGAGTTATGCCGATCTATGTGCTAGCAATTAATAGCAGTTCGGAGGTTCCATATGCCGGAGGCTATCAAAAAAACGCTCTTCACAGTGTTGAGGCTCTTGCTCATCGCATTGGGCGTATTTATCGTGCTTAAAATAGGGGGTTACCTGATACCCTTTATTTTGGCCTTCATTTTTGCCTCCATGATCGAGCCTCTGGTCAAGTTCATTGAAACCAAGATGAAAATCAGCCGTAAAATCGGCTCGGTCTTTTCCATTCTGGTGGTGCTGGGTGTTATACTGACGGTGTTTGGATTCATCATTGCAAGGCTTGTGAAGGAGATCATCAATTTCTCCAGCAGCATCAATATCACTGCGGAAAATATATCCAGCTTTATCAACAGTATTGTCGAGAAGGCCAATGATATTTACATCGGGCTTCCCATAGAGATCGCCGACACCATCAATAGCATGCTTACCGATGTTACTTCTAAACTGGGAAACTTGCTGAAGCCAATCGTGGATCTTGCCACCGGCATTGCATCCGGTACCATCCAGTTTGCTTTTACGCTGCCCCAGGTTCTCATCTTTATATTCGTCACCATATTGGCCACCTATTTTATGTCCAGCGACAAGAATATGATCATGTATTTTCTTGATGCCCAGATCCCCTCTGAGTGGATCAAAAAGGTCAGAGCCATTACCCATAATGTCTTTGTAGCCCTTTTCGGATGGCTTAAGGCACAGCTTATCCTCATGCTCATCACCTTCAGTGAGGTGCTGGCAGGCCTATTGATCATCGGCATTCAGAACTCGCTTTTAATCGCCATTATGATTGCCCTGGTGGATGCCCTTCCTGTGCTTGGTGCGGGAACAGTACTCATTCCCTGGGCTATTATCAACCTTTTGTCAGGTCAAACACGGCTGGGTCTCTCACTGCTTTTGCTGTATATCATCATTATCTTTGTGAGACAGCTCATAGAGCCAAAAATCGTGGGAAAGCAAATCGGTATCCACCCGCTGTTCACCCTGTTTGGCATGTACCTTGGCCTTCAGTTTATAGGCGTTATCGGAATGTTCCTGGGGCCGCTTTGCGTGGTTGTCCTCAAGTATCTTCTGGAGGGCATATTCAAGGTGGAGGGCTTCAAGGGCTGGTATGAGAGAAACTTTCGGATCAGGGGCAAAACAACACCAGCTGATGAGGGTGCCGTTGACGATACAGGACCACTGCCTGACAATGAGATTCATGTTGATGATCCCGGACCACCTCCGGTTGAGCATTAAGAAGGCTGAAATAATATGCGATGTTTACCTACACCCCTTGGCTTGCCAGGGGGTTTTTTAATGTCATCTAGATGAATCAATAAAATGTAAAATTTACATAAACCTATTGATTTCAACTTGTGCAATATTCTATAATTAAATAGTAAACAGGAGTTTATTAATGCAATATTTAAAGGATGAAATCAAGGATGCCATAAAACAAGCTGCGCTAACCGAATTCATGGAGAAGAGCTATCAGGATGCCTCCATGCGCGTCATCGCAAAGAGCGCAGGTATAACCGTGGGGAATATCTATCGGTATTTCACCAATAAGGACGCGCTCTTTAATGACATTATGCAGCCGGTTTGGCAGAACGTCACCAAGGCCATCTTTGACAACTACAACCAGACACTGGATCTGTTCCCCATCACCGAGATCATCACAGCCATCATGGAAATCTACAAGCGGTATGACCGCGAGTTGTACATCCTGTTATTCAAGAGCAAGGGCTCACAGTTCGACAACGTTAGAAATGAGCTTATTTTACTCATCGAGGAGCGCATCAGGAACGAAATGCTGCCTGTACTGGCACAAGAGAACAGGATCGTGGAGGATGAGTTTATTTTTCACATCCTGGCCAATGCCATAGTGGAGGGGTTGTACCTTATTATTCGTGAATGCGGCAATGACTTTCCGAGGGTTGAAAAACTTATTGGGACAATGATGACGACGCTGGTTAAGGACCTGTACCAGCGCTTGTAAGATTGTGCGTTAAGCGGCTGGGGTGGGGTTCTTTTTTTAAGATTAAAAATGAACGAATGTTTATTATAGTTCAATATTGCTTAGCCAATGGCGAAATGGGGTGTTATATTGGAACGGTTTGCCGAGTTTATTATCCGAAAGAGGAAAATGCTGATGGTGCTCTTTGGCATCCTCACTCTGGTAAGCGTCGCGCTCATTCCCGGTGTCAGGATTAATTACAATCTCAGCAGCTATCTTCCCAAGGATATGGGTACCAAAAGGGCTATGGAGGTTATGAAGCAGGAGTTTTCCCTGTCGGGAATGGCTCGGGTGATGGTGGAGGACATCTCGATTGCTGAGATAGCCGACTTAAAAACCAGGATGGCTCAAGTGGATGGCGTCAGAAGCGTTGTAGCCCTCAATGATGTGATAGACCCCCAAATGCCTGTGGAGTTCTATGATGAAAAGGTGGTCGAGGGATTCTATAAAGACGGGAAGGCGTTATTTCAGGTGGAGTTCACAGAGGATGATTACAGCCTCAACACCGGGAAGGCCATTGAAGCAATACAGGACATTATCGGTCCAAAAGGTGTGATGGCGGGCTCTGCCGTGAACGCCAAGGCCATGCGGGAAGCGACCTTATCCGAGGTGCTTACTGTTACTGCCATGGCTTTGCCGCTCTTTCTGCTTGTCTTCCTGCTCACAACACAATCCTGGTTTGAGCCGGTGATCTATTTTCTGGTGCTGGGTATATCGGTGCTGATCAATATGGGCACCAATGTGATCTTTAAGGATATTTCCTTTATCACCAATGCCTGCGCCGCAATCCTCCAGTTTGCCATATCCATGGACTATTCACTCTTTCTGCTTCACCGCTTTGTTGAGGAGCGGGACAAGGGGGAGGAGCTCCATAAGGCCATGAAGACAGCCATCATCCATTCCTTTTCATCCCTCAGTGCCAGCTGCCTGACAACGGTAGCCGGATTTGTGGCCCTTTGCTTCATGAGGTATCAAGTTGGCCTGGACATGGGGCTTGTTCTCACCAAGGGGATTGCGCTCAGCCTGATCAGCGTTCTGCTCCTGCTGCCCGGCATTACACTAGCCACCCATCGCTGGATAGAGCGTTCTCACCACGGTTCCATTCTGCCATCCCTAAAGCAGCTCAGCAAGGCCATCGTCCGCTCGAGATGGGTGTTCATCATCCTTATTCTCGTATTGCTGGTGCCTGCATTTCTGGCCCAGAGCGCCAATGCCTTCCTGTATGGTGAAAATGCCATCACCACAAGCTCGGAGACTAAGTCGGGCCAGCAACAGAAAAGAATTGATGAAGTCTTCGGCGCCTACAATCCTGTGGTGCTGCTGATTCCAAACGGAAACATTCCCGCTGAAATCGGTCTGGCCAGAGAACTGGAAGGAAAGGACTATATGGATTCGGTTCAGGGCTTGGTGACCCTTGCCGATCCCTATATCCCCAGAGAGCTGCTGCCCAAGAGCGTGGTTGATCAGTTTTCATCACCGCGGATGAGCCGTATGATTCTTGCCTTGGATAAGCCTGAGGAAAGCCCGGAGACCTTAAGAGCTGTGGAGGATATTCACAAGACCGTTTCCCGCTTCTATGGTTCAGACTATTACTTACTTGGCTCATCCACCAGTGTTACCGACATCAAAACAGTGGTGGATAAGGATTTCAACCTGGTGAATCTCATCTCCATCATTCTGGTCGGACTCATCATCCTGTTTACCTTCCGATCGGTTACCCTGCCGATACTGCTGGTTTTGGTGATTGAGGCCTCGATTTGGATCAACATGGCCATTCCCTATTTTATGGACGAAGCCCTGTCCTTCATGGGCTATATGATTGTCAGCGCCATCCAACTGGGTGCAACTATTGATTACGCCATCCTTCTGACAAACCGCTATATGCACAATCGTGAAACCTTGGGGAAAAAGGAATCGGCCATAGCTGCCCTGAGCGATTCGGGCTGGTCGGTTATCACATCTGCTTTGATACTTTTCATTGCAGGTATGGGGGTATGGATCATGTCCTCCATCAAGGGTGTTTCGGAGCTGGGGCTGCTTATCGGCAGGGGAGCTGTCCTAAGCGGCATAATGGTCTTGATCCTCCTGCCGCAGCTTTTGATCCTGTTCGACAGGGTTGTTCAGAAAACAACCCTCAAGCGTGAGTATTACAAGGGCTAACCCGTGTGGATTATAGAAAGGAGTAAGGTCATGAATAAGAAAGTATGTATTATCCTGTCTGCTGTCGTCCTGTGTGCACTATTGCTGACCGGACTTATGATACCATCTGTCTCAGGCTTATCGCACTATGCGCTTGCCGTGAGCAGCGCTGACAACGACACTCAGGCATTGAAGCCCATGGTGAAGGATGAAACCGTTTATGGTCTTCTGAATCATGATGGCTCTGTTGCATCGGTCTATGTTGTCAATCATTTCACCATATCCGGTGATGGCACCTATGTGGATTATGGCCGCTATGAACGCATAGAAAGCCTTTCGGATACAGTCGAGCCGGTTGTTTCGGATAAAACGGTACAGTGGAATCTGAAAAAGGAGATGGGAGACTTTTATTACAAGGGGACCCTTTCAAGCAAGGCTCTGCCGTGGCTGTTTGATATTCAATACACATTCAACGGGAGCAGCATCGACCCTCAAGGCCTTGCCGGGAAAACAGGACAAATTGGTATAAGCCTCTCCATAAAGCTAAATGAACAGGTCAATGATTATTTTAAGAAGAACTATGCCATGCAGATACAGCTTCCCATCAATCTTGAAAACAGCCGTATACTTGAGGCTCAAGGCGCCGTTCAGGTGATATCGGGGCATACCGCAACCCTGACCTATACGGTGCTTCCGGGGGTGGCGAAAACCTATGATATTCTGCTGGAGGCAGAAGGCTTTGAGATGGACAGTATAACCATAGGGCTTTCAAAAATGGATTATACGGCAGCCTCGGGTGTAGGTGACATGCTGGAAGGCTTTGATGCGCTAGGGCAGGGTGCCGACCAACTGGTTGATGGCATTACCGCGCTTCAGGCAGGCATGACCGAGCTGGCAGATGGTGTGGGGGATTTGAATACCGGCATGAATCAGCTCTCGAGCGGCGGCACTGAGCTGACTTCCGGCATGGAAACCTACGCAATAGGGCTGGCCCGTTTTCTGGGGGCTTTGGATCCCATGAGTCGCGGATCAGAAGCTGTTAACGCCGGGCTCAAGGAATTATCCCTGAAGGGCATTGAGCTCTATGGCGGATATGCGCAGCTGGCCGAGGGTATCAAGGCTCAGCTGCCGGGTGATGCAGAAAAAGCCCAGCTGAAGATGATGGCACAAATGGCGCAAAGTCCCGATCCCGCTCAGGCGCAGATGGGAATGCTGGCACAATCCATGCTGGATCAGATTGAAGGGCTGGAAAAATTGAGCAGTTCACTCACTGCTCTGAATCAGGGTTTACAGCAATATGCCGGTGGCGTAACCGAATTATCGGGGGAATATAAGGAGCTCAATACCGGAGTTGCCGGATTGGCCCAGGGAAGTAATGATCTCTTGCAGGGCTATCAGGATATTCTGGACGGCTCCAAGACCTATACAGGCGGAGTATCACAGCTTACCGAGGGTCTTTTAGCTCTTTCGAAGGAAGTGGCCGGGCTGCCCAAAGAAATCAGCAGGCTCGTTGACGGCCAAAAAAGCCTCAGCGACGGCATTCATGAGGCATTGCGCTATATTGACGATAT